>Ga0207674_10008446_pt1 | contig 11892 bp, 12 predicted proteins | sample KBSCornC72_FD_184303 | JGI IMG/M metagenome (GOLD analysis project Ga0207674, IMG submission 184303) | Corn rhizosphere microbial communities from Kellogg Biological Station, Michigan, USA - KBS Corn C7-2 (SPAdes) (version 2) | ecosystem: Host-associated > Plants > Roots > Rhizosphere > Soil ... | reverse complement strand
CGCCTGTGGCGCCATCCTCTGGGATTGAGGCTCGCCACGGAACCACGGCGATGTGACATTGCCGTGGTCGGGTGCACGGCGATGTGACATGGGTGTGGCTCTTGTGGAGTGAGGGGTCAGGCGGCGAGTCCGAGGGTGTCCTGGTAGCGGCTGAGGTGGTTGCGCTGGTGTTCCCGGGCGATGTGCCAGGTCCAGTAGGTGCCGGTGTCGCCGCTGGCGGCGATGGCGCGGAGCCAGAGGATGGCCTGGGCTCCTTCGAGTCCCCAGCGGGCGCCGGTGATGCCCATCCGGTCCTGCACCAGGTGGCGGCAGGCGCCCTCGATGACGCCGGTGGCGATCGGCCAGCCGTTCGCCAGGGCCCGCGGGTAGTCCATGAAGGCCTGCTTGTTCTGCAGGTAGGACAGGGTTTTGCGGATGATCCTGGCGTGCTCGCCGCCCGGTTTCGGGGGGTGGTCTGCGGTGAGCCGGGCGATCCGCGCGATGACGCCGGCGGCGCGGCCGTGCAGGATATCCAGCGCCTGGGCGGTCACCCAGTCTTCCATCGCGGGGTCGCGGGGCGGGTGGAAGCACCAGGCCGCCTTCCACAGGTATTCCAGCACGTGGATGAAGTCGATCACGATGGCCAGGGTGATTCCCCGCGCGGCGGCCTGGGCCTGGATCAGGGCGAGCTGGTGAACGTCCCCGTCGATCAGCGCGATCCAGGTCCGCAGGTGGCCGGGGTCGCGGCGGTCAGCCTCGTCGAGGATCTTGCCGATGGTCACGTCCCGGCCGGCGGTGATGTCGCAGGCGTACCAGCGGTTCTCCGCCCGCGGCGGCTTCCCGCCGGTGCCGCCCGCCGGGCGCATGACCTGCTCCGGGGTCCGGGCCGGGCCGTCCGGGACGGCGACGTCGAAGACGGCCCCGGTCTCGGCCATCCGCTTGTGCCCCTTCTTCTCCCCGGTCCCGGCCCGCTTCTCGAAGGTCCGCACCTTCTGCTCCGGGGCCCTGGCGCGGCGGCGGCGCGCCTGCGGGAGCATCGCCACGCCCTTGCCATCGGCGGAGATCGCCAGCGGCGGCAGGCCCTGCCCCCGCTCCCCGGCCGCCGGGACGGCGGCGGCGTCCCGGGACCGGTCCTGGTAAAACCGCTCCGCGTCCGCCGCCGCCGCCACGGTGATCTGCTCCAGCTGCCGCTTGCCGATCGCCACCCCGGCCGCGGCCAGCACGAACTCGTGCGCCCGCTCATACGACACAGCCCGGCAGAACATCTCCGCCAGCCGCTGCAGACCCCAGGAATACCCGCACGGCGGCAAGTTCAGCACCGCATCACGCGGGAACAGCGACGGCACGCCCCTGATCCCGGACCGGTAGCCGATCCGCCGCACCACCACCGCACCCAGCCGCGTCACCACCGGCCGGGAATGACCCCGCTCAGCGCGGCCCCGCCGCACCCCGTCCTGCCCGGTCACCTGCGGCAGCCGCACCTCGCGCTCCGCCTGGCCATCCAGGCTGAGCTGGACCACCCCGCGCAGCAGATCCCGGCCCTGCCCGGCGACCAGCCCTTCCATCGCATCCAGCGTCACCGCCCGGCCCGCCTCCCCGGCCAGCCGGGCCAGCTGCACCGCCAGCGGCCCCAGCCCCGCCAGCACCGACTCCGCGCTCGCCGCCAGATCGTCCAGCCCGTACTCTTCCACCTGAGGCTTCCCTTCCGCAGTCCCGGACTTCGCAACTTCAGGACACTACGGAACGGAAGCCTCACTAACACCCAGCCACGCCACAACCGCGGCAACTCACTCCACAAGAGCCACACCCATGTGACATTGCCGTGGTTCCGCGTGGCGCCCACACCTAGGCTCCGGTGAGCGCGGTCACGCTTCTGACCTCGGGCATGAGCGTACGGTAGCGCACAACCGGAATTTGGATACTTTGCGTATACCTGCTGGATGCTGAGGCGTGTGATATTCGCCGACACGCGGGCCAATGTGGCCGAGGTTATTGTGCAACGGCGTTTGATCGCCTACTTTCGGGCAGGTCAGAGGTCGCGATCTCGTTTCTGAGCCCACGCGACCTGTGGGGGAAGCGCAGGAGTGAACCATGAACAAGCGTGATCTGATCGACGCGATCTCGGGACGGCTGGGGGACAAGAAATCCGCCACCGAAGCCGTGAACGCGGTGCTCGAGACCATCCAGTCCGCCGTCGCGAGCGGCGACAAGGTGGCCATCACCGGGTTCGGCGTCTTCGAGAAGAGCGAGCGGCCCGCCCGCACGGCCCGCAACCCTGCCACCGGCGCGACCATCCAGGTGCCGAGTTCCTCGGTGCCCAAGTTCCGCGCTGGCGCGGACTTCAAGGCGCTCGTCAACGGTGAGAAGCCCAAGAAGTAACCCAAGGGCGCAGCAGCGCAACGGCCGCGGGCGGCATCCGGGGAAGACCCTGGACGCCGCCCGCGGCCGTCTGCGCACCAGCGAGCGCGGCAAGCCAGCCCGACAAGCCAGCGCGACAAGCGAACGCGACAAGCCAGCCCGACAAGCGAACGCGACGAGCCAGCGCTAAGCGCAGCCCGGGCCGCTTGCGCAGCGCGGTCTGGATGATCCGGTCGACCAGTTGCGGCAGCGGCAGGCCGGAAGCCGCCCACATCATCGGGAAGCCGGAGGCCGGGGTCATGCCCGGCATCGTGTTGATCTCGTTGACCAGGACCTGCCCGGCCGGGGTGTAGAAGAAGTCGACCCGGGCCAGGCCCTCGCAGGAGATCGCGTCAAAGGCCGCGCAGGCCATCCGCCTGATCTCCGAGGCCGCCTCGACCGGCACCGGCGCCGGGATCCGCATGGTCGTCGCCGAGGCCAGGTACTTCGCTTGGAAGTCATAGAAATCAGAAGCAGGGTCCACCACGACCTGGCCGGGCACGCTCGCCTCGGGCGGCCCGCCGTCCAGGCCCTCCAGCACCGCGCACTCCACCTCGATCCCGTCCACCGCCGCCTCGACCAGCACCTTGGGGTCGTGCGCGCGGGCCGCCTCGATGGCGGGCTCCACGTCATCAAGGACGGAGACCCGGGTGATCCCGATGCTGGAGCCGCCGCGGGCGGGCTTGACGAACACCGGCCAGCCCAGCTCGGCGATCTCGTCCAGGATCCGCTTGCGCTCCGCCGCGGCCCGCCAGTCCCGGTCGCGCACCACCACGTACCGGCCGGCCGGCAGGCCGCGCGCGGACATGAGCAGCTTCATGTACTCCTTGTCCATGCCGGCCGCGCTGGCGAACACGCCCGCGCCGGCGTACCGGGTGCCGGTCATCTCGAGCAGGCCCTGCAGCGTGCCGTCCTCGCCGTAGGTGCCGTGCAGCAGCGGCAGCACCACGTCCACTGAGCCGAGGTCCCGCGGGACCGAGCCCGGGCTCAGAACCTGCAACGCCGCACCAGAAGGACCGCCCCGCGACACGATCTCGCCGTCGCCCACCGCCACCGACTCGACCGACGGCACCGACCCGGAGGACAGCGCCAGCCGGGCCGGGTCCCCCGAGGTGAGCACCCAGCGCCCGTCCGTGGCGATGCCGATGGGCAGCACCTCGTACCGGTCGGGGTCGATGGCCGACAGGATCAGGCCCGCGCTCGCGCAGGACACGGCGTGCTCGGTGCTGCGGCCGCCGAACACCACGGCGACCCGGATCTTAGGCTGCCCCACGCGTCCTCCCGTCCCGGCCAAGGCCCAGAGCCCAAGGCCCGAAGCGAACCACCAGGCTACGGCCTGCCGAGCGACTCCAGGGCAACATACGCATCAGAAATCAGGTCCTCGGCGTCCTCCAGGCCGATGGAGAAGCGTACCGCCCCCGGGTCGATGCCCCCGGCCGCCAGCGCCCGGTCGTCCAGCTGCCGGTGCGTGGTGGAGGCCACGTGGCTGACCACGGTGTGCGTCCCGCCCAGCGACGTGGCGAGCTGGGAAAGCCGCAGCTTGTCGGCGAACGCCATGCCCGCGTCGCGCCCGCCGTGCGGCGTCACGGTCACGATCGCGCCGAAACGGACGCCCTCAGGCCCGGCGTCGAACAGGCGCCGCGCCACCTGGTGCCCGGAGTGCTCGGGCAGCCCGGGGTAGTCGATGCGGAGCACGGCCGGGTGCCGGGACAGCGCCGCGGCGAACACCGACGCCGTCGAGCAGGCCCGCCGCACCCGCAGCGGCAGCGTCTCCAGGCCCCGCCGCAGCAGGAACGCGTCGTCCGGGGCCAGCGACCCGCCGGTGTCCACACGCACCCCGCGGATGCTGCTGATCAGCTCGATCCGCCCGGTGACCACGCCGCCGGTGGTGTCGGAGTGGCCGCCGATGTACTTGGTGGCCGAGTGGATGACCAGGTCGGCGCCGTGCTCGAGCGGCCGGCAGATCACCGGTGGGGCCAGCGTCGAGTCCACCACCAGCAGGGCACCGGCATCGTGCGCGATCTCGGCCAGCTTGCGCAGGTCGGCCACTGCCGTGGTCGGGTTGGCGATCGTCTCGGCGTACACGATCCGGGTCGTCGGCCGCAGCGCCGCCCGCACCTGGTCCAGGTCGGTGATGTCGACGAAGTCGGTCTCCACGCCGAACCGGGACAAGACGTTGCGCAGGAAGGAAAACGTCCCGCCGTAGACCGCCGAGGACGCCACCACGTGCGCGCCGACCCGGGCGAAGGTCCAGAACACGCCGCTGATCGCGGCCATCCCCGAGGCGAACGCCTGCGCCGCGGGCCACCGCGGCAGGTTCACGCCCTCCAGCGCCGCCACCGCGCGGGCGAACGCGTCCACGGTGGGGTTGTCGATCCGGCTGTAGGTGTAGCCGGGCATCTCGTCGTTCAGCACGGCCCGGTACTCCTCGGCCGTGCCGAACGAGAACGACGCGGTCCGGAATACCGGCGTGCCGAGCGGTTGCTGCGAAGGCGTGGGCGGGGCCGGCAGGTGCACCGCGCGGGTGTTCTCGCCGGTCTGCTTGCGCACTATGTCCACGAAGTAAATCCGCCGATCTGAAAATTCTGAAAATCCTGAAAATCACCAGAGAAGCACGAGCATCAGGGTCCGTACCACTCCGGCTTGGCTGAGCGTGACGCTAGCATCGACGCGGCCTGCGTGACGGGCAGTCCGTCCCTCATCACGGCCTCGACGACCTCGGTGATCGGCATCTCCACCTGGTGCGCCCGGGCCAGCTCGAGCACGGGGCCGCTGGACGCCACCCCCTCCGCGGTCTGGTTCATCGCGGCCGACGCCGCCGCCACCGTCATGCCCCGCCCCAGGTACTCGCCGAAGGTCCGGTTCCTGGACAGCGGCGAGCTGCACGTGGCCACCAGGTCGCCCATCCCGGCCAGCCCGGCGAACGTCTGGTTCTGCGCGCCCAGCGCCGAACCCAGCCTGGCGATCTCGGCCAGCCCCCGGGTGATCAGCGTGGCCCGGGTGTTGTCGCCCAGGCCCATCGCCACCGCGATGCCCACCGCGATCGCGATCACGTTCTTCACCGCCCCGCCCAGCTCGCACCCTGTCACGTCGGTGTTCGTGTAGGGCCGGAAGTACGGCGTGTGGCACGCGCCCTGCAGGGCCAGCGCGCCTTCCGAAGCCACGCACGCCACCACGGACGCGGTGAACTCGCGCCGGACGATCTCGCCCGCCAGGTTCGGCCCGGCCACCACGGCGATGCGCTCCGCGGCCGGGCCAGCCAGCTCAGGGCCGGTCACCTCGGCGATGACCTCGCTCATCCGCAGGCGGCTGCCGAGCTCGATCCCCTTCATGAGGCTGACCAGCAGCGCCCCGCGCGGCAGCAGCGGCGCCCACTCCAGCAAGTTCGACCGCAGCGACTGCGCGGGCACGGCGAAGGCGACCAGGTCCGCGCCGTCCAGCGCCTCGGCCGGATCCGACGTCGCGTCCAGCGCCGCGGTCAGCGCGACCCCCGGCAGGTAGTCCGGGTTCTCGTGCAGCCCGGCGATCGCCTTGGCCAGCTGCGGCTTGCGGGCGTACAGCACGGTATCGGTCCCGGCGTCGCACAGCACCTGCGCGAACGTGGTACCCCAGGATCCTGCCCCCAGCACCGCAGCCTTCATGAGCCGCCGGAGGCGGCTTCGTCCCGCGAGCCCGCCTCCCCCGCAGCACCCCCGGGCGAAGCAGCCGCGGAACCGCCGCCCGTTCGGTCCAATGCGACCCGGCCGCCCGCCTCGAGATCCCACGGTGCGGCGGGCGGCGTCTCCTGCCTGATCTTGGCCAGCAGCGCGGTGATGTCGGCCATGATGTCGGCGGTCGCGGCCCGCAGCGTCGAGGCGCCGAGCCGCTGGCCGGCGTAGGCGGACAGGTCCACCGGCGGCCCGGCCGCCATCCGCACCGTCTTGCGCGGGAACAGGTGCGGCTTCTTGGTCCCGTAGGGCAGGATCTCCTGCGCGCCCCAGTGCGCGATCGGGATCACCGGCGCCCCGGTGCTCAGCGCCAGCCGGGCCGCCCCCGTCTTGCCCACCATCGGCCACAGCTCCGGGTCCCGGGACGCGGTGCCCTCCGGGTAGACGATCACGCAGGCGCCGGCCGCCAGCGCCTTCTCCGCCTGCTTGAGCACCAGTCCGGCGTCGCCGCGGCCGCGGTACACCGGCAGCTGCCCGACCTTGGTCAGCAGGGCCCCGATGAACTTCACCCCGAAGACCGGAGACTTGATCATGAACACCGGATACCGGTGCGCGTAGGAGTCGCTGAACAGCGCGATCGTGCCCCAGTCGGCGTAGGACAGGTGGTTCGGGGCCAGGATGATGCCGCCGGTCTTCGGGATGTTCTCCTTGCCTGCCCACTGGTTCCTCATCAGGAGCCGGAGCAGCGGGTGCAGGATGATCCGCGTGAACAGCCGCCAGCCGGGGGAGTAGCGGTAGGACGTAGGCTGGCCAGCGCGTTCGCTCATGAGGTCAAGTCTCCTGGTTCAGGTGGTCCGGTGTCGAGGCAGGATCAATTGCATGACCGATAAGGCCTGGTCGGTGCTGATGCCCGTCAAGGTGCTCGCCGAGGCCAAGTCGCGCCTGGCCGGGCTGGCCGGCCTCACCGGTCCCCGCCGGGCCGAACTCGCCCTCGCCCTCGCCTCCGACACGGTGACGGCGGTGCTCGGGTCCGACGCGGTCGCCCGGGTGATCGTCATCACCGACGACCAGGCCGCCGCGGCCGCGCTGGGCGCGCTGGGCGCGCTGGTGGTGCCGGACGAGCCGCGCGCCGGGCTGAACGCGGCGCTGCGGCACGGCGCCGGCTTTGCCGCCGCCCGCTGGCCCGGCGACGGGACGGCCGCGCTGTCCGCCGACCTGCCCGCGCTGCGGCCCGAGCAGATCGGCCGGGCCCTGCGCGCCGCCGCGGCCTGGCCGACGGCCTTCGTCGCCGACGCGGCCGGCGACGGCACGACGCTGTACACCGCGGCGCCGGGGGCGGCGTTCCGGCCCGCGTTCGGCCTGGCCTCGCGCGCCCGGCACGCCGCGGGCGGCGCCGTCGAACTCGGCCTGGACGGCATCCCCGGGTTGCGCCGGGACGTGGACACGCCGTCCGACCTGCGCGGCGCGGCCGCGCTCGGGCTGGGCCCGCACAGCGCGCCGCTCGCTGCCGAACTGCTCAGATGTGCACCACGGGGCAGGTGAGCGTCCTGGTGATCCCGGGCACCGACTGGATATGAGCGGCGACAAGACGGCCGAGCTCGTCGACGTCGGCGGCCTGAGCGCGCACGATGACGTCGTAGGGGCCGGTGACGTCCTCCGCCTGGGTGACACCGCTGATCTTGCCGATGAGCGAGGCCACGTCGGCGGCTTTGCCGACTTCTGTCTGGACGAGGATGTAAGCCTCCACCATGAGGTCCTCCCAGGGCATGACGGGACGGGCGCCCCCTCGTGCCTCACGCTACCGTAGTGGTCCAGACCTGTGACACGTGTTGGGGGTGGGTTATCACTGGCCGAGAACCCGAGACGCTGGCGGAGGCCGGGGAGTTCGGCCTGATCGCGGCGTTGTCGGCGTGGTTTCCTCCGGGCCCGGCGACGCTGGTCGGCATCGGCGACGACGCGGCCGTGCTGGCCGTCCCTGACGGCCGGGTGGTGGCCACCACGGACTTCCTGATCGAGGGCAGGCACTTCCGCCGCGACTGGGCCAGCGCCGCGGACGTCGGGCACAAGGCCGCGGCGCGCAGCCTGGCCGACTGCGCGGCTATGGGCGCCGAGCCGTCCGCCTTGCTGGTGGCGCTGGCCGCGCCGCCGGACCTGCCGGTCAGCTGGGTCCGCGAGCTGGCCGAAGGGCTGGCCGCCGAGTGCGCCCGGGGCGGAGCGCACGTGATCGGCGGCGACACCGCCCGCGCCGACCAGGTGGTGCTCGCCGTGACCGGCCTCGGCGACCTGGCCGGGCGCAGCCCGGTGCTTCGCTCCGGGGCCGGGCCCGGCGACCTGGTCGCGGTGGCGGGCCCGCTCGGTCACGCCGCGGCCGGCCTGGCCCTGCTGGAGGAGGGCCTGGCCGGCGATCCCCTCGTGCACGAGCACCTGCGGCCCGCGCCGCCGTACGATGCCGGGCCGGAGGCGGCCGGCCTGGGCGCCACCGCGATGATCGACGTCAGCGACGGCCTGCTCGCCGACCTGGGTCATATCGCGGACGCCAGCGGCCTACGCGTCGACCTGGACTCCGCCGCGCTGCGCCCGGGTGACCGGCTGACCGCGGCGGCCCGCGCCGTAGCCGCTTCCCGCCGTCATTCGGCCCGAACGGGCCTGGTTACCCGCCCCGCCGACGACCTCGCGCTGGACTGGGTGCTGACCGGCGGCGAGGATCACTCACTGGTCGCCACGTTTCCCGCGGGCACGCGGCTGCCGCCGCGGTGGAAGGTCATAGGCAACGCGACCGGGAGTTCAAGGGACCATGGCGTCGTCGTCGACGGCCAGCCGTGGGCGGAACCCCCAGGCTGGGATCACTTCGCCTGACGCCGAACACCCCGTGATGGCTCGAGCCGCGATCGCGTCACGTGCAGGTGGTGACCCCGCCCACGTTCCACTGGCCGGCCTTGTTCCGCACCAGATCGACGCTGTCGTCGCCGGATACGAACCTGGCACCATTGGCGCTGCGCTCAGTCAGCTTCCATCCCGTGGCCGACAGCCCGGGTTGGTGCTGGGCGAGCACCGACTGCAGCGCCTGCTGCGGTGTCTGGTAACCGCTCGTGCCTCCGCCGTAATCCGCGACTCCGCACGTCTCGGTGGGCTGCGTGCATCCGCTCAGGCCGACGGCAGCCAGGCAGGCGAGGACCACCGCGTTGGTGCGTACGCGCATGCATCCATGCTGCGACGGCCCGGGCCGGATCCGGGTCTCCGGCCGGTTGCGAAACCAGAACGTCCCGGCAACTCCCTAACGGGCGATCTTGCCGGCCTTGATGCACGAGGTGCACACGTTCACGCGCTTGGGCGTACCGCCGACCGTGACGCGGCGGCGCTGGATGTTCGGGTTCCAGCGGCGGCGGGTACGGCGGTGCGAGAACGAGACGTTGTTGCCGAAGACCGGCCCCTTGCCGCATACGTCGCAGACGGCAGCCACAGTTCGCTCCATTTGACCTAGGGTTACGAGGGCCGTGTCCGCCGCTCGGGCGGATCAGGCAGCCGTCGAAGCCTACCCGATGGCCTCGCCGAGTGCGAACCGAGCGGATTGTCGGTCCACGCTCATATGCTGCCAGGTGTGAGCACGCTCAGCGAACCGCTGACCCGCGCGCTGGGGCCCAGGACGGCCAAGGCGCTGGGGGCCGCCTTCGGCATGAGCACGGTCGGCGACCTGCTGCGGCACTACCCGCGCCGCTACTACACCCGCGGCGAGCTGACCGACCTGTCCTCGCTGCGCGAGGGCGACCACGTCACCGTGCTGGCCCGTGTCGACCACGTCGGCACGCACAAGATGCCCAGCAAGGGATATAGCGCTGGCCGGGCCGAGGTGGTCATCACCGACGACCGCGCCAAGCTGATTCTGACGTTCTTCTGGCGCAACGCCGGCGGTCAGTACGTCATCAAGCCGCTGGTGCCCGGCATGGTCGGCATGTTCGCCGGCACCGTGTCCCGCTTCCGCACCCGGCTGCAGCTCGTCCACCCGGAGTACGAGATGCTGCCCGGCGCGCCGCCGAACGCCGACCTCACGCCGGAGCTGGCGGCCGAGTTCGCCGCCGAGATGATCCCGGTCTACCCGGCCAGCGCCAAGGCCAGCTCGTGGATGATCGCCCGGGCGGTCAAGACCGTACTGGACCCGCTGGACGCGGGGGAGGACCCGCTGCCGGCCGAGCTCAGGGAGCGGCACGGGCTGGTCGGCCGGGCCGAGGCGATCCGCGCCATCCACCGGCCGCTCGACCAGGCCGACCTGAAACGGGCCAGGGAGCGGCTCAAGTGGGACGAGGCCTTCCTGCTGCAGGCCGCGCTGGCGCAGCGGCGGCTGGCCGCGGCGGCCATGCCGGCCATGCCGCGCCCGCACGTCGACGGCGGCATCGCCGACGAGTTCGACGCGCGCTTGCCGTTCACCCTGACCGCGGGCCAGGTCGCGGTGGGCGAGACGATCGCCGAGGAGCTGGCCTTCGCCTACCCGATGCACCGGCTGCTGCAGGGGGAGGTCGGCTCGGGCAAGACGGTGATCGCGATCCGGGCCATGCTCCAGGTGGTGGACGCGGGCGGCCAGGCGGCCCTGCTCGCCCCGACCGAGGTACTGGCCCAGCAGCACTACCGGTCCGTCACCGGCATGCTCGGCCCGCTGGCCCAGGCCGGTCAGTTGGGCGCGGCGGAGCACGCCACCGGCGTGGCCCTGCTCACCGGGTCGGTCGGGGCGGCCGCCCGGCGGTCGGCGCTGTCCGACGTGTTCACCGGCGACGCCGGCATCGTGATCGGCACCCACGCCCTGCTCGAGGAGCAGGTCCAGTTCTCCGACCTCGGGCTGGTGGTGATCGACGAGCAGCACAGGTTCGGGGTGGAGCAGCGCGACGCGCTGCGCGCCAAGGCCGCGGACAACCGGCCGCACGTCCTGGTCATGACGGCCACGCCGATCCCCAGGACGGTAGCCATGACGGTCTACGGCGACCTGGAGACGTCCACGCTGACCGAGCTGCCCGCGGGCCGTTCGGCCATCGCCACCCACGTGGTCCCGGCCGCGGACAAGCCGCACTTCCTGGAGCGGGCCTGGGAGCGCGTCCGCGAGGAGGTCAGGGGCGGCCGGCAGGCCTACGTGGTGTGCCCGCGCATCGGCGACGGGCCCGAGACGGACGACGACGGTGATTACCCCAGCGAGGACGACTTCGGCTCCGTGGACATGACCGGCGGCATCCCGCGCGGCATCGGCGAGGCCGGCCGGCGCCAGCCGCTGGCGGTCCTCGACGTGGCCGCGACGCTGGACGCGGGCCCGCTGGCCGGGCTGCGCCTCGGCATCTTGCACGGCAGGCTGCACCCGGACGAGAAGGACCGGGTGATGCGGGAATTCTCCGCGGGCGCGATCGACGTCCTGGTCGCGACCACGGTGGTCGAGGTCGGCGTGGACGTGCCGAACGCCACGGTCATGGTCATCATGGACGCCGAACGCTTCGGCGTGTCCCAGCTCCACCAGCTCCGGGGCCGCGTCGGCCGGGGGAGCGCGCCGGGCCTGTGCCTGCTGGTCAGCGAGGCCCTGCCCGACACCCCGTCCCGGCAGCGGCTGGACGCGGTGGCCGCCACGCTGGACGGCTTCAAGCTGTCCCGCCTCGACCTCGAGCAGCGCCGCGAGGGCGACGTCCTCGGCGCCGCCCAGGCCGGCCGCCACTCCAGCCTGCGCCTGCTCCGGCTGCTCGCCGACGAGGACCTGATCGGCCTGGCCCGCGAGGAAGCCACCACCCTGGTCTCGGCCGACCCCCAGCTCGCCGCCCACCCCGGCCTCCGCCACGCCATCGACGAACTCCTAGGCGTCCAAGCCGAATACCTCGACAAAACCTAACCATCACCCCGCCCC
>Ga0207674_10008445_pt1 | contig 11895 bp, 10 predicted proteins | sample KBSCornC72_FD_184303 | JGI IMG/M metagenome (GOLD analysis project Ga0207674, IMG submission 184303) | Corn rhizosphere microbial communities from Kellogg Biological Station, Michigan, USA - KBS Corn C7-2 (SPAdes) (version 2) | ecosystem: Host-associated > Plants > Roots > Rhizosphere > Soil ... | reverse complement strand
TGACACCGTCGGCGCTGCCGTAGGTGACTCCGTCACCCTGATCAGCCCGCAGGGCGAGCTCACCCCCATGGGTATGATGCCCCAAACCGTTCGTTTCCAGCTCGTCGGCACTTACCACACCGGCTTCTATCAATATGACTCCAATTGGGGCTTCATTCGCCTCGGAGACGCCCAGCGTCTCTACGACGAGCCCGACATCATCACCGTCATCAGTTTCCGCATCGACGATCTCAACCACGCCCCGGAAATCGCCAAACAAATCGAAGCTGCCGCCGGCCCCGGCTTCCAAACCACAAACTGGAAGGAACAAAATCGCGAGCTCTTCCGCGCCCTGCGCCTCGAGCAGATCGTCACCTTCATCGTCATCACCCTCATCGTCATCGTCGCCGCACTCAACATCCTCATCGCCCTCACCATGATGGTTATGGAAAAAACGCGTGACATCGCAGTGCTCATGAGTTTCGGCGTCGCTCCCAATCAGGTCCGCCGCATCTTCCTCCTTCAGGGATTCCTCATCAGCCTTGTCGGCACCGTGACCGGCCTCATCCTCGGGTATCTCGGCTCCTGGGCAGGATCGCACTACCACATAGGACTCACGCCCGACGTCTACGCAATTGATACCCTGCCCTTCGCGCCTCGCCTTCTCGACGGAGTCGTTGTCGCCCTCGTCTCCATCGGAATTTCGCTGCTCGCCACGCTCTATCCCTCTTCCACTGCCGCGCGCATTCGTCCCGCCGAAGCACTCCGCTACGAATAGCCGGAACCACTCCTCCTGTAACTCTTCTGTCCTCCACTCCATCACAAGTGTTGCGCCCGCACTGTTCGGCCCGTGCTCGATTCGTGCTGGAAGCACAGGGCAGCTCTCCCATCGGAGTTCACAAAAATGGACGCAATCGCCACTTCACCTCATAAAGCCGACACGCGCCTCAAGTCATCCCCTGCTCAGCTCACGCTTAAACGTTGGGCGCCCCTTCCATTGCGTCTCATCGTCGGCTTCGGCTTCATCCAGCACGGTCTCGCCAAACTCAACCGCGGCCCAGATCTCTTCGCTGCAACCCTGCATGGCCTCTCTGTTCCTGCCCCTCACCTGATGGCATGGCTCACCATTCTCATCGAGATCTTCGGCGGCCTCGCCGTACTCGTCGGTTGTCTGATTCCCTTCTTCGCAATGCCCATGACGGCAGTCCTTCTCGTCGCCATGTTCAAAGTCCACCTGCCATTCGGATTCAGTTCGATCAAGCTGGTCTCTGTCACCTCTGGCCGCCCGCAATTCGGACCGCCCGGCTACGAATGCGACCTGCTTTACATTGCCTGCCTCGCCTCCCTTGTCGTCACCGGTCCCGGCCCACTATCGATAGCAAACCTGTTCCCGCGCAGAACCGCGCGTAAATGAACTCCGCATCTTTCAATCAATTGCAAGCCCTCACCCGGCTACAATGGAAGCGATTCAACTGCCCTCCATGTCCGAGTTCACGAAGTTAGCTGGCGGCTTCGCCTTCACCGAGTGCCCGCGCTGGCACAATGGGCATCTTTACTTCTCCGACCAGCACGGCTATCGCGTCTACCAGTCGTCTGTAGATGGCCTCACCGACGACATCGCGGTCATCCCGAACCGCCCCTCCGGTCTCGGCTTCCTCCCCGACGGACGATTGCTCATCGCCTCCATGTGCGATCGCAAGATCCTCCGCCTCGAAGATGACGGAGCTCTCTCATTACATGCCAAGCTCTCCGCACTCGCCGCCGGCGACATCAACGACATGCTCGTGGACAGCAACGGCCGCGCATGGGTCGGCAACTTCGGCTTCGACCTGCATGGCGGCTCACCGGCCTGTTCGACATCCCTGATCTGCGTCGAGCCCGACGGCGCTGCGCACATCGCAGCCGAAGGCCTCGGCTTCCCCAACGGCATGGTCCTCTCTCGCGACGGTCGCACCCTCATCGTCGCCGAAACTCTGATGAACCGGCTCAGTGCCTTCGAACTGCGCGACGGCAACCTTGCTCCGCGCCGTACCTGGGCAGCCTTCGGCGATCAGCCGTCCTCCACGAACGTCACCGAAATACTCGCTCACTCCGAAGTTGTCCCCGACGGAATCTGTCTCGATGCCGAAGGCGCCGTCTGGGTCGCGGACCTCATGCATCATCGCCTCCTCCGCGTCACCGAAGGCGGGCACATACTTCAGGAACTCTCGACGCCCCTCTCGCCATTCGCATGCATGCTCGGCGGAGATGATGGCCACACCCTCTTCATCTGCGTCGCCCCCACCTTTCACGAAGCCGAAGCAAAGATCCTGATGAACTCCTCGATCCTGACGACCAGAGTCGAAGTCCCCCACGCCGGCCTTCCATAGAGCCCCACCTACCGCGGCATGCTCCCAACCTTCCCCACAAACACCCGCACCATCACGCTCCCCACGTTGCGTCCATCCTGCGTCGCGCTCCAAGTAAGTTCATCCCACTTCTCATCGCCGGTGCTCCGCGCCGACACCATCGCCGTCACCGGGTAGCACTCTCCCGCGCGCACCGGATACCGCTTGTACTCGGGATGATCAACCCAGCCCGCTGGCAGCGTAGCGTTCAACTCAATCACCGCATCGCTGTTCGTGGAATTGCACGCCCGAAGCCCAATTATCAGCCACTCCCCGTAATCCGCTTCCATCTCCGGCACCGGAATCAGCCCCGCCATCCGATCCAGATCATGCGCCTTCCAGAACAGCGAATAGAATCGCCACGGACCCCCAATTTCCAGCCTGATGCCTCGCTTCGTCTCCGCCTCATATCCGTGAACCGGTTTGAACGGCACACCCGCCGCCCTCACTCCTTCAAACACATCGCCCGTCACCGAAGCTCTCACCAGCGACTTCGCAAAAATCAGCCGCACCGGATACTCGAACGTCTTGAAGTTCTTCGCCTTCACGGCATCGACCCCAAGCTGCCCTTCCTGCGTCATGTAGTAGGTCTGCTCATCCGCCTCAATCTGCGCATATGAAAGATGCCGGGTTGGCGACATCGCCTTCATATCGAAACTCGGCCCCGTCCCCTCCCCCAGATTTTTCCGGAACGGCGAGAGCTTCTTCGCGTCATACCAGTAGGGCGTGAACACCTCATACGCATCGGTGAAGAAGTAGAGCTTCTGCGGCTGCCACGGCAGCAATCCCTCCGTCAGATTCGACATGCCCGTCCGGTTCTTCGCAGGCGACAACTGCTCAGGAAACTTCGTCTCATCGGCCGCCGCATCGAATGCTTCCACCGCCACGACACTAGACGCCTGATGGTCCGCATGGTTTTCGCCCGAGACCGGATCAGGAAACCACGTCAGCACCACATCCGGACGCGTGATGCGAATCAGCCGCACCAGTGCTTCCAGCACGTGTCCATGGTCCCAGTGATCGAGCGAGAACAGCACGTTCTGGTTCGGCGTATCGTGCTGATTCAGGAACCAGACATTCTCGATCCCGATCGAACTCAGTGCCCGTCGCGCCTCCATCTGCCGTTCCTGCCCCAGCGCCGCTCCCGCTTCATTCCCAACCGCGTTCCCGCCGCCATCCCCATTCGTGACGTAAACAACCGCAATCCGCTTGTGCTCGTCCTGCGCCAGCTTCGCGAGGTACCCCGCGATCATCACCTCATCGTCTTCATGCGCCACCACCACCAGCATGTCCGCCTTGAACCGCGCATCAGGCCGAAGCAGATCCGGAGCGGCCTCCTGCGCAAACGCCGACATCGCACAGAAAACAAATTTGGAGATTGCCAGCAGGCAAGCACGCGTCAGAATGGGCCGCAGTTTCATCGCAACATCTTAAAGCAGCCTCGCCCTCACAGCGGCAGCATCATCTCGTACTCAGTGATCGCCGCATCGTTCGGATACTCACTCGTCACGCCAGTCTTCACGAACCCCAGCCGCTCGTAGAATGCAATCGCCTCCGCATTCACGTCCGTCACCATCAGCACAAGCTCCCTTACACCGCGCGAACGATTCCACGCAATCACCGCATCGATCAGCTTCTTTCCCACGCCGGCGCGCCGGTACCCCGGATCAACCCACATCGAGATCACCTGCGCCCGTTCTGGGTTCTTCTCGTCCAGCAGCGATCCCGCGATTCCGCACACTGCCTCGCCCGCGAACGCCATAAACATCGCATCACCGCCATCGCCGCCGCAGCGCCCCGCCCGCCTTCCCCACTCCTCATCCGGAAACTGCGACTCCTTCGCATACGTGCTCGAAAATGCCAGCGGCGCATCCTGCAGCGCGCGCAGCCGCACCTGCTTGAACACAAGCGCGGTCTCAGGCGTGATGCGCTTGATCTCAATCATGCGTTTTCGCTTCAACTTATTGCGGCGTAATGATCCCGCCCACGGCATGACGACGCGGCAACACAATCCCGCGATGATCCACTTCCGCCGGAGCCGCCTTCGGCTCTTTCGACTCGACCTCAGCAATTCCCGGCCTGTCCGTCATCGCCCCGCCGCATGCCGGGCACCAGTCCGCCTTCTTGTTCGCCGCCAGCACGGCATGGCAATTCGTGCAAATCCGTTCCATGCACCCCAGTCTATCGAACCATCGGACTCACTGACATCCGCGCCGCGATCTCCTCGGCAATTGCCCCCGCCCATCGGTGAATCCAATCCCAGTCGCGAATATCCGATGCAGGAATCTTCTTCATGGGATTGGCCGGCAGCTTCAGAATCAAACTCATCGGAAACGCCAGCTTCAAATGCGACGGATCGAACTTGCCTCCCAGCACGCGCATATCCGCAGAGCGAAGCAACGGGTGTTTACCCAGTTCTCTCCGTGCCTGCTCTTCAGCCGAAGCAAAATGCTTGCGCTCTTTCTCCGTGGGCCCAAGAACAAACACCCAGGGCCGCATCCCCGCGAGTTCCTTCTCAAAGCGGGTGAGAAACTGATGAAACTCCTTCGGAAAATGCCCGATATAAAGCGCCGTCCCCAGCACCACCTCCGTGCCCGCCGTAATCGACTCCACGTCCGCGATCGCCTTCACCTGCACCGCCAGCCCGGCTTCGCTCACGGTTTGCCCAATTGCCTGGGCCACCTCGCCAGTCGATCCACTCCGCGTGCAATACGCAATCAGAACTTGAGTTCTCATACACAACTCCCGCAGCCCTATTTCCGGACGTGTAATTCTGCTCGCGGCAAGATATAGCTCGACGTGCCAGCCATCACAGCCTCCAAGCCTTTAGCCCTTAGCCCGTAGCTGGTAGCTCGAAGCTAGACCTTGATCGCCCAATGCGCGACAAACTCGCCCGGCGCAAGCCATAGCTACGGGCTACCGGCTACGAGTTACCAGCTAAACTAACTCCATGCATTCCCCCGTTCGCCTGGTGGCGATCGACATAGACGGCACGCTCCTCCCTTCCTTCAGCCAGACCATCAGCGCCCGCAATGCCGAGGCTCTCCGGGCCGCACAAAAAGCTGGCATCACCGTCGCCATCGCCACGGGCCGCAGAACAGCCTATACCGCTGCTCTGCTCGAGGGCTTGGGGTTGCGAGCGGATATGCCCCTCATCACGTCCAATGGAGCAGTGACCCGAACTCTGGGCGGCGACCCCCTCGATCGCTCGCACCTCAAGGCCTCGATAGCCCGCGAACTCTGCGGCCTTCTAAGGCCTTTCGGAACACTGGTTTTTACCTTTGATATGGTCGGTCGCGGCGAATTGGTTCTTGAAGACTTCGAGCAGGCACACCAGCGCATCGCCCTCTGGGTCGAAGCGAATCGCGATGCCATCGAAATCGTTCAGCCCCTCGAAAACGGCCTCCCCGACGGCAACGACCCCATCCAGGGCATGGTCACCGGCGGAGTGGAAACGATGCGGCAGGCCGAAAAAGCGCTTAGGTCAAGCAATCTGACCAACTTCTGCGAAGCGGTGCGGACCGAATATCCTGCCCGCGACCTCTCCATCGTCGACCTTCTTCCAGCCGGCGTCTCTAAAGGCTGGGCACTTCGGCGCCTCGCCGCTCGACTCGGCATCGATCGCAAAGAAACTATGGCGATCGGCGATAACTGGAATGACGTCAATATGCTGGAGTGGGCCGGCCAGGCCGTCCTCATGGGCAACGCCGCTCAGGACCTCCGCACCATGGCCAAAACCAACGGGTGGAAACAGGCCCCGCCCAACGATGAAGACGGCGTAGCCGTGACTTTGGAGAGAGCCCTGACCCGCCTCTCCTCTGCTACAGTCTGAGAGACCAGGGAATCAATCTGCGCATAGCTTCCCAACTCGTGATCTCCGTTGCAGCCCTCGCCGCCCCTCTCGCAGCGACCGCCTCCGAGCGCGTGCACCTCGCCAACGGCTTCGATATGCGATGCGACCATCACGCGGAAGCCGGATCGGTCGTTCGCATCTACATGAGCCGCGGAGAAAGCAGCTTCATCGAAATGAAGCCCACCGAGATCACGAGCTACGAAACCGTCCCCGATCCCCCGCCAGCCCCGGGTCCGGCCCTACGTCCCCGCTCCGACGCAAAGCTCACCCCCGCCGATCTCAACCTCATGCTTGCCGACGCCGGAGAGCACCACAACGTCGATGCCGACCTCCTGGCCAGCATCGTTGAAGCCGAGAGCAACGGCAATGCCCACGCTGTAAGCCACGCCGGCGCACGCGGCCTCATGCAGCTTATGCCCGGCACCGCCGCCGACCTTGGCGTCTCCGACAGCTTCGCGCCCGATCAGAATGTCCGAGGGGGCTCCGCTTACCTCGATGAGCTTCTCCGGCGCTATCACGACAACATCTCTCTGGCTCTCGCCGCTTACAACGCCGGCCCCGCTGCCGTTGACAAATATCACGGCATTCCTCCCTACCATGAGACCCGGGCCTACGTGGCCCGCGTCATCCACGAGTTCAATCGCCGCGTCCGCGATCGCCAACGCGAAGCTGTTCGCAACCGCGAAGCCGCTCGCCAACTCCGGCAGGCTAAACAATCCCCTGCCGCATCCGGCACTCTTCAGGCTTCCTCTTCCCGCTAACCCGCTTCCAAAATCAGGTGCATAGTTGCTCACCTGCTCCCCTGGCTAGACGTCACTCGCGGGACCATACAATAACAGCAGCATTCCCATCGGAGTTCGCTTGAACAAACGACAACTGATCCTGGGAATTGTGGTTCTGGCCGCTCTCGTCGCCCTCGGCTTCTACGCGCAGCACCGCCACCCCATCAACTGGCACGAAGTAGTCCGCCAGTTCGCAGAATCGCGCTGGAGCTACTTCGCTCTCGGCGTCGCAGGCATCTACCTCGCTTACATCCTTCGCGCCACTCGATGGGCCTTCCTCCTGCGCCATCACAAGAAAGTCAGCCCGCTCTCGCTCGTCGCCTCCCAGGTCATCGGCTTCACCGCCGTCGCGCTCATCGGCCGCGTCGCCGATCCGGTCCGCCCCTATCTCACCGCAAAAAAGACCGGCCTCACCATCGCCAATCAACTGGCCGTGTACATCGTCGAGCGCCTCTTCGACTTCGGAACCATGGCCGTCTTCTTCTCCGTCGCCATGATCATCCTCTTCCAGGATCAGAGCGCGAGTTCAAGCTTGATCGTCCAGTCCACCCACTCCGGCTTCCTCGCCCGGTTCGCCGGCCCACGCGTCGCCCAATTCGGCGGACTCGTCCTCACCCTCTTCGGAGTCATCTTTCTCGTCCTCATCCGCATCTCCGGAACCGCCGTCGCCGCCATGATGGAGAAAACCCTCGGCCTCGTCTCAAAAAACGTTGGCAGGGCCGTCGGCGAAAAGATCCGCAGCTTCCAGGCCGGTCTCGACACCATCCGCAGCTTCAACGATTTCCTCATCGCCGCCGGCACATCCTTCGCCATGTGGACGCTGATCGCCGGTGCCTACTTCTTCACGCTCCGCGGTTTTACAGGCAGCCCCGAACTCGTCGGCATCAGCTTCTCCAAAGCAGTTGTCCTCATGATGATCAGCGGCGGCGCAAGCGTTTTCCAGCTTCCCGTGATCGGCTGGTTCACGCAGATCTTCGCCGTTGCCGCTGTCCTCGCGAAAGTCTTCGAGGTAGACGCGGAAGCCGCCATGGCCTGCGCCGCGGTGCTCCTCCTCGTCACTTTCCTCTGCGTCATTCCCATCGGCCTCATCTGGGCACAATTCGAGAACATCAGCCTCCGCAAAGTCACCCACGAAAGCGAACTCGCCGAGGATGTCGCCGAATCCACAGTCGCCTCAAACCCCGACTCGGTCTAAACACTGCGAATGTGGGTGTCCCATCCTTGTCACAGCTTCATCGTGACAAGGGTGGGAATGAAAATGCCGATCAGTAAGGACTATCGGACCCTATCGGAACAATCCCAGATCAATCGAGTCCGCCATGATCTGATATCCCGGATCCTTCGGATGCAGATGATCGCCTCCATCCGCCTGCGCTGAAAAGATCTGCGGATTCGCCGGATCCTGCGTTGCCTTGTCAAAATCGATTGTCCCGTCAAATACACCGGAAGTCAGAATCCACTTGTTCAAGGCTTCGCGAATCTGTTCGCCCTTATCCGTGAAGTACCCCGCGCCCTTGTAAGGCGTTAGCGTCGCGCCGAACACCTTGATCCCGTGCACGTGTGCCCGCGCCACCAGTTGCATAAGCCCCTGCTCAAGATCCTCGGCCGTTAACTTGTAGTCGGGCAGATTCGGACTGTGCAGCCGCCCGATATCGTTGATCCCCTCCAGCACAATCAGGTATCTCACGCCCGCCTGCGACAGAACGTCGCGATCGAACCGCGCCAGGGCATTGGGTCCCGTGCAGTGGATCAGGATGCAGTTGCCGCCGATCCCCTGATCGAGAACCGCAAGATTCGCCGTCGCGGGATTCCCCTTCAGCCGCGTTGCCAGATAATCAGGCCACCGGTGATTTGCATTCTGTGTCGACAGAGCTCCATCTGTAATCGAGTCCCCAAACGCCACCACGGCCGCTGCATTTGCCTCGCTTGCCTGAACGTCTACTCCCTTCAGGAAGTACCAGGAAGGCGCAACCACCGGCTCGGTGAACGATGCATCCCGGACGTGGTTCCCTGTTGCGATGAAGTTATCCTGCTGCGCGCTCGAATGCACTGAGACATTGCTCACCTGTTGCAGCGGCAGATAGATACTCACGGCCAGGTTCGCTGCCGCCGGAATCGGCATCGCAACCGGATCGCTCACGGCCTCCGCGCCTGCAGGAATCACGATGGAAGGCGAATTACCGAACCTCAGGTTATGTAGAGTCGCCGCATCCACGCTGCTGGTTCCCGCGCTCACTGCAACTGTCACTGCCTCCACGCGAAGCGGCTCCCTTCCGAACTCGTTCGTCAGATGCACCCGCACCGCGTTGCCGCCAATCGACGTGTGCACAATCTCGCGCAGCGTAGAGTCCACCACCGTGGGAATCTGGTGCCACGGATCGCCATCGAACGGCGACGCAGCCCACGTCCCAACCCACGGCCCCGGAGCCGCGCTCGACACATTGGACACATTCGACTGAGCGGCACCCGCCGTCACAAACACCAGCATCAACAGCGCAACACGAAATCGCATTTCAGTTCGATACCTCGCACGAGAATTGAAGAAGGTCCATCATAAACGTCCCGATCAAGCGATTCCGCTCAACTTCTCATGCAAGCCGGAATTGACCCTATCGCTCCTCTGCTACTTTCCCTTTGCTGGGGCTTCTGCTGGTGTGAAATCATCACCGCGTCAATATGCGCCTGCGACTTCCCCTCCTGATCGCCCTCGCATTGCTCCCCCTCGCCTTCGCGCGAGGACAGGCCGTCAATTTCGACGACGCTCGCCTTCCCATCACAAATTTGTCCGGACCATGGCGCTTTCAAGCCGGCGACAACCCCGCCTGGTCAGCCGAAAACCTCGATGACTCAGGCTGGTCCTTGCTTGCTTCGGGTAAATCCTGGTCCGAGCAAGGCTATCGCAAGTACTCCGGCGTGGGCTGGTACCGTCTGCGTGTCAATCTACCCGCAGAGACCGAGCCTCTCGCTTTCTACCTGGAGGGAGTCGATGAAAGCTGTCAGATCTTCGCCAATCGCCGTCTCATCGGGACCATCGGCAGTCTCCCGCCTCATCCCAGCTTCTATCTCCAGTTCCACAATTTATTTTCAATACCAGCGGGAACGGTGCAGCCCGGACAACCCCTGCAGCTCGCCATCCGCGTTTGGATCAATCCCAGGTTCGCCGGCGAATTCTCCGGAGGCCTCACTTCTGTCCCCGTAATCGGCAGTGCCGAGCTTCTTCAGCAGTGGCGAGAGCTTCAGATCCACGACGCATTCTGGCGGCGTGCCGCCCGCATTGCCGATGTTTGGATTAATCTCTTCACCGCCTTCGCCGGGATAGGCCTGTTTCTCCTTCGCCGCCGCGAGCAGGAATACCTCTGGTGGGGCGTCAGCCAGGCCTTTTGGGCCGCCTTCGCCGGAATCAGTCTTGCTGCCGCCTTCTTCCGGCTGCAACTCAACAACGCCCTTGTTGCTTCGGTGCTGGTCCAGATCCTCGCTTACTATCTCCAGTACGTTTTCTATGTTCTCTTCCTTCGCCAGCGTCAGGGCTGGCTCTTCTGGACCGCGGGTCTCTCCGTTGTCGCCGCCGGGCTCATCTCACTCGCAAACGCCTTCGGCCTTCTCCAGAATGTGCCCCTCGGCCCTTTGAGCTCCGCACTCGGCGTGCTTTCTCAGGCCTGCATCGTCGGCATCCTCACCATCGGTGCCCGTCGCCGCCAGCGTGACGCGGCCATTCTTCTCGTCCCCAACTGCGTCATGCTCGCGTGCAATGTCTTGCAGACGGCCGCCAACTTGCCCCAGCTATCTGCCCAGCCCTGGGCCGCATGGATGCGCGGATTCCTTTCCCAGATCATCACGTGGCCTTTCAATCTCGGCGCCTTCCAGCTCGTCGGCGATCTCGAGATGCTCGCCGTCCTCGTGATCCTCGTCCGCCGGTACGCGCGCTCACGCCAGGAAGAAGAACGTCTCGAATCCGAACTCGAAGCCGCCCGGGCCGTTCAAAGTGTCCTCATCCCCACAGACGTTCCCAGCATCCCCGGCTTTGCCGTTGAAACCGTGTATCGCCCTGCATCGCAAGTCGGAGGCGACTTCTTTCAGATCATTCCCATTCCCGCTGGAGGAGCGCTCATCGCCATTGGCGATGTCAGCGGCAAAGGCATGCCCGCAGCCATGACGGTCTCTCTGCTCGTCGGCACTCTGCGCACCCTCGCCTGGTACACGCAATCACCAGCCGAGATCCTCGAAGCCATGAACCGCCGCATGCTCTCGCGCAGTCACGGAGGATTCACCACATGCCTCGTGCTGCGCCTGAATCCCGATGGTTCGCTCATCCTCGCCAACGCCGGACACATCGCACCCTACATCGACGGCCGCGAGATCGAGATCGACAATGGACTCCCTCTCGGCCTCGACGCGAACGCCGAATACCCCGAAACAACCATCCACCTCCAAACCAGCGCCCAACTGACCCTGCTCACCGATGGCGTGGTTGAAGCCCGCAATTCCACCGGCGAACTCCTCGGCTTCGAGCGTACGCGACAGCTTTCAACGCAAACTGCGCAGCAGGTCGCCCATGCTGCCCAGTCGTTCGGTCAGGAAGACGACATCACCGTACTCACGCTCTCCACCCTCCCCGCACCCGTCGCAGCGTAGAAACCGGGTGCCCCAGGTCTCGCCTCTGAGACCTGTAAGAAATGTCTTGGAAATACTTGGGTGCGCCATTCTTGCCACGCTGTTTGCGGCAAGGGTGGAAAGAAGAAGTCGCTTGCACATGAACCGCGGGGTGCCCCATCCTAACCGCGTTTTTGCGGTTAGGGTGGGAATTCATCCACCACCCGCCTACAATGATTACGGACTTCCATGGCATCCTTCGAAGAATCGCTTAAAAAACTCGAATCCATTGTCGAAATCCTCG
>Ga0207674_10008443_pt1 | contig 11899 bp, 12 predicted proteins | sample KBSCornC72_FD_184303 | JGI IMG/M metagenome (GOLD analysis project Ga0207674, IMG submission 184303) | Corn rhizosphere microbial communities from Kellogg Biological Station, Michigan, USA - KBS Corn C7-2 (SPAdes) (version 2) | ecosystem: Host-associated > Plants > Roots > Rhizosphere > Soil ... | reverse complement strand
TCCGCGACCACGGCGGCGATCCGGCAGGCGGCGGCGAACAGCGCGGCGGTCTTGGAACTGATGATGTCGAGATACTGCGCCTCGTCCGTGTCGATCCGGCGCTGCGCGGTCAACTGGTTGACCTCGCCCTCCGCGATCACCGCCGATGCGTTGGACAGGATTTTCAGCACCTTGAGCGAGCCATCCTCGACCATCAGCTCGAACGACCGGCTGAACAGAAAATCGCCGACCAAGACGCTGGCGCTGTTGCCCCAGATGATGTTGGCGGTCGCCTTGCCCCGGCGCAGGCCGCTGCCGTCGACGACATCGTCATGGAGCAGCGTCGCGGTGTGGATGAATTCCACGCAGGCCGACAATTTATGGTGCCGCGTCCCCGAATAATCGAGCAGCCGGGCGCAGGCGAGCGTGAGCATGGGCCGCAGCCGCTTGCCGCCGCTGGCGATCAGGTGACCGGCCAGTTCGGGGATGAGCGGGATGCGCGACTGCATCCGATTGAGGATCACCGCATTCACGGCATTCATGTCGTCGGCGACCAATGCCATCATCGGGTCGAGCGAGGGGGCGGTCTTGCGGTCGAGGCGGTGAATCGTTGCGCTCATCCCCGCGCGATGGCAATGGCGGCGCGGATTGGCAAGCCATTTGGCGTGGCCCATGGTCTAAATTCGGGCGGGCCGCTATCCGCGACGGGAGAATGAGGTGGACGAAACCCTGCAACGCTATCGGCAGAGCATCGACAATATCGATGCTGCACTCGTCTTCATGCTCGCCGAACGCTTCAAGATCACGCAGGCGGTGGGCCGCCACAAGGCCGAAAATGCACTTCCCCCCGCCGATCCGGGCCGCGAGGACCGCCAGGTCGCGCGCCTGCGCCAACTTGCCGAGGACGCCCAGTTGGACCCGGATTTCACCGAGAAATTCCTGCGCTTCATCATCGACGAAGTGATCCGGCATCACGAGAAGCTGCGCGACGAATGATGTCGCGGGTCGGGGAGAGGCGAACGCGCCCCTCCCCCATCCCTATTACAGCGCCGCGACGGCCTCGCTGCCCACGCGCCGCCTGAGCAGAACCTCTGCGATCTGCACCGCGTTGAGCGCCGCGCCCTTGCGCAGATTGTCGCCCACCACGAACAGCGCCAGGCCATGCTCCACCGTGGGATCGACGCGAACCCGGCCGACGAAGACCGGGTCCTGCCCGGTCGCCTCCAGCGGATTGGGCACGGCGTGGACGACCACGCCCTCCGCCTTGCCGAGCAGTTCCAGCGCCTGCGCCGGGGACAGCGGCCGTTCGAACTCCGCGTTGATCGAGAGGGAGTGGCCGGTGAACACGGGCACGCGCACGCAGGTGCCCGACACCGGCAGGCCGGGGATGTCGAGGATCTTGCGCGTCTCGTCGCGCAGCTTCAACTCCTCCTCGGTATAATCATCCTCGCCCAGCACATAGTTGAGCGGCACCACGTTGAAGCCGATCGGCACCGCCCATTTGCGGATCGGGCCAAGGTCCGCCGCGCCGCCGTCGCGCGCCAGCGGGGCAAGCTCCGCGCCCGCCGCCACGATCTGCTCGCGCAGCACATCGATACCCTCGATGCCTCCGCCGGAAACAGCCTGGTAGGTGCTGACCACCAGCCGCCTGAGGCCCGCCGCCTCATGCAGCGGCTTGAGCACGGGCATGGCAGCCATGGTGGTGCAATTGGGATTGGCGATGATGCCGCGCGGCAGATCGTCGAGCGCATCGGGATTCACCTCCGCGACGACCAGCGGAACTTGAGGGTCGGACCGCCAGGCGGAGCTGTTGTCGATGACCACGGCTCCCGCCGCTGCTGCTTTCGGCGCCAGTTCCTTCGACGTGGCTCCACCCGCGGAGAAGAAGACGATGTCCAGCCCGCTGAAATCGGCGGTGGCGGCGTCTTCCACGACGATGTCCCGCCCCTGCCACTGGATCACCTTGCCCGCCGAACGGCTGGACGCGAACAGGCGCAGCGAGGCCAGCGGGAAATCGCGCTCCGCCAGCAGGTTGCGCATCATCTCGCCGACCAGTCCGGTGGCGCCGACGACGCCGACATGGGGGCGGCCGTTGTTCAGGGTGGAAGTCATCGCGTGCGTCTCCTTCATTACGTGCGGAGGCGCGGGGATGGGACGGTCTCGCTCGAAACAGTCGGCCCCGCGCTCGGCGGGGCTGGGGTCCAGTGGCTCGCGGGCGATCAGCCCGCGCGACGACCAGACCGCACCCCACCGGGGAGCGGTTTAATGGTAATCGGCTTGATAGTGGCCCTGGACATGGGGGCGCCCGATAGCGAGGAACGCCCCGTTCGTAAAGTGTGATTTTCAGCGCGTCATTTTTCCAGCGCATATTGGAAGGACAGTGTGACGGCGGTCGAAAGCTGGCCCGGCTCGATGTTGGTCTTGGCCGCCGCGGAGTCCGCGCGCATCATCATCGGCATCGGCACGGGACGCGGCATATCGCCATTTTCCGAGATGGAAAGCAGCCGCACCGTGCGATAGCCGGCCGCCTGCGCATAGAAACCGGCCCGTTCCTGCGCGGTCCGAATCGCCTTCTCGCGCGCGGTGCGCAGCAAGCCGCTGTCATCCGCGATGCCGAAGCTGGGCCCGTTGATGTTGGTCGCGCCCGCGCCGACCATCCGGTCCACGACATCGCCCGCGACGGCGATCCTGCGGATCTTGACCGTCAACTGGTTGGAGGCTTCATAGCCGAGGAACTTCGGTCCGCCGCCCTCGGGACGGTTGTTGTAGTCATATTGCGGGTTCAGGTTGATGCCGCTGGTCTGGATGTCCTTGCGCTCGATCCCGGCTTTCAGGATCGCCGCGACCAGCCTGTCCATGGCGGCGGCGTTCAGGCTCATCGCCTCCTTCGCGGTCGGCGCGCGGGTCTGCACGCCGGTGCCCACGGTCGCCATGTCGGGCGCGCTCTCCACGCTCTCCGTGACGCTCAGGCTCACCACCGGCCCGGTGACCGGCGTTACGGCGGGGATTGCCTGCGCATCTGCCGCAACCGCAGCCAGAGGCAGCGCCGCCGCCGCGATGACAAGGGAAAGAGCCGAAAACGCCTTCATGATATCCTCCTGTTCTGGGTAGCCAGCCAACGCCGCGCCACCGCTTTACGTTCCGTCCACGTATCGATCATGACATGAACAAGTTCTGAGTAGGCCGCTTGGCTGGCGTTCATCTTGCTGCTAGCGGGACCGGCATGGCAGCCCCTATCCTCTCCTTCGAAAATCTCGGCCTCAACCAGGGCACGCAGTGGCTGTTTCGCGGCCTCAACCTGAACGTGCAGGAACGCGACCGCCTTGCCCTGATCGGCCGCAACGGCGTGGGCAAGACGACGCTGCTGAAACTGATCGGCGGCCTGATCGAACCGGACGAGGGCACCCGCTCCGTCCGGCCCGGCACCCATGTCGTGATGCTGGAACAAGACCCGGACGTATCCGCCTTCGCCACGCTGCGCGATTTCGCCACCGCCGGGACCAACGCCCCGCCCGCGCATGAGATCGAGGCGATCGCCGACCAGATCGGCATCGACCTGGGCCGTGACGCCAAATCGGCGAGCGGCGGCGAGCGGCGGCGTGCCGCCATCTGCCGCGCGCTGGCGTCGGAACCGGACCTGCTGCTGCTCGACGAGCCGACCAACCATCTCGATATCGCCGCGATCGACTGGCTGGAAAGCTGGCTGGGCCGCTATAATGGCGCGTTCATCACGATCAGCCATGACCGCACCTTCCTGACCCGCCTGACCCGCTCCACCTTCTGGCTCGACCGGGGTCAGATGCGGCGGCAGGAGATCGGCTTCGGCGGGTTCGAGGCATGGATGGAAAAGGTCTATGCCGACGAGGCGCGCAACGCCGAACGGCTCGACGCGCGGCTGAAGCTGGAGGCGCACTGGCTGGAGCGCGGCGTCACCGCGCGGCGCAAGCGCAACCAGGGCCGCCTTGCAAAGCTGTGGGAGATGCGCGCCGCCCGCGCCGCCATGATCGGACCGCAGGGCAGCGCGAAGCTGGCCGTGGTCGCCGACGACAGCAAGACCAGGAGCGTCATCACCGCCGAGCATGTGACGAAGGCTTTTGGTGATCGCACGATCATCAAGGATTTCTCGCTGCGTATCCAGCGCGGCGACCGCATCGGCCTGGTCGGCAGCAACGGCGCGGGCAAGACGACGCTCCTGAAACTGCTGACCGGGGAGATCGAGCCGGACGCGGGCAAGATCGCGCAGGCCAGGACGCTGGACATGATCTTCATCGACCAGCAGCGCAGCCTGATGGCGCCCGACAAGCGCGTGCGCGACGTGCTGGCGGAGGGCGGCGACTGGATCGACGTGCGCGGGGTGCGCAAGCATGTCCATGGCTACCTCAAGGAGTTCCTGTTCGACCCGTCGCTGGCGGAGGTACGGATCGGCACATTGTCCGGCGGCGAGCGATCACGCCTGCTGTTCGCGCGGGAGTTCGCACGGGAATCCAACCTGCTGGTGCTGGACGAACCGACCAACGACCTCGATCTCGAAACGCTCGATCTCCTGCAGGAGGTGATCGCCGATTATGAGGGGACGGTGCTGATCGTCAGCCATGATCGCGATTTTCTGGATCGCACGGTGACGGTGACGCTCGGTCTCGACGGGTCGGGCGCCGTCGATGTGATCGCTGGCGGTTACGCGGATTGGGAGGCCAAGCGAAAGGCGAAGTCCGCGCCCAAGGCGGCGAAAGCCGCCGCCGTTGCACCCACCCCGCCCCGCGCGACCACCAAGCTCAGCTACAAGGACCAGCGCGATTATGACCTGCTCCCAGCACGGATTGCGGAGATAGAGGCCGCCATCCAGCGGGACGAGGCGATCCTCGCCGACCCGGATCTCTATACCAGCAACCCGGCGAAGTTCGACGCCCTGATGAAGGGCATCGAAAAAGCGCGGGGCGAGAAGGACGCGGCGGAGGAACGCTGGCTGGACCTGGCGGAACGGGTCGAGGCGACAAGCTGAGTTACATCACCGCAGCCGATAATAGTCCGCCACCCGGTCGAGTCCAAAACCCAACACGAGCTTCCCCGCGCGCACCGGCCAGCCCAGCGCCGTCTCGGCGGCCGCCAGCCCTTCGCATGCGCAGACGACGCGCCACAATATGTCGCGCAGGCCCGGCCCGGCTGCCGCAAGCGCTCCGTTCAGCCTGTCCCGCGCCGCCAGTCCCGCGATGCCCGGCTCTACGGGTACGGGCGCGCCGCGCCGTCCGCGCGCCGGGGAGGACGCCATGTCCCAGTTCATCGTTACCCTGGCTCCCATCCCCGCGCGCTCCCAATCAGCACGCAGCAGTTCGCCCGCCGCGAATTGCCGGTCGGAAACCATCGCGCGCGCCTTCAGCCAGCCGAGCGGCGATTCGGCGAGATTGACCCGCACCTGCCGGGCGATGCCGTCGGCGTCCGCAATTACGCGCTCGACCATCCGCTCATGAACCATCATCACCGTCCTTCCTCGCGTTGGATTTCGCCTTGCCTGATCATTCCGGCTGTAGGACAGGACCAACCCGACCGCTTGAGATCGAGGCCTTCATGATAACGCGCATACGGGACGTGCGAAAAGCGAAGGGGTTCACGCTGGAGGAGGTCGCGGCGCGATGCGCGCCGCCAACCACCGCGCAGACCATCGGCAGGCTGGAGACGGGCACGCGCACCGTCTCCGTCAACTGGCTGAACCGCATTGCGGCGGCGCTGGACGTGGCGGCGGGCGACCTCGTCGACTTGCCCGACAGTGCGCATGTGCCCGTGGCGGCATTGATCGGCCTCGACAGCGCGACGGCCCCGACCCGCGCCATGATGCTGGTACAGCCTCCCGTACCACCGGGCGCCATCGGCATACGCGTGGTGGCGGCGATCGGCGATTATCGCACCGGCGACGAATTATGGTGCGAGCGGCTGGCCCCGGAAAAGTTCGGACGCGCGCTCAACCGCGACATATTGGCGCCGCGCCCCGGCGGACGTTTCGTCTTCGGTCGGCTGATCGATCAGGAAGATGGCACACTGCACCTGCTGCCGTCGGGCAGCGGACAGCGGCAGGTGGTGATCGCACGCGCGCCATGGATCGGCGTTCCGGTGCGGCTGATCCGATCATTATAGGCCATCGCCGCCAACAACGATGTCTTCCCGGATTTCCGTGGAGATGGCATTTAATCCGCCAGCCCCATGCCGCATGGCAGTACCGCCCGACTCTTGACCCTCGTCGCGCGAGTCAACTTGGAAGCCTTCCGCAACCCCTTATACAAATCTGTCACCGTTGTCCCTGCGCCCCTCTGGCCCACTATCAGATGCGCGCATCCCGCTTTTTGTTGCCTGTCGGAAACGGTTAACCCCGCGACCCTGCTTTGGCCACAATGTCCGCGCAGAGGGATCGGCCATGGTCGGGCAGTTGACCAATGGCTAACGGCATCCTAACTGCCGCGCGGACGGAGACAAGTCAGTCGGGCGCCCCATATTGCGGGGCGCGGACATGTGGAATCGAATGGAAACACACCGCCGCCAGCTTCTTTTGTCGATCCACGACGTGGGTCCGCGTTTCGCCTCCGAAGTCGATCGCCACGCGGACCGCATGGCGGCTGCGGCCGGCGGGCATCGCTATGCCATGCTCGTCGTGCCCAACCACTGGGGCAAGGCGCCGCTCCTCGGCAGCGATTTCGGCACCCGGCTGCGGGACTGGGCGGCGGCGGGCGTGGAGATGTTCGTCCATGGCTGGTTCCACCGCGACGAAGCGCCCCATGACAGCGCCGCCGACCGCTTCCGCGCCCGCCACATGACGGCCGGCGAAGGCGAATTTCTGGGCCTGACCCATGCGGAGGCCAGCCGCCGCATGGCCGATGGACGCAAGCTGGTGGAGGATATCATCGGCCGTCCCACGGCGGGCTTCATCGCCCCCGCCTGGCTCTATGGCGAGGGCGCGCGCCAGGCGCTGCGCGACAACCACTTCGCCATCGCCGAGGATCATCTGCGCATCTGGTCGCCGGGCGCAGAGGCGGACGGGCAGGATCGCGTGCTGGCGCGCGGCCCGGTCATCACCTGGGCCAGCCGCAGCAAGGCGCGCATCGCCTCCTCCCTTTTTGCCGCGCGCGCGCTGCGCCGGCTGCTGGCCCGCGCGTCCGTGGTGCGCCTGGCCGTGCATCCCGGCGACGTGCATGTCGCCGCGCTCAATCGCAGCATCGACCGGACGCTGACGGCCTTTACGGCCTCGCACCGGCCCGCCCGCTATCGCGACCTGCTGGGGCCTACCCTATGACCAGTGACAGCCACGCGGGCTTGATGACCGCGCCCGCCTCCCTTAACAGCGCCGCGAGCGTCTCCGCCGATCCTCCGCCACTCAAGGTTTCCAACCGTCACTGGACGCGCTTCGTCGGATCGGCGATCTCGCTGCTGTTGCTGGCGGCGGTCGTCTATCAACTGCGGTTCCTCGACTTGCATCAGCTGTGGAATCTGCTGCCCACCAGCGTCGCCTTCTGGGCCGCCTTCGCTGTCGCCTATATGATCACCCCCTTTTCCGACTGGGTGATTTTCCGGCGGCTATGGCACCTGCCGGTCAACGGCATCGCGGCGCTGGTGCGCAAGATGGTCAGCAACGACCTGCTGCTCAACTATATCGGCGAGGTGTATTTCTACACCTGGGCGCGGCGCAACGCGGCGATCACGGCGGCCCCTTTCGGCGCGATCAAGGATGTGTCGATCCTGTCCGCCTTGGCGGGCAACGTCGTCACCTTGGTGCTCGTGCTGCTGTGCTGGCCATGGTTCGGCTTTCTGCATCGCAACGTGCAGGGCAACAGCATCGAATATTCGATCCTTTTCGTGCTCGGCCTTTCGCTGATCATCACCCTGTTCCGCAACCGGCTGTTCTCGTTGCCGACGCGCGACCTGTGGATCACCACCGGCATCCACATGATCCGCATTTTCGTCAGCCTGATCCTGACCGCCTATATGTGGAACTGCCTGATGCCGGAGCTGGACCTGGTCTGGCTGCTGCTGCTCAGCACGCTGCGCCTGCTGCTGTCCCGCCTGCCCTTCGTGCCCAACAAGGATCTGACGTTTGCGGCGCTCGCGGCCTTTTTCGTGGGGCATGACAATATCGTCGTCATGGTGATGACGTTGATGGCCAGCATTTCGTTCGCGGCCCACCTCCTGGTCGGCGCTGTTCTGGGGGCGCTCGACCTGGTGAAGGAAGGACAATCCAGCACATGATTCCGCTACTGATTCTCGCCGCCAACATTGCCAGCTCGCCCGACCTGGGCAAGGCGGAGGGTCAATGCCGCGCGAACGAGCAGGGACCGGCGTTCATCGTCGCGATCGAGGGGCTGAAGGATCGCAAGGGCAACCTCAAGCTCGAACTCTACCCCGCCAACGACAAGGATTTCCTGGCCGACGACAATATCCTGATCTCGGCGGGCAAAGCCTTTCGCCGGGTGGAGATGGCCGTGCCGGCAAGCGGTGCGATCCAGATGTGCATCCGCGCGCCGGCCGCCGGCACCTATGCGCTCAGCCTGCTCCACGACCGCGATTCCAATCGCAAGATGGGTCTCTCCGTGGACGGCATCGGCTTCCCCGGCAATCCGCGCCTCTGCTGGGGCAAGCCCGGCGCGAAGGACGCCCTCGCGACGGTCGGCGGCGGACCGGCACGTATAGCCGTGACGATGCAATATCGCCGCAACCTCGTCTGCTTCGGCCCCATCCAGAAGTGATCGGCAGGTCCATGCGGATCGTGGACGTATGCGCCTTCTACACCCCGGCCGGTGGCGGCGTGAAAACCTATGTCGAACAAAAACTGCGCGCCGCCGAGCTTTTCGGGCATGAGGTGGTCATCATCGCGCCCGGCGAAACCAATGCCACGCTGACCGAGACGGCCCATGGCACAGTGGAGACGCTGGCCGGTCCACGCTTCCCACTGGATCGACGGTACGGCTATTTCAACGATGAGGCGGCGCTGCACGCCCGGCTCGACGCGCTGGCGCCGGACATCGTGGAGGCCAGTTCGCCCTGGGGCAGCGCGACGATGGTCGCGCGGTGGCAGGGCACGGCGCCGCGCGCGCTGATCATGCACGCCGACCCGCTCTCCGCCTATGCCTATCGCTGGTTCTCGCCGGTCGCGAGCGAGGCGATGATCGACCGGGGCTTCGACTGGTACTGGCGTCACCTGCGCCGCCTGGACGAGAAATTCGAGATCATCGTGAGCGCCAGTCCGGGCCTGTCGGCGCGGCTGAGCGGCGGCGGGCTGCACCATGTCGCGACCATCCCCATGGGCGTGACCGCCCACATCCACTCGCCGGCCCATCGCGACGAGGGCCTGCGCGCGCGCCTGCTCGAACGCTGCCAATTGGGGCCGGATGCCCTGTTGCTGCTGGGTGTCGGCCGCCACGCACCCGAAAAGCGCTGGCCGATGGTGATCGAGGCGGTGCAGGCGGCCAGTTACGACCGGCCCATCGGCCTCGTCATCATCGGCGACGGGCGACAGCAGGCGCGCGTGGTGCGCGCCGTCGCCAATAATCCGCATATCCACCTCATGGCGCCGACCAACGACCGGTCGATGCTGGCCCGCCTGTTCGCCAGCGCCGACGCCCTCGCGCATGGCAGCGAGGCGGAGACGTTCGGCATGGCCGTGGCGGAGGCGCTGGCGAGCGGCCTCCCGCTCATCGTCCCCGATTCGGGCGGCGCCGCCGATTTGTGCGGCGAGGGCATGGGGGAGCATTATCGCGCCCGCGACGGCGCTTCGATGGCGGAAGCGATCCGCCGCTTCGCCGCCAACGGCCGCGATTATTATACGCCGGCCACCATGGCGGCGGCGGCGACCGCGCGCACCGAAGAGGAACATTTCAAGGCGCTCTTCGCCGCCTATGAGGATATATTGGCGCGAACCGGCCCGCCGCACCATTTCCGTACCGCACACGCCTGACCGATAATAAGAGAGGACCAGCGCCATGCGTAGCTTCCTGCCCGCCTTCACCCTCCCCCTGATCGCGCTTCTGGGCCTGACCGGATGCGAGAAGCAGCCGCTCTATGTCGATCGCGGCGTCATCCGTGTCTCGCCCAATGCGGGCACGCCCTCGGCGGGCTATTTCACCGTCCATGCCGGCTCCGAGCCGGTGACGTTGCGCGACGTCACCACCGAAGCGGCAGTGCGTGTCGAAATGCACGACAGCGTCATGAAGAACGGCCTGATGACGATGGAGAAAATCGACAGCGTCGATATTCCCGCCAAGGGCGTCGTGAAGTTCGAGCCGGGCGGCCGCCACCTGATGCTGTGGGGCGTAAACCCCACGATCGCGGCGACCGGCAAGATCACGCTGATGCTGCTCTTCTCCAACGGCGACCGCATCCTGATCGACGCCGCCGTCCAGAAACTGGGCGCGCCGCCGGAGGGTGAGAAGAAGGACGGATAGACCCTACACTTTGACAAATTTAGCAAAACCGTTCGTGTCGAGCGAAGTCGAGACATCCTGCGCCAAGGCTTCTCGACTTCGCTCGAAGCGAACGGTTGGGCCAGTGATTCTGTCTGACATCATCCCACTCTAAGGAAAATCCACAGGTCAGCCGTCCGCCACCGACCGCCTGAACGCCGCCAGCCGCGCCACCGCCTCGTCCAGCATCGCATCGCCCTTGGCGAAGCACAGCCGCAGATAGCCCGTGCACTCCCGGTCCGCGTAAAAGGCCGCATAGGGTATCGACGCCACCCCCGCCTCCCGCACCATCCGCTCGGCCAGCGCGGCGTCGTCCGCCGGCAGGCCCGACGCGGCAAGGTCCACGGTTACGAACCATGTTCCCCCGGTGGGCAGCAGGCGATAGCCCGCCGCCTCCAGCCCAGCGACGAAGCGCGCCCGCGCGGTCGCATAGCGCGCACGGTGGGCGACATGCCAGTCGCCAGGCAGCGCCAGCCCCTCCGCGACCGCATGCTGGAGGGACGGCGCGGTCGTGAAGGTCAGGAACTGGTGCTGCGCGGCGATCCTCGCGGCCAGCGGCGGCGCGGCCACTGCCCAGCCGACCTTCCAGCCGGTCAGCGAGAAGATCTTGCCCGCCGACCCGATCTTGACCGTGCGCCGGCGCAACGACTCGATTCCTATCGGCGACACATGGCCCGCGCCGCCGAACAGCATCGCCTCCCACACCTCGTCGCACAGCAATATGATGTCGTGCCGCTCGCACAACGCCCCGACCGCCGCCAGCGTATCCGCATCCAACACCGTGCCGGTCGGATTGTTAGGCGTGTTGAGCACGATCAGCCGTGTCCGGGGCGTGATCGCCGCCGCCAGCGCGTCCAGCGGCAAAGACCAGTCGGGCGGGGTCAGTTCGATGAGCCGCGCGACGCCCCCCGCCCGCTCGACCAGCGGCAGATAGGCGTCATACAGCGGCTGGACCAGGATCACCTCGTCACCGGAATGGACGAGCGCGAGGAAGCTGGCCGCCAGCGCTTCCGTTGCGCCCGATGTCACGACGATTTCCTCGTCAGCGATTCCAGTTCCCTGTTCGCGCGCATAGTAATCCGCGATAGCGCCGCGCAACTCGGCCAGACCGCGCATCGGCGGATATTGGTTCGACTTCTCCGTCAGCGCGCGCGCCGCCGCGTCGAGCAACTCGTACGGATCGGGCATGTCGGGATAGCCCTGCCCCAGATTGATCGCGCCCAGTTGCTGCGCGAGCCGCGACATGCGCTCGAATATGGTCGTGGTTGCGGGGGTCGGGCGGGCATCGGCCATGGGTGGCTCTCCGATCGGGCTCGCCGCCGGCTAGCGCAAGTGGATGCAAAGGACCAGAGCCGTTGATGCCCTGCCACCTTTGATCCTGTTGGCGCTGCATCTGGGAAGGAATGGTGGAGCCTAGCGGGATCGAACCGCTGACCTCCTGCATGCCATGCAGGCGCTCGCCCAGCTGAGCTAAGGCCCCATCT
>Ga0207674_10008440_pt1 | contig 11900 bp, 10 predicted proteins | sample KBSCornC72_FD_184303 | JGI IMG/M metagenome (GOLD analysis project Ga0207674, IMG submission 184303) | Corn rhizosphere microbial communities from Kellogg Biological Station, Michigan, USA - KBS Corn C7-2 (SPAdes) (version 2) | ecosystem: Host-associated > Plants > Roots > Rhizosphere > Soil ... | reverse complement strand
CCGCTCACCTTGCGCGCCAAGGCGACGAATGACGGACGAACACTCGAGATTAGTCCGGTCGAGGCCAGCCACGCCCTCGAATCGCTGAAGATCACGCTTCCGGGCGCCGCGCCGATCGAGGTGGGCAGCGATGGCGAGCTCGATGCGAGCGACGTCGAATCGGCGCTGAAGGGCCACGACAAGGATCCGAAGGACCGAACGCTGAGCGTCACCGTGCGCATCGACGCGCGCTACGTCGAGGCGGGCAAGGACCGCCGCGGCGGAGGCAGCTACACACTCCGCTACAAATGGGAAGGCGGCGGCCTGTTCGGCGGCCGGTCGCTGCGCCTGGTGGGGCTAGGCCGGGGCTGAGACGCTGGACAGCCGCGCCGCAATGTGCGGCAGTGGCAAACGTGGACTGGGAAGCGATCAGCTGGGCATTGATCTTCGCGGCCGACGTCGCGACGGCCGCGCGCGCATTGCTCCGGCCGCACCGCGAGCCCGCTTCGCGGCTCGCCTGGATTATCGCCATCTTCGCTCTGCCGATCGGTGGGATCATCCTCTACCTGTTGCTCGGGGAGACACGGATCAGCGGGCCGCGCAGGACCCGCGGACGCGAGGTCAATGCGGTCCTCCCGCGGCCGAGAGGCAATTACGAATGCACCAGCGAGCAGGTCGGCGGCGCGCATTGGGCGCCGTTCGCGCTCGCCCGAACCGTCAACAAGCTCGACCCGACGTGCAACAATGCCGCGCACCTGGCTGCCGACAGCAATGCTGCGGTGGATGAGATGGTCACGGACGTGGATGCCGCTCGGGAGACGGTCCACGGCTGCTTCTACATCTGGCTGGCCGACAACAACGGGCTGAAGCTCAAGGATGCGTTCATGCGCGCGGCGCGGCGCGGAGTGCACGTGCGGCTGCTCGCCGACGCCCTCGGCTCGCGCCTGCTGATCCGCTCCGACCACTGGCGCGAGATGTGCGAAGCCGGCTGCGACCTCCGGGTCGCGCTGCCCGTCGGCAATCCGCTGTGGACGGTCATCCGCGGGCGCGTCGATCTCCGCAACCACCGCAAGCTGATGGTCGTCGACAACAGGTTCGCCTGGTGCGGGAGCCAAAATTGCGCGGATCCCGAATTCCGGATCAAGCCGCGTTATGCCCCGTGGGTCGACATCATGAGCCGCTGGGAAGGGCCTGTTGCCCAGCATTGCCAGTATCTGTTCGTCTCAGACTGGACCGCCGAGGGCGGCGACGACATCCGCCGCCTGCTCGCCGTCGACCAGGCGCCCCCCGGTGCAGGCTCGGTGGTCGCGCAGGTGCTTGGGACCGGCCCGACCGCCGAGTTCGATGCAATGCCCGCCTGCTTTGCCGAGCTCATCCACTCGGCGCGCGAAGAGCTGGTCGTCACCACGCCCTATTTCGTCCCCGACGAGCAGCTGCTGTTCGCGCTGACCTCCGCGGGCCGGCGCGGAATCCGAACGCGGATGCTGTTCCCCAAGCGCAACGACAACTGGATCGTCGCCGCGGCGAGCCGCAGCTATTACAAGGACCTGATCGTCGCAGGTGTCGAAATTTACGAATACCGCCCCGGCTTGCTGCACGCCAAGACGATGGTCGTCGATGGCCGAGTCGGCCTGATCGGAAGCGCCAACCTCGACCGCCGCAGTTTCGAGCTCAATTTCGAGAACAACATCCTGTTCGAGGATGCCGCGTTCGCCGCCGCGGTGCGGGCGCGGCAGGACGAATATCTCACCGACTGCGACCGGGTCACGCGCGAGGACGTCGACGCCTACGGCGTCGGATTGCGGCTATGGCAGAACCTGCTCGCGACGCTCAGCCCGATGCTCTGAGCGTCAGCCGACGATCTCTTCCGGCTTGAAGAAGAAGTCGATTTCGATCTTCGCATTCTCGTCGCTGTCGGAGCCGTGGACCGAATTGGCCTCGATCGATTCCGCATAGTTCTTGCGGATCGTGCCCTCGGCCGCGTCGGCGGGGTTGGTCGCGCCCATCACGTCGCGGTTGCGCTTCACCGCGTCCTCGCCCTCGAGCACCTGAACCACCACCGGTCCTGACGTCATGAAGGTGCACAGGTCGTAGAAGAACGGCCGCTCCTTGTGGACCGCGTAGAAGCCCTCGGCCTGGTCCCGGCTCATCCGGATACGCTTGGAGGCGACGACGCGCAGGCCGGCCTCCTCCAGCATCTTGGTGACCGCGCCGGTGAGATTGCGGCGGGTGGCGTCGGGCTTGATGATCGAAAAGGTGCGGGTGACCGCCATGAAAGCGCTCCAGTGAATTTGGAATTGCGGAAAAGTGGCGGCTGCCTAGTCATAGCGGCTCGTCGACGCAAGCGGGGGGCGCAATGGTCGCGCGAGGACGACGGGGATCGAGACGACGCAAGTTCCTGCGCGAGATCGGGAGCATTGTCCTTGGCGTTCTGATCGCACTCGCGCTGGGTGCCGTAGCGACCGAAATTGGTTGGCTGATCGATGTCCACAACGCCAAGAAGGCGATCGGCGAGGAGCTGGGTGAAATCCTTGGCCAGGGACGGGAGCGAGTACGCCTGTACCCTTGCGTCGAACGCAAGCTGACGGCCATCAGCGGCATTCTCGATGGCGCGGACAGGTCCGGTCGGCTGCCGGCCGTGGGCGATATCGGCAACCCGGCGTGGCGAACCTGGCCGCACAACATCTGGGACAGCACGATCGGATCAGACACGGCGGGCCATTTCAATCGCCGCACGCTCGACAACATCTCCGGCGTCTACGAGTTGGTGACCCTCATCAACCGCTACACCGACGAGGAAATCGACGCCTGGCGGAGGCTCTACGCCATCGTCGGACCGGGGCGCGCGATCAGCCGGGACGAAGTGGTGAGCCTGCGCGACGCACTGTCGTCGGCCCGGCTGTCCAACCGCATGATCACCGGCTCGTCGCTTCGAATGTCGCAGATTGCCAAGGCATATGACCTGCCCGTCAACCACGAGACGGTCGCGCAGTGGGCGAACTCGCCGATCGACCGCTATTGCGCCCCGATCGCCGAACCCAAGGGCGAAGGCTATGGGGAATCTATCATGGGCGACATGTTCGAACGCGCTCAGAAGCACCCGATTACGAGGGAAAGCCTCGGCACCTCCAAGTAGTCCGCCTCAGCCCTTCTTGACCCACTTGCCGCCCTCGTGCGCCCAGTAGCGGCGCTCCACCCCTTCCCTGCCCGCCAGCAGCTTCCACGCGAGGCGCGCGTCTTCGAGCGTCGCCTGGTCGAACAAGAAGAAGCTGCGGTCGTACGACAGAGCCGAATCGCGCCAGATGCCGTCGGCGATCAGCATGTTGCGCGCGAGATTGGGGGCGTCGGGGCTGGTCGAGAGCAGGATCGGCTGGCGCGAATCGTGCGCGCCGCCTGCAAGCCCGTGCGGGAGGAAGCTTGCCGGCCCCTGATCCCACAGCATTCGGTCGAGCCTCGCGAGGAGCAGTTCGTCCTCGGAAAAGACGACGAGCCGTCCGTCGGCGGCGAGCACCTTCTCGGCGATGCTCGCGATCACCTGCTCCGGCGGAGTCCCGGCGAGTTGGTAGAAATCGACCTGCACGACTCGTCATTGCGAGGAGCGAAGCGACGAAGCAATCCAGACAGCGGCACTGGATTGCTTCGCTACGCTCGCAATGACGTCAGCCTTCGAGCACGTCCGCGACATATTGGTCGAGCAGGCGGACCCCGAAGCCGGTGGCGCCCTTCTCGTAGGTGGAGCTCGGCTTGTCCGCCCACGCCTTGCCGGCCATGTCGACGTGCGCCCATTTGACGCCGTTCTCGATGAAGCGCTGGATGAACTGCGCCGCGGTGATCGAGCCGCCTTCGCGGGGGCCGACGTTCTTCATGTCGGCGATCGGCGAATCGATCAGCCGGTCGAAGCTCTCCGCAAGCGGCATCCGCCACAGCTTGTCGCCCGATTCGCTCCCGGCCTTGAGCAACGCCGAGGCAAGCTCGTCATTGTTTGAGAAGAGACCCGCCCATTCATGGCCGAGGCTGATAAGGATCGCGCCGGTGAGCGTCGCCAGATCGATCACCGTCGACGGCTTGAAGTTGCGCTGCACGTAACAAACGGCGTCGGAAAGCACGAGCCGGCCTTCCGCGTCGGTGTTGATCACCTCGACCGTCTGTCCCGACATCGTGGTCACGACGTCGCCGGGTCGCTGGGCATTGCCGGCGGGCATGTTCTCGACCAGCCCGCAGATGCCGACGATGTTGGCCTTCGCCTTGCGCAGACCGAGCGCCTTCATCGCTCCGGCGACCGCGCCGGCGCCGCCCATGTCCCACTTCATCGCTTCCATGCCGGCGGCCGGCTTGATCGAGATTCCGCCGGTATCGAAGGTCACGCCCTTGCCGACGAAGGCAGTCGGCTGGCCGTTGCTCCCGCCGTTCCACTTGAGGATCATCAGCCGGGCTTCGCGCGCCGAACCCTGGGCCACGCCGAGCAGGGCACCCATGCCGAGCTTCGCCATCTGCGCCCGGTCGAGGACCTCGACCTCGACGCCGCTGCCGTCGAGCGAAGCACGCACGCGCTCGACGAAGGTCTCGGGATAGATGATGTTCGCCGGCTCGGTGACCAGCTCGCGGGTCAGCGACACGCCTTCCACGACCGGCGCCCAGCGCGAGCGGTAGCGCTGGTCTGCGCCCTGCCCGCCGCCCACGATGACGATCTCGTCGAGCGTCGGCTTCTGGTTGTCCTTGAGCTTGGTGCGGTAGCGGTCGTAACGCCACGAACGCAGCGCCGCGGCGAGCCCGACCCGCGCAGCCGCATCGGCATCATAGCCCAGAGCGCTCACATCGATGACGGCCTTCTTCTCGCCGGAGGTCAGCAGCCGCGCCGCGGCCGTTCCGCCGAGCTTTTCCGCCGCGTCTCCGGCCGCAGTGCCGGCGCCGAGGCCGACGATCAGGATCCGGCGGACCGCTCCGCCCTCTTCGGCGAACTGCTCGGAGACGTTCGAGCCCTCGCCCTCGAACCGCTGCCGGTCGAGCGCTGCGCCCACCGTCTGCTGAGCGGCCCCGAGCGACGCCAGGCTCGCCCGGTCCTTGCCGGCGACCGGCAGCACCAGCGCATAATCTCCCGTGGGCCGAGTCTCGGCGAAACTGATCTGCATTCGTGATAAATCCCTGAAAGGCGAACGTCCGCTCTGCCTTTAAGATGCAAGTCGAACCTTGGCAAAGGAGCGCCCGATCTGGCGCGGCCCGATTGTCGAGCCGCTTCCGAGGTGCGATAGGCGCTCGCCACGGCAGCAGCATTCGATCGGGCGGGCAAGACAGCGTTGGCGGCGAAATTTGTCTGGTGGTCAGCGCTCCCGATGCTGGTGGCGGCCCCGGTCGCTGCTGCGGCCCAGCCGGCGCCGCCCGCCGCCGAGCAAGAGCAGATCGTCGAGTTCAGCGCCGACCAGGTCACCTATGACAGCGACGCCGACGTCGTGACCGCGAGCGGCGCGGTGCGCATGAACCGCGAGGGCAATTATCTCGCCGCGGACGAGGTCGTCTGGAACCGCAAGACCGGTCAGGTCTTCGCCAAAGGAAGCGTGGTCCTGCTGACTCCGCAGGGCGACAAGCTGATCGGCGACAATGTCCAGCTGACCGATACGCTGCGCGACGGCACCGTGAACAACCTGATGGTGGTGCTCGAGGGCGGCGCCCGTCTCGCCGCCGCGCGCGGGACCCGGACCGGCGACATCACCGTGCTCGAAAATGCGATCTATTCGCCCTGCCCGGTCACGACCGCGAGTGGCTGCCCCAAGCGGCCGAGCTGGGCGATCACCGCGGCCAAGGTGATCGACGATCCGGCGCATGAGCGGGTTCGGTTCGTCGGCGGCCGGTTCCAGCTCTTCGGAATCACCCTGCCGCTTCTGCCCGTGTTCAACATCGCGCGCGGCAACGAGGGCGCGACCGGCTGGCTCGTGCCCGACCTCAGCATCTCGACCAAGAAGGGCTTCGAGATCGCCGCGCCTTACCACTGGCAGATCGCGCCCAACCGGGACCTCACGATCACTCCGCACGTCTATACCGGCGTGCTTCCGGCGATCGAGGGCAAGTACCGGCAGCTCGACAAATGGGGCGCATTCCAGCTTGGCGGTTTTCTGACCTACGGAACGATCGAGAGCATCGATCCCGACGTGACCTCCACCCGCAAGGGCCTCCGCGGCTATTTCGAGGCGAACGGCAAGGCCCAGCTCGACCCGCTGTGGAGCATCACGAGCTCGATCCGCGTGGCGAGCGACAAGACGGTCACGCGCCGCTACGACATCACCAACGACGACCGCCTTCGCAGCGTCATCAACGCCGAGCGGATCAGCCCCGATTCCTACATCTCCATCGCCGGCTGGGCATTTGAGGGCCTTCGCGCCGACGACGAACAGCGCGAAATCCCGATCGCGCTGCCGGCGATCGACGCCCGCTTCCGCGAGGAAGATGTGCTCGGCGGCACGCTGCAGATCCAGGGCAACAGCCTGTCGATCCTGCGCATCGAGGGGCAGGACACGCAGCGCGCCTTCGCCAGCGCCGAATGGGATTTGCGACGCATTACGCCGTGGGGCCAGGAAGTGACCCTGACCGCCTACGCCCGCGGCGACATCTATCACACCGACGAAGCGGAAAGCACGGTGGTGCCGATCTACAGCGGCACCAACGGCTGGCACACGCGAGCGATCGGAGCGCTTGCGGCGGACGTGAAATGGCCCTTCATCGGTCCGCTGCTCGGCGGTGTGCAGCGGCTGGTCCCGCACGTGCAGCTGGTGCTGACTCCGCCGACTCCGAACATCGACATTCCGAATGAAGACGCGCGCTCGATCGACCTCGAGGACAGCAATCTGTTCGCGCTCAATCGTTTCCCCGGCTACGATCGGTGGGAAGACGCCTCGCGCATCACCTACGGCTTCGACTGGTCGCTCGATCGGCCGAACCTGTCGATCGACACCACCATCGGCCAAAGCTACCGACTCGTCGACCGGCCCGGGATTTTCCCACAAGGCACGGGCCTGACCGACCGCCTGTCGGACATCGTCGGACGGACCAACATCCGTTACGGCCGCCTTCTCGAGCTCACCCACCGCTTTCGCATCGACAAGGACAATTTCGCCGTCCGGCGCAATGAGATCGACCTGACGATCGGGACGACCCAGACCTACGCCCAGGTCGGTTATCTCAAGCTCAACCGCAACGTCGATCCGACCATCGAAGACCTGCGCGATGTCGAGGAGGTCCGCTTGGCGGCCCGGGTACTGTTCAACCGCTATTGGTCGGTGTTCGGAGCCTCGGTGATCGACCTCACGGATCGGACAGAGGATCCCCTGTCGTTGGCCGACGGCTGGGAGCCGGTCCGGCAGAGGCTCGGCATTCAGTACGAAGACGAGTGCCTGCAGCTTGGAGTCTCGTGGAAGCGCGATTATGAGCGCATCGGCACCTTCCGGGCGGGGAATACATTTGCCATCCACTTGGCATTGAAGGGAATTGGCCGCTAAGGCTGCGTTCAGCGGGCCTGGATAAACGGCGACATCAGCAGCACGCTGCAAATCAAGGGAATTTTGACCATCGTGGCACGAGCTTTCCGATCGAACTCCACGCGCACGCTCTGCGCCGGCGCGGCCGTCCTCCTGGGATTTGCCACCGGCGCAGCCGCCCAGCAGCAGCAGCAGTCCAGCGAGCAATCGCAGCCGATCAACAGCACGCAGTCGCTGCACCTGCCGGAGAACCCGCAGGTGTTCGGCACGGCGATGCCGTCGGTGATCAAGGCCACCGCGATCGTGAACGGCGACGTGATCACCCAGACCGACGTCGATCAGCGGCTCGCGCTGCTCGCCATCGCCAACGGGAACGAGATCCCGGCCGACCAGGTCGATGCGCTCCGTCAGCAGGTGCTTCGCAACCTGATCGACGAAATGCTCGAGATCCAGGCCGCCAAGACCGAGAAGATCGACGTCAAGAAGTCCGACATCGACAAGACGGTCCAGCGCGTCGCCGCAGGCGTGAAGCAGACACCCGAGCAGATGGCCGCCTATCTCGAAACGCACGGTTCGTCGATCGCCTCGCTACGCAGGCAAATCGAGGGCGAGATCGCCTGGCAGCGCCTCCAGCACGCGAAGATCGAAAGCGGAGTCAGCGTCGGCGACGACGAGGTGAAGGCGGTGCTCGACAAGCTCAATGCCTCGAAGGGCACCGAAGAATATCGAGTCGGCGAGATCTTCCTTTCCTCGACACCCTATACCGAGGAGCAGACGCTCCAGAACGCGAGCAAGATTCTCGAGCAGCTGAAGAACGGCGCGTCTTTCGCGGGTTATGCGCGGCAATATTCCGAGGCCTCGACGGCTGCGGTCGGCGGCGACCTCGGATGGGTCCGTCCCGAGCAGCTGCCGGGCCCGCTCGCCACGGCGCTCCGCGAGATGGGCCCGGGCATGGTCAGCAATCCCATCCCGGTCGCCGGCGGCGTATCCATCATCGCCGTCCAGGACACCCGGAAGATCCTGACCGCAGACCCCCGCGACGCCATCCTCAGCCTCAAGCAGGTGTCGATTACGTTTCCCAAGGGCACCACACGCGAGCAGGCGGAGCCCGTCGTTGCGCGCTTCGCCGAGGCCGCCAAGAACATCGGCGGATGTGGCGGGGCGGAAAAAATCGCGTCCGAGTTCCACGGCGAGGTCGTGCAGAGCGACCAGGTGAAGATGCGTGACCTGCCGACCGCGCTGCAGCAGATGATGCTGCCGATGCAGGTCGGGCAGGCGACCCAGCCGTTCGGATCGCTCGACGATGCGGTCCGGGTCCTCGTCATGTGCGGACGCGATCAAGTCGATCCGACCGCGCCGAGCTACGACGATGTCTACAATCAGCTGAACGATGAACGCGTCAATTCGCGGGCGAGGCGGTATCTTGCCGACCTGCGGCGCGACGCGGTGATCGAATTCCGCTGATCGGACATTTCCGATAAGGGCGGCTTTCATGTCGTCAGCGCCGTCCAACCCGCTCGCGGTTTCGCTCGGAGATCCCGCGGGCATCGGCCCTGAAGTGATCGCCAAGTGTTGGGACTCGCGAAGCGAGCTCCAGCTGCCGCCTTTCGTCGCCATCGGAGACCCCCGCTCCGTCACCGCCGTGTGGGACGGCCCGATCGAGGTCATCGACGACCCGCGGGATGCCGACGCCGCGTTCGATGTCGGACTTCCGTTGCTGCAGCTGAACGCCGCCGGCGCCGACACCCCCGGCCATCCGAGCGTCGCCGGCGCGCATTGCTCCCTCGACTCGCTCGAGATCGCCGTGGGTCTCGCCCGGTCAGGTTCGGCGGCCGCCGTCGTCACCGGCCCGGTCGCCAAAGAGCAGCTCTACGCGATCGGCTTCCAGCACCCCGGTCAGACCGAGTTCGTCGCCGAACGGTGCGGCGTGTCGCCCGGAAACGTGGTGATGATGCTCGCCGGACCGACTTTGCGCACTGTGCCGGTCACTACGCATGTGCGGCTCTCCGAAGTTCCGCTCCACCTGACGAGCGCGCTGATCGAATCGCGCGGACGTGCGGCGCTGCGCGGACTCCAGCGCAGCTTCGGAATCGCCGAGCCGCGACTCGCGGTATCGGGGTTCAATCCGCACGCTGGGGAAGGCGGTCAGCTCGGGACCGAGGAGGTCGAGATCATCGAGCCGGCGATCGCCGCGCTCGCCGCCGAGGGCTGGCGAGTGACGGGCCCGCACCCGGCCGACACAATGTTCCACGCCCGCGCGCGTGCGAACTATGACGCGGCTTTGTGCATGTACCACGACCAGGCGCTGATCCCGATCAAGGCGCTGCATTTCGAAGAAGCGGTGAACGTCACGCTGGGCCTACCGATCGTGCGCACCGCGCCGGATCACGGGACCGCGTTCAACATCGCCGGACAGGACCGCGCCGATCCTCGCCCGATGGCGGCCGCGATCCGAATGGCTGCGCAGGCCGCGACGATCCGCTCGGACCCCGCTTGAGCAGCTCGACGGAGCCGCTGCGCGAGGTCATTGCCCGTCACGGGCTCAGCGCAAGCAAGGCGCTCGGCCAGAATTTCATCCTCGACCGCCAGCTCCTCGCGCGGATCGCGGCCATCCCCGGCGATCTCGAGGGGCAGCGAGTCTATGAGGTTGGGCCGGGTCCCGGCGGCCTCACGCGCGCGCTGCTCGAGGCGGGAGCGATCGTAACGGCGGTCGAGCGCGATCGCCGCTGCATGCCGGCCCTGGCCGAGCTTAAGCAGGAATTTGGCGTCAAGTTGACGGTCGTCGAGGCGGATGCGCTTCGCGTAAACGAGCAAGAGGTCGCCGGCGAGGGCGCGCATGTGGTCGCCAACCTCCCGTACAATGTCGGCACCGCGCTGCTGCTCAAATGGCTGTCGGGCGACTGGCCGCCGTGGTGGCGGTCCTTGACGCTGATGTTCCAGAAGGAAGTCGCCGAGCGGATCGTCGCCCACCCGGGCAGCGACGCCTACGGCCGGCTGTCCGTCGCGGCCCAATGGCGCTCACGCCCGCGCATCGCGATGAGCGTCAACCGCTCGGCGTTCGTGCCGCCACCCAAGGTCACGTCCGCTGTCGTCCACATCGTGCCGGCGGATCAGCCCGCCGGCGTCAGCCCGAAAGTGATGGAGCGCCTGACCGAAGCCGCATTCGGCCAGAGGCGGAAGATGCTGCGGTCGAGCCTGAAGTCGGTTCCGGGTGCCCACGAAGCCGCGGAATCGCTCGGCATCGACCTGCAGCGACGCGCCGAGACCCTCAGCGTCGAGGAATGGGTGAAGCTGGCGCGGACTCTGTCTTAATTCGACTTCGGCGACTCGGGCGCCTTCGCGGCAGCGACCGTCGGCCCGCGCGAGATCACCGTCGAGAGCTGGGCCACCTGCGGACAGGCCTTGGCGGCGCAGATTTTCTGCAGCTTCTGAAGGTTCTCCTGCGCCCGGGCGGTCGCACCCATTTCGACCATCGCCTCGCCCTGGACGGCGATCGCGTCGAGATCGTTCGGCTCGATCAGCAGCGCCTTGCTGGTCATGCGGATCGCCTTGCCGAACAGATGCTGCTTCTCCGCGACGCGGGCGAGATCGACATAAGCCCAGCGATTGCGCGGATCGACCGCAAGCGCGGTTTCCAGCAAATTCTCAGCTTCCTCGAGCTTGCCGGCCGCCAGCTGCGCCTGCCCCTCATGCATCAGCGCGATCGACTTCGGCTGGATCTGGTCGTCGGCGCGTTGTCCCGAGACAGGCGCTCCGACCGCGACGGTTGCAAACCCGGCGAGCAGAAGACGAGGAAGGAAATGCATCAAATTCTCCACTTCTCGACCGCGCCGACTAGCATGGACGGCGAAGCCGCGCGACGAAAAAGCCGTCGGTCCGGTCGTGAGCCGGCGTCAGCAACCTGCCGGCGCCATCACAACGTCCGCCCGCAATGGCTGTGCCCTCACTAATCCACGATGAATGGCGTTCCAGGTAGCGGTCGATCTGGCCTGCCCCTTCGCGGGACAGGAGCGAGCAGACGGCATAGACGAGCCGTCCGCCGGGCCGGACCAACTCGGCAGCCGTGTCGAGCAGCCGCTCCTGAATGGCGATGACCCGGTCGAGGCGCTCGGGCGTGAGCCGCCACCGTCCCTCGGGGTTGCGCCGCCAGGTCCCGCTTCCGGAGCAGGGCGCATCGACGAGGACCAGATCCGCCGAATCACGCCAGTCGGCCAGCTCGTCGAGTTCGTTGGGCGGATTGAGCAGGCGGGTTTCGATGTCTGCCCCTGCCCTCGCCGCGCGCGGCGGCAGTTTCGAAAGGCGGGCGCGGTTGCTGTCGGTGGCGAGGATGTGCGCTTTCGGCGCGGCTGCGGCGAGTGCGAGCGATTTGCCGCCGGCACCGGCGCAGAGATCGACGATCCGTTCGCCGTCCTGTGCTTCGCAAGCGAGGGCGATCAGCTGGCTTCCCTCGTCCTG
>Ga0207674_10008436_pt1 | contig 11903 bp, 12 predicted proteins | sample KBSCornC72_FD_184303 | JGI IMG/M metagenome (GOLD analysis project Ga0207674, IMG submission 184303) | Corn rhizosphere microbial communities from Kellogg Biological Station, Michigan, USA - KBS Corn C7-2 (SPAdes) (version 2) | ecosystem: Host-associated > Plants > Roots > Rhizosphere > Soil ... | reverse complement strand
CGCGATCGGAAAACCCAGCGCCGCCGGGTCGAGATCCGCGTGGTAGCCGCGAATGGCGCCGGCACGCTCGAGACGCTGGACCCGCTCGGCGACGGCAGGCGCAGAGAGCCCGACGCGGCGCCCGAGCTCGGCCATGCCCAGACGGCCTTCGGACTGCAGCTCGCCGAGGATGCGCAGGTTGATGTCGTCGAGCAGATTCGATACGTAGGTCGTTGCCTTCCGTGTCCGTGCCTTTCGAGGCAATTGGCCTCCAATTCCGTCGATCGTCCCTTCCACTATGGCACGGTGGAGCCGACCATGTCGGAATGACGTCGAGTGCGATCCCGGTGCTCGGCGGCGGGCGTCGTCTCGCGACCTCACCCCCTCCCCACGCCTACTTCGCGGTGAGCGCGGTGTTTCACTATCTCGGCCCGGCGCTCGCCGTCCTTCTGTTCGTACGCGTCGAGCCGTTCGGCGTCGCGTGGTTCCGCATCGCGAGCGCCGCGGCGATCTTCGCCGTCTGGCGGCGACCGTGGCGCAGGCTCTCGAGGGCCGACCGCGCGACACGCTGCACCGTCGCGTGGCTCGGACTCGTCCTCGCGACCATGAATATCTGCTTCTACGTCGCGATCGCCCGTCTCCCGCTCGGGACGGTCGCGGCGATCGAGTTCCTGCCCGTCATCGCATTGGCTGCCTTCGGCGCTCGGACGGTGCGGAACGTCGTGGCTCTCGGCCTCGCGGTAACCGGCGTCTACCTGCTGACCGACGTTCGTCTCGAGGCCGACGCGCTGGGCGTCGCTCTCGCCTTCGCCAACGCCGCCCTGTTCGCGGCGTACATCGTGCTGGCACACCGACTGGCGCGCAGCGAGAGCCTTGCTCGTCTCGACGGCCTCGCGGCGTCGATGCTGCTGGCTGCCGTCGTCGTGACTGCGCTGGCCGGCTGGAGCGCCGTGCCATCGCTCCTCGACCCGGTCGCGATCGTCGCGGGCATCGGCGTCGGGGTCGCGTCATCGGTGATCCCGTACGCCCTCGACCAGCTGGCGATGGCGCGCCTCAGCCGCGCGACGTACTCGTTGCTGGTGGCGCTCCTCCCCGCAACGGCCACAGTGATCGGGATCCTCGTGCTCAGGCAGATGCCGACGGCGCTCGAGGTGGCCGCGGTCGCGCTCGTAGTGACGGCCGTCGCCGTGCACCGCGAGCGTGCGGATGCCGCGGTCGCCTAGGCGCGCGGCCAGGCGTAGACGACGATGCGCTGCCGAGCGGATCCCCGCGGCGTGCATGCTGAGAGGAGCAGAACCTCGTGACCTCGCGCATCGGCGGTGTGGAGCTGCCGTGCCGACAGGATTCGGTGTCCCGACACCCGGTATGCGTGCATCCGTCCGGCCCAGCGGACATAGATCGAGTCTCCCGGCCGCAGGCGGTCGAGCCAGTAGAACGGCCGCGTGTGCGTCGTTCGGTGGCCGGCTATCGCGACGGTGTCCCCGCCACCGGGGCGTCCCGTCACCGGCCACCACGCAGGGCCGAGATCGAGGCTCGTCCCGATGGTTGCCTTCAAGTGGATGCGCGGAATGTTGATCAGCGCGGGTCCAGGGACACGCTCGGGCGTCCTCGTAGCCGCGCGCGTCGCCCGTGCGACCGTGAACGTCGGCTGCACGGCCGGCTTCGGCGCTGCCGCCGGCGCTGGCTGAGCTGCGTCGATGCTCCAGCTCGAGCCCCAGCCGACGAGCGCAGCCGTGACGAGCGCCCCCACCGCGAACGATACGAGGATGGAGGCGCCCGCCTTCATTGGCTTACGGAGTGAACGGAGCAGGCTGAGCGGCCGTGCTCGGCTTCGCAGCGACCTGATCCACTGCGGCTGACACGACCTCGGCCTTGCTCGCGCTCGGCTTCTGCGTCGTGCCTTCCTGCGCCGGAGGCGTGAAGACGCCGGGCTCCTGAGCCGGCGGCTGCTCGTCCTGGCCGACCGCAGGCGTCGTCTCGGCCGGAGTCGTCTCCGCCTGCGGAGTCGTCTCGGTCGAGGACGTCTGCGTCGTGGTCTCGGTCGTCGTCTCCGTGGGAGTCGTCGTCTCCGTGGGAGTCGTCGTCTCGTCCGGGGTCGTCTCGGTCGGAGTCGTCTCGGTCTTGCAGTGGTCCTCGTTCTGACCACCCTTCTTGCCGTGCGCCTCGCAGTCCTTGCCGTTCGGGCTCGGATCGTCCCTGCACTCCGCCAGGCTGTTCCCGTGCTCACACTCGGGCTGGCCGGGCGGCGCCGGAGGCTTGTCCGACGTCGCTGCGTACGCCGCCGCTGTGCCGAGCCCGAAGGCTGCGACCATCGCGGCGATCATGATCAGTTTCTTCATCCCGTCCTCCCTGTTCGCCGCGTGGCGGCGAGCCGCTAACCCTTCTGACTCACGCTAGGCACCCGTCAGGGGGATGGGATCCCTCGTTCCAGCTAACCCCATCCCTCGACGGAGGGATTTCTCGGCCCCCAGGACGGGTTACGGAGCCGAGGTGCCCTTGCGGCCGTACTTGTCCTCGAGCCGCACGACGTCGGTCAGGTGGTTCGTCGAGACCTCGACGACGAGCGTGTCCTCGACGGCCGTGACGCGGTGCACCGTGCGTGGCCGGAAGCGATACGTGTCACCCGGCGCGATGTCGAACGTCTGGAGCCCGCCGCCGACCTCTCCGAGCTCGAGCTTTGCGCGGCCCTCTTGCACTAGCCACGACTCGTCCTTCACCTCGTGGTACTGGAGGCTCAGAGACTCACCGGCGCGGACGAACAGGAGTTTCCCGACGTAGTCGTCCGCCTCGGCCCAGACGAGCTCCCAGCCCCACGGCTTCTCGACCTTGCGCGCAGAGGTCTCGTACGGGTTCACGAGAAACGCAGCGCGTCGTCGGGGATGTGCTGTCCTGCCCCGACCCGCAGCCCATGGTTGAGCACGTTGCCGCCGCCAACGTGCGCTCCAGGCCCGACGACCGACAGGTTGTGGAGCTCGCTCCCCGCACCGAGCTCGGCCCCCTCGCCGAGGATCGATCCCACGACGCTCGCACCCGCGCCGACGCGCGTTCGCGCACCGACGACTGCGTTCTCGACGATCCCGCCCTCCGCGAGCCTCGCACCGGCGCCGAGCACCGCGAGGCTGCCGAGGCGGGCGCCTCTCTCGACGACGGCGCCGGGTCCGACGTAGACGGGCGGAACGAGCTTGGCGTCCGCGTGCACGTCCGCAGTCTCGTCGACGAGAGTGAAGTCGGCACCGAGAGCGTCGCCGACCGCGGTCTCGAAGATGCGCTCGAGCACGTCGCGATGCGCCTGCAGGTACGACTCGGGCGTGCCGACGTCGAGCCAGTAGCCGGGGAGCGCGAGCCCGTAGACGGAGCCCTCCGCCGCGAGCGTCGGGAAGACCTCGCGCTCGATCGAGACCGACCGCTCGGAAGGCACGAGCTCGAGCACCTCAGGCTCGAGGACGTAGAGCCCGGCGTTGATGAGGTCGGTGTCGATCTCTTCGGGCCGGGGCTTCTCGAGGAAGGATTCGACGCGACCGTCGGCGGCGGTACGGACGAGCCCGTACCGGCTCGGGTCTGCGACCGGCGTGAGCAGGATCGTCGCCTTGGCGCCGGTCGAGCGGTGGAACGCGACCATCTCGCCGAGGTCGGCCTCGCGGAGGGAGTCGCCGTTGAGCGCGAAGAAGCTCCCCTCCAGCTCGCGCCCGGCGAAGCCGATCGCGCCGCCCGTCCCGAGCGGCTCGTCCTCCACGGCGTAGGCCAGCGACATCCCGTCGTGGCTGTCGCCGAACGTCGACTCGATCTGATCGGGGAGATAGCCGCACGAGATGATCGACCGCTCGACGCCGTAGCGCGCGAGGTGCTCGAAGGTGTACGCGAGGAGCGGCCGGTCGACGAGCGGCAGCATGTCCTTGCGCACGCGGTCGGTGAGCGGTCGCAGCCTCGTGCCCTGCCCGCCCACGAGGATGACCGCCGGGAGGCTCACGAGCGCGTCTCGCGCTCGTGAGCGTGGAGGGGTGTGGGGAACCGGTAGGTTCCCCACGTTCTCGAAAAGAAGGGGGCACGCGGGGGAAACATGGTTTCCCCCGCGACCGCGAGCCGGTGGCGAGCGGTGCTCATAGCGGTCGGCCGATGCCCTCGTAGGCGAAGCCGAGCGCGCGCATCTCGTCTGGATCGAGAACGTTCCTGCCGTCGATGACCACACGCCCGCGCATCCGCTCGCCCGCAGCCGCCCAGTCGAGCTCGGTCACCTCGGGCCACTCGGTGACGATCACGGCAGCGTCCGCTCCGGCGAGCGCCTCGAGCGCGGACTCCGCGACCTCAACGCCGTGAAGCTGCGAACGTCCGTCCGCGACCGGGTCCCAGGCCGTCACCTCGGCCCCCTCGGACAGGAGCCGGCCGGCGAGCACGAGACTCGGCGCCTCGCGCATGTCGTCCGTGCCGGGCTTGAAGGCGAGGCCGAGGAGCGCGACGCGCTTGCCGCGCAGCGGCCCGATGCGGCGCTCGAGCTTGCCGACGACACGCCGCTTCTGCAGCTCGTTCACCTCGATGACCGCGTTCAGCAGCTGGAAGTTGTAGCCCGAGTTCGCCGCGAGCTGCTTCAGCGCGAGCGAGTCCTTCGGGAAGCAGCTTCCCCCATAGCCGATGCCGGCGCGGAGGAAGGAAGGACCGATGCGGCGATCGAGGCCAATGCCCTTCGCGACCGTCGTCACGTCGGCGCCAGTCGCCTCACAGACGTTGGCGATCTCGTTGATGAAGGAGATGCGCGTGACGAGCGCAGCGTTCGCGGCGAGCTTCACCATCTCGGCCGACGGGACGTCGCAGCGCACGACCGGGGCGTCGATGCCCGCGTGCAGCGACTCGATCACGTCGCCGTCCGCCGGGTCGAAGGCGCCGATGACGATGCGGTCGGGCTCCATGAAGTCGCGGACGGCCGTGCCTTCCGCGGTGAACTCCGGGTTCGATACGTAGCCGACGTTCTCGAGGCCGCGGTCGTCGAGCCGGTGCCGAACGGCTCGCCCGGTCCCGACCGGGACGGTGCTCTTCATCGCGACGACGATCCTGCGACCGACGTCCGGCAGCTCGTCCACGACGGTCCAGACCGCGGAGAGGTCGGCGTCGCCCGAGTACGTCGGGGGCGTGCCCACGGCGACGTACACGACGTCCGCGCCGTCCACTGCCTCGGCGACGTCCGTCGTGAACCGCAGCCGCTCGCTGTTACGGGCGAGGATCTCGTCGAGCCCCGGCTCGTGGATGGGGACGCGACCCTCGCGGAGCGCGTCGATCTTCGCCTCGACGACGTCTCTGACGACGACGTCGTGCCCGAGCTCGGCGAAGCACGCGCCGGTCACGAGGCCGACGTACCCCGCGCCGAAGACGGCGACCTTCACCGCGCTACTTCTTCGCCTTCACGGAGCCGAGCGGCCTCAGGCCCTTGGCGATGGCGAGCATCGTCTCGTTCGAGAGCCGGTCGAGCAGCGTGTTGACGACCCAGTAGTTCGCCTTGGGCGTACGCAGCACGACCATGTGGAGCTTCGGGCCGTTGTAGTACAGGTCGTAGGTGCGTCCGCCGATGTGGCGCGTGAGGCTCTTGTCGGCGAGGACGGGAGCGTCCTCCCAGTCCGTCTCCTCGACGCCCCAGTACTCGTTCGAGCCCATGCGATAGACGAGGCGAACAGCCTTGTGCTTCTCGCCCGGGTCGATCCAGTACATCCGCGTGGGCATGGTCGAGTCGGTCCACGAGCTGCGCTCGATGACGGTCGGGACCATCAGCGGGAACGGAACGCGCTTGCGGCGCGCGCGGAGCTCGTCGCTCGAAGCGTTCGGGCCGTATGTGATGTTCGGTCGCTCGCGCTTCGGCGTGGCGTCGATCGGCGCCGAGGCCAGGGTCCCGTGGAAGGTCTGCCCGACGATGACGACGAGCATCGCGCCATTCGCGAGCTGCGAGATCGCGCGCGGGAGCGGTTCGAGCTCGGCGGACGCGAAGAGGTTCGCGACCTTCTTGGCGGCGGCCTGGGCGCCGCGCCGAGACGTGTCGTAGTAGACCTTCGTCCGGAAGTAGTCGAACGACGGTGCGTTGGCCGGCAGTCCGTTCGGCGGGGTGAGCACCTGATACGAGCGCGTGCCGAGCTGATAGCCGGCGGTCGTCGCGGAGCCTTCGACGCCGTTCCCGTTCAGCACTGTGATCGTCGTGGCACTCGGAGCAGGTGTGCGGCTCTTGATCTTCTCACCGAGGGCGACCGCCGTGGCCTTCTCGGACGACTCGACGTCCGGATGGGTGAAGGTGTTCACGGCCTTGGTGATGTTCTCCGAGTCCGTCGTCAGCTCGGCAAAGCCTTCGAGCCCCTCGATCCGCGTCTGGAAGACGCGCCCCTTCGGAAGCCCATACGCGAAGAGCGCATACGAGAGGACGGTGTCGCCGCTGACGTCGGCGCCCCCTCCCTGCGCGACCTCGACGTTGTGCGTGACCGCATTGACGACCTTCGGGAGCGCGAGCGGCGCGAAGCTCTCTTGGACCTGGCCCTTGAACGCCTTCACGAACTGCTGCTGGCGCGCGACGCGGTAGAGGTCGGAGTCCGTGTGCCTGAAGCGGACGTAGTCGAGCGTCTGCCGGCCGGTGAGCTGCTGGTAGCCGGGGCGCAGGTTGATCTTCGCGTAGCCGTACGGCCCGCCCTTGTCGTTGAAGTAGCGGTGGTCGACGTCGATCCACGCGCCACCGAGGCGGTCGACGATCTGCCGGAAGCCCCGGAAGTTGACGGTGATCAGGTAGTTGATCTGCACGCCGGTCAACGCCCGAACCGTCTGCAGCGAGCCCTGCGGGCCGCAGTACGAGTAGGCGGCGTTGATCTTGTCGAAGAACGGCGTCCGGCCGGGACAGCGGATCTCCACGCGCATGTCGCGCGGGAACGAGAGAAGAGAGATGGAATCGGACGACGGGTCGGCGCGCACGAGCATGAGCGTGTCGGAGCGGCCCGAGGCGTTGGGGCCGTCCTCCTTGCGGTGGTCGTAGCCGATCACGAGGGCGACCGCAGGCTGGCCCGGGAGTGCTGCATCGAGCTGTTTGGCCGCCTTGCGCACCTCCGGCGTCTTGGCCGCGACGGCGGCCACGGACTCGTGGAAGTAGAGGTAGGCGCCACCGGCCGTGCCGGTCGCGATCACGAGACATGCGATCCCGAGCCACATCGCCATCTTCCCGACGAGCCCCATCCGTGAGCGACCGGGCCTTTCGGGCTGGCGGTAGAAGCTGACGGGGGAGCTCGAGCCCGGCGGCAGCACCGCCTTTCCGTTTCCGTTCGGAGCGGCTCCGCGCCCCAGTCCTCGTTTCAGGGTGGTCCGCATGAAGAGAAGTCCGGGTTTACGACGACGAGCGCCTCGACCGGCGCCCGCGGGCGGAGGATAGCCGAGGGTCAGGCCGAGATTCGCGCTTCGCGCCCGGGATCCCTACGAACCTCCACTGAGACGTAACGTGAACCTCACCTGACTGCGCCGACAGGCAGATCGATCGCGGCGAGCGCCTCACCGAGGAATGCGACCTCCTCGGGCGTTCCGGCGGTGATCCGGAGCGCGTCGGGCGCCCCGAACGAGCGCATCGGCCGCACGATCACGCCGCGCCGGAGAAGCGCGTCGTTCAGCGCGTCGGCGTCACCGACCCTGACGAAGAGGAAGTTTGCGACGGCCGGCCCGACGGGCTCGAGGTTGTGCTCGCGGAGTGCGTCGAGCAGGAGCGCCATGGACTCCTTGTTCACCGCACGGCGCCGCGCGAGCTCGGCCTGGTCGTCGAGGCTCGCGAGGGCTGCCTCCTGCCCAGCGGACGTGACGTCGAAGGCGCGCCGGACCTTCCCGATCGCAGTGATCACGTCGGCCGGACCGATGCCGTAGCCGACCCGCTGCCCGGCGAGGCCGAAGATCTTCGAGAAGGTGCGCAGGACGAGAACTCGATGTCCACGCGCGAGGTACTCGGTCACGCCGTCGGGGTAGTCGGGCTCGTCGAGGTACTCGAAGTACGCCTGGTCGAGCACCGTCAGGACGTGCCGAGGAACATGCTCGAAGTACGCGTCGAGCTCCGTACGCGTGTTCGTCGTTCCGGTCGGATTGTTCGGCGCGGCGATCAACACGAGCTTCGTCCGCGGGGTGATCGCGGCGAGAAGCGCCTCGAGGTCGATCCGTTCGTCGACGAGAGGGATGCGAACCGGAACTGCACCGAGCTTCAGCGGATCGATGACGTAGCTCGCGAACGAGGGCCAGCCGGTGACCGCTTCGTCGCCGGGGTCGAGCGTGGCCAGGCAGGCGTACCCCACGACGGCGTCCGCGCCGGCGCAAACGGTCACCTGGTCGAAGCCGACCCCGTGGCGCTCGGCGAGCTCGTTCCGGAGCCGCCACGCCCCGCCGTCGGGGTAGCGGTTGAGCTCGAGCGTCGCGCGGGCGATCGCCTCCTGGGCGGCGGGAAATGGACCGTAGGGTCCTTCGTTCGACGCGAGCTTGACGACCCGCTCGAGCCCGAGTTCGCGCTGGACCTCCTCCACGGGCTTTCCGGGCTCGTACGGAACGAGCCCGTCGAGGGCCGGGCGGATCGGCGATCCGCCGGCCCCGGCCGTGTCCGAGCTCACGTCGCCGGAACGGGTTCCGGTGCGGTCACGTACTCGCCGACGATCTCGTTCTCGGCGTCGCCCTCGAGCGCCGCCTCCTCCGTCTCGCCCGAGCGGTGCTTGAGCGCGATCGCGAGCACGGCCGCGAGAATCCCGGCCGAGACGAGCCCGAGGCCCACGTAGGCGGCGACCTTGAGTCCGCTGCGGCGCTTGCGCTTTCTGTTCACCGAGCGCTGGATCGCCTTCAGCGTGAGGTAGCCGACCGCGGCGTTCCTTCGTGTGTAGATCTTCATCTTCGGCAGGGTACCGAGGGAGCGCCCTACCTGCGCCGCGGCGGCAGATGGATCGGCCGGCCGAGAGCGACGAGCCCCGCTTCCTTCAGGCCTTCGGAGAGCGTCGGGTGCGGCGCCATCCCGTCGGCGACGGTCTCGATCGTCGCCTCCGCGTCGAGTGCGACGACGGCCGCCTCGATGAGGTCGGTCGCATGCGGGCCGACGATGACCACGCCGACGAGCTCTCCGTACGTCGTCTCGTGGATCGACTTCACCCAGCCCGCCGTCTCACCCGTCATGACCGCGCGAGCGTTGGCAACCCACGGGAACCGACCGACCGCGATGTTCTCGGCGCCGTACTTCTCCGTCGCCTCCCTCTCGGTGAGCCCGACCCCGGCGATCTCGGGATCGGTGTAGATCGGACGTGGGACCGCCGGGGACTCCGGCATTTGCGCCTCGTGTCCCGTCGCGTTCTCCGCGGCGATCTCGCCCTCGCGGAACGAGGTATGCGCGAGTTGCCAGTAGCCGGCGACGTCGCCGGCCGCGTAGATGTGCGGCACGGACGTCCGGCGATGAGCATCGGTCTCGACGCCCGCACGCGGGTCGAACGCGACGCCCGCCGCCTCGAGGCCGATGCCCTCGACGAGCGGTGCGCGGCCCACCGCCACGAGCATGAGGTCGCACTCCGTCGTCTCGCCGTCGCCGAAGTGGACGACGAGCTCGGTGCCGGTGTCCTCGACCTTCGTGCACTGCTTGCCGAGGTGCACGACGATCCCGCGCCGCGCGAACGACTTCCGGAGCTCGCTCGTCGCGTCGTCGTCCTCCTGGGGGATGAGCGACTCGAGCATCTCGATCATCGTCACCTCGGTCCCGAAGCGCTCGAAGATCGACGCGAACTCGCAACCGATGATCCCGCCGCCGAGCACGACGAGGCGCCGCGGAACCTCGGTCTGCGCGAGGAGCCCGGTCGAGTCCACGCAGCGCGGTGAATCGAGCCCCTCGATCGGCGGACGGATCGGGAACGAGCCGGTCGCCACGATCGCACTCTTGAAGCTGACGCCGAGCTCGCCCTTGTCGAAGACGATCGAACGCGCATCCTCGAAGCGCGCGCTGCCCTCGAGCCACTGGACGTTGTTCGCCTTGAAGAGCGATGCGACGCCGCCCGTCATCTGTTTCACGACCTGCGCCTTCCACTCGTTCGCGGTCGCGAAGTCGAGCTCGGGCTCTCCTGTGACCACGCCGAGCTTCGGATCGATCTCGCGCGCCGCGTGCAGGGCGTGTGCGGTCGATACCCACGCCTTGGTCGGGATGCAGCCGACGCGAAGACACGTGCCGCCGAGCTCCGGCTCGCGCTCGACGCACGCGACGCGTGCCCCGAGCTGTGCCGCCCGGATCGCAGCCGTGTAGCCCGCAGGGCCGCCACCAAGGACGGCGACGTCGAAGTCCATGCGCGCGATCCTAGCGGCGAGCCCCTACAGCTCCCGCCGCATGGTGAGGCTCGCTTCGTCGCCGTTCTCGAGCACGCTGAAACCGTGCGCCTCGTAGAACGAGACGAGCGCCGGGTTGTCCCGTCCGACGCTGAGGCTCAGCCCGCCGTAGCCGTCCGCACGCGCTCGCTCGCAGAGCGCCTCGATCAGCGCGTCGCCGATGCCTCGCCCGCGGCGGCTCGGCACGACGGCGATGGCGAGCTCGGGCGTCTCCGCGTCCACGAAGCCGTACCCCGGCGCATCGCGTCGGAACAGCCGGTACCAGGCGGCCCCCACCGGGAACCCGTCGTCGATCGCGATGAGCACCGTGTCTCCCGGCCGCCCCAGGCCCTTGATGTAGCGCGCCGCCGGCCCGGGGCCGTCGGTCGGATCCCGCTCGCGCCAGTAGTAGGCGTGGTGGAGCATGTCGCGGAGGAACCTGACGTCCTGCCGACCGCCCCGGCGGATGACCATGCCGACAGCTTACGGAGCGGAACGCCGAGTTGGCTTCCGAGCCCTGATGAAGTCATGCGCCACGACGAGTGCCTCGCGATTGGTGTCCCACTTCAGCAACTCGAGCGCTTCCTCGAGGTTGCACCACCTGAAGTCGTCGTGCTCGTACGGCGCAAGTGTCGGGTCGGTTGCGAGTGGCACCTCGGCGACATACACCTCTTCGGGGACGACGAGTACGTTCGGCCCGTAGAGACGCTCCCACTCATTGCGGTCGGAATAGCTCTCGCGAAGAATCTCGTAACGGACGCCGGTGGCCGCAATTCGGTCCGCGACGACAAACCCCGTCTCCTCGAGCACCTCGCGGACTGCTCCTTCGACGTCGCTCTCTTCCGACTCCGGCGCTCCGGTGACTCCCTGCCAGAAACCCCCGTGCCGCTCGGTGCGCCTCAGGAGCAGGAACTCGAGCTCCGCACCACGACGGAAGAGGTAGACGAGAACCTGGCGGGGAACGCGCAGCGAGCTCCGCGCAATCAAAGTGCGAGCGCGGGGCTCTCGACGAGCTGCTTGACCGTCCGGAGGAACTCGGCGCCCTCCGAACCATCGATCGCGCGGTGGTCGCACGTGAGCGTCATCGTCAGCGTCGGGACGACGCTCAGCTCGCCGTCGATCACTGCTGCACGGTCTTCGATCGAGCCGACCGCGAGGATCGCCACCTGCGGAGGATTGAGGACGGCGACGAATTGCTCGATGCCGTACATCCCCAGATTCGAGATCGTGAACGTCCCGCCCTCGAGATCCGCGAGCTGAAGCTTCCCGTCGCGCGCGCGGGACACGACGTCTGCGCGATCAGCCGCGATCTGCTGCACCGACTTGCGGTCGGCGTCGCGGATGACCGGGACGACGAGGCCGCTCGGGGCCGCGACGGCGAGGCCGATGTTCGCCGCGGCGAACCGGTGGATCTTCCCCTCGACGAAGTTGGCGTTCACCGGGCGATGGCGCACGAGCGCAGACGCGACGATGCGGGTCAGGACGTCGGAGACCGTCGGCTTCGTCTCGCCCTCGCGCAGCAGCTCGACCATACGCTCGCGCGTCGCGACCAGCTCGGACGCGTTCGCGCTGACGGTGAGCTGGAAGACCGGAGCCTCCCAGGCAGCGGTGAGCCGTCG
>Ga0207674_10008435_pt1 | contig 11903 bp, 10 predicted proteins | sample KBSCornC72_FD_184303 | JGI IMG/M metagenome (GOLD analysis project Ga0207674, IMG submission 184303) | Corn rhizosphere microbial communities from Kellogg Biological Station, Michigan, USA - KBS Corn C7-2 (SPAdes) (version 2) | ecosystem: Host-associated > Plants > Roots > Rhizosphere > Soil ... | reverse complement strand
GGATTAGGGGTGAGGGACGAGGGATTAGGGGCGAGGGATTAGGGAAACGGCGGCGAATGCCACCTTTTGCTTTTTGTGTAAGCCGAGCACGCGGGCGCGTCCATCGGGCGCGATCACCCCCTAGCCCCTCGTCCCTCGCCCCTAGCCCCTCGTCCCTCGCCCCTAGTCCCTGTTTTTAGGGCATTCCTTGACCGTTCCGCCGTCCGCAGGTACATTCCTCTGTTCCCCGGCCGGTTCGGCCAGCCGGGGATTTTTTGTCCCAGAGAGATGCCCCGGCAGGGCCCGAGGAACGCAAAATGGAAATGACCACCCCTGGAGTCACGTCGCAGGTCGATCTGACCGGCGCAGAGATCACGATCCGCTGTCTTCAGGAGGAAGGCGTAGAGTTTGTATTCGGGTATCCCGGCGGGGCGATCCTGCCGATCTACGACGAAATCTTCAAGCAGGACAAGTTCAAGCACATTCTGGTACGGCACGAACAGGCTGCCGTGCACGGCGCGGACGGCTACGCTCGTTCGACCCAGAACGTCGGAGTGGTGATGGTGACCTCCGGTCCCGGCCTCACCAACGCTGTGACTGGAATTGCGACCGCGTACATGGATTCGGTTCCGCTGGTCATCATCAGCGGCCAGGTTCCGACGCATGCGATCGGCCAGGACGCCTTCCAGGAAGTGGACACCGTCGGCATCACACGCCCGTGCGTGAAGCACAATTTCCTGGTCAAGGACGTCAAAGACCTCGCGCTGACGATCAAGAAGGCTTTCTATATCGCGAAGACCGGCCGTCCGGGTCCGGTTCTCGTCGACATTCCGAAGGATGTCCAGCAGACCAAGACGCAGTTCCACTATCCGGACAGCGTGAGCCTGCGTTCGTACAACCCCGTGGTCAAAGGCCACGCGGGCCAGATCAAGAAGGCGATTCAGCTGATTCTGCAGGCCAAGCGTCCGATGGTCTACACGGGCGGAGGCGTGATTCTCGGCAACGCGTCGGATGAGTTGACGCAGCTGGTCCGAACTCTCGGCTTCCCGTGCACCAACACGCTGATGGGGCTGGGCGGCTTTCCCGCGACCGATCCGCTGTTCACGGGCATGCTCGGCATGCACGGCACATATGAATCGAACATGGCCATGCAGCACTGCGACGTGCTGCTTGCGGTCGGCGCCCGCTTCGACGATCGCGTGATCGGCAACCCGCAGCACTTCAATCAGGAACAGCGCCAGATCGTCCACATCGACATCGACCCTTCGTCGATCTCCAAGCGTGTGAAAGTCGATGTTCCGATCGTCGGGGACGTGCGCGACGTTCTGCAGGAGATGAACCGCCAGCTCGCTGCGTCGCGCGAGCGGCCCGATCTGGAAGCGCTCAAGGCGTGGTGGGCGCAGATCGAAACGTGGAAGGGCCGCGACTGCCTGAAGTACGACCGCTCGAGCGCGATCATCAAGCCGCAGATGGTGGTCGAGAAGCTGTACGAAGTGACCGGTGGCGAAGCGTACGTGACCTCCGACGTCGGCCAGCATCAGATGTGGGCGGCGCAGTTCTACAAGTTCAACAAGCCGCGCCATTGGATCAATTCGGGCGGCCTGGGCACCATGGGCGTCGGGCTGCCGTATGCGCTCGGCGTAAAGCTCGCGCACCCCGAGGCGCACGTCGCCTGTATCACGGGCGAGGCCAGCATTCTGATGTGTATCCAGGAGCTGTCCACTGCGAAGCAATACCGGCTGCCCGTGAAAGTCGTCAACCTCAACAACCGCTATATGGGCATGGTGCGGCAGTGGCAGGAATTCTTCCATGGCAACCGTTACGCCGAGTCCTACATGGATGCGCTGCCGGATTTCGTGAAGCTAGCCGAGTCGTTCGGTCATGTGGGCATGCGCATCGAAAAGCCCGGCGATGTCGAGGGCGCGCTGCGCGAAGCGTTCAGCCGCAAGGACGATCTGGTCTTCATGGATTTCATCACCGATCAGAAAGAGAACGTGTTCCCGATGGTGCCCGGCGGCAAGGGGCTGTCGGAGATGATCCTGGTTTAGCTTTTTGCTCGACAGCGGCGGGCGCACCACGCCCGCCGTTTGAGTAACAGACCGGCGGGTTATTCGCCTTGGTCGGCCGGCCTCACAAGGGACGGTCGAGGGCGCCAGTCCTTCCCGAGGGTGGCGTCGCGCGAGGTCCCACCGTCCTTCAATGCTGGTTTGCTTTGGCCAAGGCCCATGCGACACATCATCTCGCTGCTCCTGGAGAACGAGGCGGGCGCTCTATCGCGCGTCTCCGGGTTGTTTTCCGCCCGCGGCTACAACATCGAATCGCTGACCGTCGCGCCGACCGAGGATCCCACGTTGTCGCGCATGACCATCGTGACGACCGGCTCGGACGACGTGATCGAGCAGATCACCAAGCAGCTCAACAAGCTCGTGGACGTGGTCAAGGTCGTCGATCTGTCCGACGGCGAGCACATCGAGCGCGAACTGATGCTCGTGAAGGTGCGTGCCGCCGGCAAGGAGCGGGACGAGATGAAGCGCAGGGCGGAAATCTTCCGCGGCCGTATCATCGACGTGACCGACAAGTCCTACACTATCGAACTGACCGGCACCGGCGCCAAGCTCGATGCGTTTCTGAACGCGATCGAGCGTAGCGCTATCCTGGAGACCGTGCGCACGGGCGCCTCGGGGATCGGGCGCGGGGACAGGGTTCTTAAAGTCTAGGGGCTAGGGACGAGGGGCTAGGGACGAGGGCGGCGCTGCGCGCCCTTGCTCCGGACTCTTACCCGATGCCTCGCACCACTGTGAGGAAACTATGAAAATTTATTACGACAAAGACGCGGACCTGTCTCTGATCAAGGGCAAGCAGGTTACGATCGTGGGCTACGGCTCGCAGGGCCATGCACATGCGCTGAACTTGCACGAGTCCGGTGTGAAGGTCACCGTCGGCCTGCGCAAGGGCGGCCCGTCCTGGACCAAGGCCGAGAAAGCCGGCCTGACCGTCAAGGAAATCGCAGAAGCGGTGAAGGGCGCCGACTTCGTGATGATGCTGATGCCCGACGAGCACATTGCGGCCACTTATCGCAAAGACGTCGAGCCGAACATCCGCAAGGGCGCCACACTCGCTTTCGCGCACGGCTTCAACATCCATTTCGGTCAGGTGCTTCCGCGCGAAGATCTCGACGTCGTGATGATCGCGCCGAAAGCGCCCGGCCACACCGTGCGCAACCAGTACGTGCAGGGCGCCGGGACGCCGTGCCTGATAGCGATGGCGCAGGATGTGAGCGGCAAGGCTCGCGACCTCGCTTTGTCGTACGCAGCCGCCATTGGCGGGGCGCGCGCTGGTGTGATCGAGACCAACTTCCGCGAAGAGACAGAAACCGATCTCTTCGGCGAGCAGGTCGTGCTGTGCGGCGGCACGACGGCGCTGGTCCAGGCCGGCTTCGAAATCCTGGTCGAGGCGGGCTACGCGCCGGAGATGGCGTACTTCGAGTGCCTGCATGAGCTGAAGCTGATCGTCGACCTGATGTATGAAGGCGGCATCGCGAACATGCGCTACTCGATCTCGAACAATGCCGAGTACGGCGACTTCACGCGCGGCCCGCGCATCATCACCGAGGAGAGCAAGAACGAGATGCGCCGGATCCTGAAAGAGATCCAGACCGGCGCGTACGCTCAGGAATTCCTGCTCGAGAACCAGACCGGCGCGACCAAGCTCAATGCGCTGCGCCGCATCGGCCGCGAGCATCCGATCGAAGTGGTCGGCAAGAAGCTGCGCGACATGATGCCGTGGCTGAAGAAGGACCGGCTGGTGGATCAGTCGCGGAATTGAAAAGAAGGGGCGAGGGACGAGGGATGAGGGGCGAGGGATCTGCGGTGGATTCCATCAAGCGCCTTCATCTCATTTCGACGACATTGGTCGGGAATCTTTGGAGATACTCGATCTCTCCCCTCGTCCCTCGCCCCTCATCCCTCGTCCCTCTCTCATGAACCGCGAATCGCATCCGTTCTTCGCGCGCGAAGGCTGGCCGCACATCGGCATCGCATTCGTTCTCGCCCTGATCGCAACGGCGACGATCGGTGGATGGTCGATCCTGTTCTGGGCGTTGCTCGTATTCGTCCTGCAGTTCTTCCGCGATCCGCAGCGCGATGTGCCATCGCAGGAAGGCATTGCGGTAAGCCCGGCGGATGGGCGCGTGCTCCTCGTGCAGAAGGCGCGCGATCCCTACCTCGATCGCGATGCGCTCAAGATCAGCGTGTTCATGAACGTGTTCAACGTTCATTCGAACCGCATTCCGCTCACCGGCTCCATCAGGCAGCGCTGGTATCACGCCGGCTCGTACGTCAACGCTGCGCTCGACAAGGCTTCCGCAGAGAACGAACGCATGGCGCTGTGGATCAAGACGGAGGACGAGGTCGATGTGACCTGCGTGCAGATCGCAGGGCTCGTCGCGCGTCGCATCCTCTGCTACGTCGATGCGGGCGATCATGTCGAGCGCGGACAGCGCTACGGCTTCATCCGCTTCGGCTCGCGCGTCGACGTATACCTGCCGCCCGACAGCGCGCCTCGCGTGAGTGTCGGCGACATCACGACGGCCGGCGAGACGATCCTGGCTGCGCTCCCCAAAGTTCTTTGAACCACGGAGGCGGAAGGACAACAGCAGATTCTGAACCGCCAAGATTCATCACAATACCTCTCAAGGGGGTATTGTGATGAATCTTGGCGGTTGATTTTCGCCGTTCGGTTTTCTCTGGTCTCCGTGGCCAAAGGAGTCCCACGGGTTAGAATGCCCCGCATGAACTACCCCGAACCGCCTCCGCTCAAGCCCAAATGGCTCGCCGCCGGCGGCCGCATTCGCCGTGGCGGAATCTACTGGCTGCCGAACGCGATCACGACCATGGCGCTGTTCGCCGGCTTCTACGCGATCGTACAGGCCATGAACAACCGCTTCGGACTGGCCGCGGTTGCGATCTTCATCGCGATGGTGTTCGACGGATTGGACGGGCGCGTCGCGCGCCTGACTCGCACGCAGAGCGCGTTCGGTGCCGAATTCGACTCGCTTTCCGACATGGTGTCGTTCGGCGCGGCGCCTGGCCTAGTGATCTACGAATGGGCGTTGAAGGGCATGGGCAAGATGGGCTGGGTCGCGGCCTTCGTGTACTGCGCCTGTGCCGCGCTGCGCTTGGCGCGTTTCAACACCAACCTCGCTGTCGTAGACAAGCGTTATTTCCAAGGCCTGCCAAGCCCGGCCGCCGCAGGGCTGATCGCGGGCTTCGTGTGGACGATGGCCGCGTTCGACATCGAGCCCGAGAACATTCGTTGGGCTGCCTGGGCACTGGCAATGTTCGCGGGCCTCACGATGGTGAGCAACGTCAAGTTCTACAGCGGCAAGGACATCAATCTGCGCAAGAGCGTGCCGTTCAGCGCCGTCGTCGCGATCGTGCTGGTGGTCGTGGCGTTGTTCCAGGTCGTGGACAACCTGCCGGAGCTGCTGTTTGCGCTGTTCGTGATCTACGCAGCTTCCGGCTACCTCATGTGGTTGGTGAGCCTCGTGCGGCGCAGAGTGCCACCCCCTCCGCCTGCGGCGATGCCGCCGGACGGGCTCTAGGAGTGAAGGGTGAAGGGGGAAGGGCCGGATCGTAGTCTTTAGTCCCTCATCCCTTGTCCCTGACTTGTGGTAGGAGGCACCCATGAAAGACCGTCTGATCATCTTCGACACCACGTTACGCGACGGCGAGCAAAGCCCGGGCGCATCCATGACGCGCGAAGAGAAGATGCGCATCGCGCGCCAGCTCGAGCGGCTGCGCGTGGATGTGATCGAAGCGGGCTTTCCGGCCGCCAGCAACGGTGACTTCGAAGCCGTGCGGGCGATTGCCGGCGCAATCAAAGACAGCATCGTGTGCGGCCTCGCGCGCGCCAACGACACGGATATCCGCCGCGCTGGCGATGCGCTCAAAGAAGCCAATGCCGGACGCATTCACACGTTCATCGCGACTTCGCCGATCCACATGGAGCGCAAGCTGCGCATCTCGCCCGACCAGGTGGTCGAGCAGGCCGTCAAGGCCGTGAAGCTCGCGCGCACTTACCGCGACGATGTCGAGTTCTCCCCGGAAGATGCCGGTCGCTCCGAAGTCGATTTCCTGTGCCGCATTCTGGAGAAGGTCATCCAGGCCGGCGCAACCACGATCAACATTCCCGATACGGTCGGCTACACGGTTCCGGACCAGTTTGGCGGCCTGATCGAAACTCTGCGCAAGCGCATCCCCAACGCCGACAAAGCCGTCTGGTCGGTGCACTGCCACAACGATCTCGGGCTGGCAGTCGCGAACTCCCTGTCGGCAGTGATGCACGGCGCGCGCCAGGTGGAATGCACGATCAACGGTCTGGGCGAACGTGCCGGCAACGCGTCGCTCGAAGAGGTCGTGATGGCGGTGCGGACACGGCAGGACTTCTTTCCGTGCGACACGCGCATCGACACGACACAGATCGTTCCGGCGAGCAAGCTGGTCTCGGGAATCACCGGGTTTCCGGTGCAGCCCAACAAGGCCATCGTCGGCGCCAATGCGTTCGCGCACGAGTCCGGCATCCACCAGGACGGTGTTATCAAGAGCCGCGAGACGTACGAAATTATGCGCGCTGAGGACGTAGGCTGGGGCGCCAACAAGCTCGTGCTCGGCAAGCTCTCGGGCCGCAACGCGTTCCGTCAGCGGTTGAAGGAGCTCGGCACCGAGCTGGAGTCGGAGGAGGCGTTGAATGCAGCCTTCGCGCGGTTCAAAGAGCTGGCCGACAAGAAGTCCGAGATCTTCGACGAAGACCTGCAGGCGCTCGTCAGCGACGAGGCCCTCTCACACGACCAGGAGCACTTCAAGCTGCTGTCGATGATGGCGCACTCCGAGACTGGAGAGACGCCGATGGCGAACGTCGTCCTCGCCGAGGACGGTGCCGAGCGCCGTGCCGAAGCGCAGGGAAGCGGTCCGGTCGACGCGACGTTCAAAGCCATCGAGAGCATTGTCGCGAGCGGCGCCGAGCTGACGTTGTACTCGGTGAATGCGGTAACGAGCGGCACCGATTCGCAAGGCGAAGTGACCGTGCGCTTGCGCAAGAGCGGACGTATCGTGAACGGCGCCGGCGCGGACACCGACATCGTGGTCGCGTCGGCCAAAGCCTACATCAACGCGGTGAACAAGCTGCACTCGAAGACGGAGAAGCTGAACCCGCAGGTTTGAAGCTTCACGCCCCGCCGGGGGCCAAGCGCATATTCGCGAACTGCAACCGATCCGCCAGCGTGCGCAGCAACGCACGATTGAGCTGCAGCTGGCAGCCCACCGAAAGCGTGTCGAGGGCCGAGCGCGAAAGCTCCGCCACCAGTACATCGGTCGTGGATTCGACAGTGGCCTGGCGCAGCGTCGACTGATCGCGTACGTACGCCATCTCTCCGAAGCAGTCGCCGGCACGTAGAACATTCAGGAGGCGCCCGCGTGCCGTAACCTTGGCTTCCCCGCGCGCGAGAATGAACAAGCTGTCGCCCGTCTCACCTTCACGCACGAGCGTAGTTTGCGACGGCACGCGCTGCCACTGGCCGATCCGGGTCAGCTCCCATACTTCAGCGTCGCTGAAGTGGGCGAGCAGCGCCGCCGGGCGCAGCGCCATGAACTTCTCGCTGTCGCGCACGTCCTGATCGTAGACGCTGAGCCGGCCGATGCGCGCGAGGTCGAGCGCAAGCTCGGCCCAACCCGGATAGCGGTCCTCGGGGTATTTCTCCAGCATGCGCAGAACGACCGCGTTCAGCTGCTTCGGTAGATCCGGGCGCACCGTGAGGGGTGGAGGCGGCGCCTCGCTCAACACCTTGTCGAGGATGTCGGCCGTGCTGGTCCCGTAGAACGGACGACGGCCGAGCAGAAGCTCGTACAGCAATACACCCAGCGAATACATGTCGCTCTGATGCGTGAGCGGATCGTCGCGGATCTGCTCGGGCGCGATGTAGGACGGCGAGCCTACGCGCAGCTTCTGTGTCGTTTCGACATTGCGCAGGAACGCAGCGCCGAAGTCCGCGACCTTCACCTCGGTCCCGCGCGCTATCAAGATGTTCGCGGGTTTGATGTCCCGATGGACCACGCCTTCTCGATAGGCGTAGTCGAGCGCCCCGCAGCACTTGAACGCGATCTCGACTACGTCGGCAATCGGCAGCAATCGCTCGGCCGATGTGTAACGCGCGAGATTGCCGCCGTGCACGTACTCCATCGCGACATAGCTCATATGCTCGTCGACGACGGCGTCGAAGATCGTGCAGATGTGGGGATGGAGCAGCTTGCCCGCGAGCGCGGCTTCGCTCAGGAACTGGCCCTTGAAGCCGCGGGAATCATCACCGCCGGATTCGGTGTTGTACACCTTGATCGCGACGTCCGTGCCGGCGAATGCGTCGTGCGCGAGATAGACCGTGCTGGAGGTCCCCTTCCCGAGCTCCCGCTTGACCTGATATTTGCCTACGCGCTCCAGCACTCGATCACCCGATTGCCCCTTGCGTCGGTCGGCATTGTGCCGGTAACTATCGGTCATTCTAGCCGCGCGCGGTTGCCGCGGCTCATGGTCCATTGCGGGACTACGTCCGGAACAGAAACAGGCCCGCGGTCAGCGCGCCGCCGATCGCGTACAGAAGCCAGGTCTGCGGGATGAAATACGGATAGATCATCAGCGTGAGGCCGATGAGCATCGGCTTCAGCAGCGCGGATTTCTTCCCATACATGAAAGCGGCAAAGCCGATCACGCCGAATATGAGGGACCCGAACAAGTCGGCAGGGCTCGGCATCTACCGTAACGCCCCGGCATGCAACGTGATCAGCGGACGACGGCCACTGGGATCAGCACAGCGCGCAACCGTTCGCGCGCGAAATCCTCTATTCTCTCGGCTGCATTCAATCGATCGAAGACCATGACGGATGTATCCCCAACCACGAGCGGCGCGCTTCACCGCATCGTGATCGTCGGCGGCGGCGCTGGTGGCCTGGAGCTGGCCACGCGCCTGGGTCACAAGCTCGGCAAGCGCCGCAAGGCGCTCGTAACGCTCGTGGATAGCTCGCGCACGCACTTGTGGAAGCCGCTGCTGCATCAAGTGGCAGCGGGCAGCATGGACCTGAATGATCATGAGCTCGACTATCTGTATCAGGCGCGCTGGCATCACTTTCAATTCTGGCTCGGCCGCATGGACGGGCTCGATCGCACCGGGAAGCAGATTCATCTCGCGCCCACGATGGACGAGACCGGCCGCGAGGTGATCCCGAGCCGCTCGATTCCGTACGACACGCTCGTGTTGTCTGTCGGCAGCACCACCAACGACTTCGGTACGCCGGGCGCAGCACGCTATGCGATCTCGCTCGACAATCCGCAGCAGGCCGCGCTGTTCCACTCGCGTCTGCTCAATGCCTGCCTGCGCGCCAACGCTCAGCAGACGCCGCTGCAGCCCGGGCAACTGCACATCGCGATCATCGGCGCCGGTGCGACCGGCGTCGAGCTGGCGGCCGAGCTGCACAACACCATCCGCGAGTTCGTTTCGTTCGGCCTCGATCGCATCAATCCGGAGCGCGACATCAAGATCACGGTTGTAGAGGCGGCGCCTAAGATTCTTCCGGCGTTGCCCGACCGCCTTTCCGGCATCGTGCTGGAAATGCTGCGCAAGCTCGGCGTCGACGTCCTGACCGGCGAGCGCGTCACCGAGGTGTCCGAGCAAGGTGTCAAGACCGCGAACGGCCGCGAAGTGCCCGCCGAGCTCGTCGTGTGGGCGGCGGGCATCAAAGCGCCGGATTTTCTCAAGAACCTGGATGGCCTCGAGACCAACCGCATCAATCAGCTCATGGTGGAGAGGACGCTGCAGACCACGCGCGATCCGAATATCTTCGCTTTCGGCGATTGCTCGGCGTGCCCATGGCCCGAGAAGAACGGCTGGGTTCCGCCGCGCGCGCAGTCGGCACACCAACAAGCATCCCACCTGTATCGTACCCTGATGCGACGCCTCGACGGCAAGCCGCCGGAGCCGTTCACATATCGTGATTTCGGCTCGCTCGTCTCGCTGGGCAAGTTCTCGACGGTCGGCAGCCTGATGGGCAGCGTGATGCGCGGCAGCGTCATGGTCGAGGGCTATTTCGCGAAGCTCATGTATCTCTCGCTGTACAAGATGCACGAGTTTGCGCTCCACGGCTTCACCAAGGTCTTTCTCGACACGCTCGCGCGCATCCTCACGCGCCGCACCGAGCCGCACATCAAGCTGCACTAGCGTCAGCCAGTGCCCATACGCGAGATGCGCGCATTCGACAGCGAAAGGCGATCCGCCAATGCGCCCAGCAGTGCGCGCGCGAAGTGCAGCTGGCAGCCGTTGCTGAGAGCGACCAGAGCAGAGCGCTCGAACTCCGCGACGACCGAATCGGTGCTGGTTTCGACGGTGGCTTGACGAACGTCGGCGCGCCCGCGGATGTAGGGCAGCTCGCCGAACGATTCGCCGGCCCGCAGCACATTGAGCAAGCGCCCTTGCGCGGTGACTTTCGCTTCGCCGTCCGCCAGCAGGAACAAGCTGTCGCCCGGCTCGTCTTCGCGCACGATGATAGTTTGAGACGGCACGCGCGACCAGCGTGCGGCCTTCGCGAGCGCCCAGATCTCGGCGTCGTCGAGCTCGCTCAGGAGCGGAGCCACGCGCAGTGCCGTGAACTTCTTACTGTCCGGAATGGCCTTTTCGAACGCGCTCAGATGGCCGACCTTGGCGAGGTCGAGCGCGAGCTCGGCCCAGTTCTCGTAGCGCTCGGTCGGCATCTTGCGCAGCATGCGCAGCACGATGTGATCCAACGCCGGCGGGAGCTCGGATCGCCGGGAGCTGGGCGGCGGCGGATCGACGTTCAGCACGCGCGCCAGCGTTTCGGTTGGCGTGTGGCTCGTGAAAGGCTGGTGACCGGTCAGCAGCTGATAGAGCACGGCGCCCAGCGAAAACATGTCGCTTTGATGCGTGAGCGTTCGGCCGCGGACTTGCTCTGGCGACGCGTACGAGGGCGAGCCGACCGCCATCAGCTGCGTCTGCTCCGAGTCACGGATGAACGCCGCGCCGAAGTCCGCGACTTTGACGTCGGTGCCTTGCTCGACGAGGATGTTGGCCGGCTTGATATCCCGGTGCACGATGCCCTGGCGAAACGCGAAATCCAGCGCGCCGGAGCACTTGAATGCGATCTCGACGGCATCCTGGATCGGCAACAGCGCATCGGGGCGCGTGAACCGCAGCAGATTACCGCCGGAAACGTACTCCATGGCGACGTAACTCAATTCGTCGTCGGCGTACGCGTCCAGGATCGCGGCGATGTGCGGGTGCGAGAGGCGTCCGACCAGAGAGGCCTCGGCCAGGAACATCTTGCGCGAATGCACCGACTCATCGTCCGGCAGGCCGCGCATATAGACTTTGACGGCGATGTCCGCGTTGTAGAAATCGTCGAACGCGAGATAGACCACGCTCGAGCCGCCCTGGCCCAGTTCCTTCTGAACGCGGTATTTGCCGATTCGCTCTCGCATGCTGGCCTGCTCCAGGGGGCGCGACCGAAACCCTGATCGGTCACTGGCCGCGATTCTAGCCCGGATGGGGCCGCGCGCACCGGACTGGGCCATCCTATTACTCACCAGCGGAGTCAGTGTAAGGGCATCGTAAGTATCGTCCAATTCATATAACTTTCGGAGAGGTCACGTGATAGCGACCGGGTCCTACCATAAACTCGATGCGCATGGGAGGAGGGGACCATGGTTCGGCTCGCGTCTCGGCCGGGTCCGGCACGATCCGGCTTTCCGCTGGTAGGGCGAGAATTCGATCAACGATTTGCTCGGGTGAAAGCTTCCGGATAACCGCGCCGGTTTCTGGATCGTGCGGCTGCCCCACAGACGCGTACAGCAACCGCAGGTAATCATAG
>Ga0207674_10008434_pt1 | contig 11905 bp, 15 predicted proteins | sample KBSCornC72_FD_184303 | JGI IMG/M metagenome (GOLD analysis project Ga0207674, IMG submission 184303) | Corn rhizosphere microbial communities from Kellogg Biological Station, Michigan, USA - KBS Corn C7-2 (SPAdes) (version 2) | ecosystem: Host-associated > Plants > Roots > Rhizosphere > Soil ... | reverse complement strand
AAACATTGCCGCAACCGATGGCGAGCAACAGCGACCCGATAGCCACCCACATCATCATCTCGACCTGGACCGGTGAATATTCGGGCGCAGTCTCGTAGGCGCGCCAAGCCATCAGCGTTGCGCCGAAAGTGAACGCAATCAGAAGCCTCATCGAGGGCAAGATCTTTCTTACAGAATCCGGCCCGCGCTAGGCCCTTCGACGTGCCCTTGCGGCACCTGTCGCTTGATGCATTCGACAGCCGCGTGTGCTCGATCAGGAGGTACGTCGAAAAATGCGCGTTCGGCCCCGTCGGTCATCGGGGCGAACCGAACGAACGACCCTCCGCAGGATAGGATCGTCTGCGGCACGAACGTTTCATAGTTGGGGACATAGTCGGGCTCAACGGAGGGGCACAACTCATGACCTGGCGTCGGATGAGCGCAGGGAACCGGCGGACCTATCGGACTCGTGAGCGTAGATCCGAACCGTAGCTCATATCTAAGGGCCTCGGGCTTATTTGCTCCCGAGACGAGAAAGGCTGCCGCCAATAGGAAAAGCTGCCGCACGCACCGCACTTATTATCATGAAGCGCAGCGAGCAATGTCCGCAATGGGTGGAAAGCAGACGGCAGCTTAATCGGCCTTCGACCCGATTTGTCGCGCAATCTCGCCGCTGCCAACGGCGATAGCCACTATCAGCGAACCAAGACCAAAGAAGAGCGCTACGCCCAGGTAGCCAAAGGAAAGAAGCGCACCCGCTGCTGCCGCTAAGGCGCTGGGAAGCACGAAGTTCGAGGCGTTACTCATGACATCTCCTGCTTGAAGGACTCAGCAAGTCGGCTGTGATAGCTAATGTCTGGAATGGGTGTGAATGGACGTCAGCTCAGGTTCGCTGTTGCCGCATTTGCAACAGGTTTTTCGCCCTTTGCCCCGCAATGAACGACAGCGCTATGAGCGCCCAAGAAACCGTCAGTCCCAAGCCAAGAAAGTCACCGGTCATCGCGTAGGACGCCAATGCGAGAGGCAATCCCAAGACGATCCACAAACGGTTGATCGGCACGTACGTGAAAGCGATGCGAACTCCAGATGCTGCTCCGACCACGAAGCAAGCAGCATGAAGAACGCCGAAATGCTGGATGTTCCTTGTGAAGAGAGCAATTGCAAAACTCGCAAGCCATGCCCCAATAACGATCACGCAGATGTGTCGCATTTTGATCGCTCGTGCTGCCATTTGGCTCACCTCACTCGATCACCAGGCAGCCAAATCCCTTAATGGCCGGCTCAGCTCAATGCAGACGGTCTCCGGCAGGACGAGGATCAGTGTGAGCCTGTCTTCGTCACCGTGGCGAACGCTTTCGAAGTTCGGTGGTCCTGGCATGTGCCGAAGGGTGAGCCGACCTTCTGCCGTAACCGTTGTGCTTGCTCCTTGGACGACGACGCAACCGGCGGCTGTCTTCGACCCACTAAGTTGGGCGCTGGCGGATGCCGACTGCACGACGAGAGTGAGCACAACTGCGAAGGATGAGAGGCGGCTCATTATCGCAACATCAGCGAAGTCGCTAATGTCTGCAATGGGTCGAAAACGGACGCTTCAGTAGCCGTTTGTTTCGTCATACCAGCGGTCAGGTTCTACCCAGTTCCGCTTCTTGGTCGCCCTTCGGCGAAAAAGGAAAACCGTCCAAATCACCACGGATATGAACGCCAAAGCACCTAGTGTGTAGGCGAGCGCGGAAGGCTTCCGAACAGCAAAAAGCGCGACCAGGAAGGAGATGGCAGGAAGCCAGATGAGCCACCGCAAATCCATCCAAAACAACCCATCCCGAACGCTAATTTGGCGGTCAACCCATTCGACAAATGATAGCCATACTTGCGACACGCGGGCCAAGGTAGCGGCCCTCGCAATGTCTGCAATGGGTCGATTGCAGACCTAAGGTCCAGAAAGGGTGGAAAGCAGACATTGCCTGTGCAACGCTGAGGTCGATGCAAACGCTCAAGTTGTTGCGCCGCCACTGGTGGCTTCCGCTGCCCATCATCCTCGCGGTCGCTTTGCCCTTGTGGCAGACGCAGTTCCGGTATGGATGGCTCGAAATGGCGCTCGGCGGCTTCGCTTGGCTATTCTGGCTAGGTGCTCTGGCCTGGGCGGTCCTGACAGCTGCCGCAATAAGGCAGCATCGTGCTTGGTGGCTGCTCATCACCGCCCCACTTGTGCTTTATCCGGTCGTCAGCGCTGCTTTGCTGCTCGTCGCATGTGCAGGCGGAGATTGCCTCTGAGCCAATGTCCGCAATGGGTCGAAAGCAGACATTTCCGGGTGCGGGTGCTAGCCCGCCGTTGGTTGGTGGGTACGCGATGCAGAAGCATAGCTGATCTGAGCAGATCCCGAGATAAACGACCAAGCGGGGCAGGAGCGCGGAACGTATGAATAGCGAGGCAGTGCCGCGTTGCACGGTCGCGGCTGACCTGATCGTTGAAGTGATTGATTATGCCAACGAGGACGACGCTGCGGACTTGCTCGCGCTGCTTGATGTTTATGCGGGCGATCCGATGGGTGGCGGTGCGCCGTTGCCCAATGAGGTACGCGATCGCGTGGTCGCCGGCCTAAGCGCCACGCATGGCGCATTCTCGATGATCGCACGGATGGATGGCGTAGCTGTCGGGCTCGCGAATTGCTTCGTCACCTATTCGACTTTTGCAGCCGCCCCACTCGTGAACGTCCACGATTTCGTTGTCGCTTCAGGACATCGTGGCCGAGGTATTGGGAAGGCGCTGCTCGCGGCGATCGACGTCGAGGCCTGCAAGCGGGGCGCTTGCAAGGTCACCCTCGAAGTGCTGAGCGGCAACGCTCCCGCCAAGGCGCTTTACGCTGGATGCGGCTTCGGTGACTACCAACTAGATCCAGCAGCCGGGCACGCACTGTTCTGGCAGAAGAAGCTCTGACTGAGGCCCGGCGCTGCTGATCAACCCAGCGTCCGCAATGGGTCGAAAGCTTGCCGATAGCCGCAACCAAATGTTGACCGGAGCTCGGCTACTGGCCGAGTCATGACTACGTCGCCGAACCCCGCCAAGCTTGGCGCTGCGCTCGCAGGGGCTGCCGCCTCGTGCGTTTTCGCGCTGGTCATCGCAATCGAGTGGGCAAGGCACGCACTTCCTTCGAGCGAGAACACCTTGTTCCTGTCGTTGGGCGGGATGATCGCCGTCGGATGCTTGTTCGGGTTCGCCGTTTCCGCCTTGGCGAACATCATCTTGCGAGCGGGGCCAGCCAAGCTTCGATTACTGCTGAGTTCACTGGCATGGCCAGGGTTCTGCTTCGCCGGTTATGCATGGCTCACTCAGGAGCCGATCCGGCGCGGTGCGCCATACTCGCAGTGATCGCGGGCGTGTGCGGGGTCGTCTGTGGTGTGCCCTATGCCGAAATCGTCGTTGGTTCATGGTTCCTCAAACGAGTCATTGCCAACCGGGACCGGAAGCTGGCGCAAATCGCTCGCGAGCATGAGTACCAGTTGGAGGCGATCAAGCTTCAGGCTGAAGCGAGTAAAAAGGCGGCGCGGGACGCCCGCCTCGAAGCACAGGAACGACCGCAAGCGATTCGAAGCTTCCTACGCTCGTAGCCGACGCTTTCTCGCTGGCGGCAGGAATGGGTCAATTGCAGACCTCGGCTGCTAATGTCGTGAATGGGTGGAAAGCAGTCATTTCGCGCGGAGACTCGCGGTCCGCCGACTTCTGTGAGATCGTCGAGGATGATCTTCAAACGAGCAGCAGCGAAACTCCGCGCGCAGGACTGGGCGGCGATCGCGACTGAGCTTGCTATTGTTATCGTCGGGGTGTTCATCGGCACCTGGGTCGCCAACCGTAATCAGGATACGGTCGAGCGCGACAGCACGCTACGCCTGCTAAGCCAGCTCAAATCCGAAATCCGCGTCCAAGCGCAGCAATTTCAAGCATTCAAGAATTATATGGCGATCACCGGCACCTACGCGCGAACCGCCGAGGCCGGTTGGAGCGGCGATGCCACAGTCAGCGACCGAGACTTCGTTGTCGCCGCCTATCAAGCAAGCCAAATAACCGGAACGGCCATCAACACGCAAAGCTGGGCCAGCATGTTTGGCGCAGGTCAGGTGCAGAACGTGCAAGACCCCGCGGTGCGCACCCGCCTCGTCCGAGTGCTGAGCCTGGATTCGTCGATCATCGACGTCCACCAGCTGGAAAGCGACTATCGCAAGGACGTCCGCTCCGTCATCCCCGGAACGGTTCAGGAAACGATCCGCGCCAGCTGCGGTGACATCTTCCCTGACACTGGAACAGTCACCGCCCAACTGCCCGATCGTTGCAACGTCTCGATCCCGCCGCAAGCAGCCCGCGATACAGCAGCGGCGCTTCGCGCGCAGCCGGCACTGGCCCATGAACTCGACTGGCACCGGGCCATCATTGCATCGATGATAGGCCAATATGGCGCCTATGTTCGCAGCCTCGAATCGCTATCCCAGGCCATCGATCATTCCGCAGACAAGGTGCAGCCATGATCTACAAGCGCGCCATTGCCAGACCGAGCGTCCACAGGAATTAAGGTCAGAAGCAGACTCGAGCGGTCCCGAGCGAGACATGGCTCGCCTACTGCGCCGCCGCGGCGCTTTTGCAATTGCTGAGGCGAGCGCCTGCACAAAAGTCGGGCCATCGTCCGGTTGTCATCCAGAACTGCGTCAAGCCATATCGCTTCGCCAGGGAGAAGAAACGGGGATCCCGGCGCATCGATTCCGTCTGCGGAATGAACAGGAAGTCGATGATACCCGTCGTCGGATAGCCGGGCGATTGGGTCTCAGCGAAGCGAAAGGCGGTATCGACATCGCCAGCGGCTGCGCTCCACGGGATTACGAAGCGAGCCAGCGACGCATCCGTTGGCAACTTCGATCCCAGTTGTTTGGCCTTCTCACGATCCGCGGGATCGCCGGACTTCATTGCCTTCTCGGCAGCTTTGCGTAGCCCTTCCACAGCAGAATTGTCCGACGGCTGGTCCATCGTCTGAGCTTCGCCAATCCGGCCCGCATCGACCAGGCACCACCGCAGGGCCCACTTGCTGTCTGAGTCCGCCGGTGAATTGGACACGCGTTGGCGAAGCTCGGAGATTGCGCTGCCGGTCTGCCCGGCGTCGCAGGCCATCTTCGCGCCAAATGGCTTCCAATCGATCTGGAGATCCGCGGCAGCCGCCCGTTGCCCATAGACCGCCGACTCGCGCATCCGTCCTGTTTCTGTAAGCAGCATCGCAAGGAAGCCGTTGGCATGCGGCCATTTCGGATCAACTGACACCGCTTTTCGAAGCAGCGCCTCGCGCCGGACCCAATCGGTTGGATGAAGCAACATTGCTTGTGCGACGTAAGCGTCGGCCGCGTGTGGATCGATCTGGAGCGCTCGGCGAGCTGCGCGGGCGGATTCGGCGCGAACGGTGGTTGCCTGATCAGGCGGTAGAAGCGGGGCAAGATAGGCCCCGAATTTGGCGAAGTCCGAAAAAGCGGGAGCGAAGTTCGGTGCTTTGGACATGATCAACCGAAGGTCGTCGAACAGCTCGAAGGTTGATTTGAAGTCGCTCGCATCGTCGTGATTGACGAAGAGATCGCATACCCTGAGGTAGCGCGAGAGAAGTTCAGTGTCGGTCAGTCCTCCGGGCCCGAGGGCCCGATAGGCACAACTGATGACGCTCGCGATGCTGCGCGCGATTGCGGAGTTGAGCTTTGTCGGATCGTCCGCGGTACCCGACTCTTCGTAGCTCCAGAGGCTTTGATGGCGGACGCGATCGTCAAGATGGAGCCGCGCATGGAGACTGTTGCCCGCCCGTTCCACCGTGCCATTCACCGTGTAGCCGACCTCGAGTGACTTTAGCTTTTGATCAGCATCCACGCCGCTCAGGCCTTCGCTATCGGTCCGGCTGACCGTGGGAATGTGTCCGTCGTTCAGCGATGTGGTGATCTGGTCAGTGAGGCTATCTGCGACGGCCGGGTCTGCTCCCAGCGATTTGATGGGCTGGACGGCCACACGGGACGGCGCCGCCGAGGTCGTGGAGCGGGCCAGCCACCATCCGGCCACCAAGATCGCTGCGAGGAAGGCGATCGCGGTTCCGACGATTTGAGATCGGAATCTTAAGAGGCCGCCCGACGGCGTGTCCGGTGCCGTCACCTGATTGATCTGTTGCCCTTCGATGGCTGCTTCGAGCGCGTCTTTCACACGAGCGATGGCCGGATCATGGGCCGAACCGCTCCATTTGCTCAGGTCGATGCCCTGGCGCTCGCCAAAGAAAAGGGGAGGATCGCATCGCTTCAGAAAAGTCTGCACCAGGCGACCTCGGGACCGTGCGACCCTGGCTTCGGAACGGACATTTTCACTCGCCACCGAGATTGGAGACCAGCAGACGATTACTGCTTGTGCGTTCGCAAGCGCTTTCTCGATCGTCTGCTCCCAGCTCGCGCCGGCCGGGATGTCGTCATCCCACCAGGGATCGAAGCCCGCAGTTCTGAGCGCGCTGATGAGCTTCGCGACGCGCAACCTGTCAGCTCTTGCGTAGGAAACGAAAACCTGCGGCACCCCGGACACCCGCTCGTTCAGGTGCGAGTTTCATATCCGGAATGGCGCCGTCGGGGTAGGTGGGCTCTCGCTAATGTCTGGAATGGGTGGAAAGCTGACATTTGGCGAGCGCGGTTTCTAGAGTCTGGCCAGAAGGACGGCAGACGCCACAAGAAGCGTCAACGTGCCAAATGTTACTGCCATCCAGAAGAGGACCGGCTTGTTGGCGGTGCGATCCCAAGGAAATATCGAGGGCCAAAGCATCGCGGCTACAATCGCCAGATCAATTGCTGTCCACCACGTTACATGAACTGGCCGCCCGAACGCCAGCGGTAGGACGACCCCGAATGCCATACCAAAGCTTATGAACGCTGCGACGATTACGGCTGTCACACCTGCAAATTTGCTTCGACGGATTGCAACGAACAGAAGGGCCATGCCCTGTATGGCAGTTATTATGGAAGGCTCTGCCAAAACCACGACCGGAACACGGTAATGGTGCGGGTTCAGCACCGCCCTTTCGACGCCTACTGCGGCGAGCAAGAGAAGCGCCAATCCGGCTACGATTAGAATGGGGCTATTCGGTGCCCTAACCAGCTTAACTGCCATCTCGCACTCCGCGAACTCACATCGAGCCGAGCGAGAATGCCGCTCCCCTCTATTGTCCGCAAGGGTTGGGAGCGGGCGGCAGCGCTAATAGCAAGAATGGGTCGATTGCAGACCCAAGCCCCAGTGTCTCGAATGGGTGGAAAGCGGACGTTAGGGATTCCGGGAATACGGCGACGGCCGTGCGCCGCAGCATAGTCTTGTCGATATTGGCTGTTAGCCTCGTGGCCGCGAGCTGCGTCGCTGGTCGCCAACATGACGAACATTTGTGGGCAAACTCGCAGCGAGTGCGAGCTGGAATGTCTGCTGCGTAGGCTGAGCAAATTCTGGGCAGCCCATCGTGGCAAATGTCCCCCCTTGGGTTTGGCAGATCGAACCGAAGAACGCCAAGTTGTAACCTGTGGGGCAATGTCCGCAATGCTTGGAAAGCGGACGGTTGCGCTCAAACGGGATTGCCGCAGGGTCTTCGGCTAGGATAGCTCTTCGGCCATTCTCCGGAGAGCCGGCGCGGGCCGCTCGATCATTTCACCATGTGAGGGGATGATCCGCCGGAGGCCAGAAATTTCCGACCATTCGCGCAACTGCTTTGCCAACTTCCTCTTGTCCTCGACCATGAACCGCTTGACCACACGAGGGACTTGCGGCCGTTTGACACCAAACCCGGCCAGCCGGGCGATGATCTTTCCGCCCAAGCCGTGCGGGTGGCGAACGTTAGCGATGACGTCATTGGCGATGAGCGTGGTCCCGGTACCGCGCCGGACAATGAGCGCGGCCTCAGCTTCGTCAGTGCCTTCCACGATGACAAATCGGACATCCTTGTCGCCCAGTATGTCGTCGGTCGAATCCACAGGTACGGCCTCGCTGACGCTCTTCTTCGCGCCCGGCGGGCAAATTACTTTGAGCTTGGGATAGCGCTGCTTCCAAGGGTGTGCGTCGAGGCGGTGATGGCCGTTTGGAACGATCAGGAACGAAGGTTTGCCGACTTCCTCGACGCGGCGCATGTCGGTTTCGCCAAGGGCCAAGGCGCTGAAGACTGCACTGCGATTGCGACTAAGACCGACGACGGTCATTCGCCTGGGAAATTTCCCCAGCGGCATGGGTATGTCGCCTTCGACCGTAACGATGCGTTCATCGATCGTCTTGACCCGTCCGTGCGGCAAGACTTTCCATTCCTTGTTGAAGCTCGGCATGCCATCCGCACCTTTCGAGCCGACAACTCGCAACAGACGCATATTGCTCCGAAAAACCGCGATCGGCTAACGTTCGTATTGGGTGGAAAGCTGCCGTTGGCGGCAATAAACAAGAGCCGCTTAGAAGTTGGAGGTGACTGTGCACGCAGCAAGCTTCATTGCCATCCTGGTTGCTGCGCAAGCCGCACTTCAGAGTGACGGGACGCTATCCGAGACTGACATAGCTAACGCGACAAAATACGTTCCAACATTCGATCACGCGCAGGTGACGGGTTGCACAATTACCGCAACTAGCGGCTCCCCCAAAGTCGACCGATATATCTGCGACGCAGCGAGAGACTGTGGAAATCAACATTCAGATGCCGATCATCAAGCTGCCTGTGTCACACGAAAGCGCGCACAGCTTGCGACGGAACTCGCGAAGGCATTAGCTGAGCGCAAGTGAGTGGCATGAACGTTCGCCCAAATGTCAGCTTGGGGTGGAAAGCGGACATAAGGGGGTACGAGGGTCAACCTGAGCGGCAAACGATCAATCGCCATTTCCGACTGGGCGGGAGAACGGACGTCGCCTTGGGCGTGCAGGTCAAATGCGATTGCACGCCCGACCAGCCTTCCGTAGCATGAAACCAAGTCTCGCTAGACGGGGGCAGGCATGGTTCTCAGACGAGTAGTCGAGCATGCGAAAACCCAGAACTGGTTCGCGGTGACGCTCGACTTCTTCATAGTCGTCATGGGCGTTTTTGTCGGCATCGAAGTCGCCAATTGGAACCAGGCCCGGCAGGACCGCCAGGAAGAGCGGCGCTATTATGGCCAGCTGCTCGTGGATTTGCGCGGCGATTTGCATACGTTCTCGCGCGCTGAAAGGCTGGCGGATAGATACGACGAGGCCGCCCAGTTAGTGATCGACCGGCTCGGCGGCAAAGCTCCGCCTCAAACGTCTCCGGGTCGAATGGCGACTGCCATTCACTATGCCGGATTTGTCCATATCCCATATACGTCACGCGGTACCTATAATGAGCTGGTCAGCACCGGAAACTTGGGACTGCTGCGCAACTCCGAGCTCAAATCCGAGATCGCAAGCTACTATGCGACCTTCGATAGGGACCGCCAATGGGATGGGCTGCTGCGTGACCAGCAGAGCGACTACTGGGCGGAGACGGCCGGCGTCTTGCCACGTCCCATCCTCCGGGCAGCGGTCCGCGGGACCGAGCCGACAATATCTCCCGGGGAGGATCGGTCGATCTGGCAGGCCGCCAGCTCGCATCCGCGATTGCCGGGCATGTTGATCGGTATGGCCGCGCACCAAGAGCGCGTCCGCCGGGACAGTGAAATACATGCTGCTCACGCCACAAAGTTGATCGCTGATATCGAACGGCATCTGAAGGACAGCGGCTAGCCTCAGGCGGTCAAGTCGTGGGGTTCCCTCCGGTAGAGGCTTTCTAACGGACATTAGCTAAGGCTTCCAGCGGTCCGCTGGATTCCATTGCTCCCGGCGCGACGCTTCCCCGCGCCGGCCGGGACTTCAGTTCCACCTTTTTTTATTTGAGCTTCGCGGCTTCTGCCTTGCAGTCGTAGGGCTGGTCGGGATCGGTGAAGCAGAAGTCCGGCCATTTGCCGCTCTTCGTCCAGTAATCGACGAGCCCCATTCGCTTGGCGACGACCATGAATCGAGGATCCTGGCGGAATTTCCGCAGCGCGGGGCGGAAAACGACGTCGGACAACAGGCTGATGTCTTCGTCAGGCGGGGCTTGGGAGATCATTTCGTAAATTTCGTTCTCGCGGTGAACCTCGGCGTAGCCTTGAGCGTGACCAGCCACGTCTCCACCAGTCACACCCCGTCGGTTGTGCAGCTGGCGGAGGAAAGTAACGAAACGCTCGACGTTGGCCGGCGTTGGATCGATTCTCGTCCGAACATACAATTGCCAGGCAGGGGGGCTCTGCTTGAATTGTTCTGTATTCACTAGATCCCTGGGATCGCCGAAGCGGAGCTGGAAGCGGTACTCGAGCTCGCGCAGACTTGCGGTCCCCGCCCACAGGCTCTCCGCGCGTCGCAATTGGTCGCGGGCCGCGTCGAGTCGTCCGGCATAGGCGAGGGCGAGTACGTAATTGCTAAGAGCGGCCGGGGACGTCGGGTCCAACTCGGCCGCCTGCCTTGCGTCGGCTATGGCCTCATTTAAGCGACCCACCCTCATCAAGGCCTCGGTGCGATACGCTAGGACGTAGGCATTGTCCGGGTTGTTTGCATGCGCGTCATCGAGAAGCTGGAGCGCCTTTCCGTAATCCCTTCTTGGCAGTAGCTGCGCTTGCGCAATGGCCACTTCAGGCATCTTTGGGTCGAGCTGCCGCGCCTGTTCGATATGTCGCTGCAAGGTCTGACGATAGACTGACGTACCATCCTGCAATCCGGGCCCGTCCGCAGCCTCGGTGAGGACAAGTTTTGACCAGCCGGCTTTGAAACCCGGGGCTTCTCTGACGACCTGAGCGAGGACCTGGGCGACCGCCGCGATGTCGTCATTTCCGGCTTCGCTAAGCTCTGAGCAGCCAGTCAGATAGACTTTCAGCGTTTGTTGACGCAACGGCCTGCCGCCGGTGTTCAGCCCTTCGATTGCGCAGCCGAGAACCCGTCCGGCGGTAAGCGCCGCCCGCGCCTGAAGGTCTGCCGAGCGCCCCGGGGGAAGGTCGAAGCTGTTTGACCACAGCACGCTGCGATTTTTTCCGTCGAGTAGCGTCAGTGTGGCCTTGGCATTCTTGACAGATCCGGGGTTCGCGATCTGGAATAGCAGATCGGTTCGCATTCCGGCGCCGGGTTCGACCAGCTGCCACTTGCCCGAACCGATCTCCGCGACCGTGCTCAGCTTTGAATAGACGGCCTCCGCCAGCGCCTTTGAGCCCGGCGAATTGTCTGCTGTTGCAATGCTGACGAGTGGTAAACGCGTCGAGCTCACTCGTTCCCAAGGGCGGCCGATCACCAGCCCCACAATCACGAAGAACATTCCGAGGCTGACGCCAATAACGGCCCAAATGTTGAGCGAAGGGCCTCGGCGGCGACGCCGTATTGCAGGCGTGTCGATCGGTGCGGGCATGCCCGGCTCCTTCGACTGGCGCTCGATTGCCGCAAGGACGTCCTTGAGGTGCGGGACCTTGCCTCGTCCGGACCAGGACCCGAGGTCTATCGACTGGTACTGCCGGAAGCCAAGCGGCGGAGCTGTTCCCTCGACCGATATTGGGACCAACCGCCCGCGATCCCGCCCCAAGCCAGCCTCGTCGCGGACCCACGGGCTCTCGATCGACGAGCTCGTCCACAGCACGACGACGACGTCCGAGCTGTTTAGCGCCTGCTCGATCTCCTTGGTGTACTGGGTGCCGCCGCTGATGTGCTTGTCCCACCAGACGGAGTGGCCGGCCTTCTCGAGCGCGGCAGCGATCGGCCGCGCCATCGCGCCGTCGTCGCGGTCATAGCTCAAGAACACGCCGGCCATGCACGCCCCCTGCGCTCTCGATCGTGCCCGCAAACATCGTCCCGGACAAGGAAATCGATTCCGCTAGAGCTACCCTATGGTGTGCTTGGAGCCACGAGGAGACA
>Ga0207674_10008430_pt1 | contig 11907 bp, 9 predicted proteins | sample KBSCornC72_FD_184303 | JGI IMG/M metagenome (GOLD analysis project Ga0207674, IMG submission 184303) | Corn rhizosphere microbial communities from Kellogg Biological Station, Michigan, USA - KBS Corn C7-2 (SPAdes) (version 2) | ecosystem: Host-associated > Plants > Roots > Rhizosphere > Soil ... | reverse complement strand
GTGTCGGATGAAAAAATGTTCAGTTATTTCTCCTCCTTATGATGAGGATGGTCTGCTGACGCAAGCGCCCACAAAAGGTAAATCTGGAAAATGCCGACCCGCCTCAATTGAATTGTGAGATATCTGATATTGTTTCTTTTTTTGGAATAGTGATCGCTATCGCAATGATCGCCGTGACCACCATCAATACATTAAAGATAAGCGCAATTGCGGCAGCGAAGCGGACATTTATATTATCGGTACGTCCAAGAAAAAGCTCCGACATTGATCCGAGCGTTGTATCGCTGCCGCTTAACGCAGTAAAGATCGATGCGGAGATCGCAACGCCAAAAGCTGCGCCGAGTGACGATGCCATTTTATAGATACCTGATGCTGCACCCGCCTTTTCATCCGGGACGTTGGACAGCGCGGCGTCAGTCGACGGCGTTGCATAAAAGCCCAAACCGATTCCAAATAATGTGAATCCCAAAAATGCGACGGCTAAATACTGTCGGGTGAGCAGAAACGTAAAGGACGCTAACAGGATCCCGATGGCAGTGATCGAGCAGCCGAGAAGCATTGGTTTACGCGCACCCCATTTTTGGAGAAGTTTTTCGCCAACGCGAATCGTACTTAAAATTGCAACCAGATAGCCCAGGGTCAGTAATCCGGACTCAAGAGAAGAAAGCCCCGCTTGCTGTTGGACAAGGGTCAGTGCCACGAGCAGCGTTCCGGCAGCCCCGTTAAGTAAAAAATTTGAAAGTGTCGCACCCGTGTACATCTTATTGCCGAAAAGCGTCAAATCTACAAAAGCGTCGGCGTTCCCGATTTCGACCTTGAAGAATCCTGCCGCCGCGACCACAAACACGACTGCGAGCGCGATGACCGCGGGACTTGTCCATCCCAATTGGCTTCCTTGACCAATGAAAATATTTAGTGCAACCATGGCGACAAGAAAAGCAATAAAGCCCATCCAGTCAAACCGCTCCGATCCGGCAGATGCTACCGCGCTTTCAGGCGTACCTTTAAGCAATATGAAACTTACAATTGCTACTAAGATCGACGCCCAAAAGATCCATCGCCAGCCGAACGACGATGCAACAAAACCTCCGAATAGCGCACATAACCCTGAACCTCCCCATGATCCAATAGACCAAAAACTTAAGGCTCTCTGACGATCCTTGCCCTGGTAGTATGCCTGGATGATTGCGAGTGTGGCCGGCATAATGCACGCAGCCGAGAGACCCTGAATAATTCGTCCAACAATTAAGAATAAGGCAGTACCCGACGGCGAAATTGCGATAAGAGACGACCCGAGCATGCTTAGAGCGAGGCCGACATAAGTAAGTTTTAGCCGGCCGAAGCGGTCCGCTAATCCTCCTGCCACAACGATAAATATTCCCGAAAACAGAGCGGTAATGCTGACGGCAATGTTTCCCAGGCTTTCCGTGATGCCGAGGTCGCTTCTAATCGCCGGTGTGATGTTCAGAGTGGTCTGCGCAAACAGCCAGAAGGTTATAACGGCAAGGACAATGCCAAGGAGCAATTTGTCGGTGCCGCGATAAACGGGTCTGTTGTCGACATCAGCATTCATAGCTGGCGGGATTTTTCGTTCTCAAGCTGCCTTTTGCCTTTCAAGCTCGTCGCGTTTCCATTGACCGAGATCCGCGGCTGCGTCATACGTGCTCTGCATAAAATCGAGCAAGGCTTTTTCAGGCTCGTCCGCCTTCCGCACCGCTTCATAGGGGAGAATGAATTCATTAAGTTCCCCGTGATAGTAAGCTTGTGGCGGCAATATTTTTGCCTGTTTGAGACCCTCGGGTTCCGGAGCGGAATAGCCGTAAAAAGCCGGCTCATGAATAAGGCCGCCGCCGCACCAAAAGCCGTGACTGATATTTTTGTGTGAATACGCCTCACGCGTAATGTAATCGGCTCCGTCGCGCTCCGGGGCCTTTTCGCCGTTAAACCGCGTTACCGCCATGTCAAAACTGCCCCAGAAGAAATGTACGGGGCTCGATTTGCCGACGAAGCTTGACCTGAACGCCTCAAAAACATTGTTCGTCCATACCAAAATTGTCCGAAGCCGTTCGACATATTCGGCATCGTAGGACGCGTGTTCGTTGTCTTCGGTAAAGCGTATCGGGTTTTCGACCTCGACCGGCATTGTCCAGATCTTAACGTCGATCTTGAGCTCGCTCAGCGCGTTCATCACCGCCGCGTAAAAATCCGCGACCGATCTTGGCTCGAGTTTGACGACGCTCGTATCACCGCTCTCGCATTTAATAAGAAGCTCGTGCGAGATGAAGTCAAACTCCATGGCAAAGCTAGTTGTGCCGTCGCATAACGGCAGCGTCGAAAGGCCTCGTGGTGTGACGCGCAGCGTCGCATTCCAAAAATGATTGACGAGCGGGGTTTTTGCGAGCGCGATCTTGCCAACGACCTGCGACCACATATGAAGCGTCGTAAGCGTGTCCTGCCATTCAGCCAAAGGCAATGCCGGTAAAGATGTTCTGCTCATATGATTGGTCCGATCACATTATGCCGATCTGTTTCATCAATCCAACCAGATCGTAAAATAACTTCTCTTCGACGATCTCGCCATCCTTCCAATGGGCGACGGTGCAGAACTCGACTTCAAAACTCTTGTTTGTTGGCGGGATCTCTTTGCCGTCGGCCCCTTTCATGGGCCCTGTCATCGTGCCCGTAAATCTCGCGACCGAACACGTCCAGTCACCTTGCGCGATAAGCACCTTATACGGGCGATTGTCTATGTGATTGTCAGGAAAGGTCTTGAAAAACTCGATCGCCTCGGCCTTGTGGTCATGCCGACCTCTAGTCGGGTCGGGCTGCCCCGGCCAATAAACGGCAGTATCCTCAGCATGGCGTTTGTTAAAGGTCTCCCAATCCTGATTATTCCATGCATCATCCAGCGTCTGCATTCGTTCCATGTTCTCTTCTGCGCTCATTTTTTCTTTCTCCCTGGTTCTAGTCTTTCGACCGGCCAAATAGTAATTTTTTGGGAGGTGATCTAAATGTAAAAACTTCGCAACCTGTTATCTGGCTCTACGTACATCCGCAACAAGTTTTTCCAACAATTGGCGAATAAGGCCTTTTGCTGTTTCGTCCATCAAATTCCCTTCGGCATCAAATTTTTCATGTGCGTTACCGATCATCACTTCGGGCTGCATTACGGCATAGACATTCAGGAAAACAAACATCTGGCGAAGGTGATATTGCGCGCGCGCCGTGGCGATGGAGCCGATCGATGCACCCATGATCGCGGCGGGCTTGCCGGACCATGCGCTGTCACCGTAGGGTCGCGACGCCCAATCGATCGCGTTTTTCAGAACGCCGGGAACCGAGTAATTGTATTCGGGCGTGACGAACAAAACGGCATCTGCCTCACGAATTTGCTTCTTGAATTCTGCAACCTTCTCAGGCGGGTTCTGCTCGTCGTCCTGGTTGAAACCGGGAAAACCGTCGATATCGAAAATATCTATGGTCGCCCCCTCCGGTACAAGCTGTGTCGCGGCGCGCAGCGCTGATTTGTTAAACGAATCGCGGCGCAGACTGCCGCAAATTCCAAGAATACGAACCTGTTCGCTCATTTATTTTTCTCCTCACACGCCAAAAGGCGTCATTTCAGATGTGGAACTAACTTATGGATAGGATTGAATATAACACCGGGTCGGACGTTTCACAATTGGCCCTTTTTTAACCCATGACGGGGTGGGCTAACCGATCCGCACGGTCAGCATCGAGATCGATCCGCCGTCAAATCCTTCCACCGGGAACGAAACGCTCTCACCGTCACGTTTTAGCGCGAGAATATAAAGCAGTGGCAGATAGTGGTCCGGGGTTGGGGCCGACAGCATCGCATCACGGCCAAGCGATTCGTATTCGATAAGCGGTTCGTGGTCGTCGGCAAGGATGAGTTCGCGGGCTTTGTCTTCGAACCGCAACGCCCAGTCAAAAGGATCAACATTGTGCCTTCCCCAAGCATAGGTATGCAGATTGTGCACAAGGTTTCCGCTTCCGATCACAAGGACGCCTTCGTCGCGAAGAGCGGACAACCGTTTTGCGGTCTGATAGTGGAACGCGGCTGTTTCCGCTTCATTTATACTCAATTGAACGACCGGGATATCGGCTTCCGGAAAAACGTGAACGAGCACCGACCATGTTCCGTGATCGAGCCCCCAATGGCGATCATCGGCAATAACACCATCGCCCATTAATTCCTGAACCCGGACCGCCAATTCCGGTGAACCCGGCGCGGGGTATTCCACCTCAAACAATTCACGCGGAAACCCTCCGAAATCGTGAATCGTTCGCGGTTTTGGCATCGCGGTCACCGCAACCGCCGGAATATACCAGTGAGCAGACACGCACAGGATCGCTTTTGGCCGCGGAATCGAGCGGCCGACCTCTGCCCAGGCGTCAGTGTAGCCATTTTGACCTATAGCATTCATCGGATTCCCGTGTCCGAAAAAGATTGCCGGCATTGGTGTGATCATAATTTAATATCCGAAAATTTCAGGCTATGCGGTGCTGCCTGCTGATCTCGCTGCGGTTGCGGCGTAATCTTCGACGGACTGCAGCCGCATCGGGAATTTCTTCAGTGTTTCGCCCATTGGTATAGGGCTGCCCTCAGCCGCATAAAGCATCAGTCCGGCGAATGACTGAGCTCGTGAATCGGGCGCCGCGGCCTTTTGCTGCATCAGCGCTTCTTCAGGAACAAACTGCAACGAGAACTTTCTGCCGGTCGAGTTCTCAAAAATAGACACCACCTCGAGCGGACTCAGAGGTTCGGGCCCGCCAAGTTCGATCACGGAGTTTTTTGCCGAGGAATTATCGACGACTGCTGCGGCAAATTTGGCGACATCCTTATATGAAATAAAACTGATCTTGTTTTCGCCGGTGCCGTAAATGCGAGCCTCACCAGCGGCAGCGTCAAATCCGAGCGCGGGCGAAAGCCAGACTTCCATAAAACAGGTAGGTTGAAGAATGGTGTAGTTCATTCCGCTTTGCTTTATCGCCTGCTCAGCGGACCGCTTCGCGTCCTGCAAAGGGAAACTTTCCTTTGCACCCGGAAACGAGATAAATATGAACTGGTCAACACCAGAGGCCTTTGCCGCGTTAATAAGATTTCGCTGTCCCAGCCCATCAACACCGTCGATACTGTCGCTTTCAAGCCGTCCGTGCATACCGGAAACTGTAGAAATGACGGTCTTTACATCTTGGCATGCCTTGTCGAGCGATCCGCGATCGGTCAGATCGCCGACCACTATCTCAACGCCCAAGTTTCTTAGTTGCTCAATCCGTTGCGGGTCCGAGCTTTCCCGCACTAATGCTCTTACCGTCTTTCTCTGCTCGGCAAGCAGCCGGCAAATTTCTGAACCTAAAACACCTGTCGCACCTGCTACCAAGATCATGGCCGAAACACCTCCTGTGCATATGGGGTTTCGAGTAAAGAATGTCTATGTCACAAATGGCACCAGCTGAGCCGCCGCAACAGCCTGCCTCGAAATTCCCATAAATAGATAAGATCGCGGCGATTATAGCAGGATTTAATACGAAATCTATCTTTTTCTTAATTCCCTGATGCGTTTCCACAACTGCGGCAGCAGACGCGTTGTTTTTACTACCGAGCCACTCGCAAAATACTTTGCAAAACCGCGAAAAGTTTTCACCGCCTCGGGCGAGTAAGGCAGCCACCATGCGTCGGGCAGAACCGCAAGGTTATTAATATGAATATGTTGCGGCTGCACGAGTTCCATCAGGCCTTCGCGCCCGTGCGTTCGGCCCCGGCCGCTGTTTTTGAAACCGCCCCACGGGGTCTGGCCTATGCCATGTGTGTAAAGGACTTCGTTGACGCAGACCGAGCCGGCCTCTATCTTTTCGGCGACGCGTTTTCCCTTGGCAAGATCGCGTGTCCAGACGCTTGCGGTGAGGCCGAATTCCGAATCGTTTGCGAGGCGTACTGCCTCATCTTCCGTCTTAAATGTTGCGATCGGCAGCGTCGGGCCGAACGTTTCTTCCTGCATCGCAAGCATCTCGTTCTTCGCGCCCGTGATCACTGTCGGTTCGTAGAACAAGCCATCGAGAGCTTCGCTTTTGTGCCCGCCGATCTCGATCTTTGCACCCTGTTTCTTGAAATCTTCGACGTGGTTCTCGACGATCCGGAGCTGTTTCTCGCTGGACATTGCCCCGATCGAGACATTTTCGTTTTCGCCCGAGCCCTGGACCAAATTTCTTGTCATCTCGACGATCTTCTCGGTGAGTTTCTCGGCGGCGCCTTCCTGAACATAAAGCCGCTCGACCGACGAGCAGGATTGTCCCGCATTGCAAAACGCGCCCCAGACAGCGGCGCCCGCCGCGAGTTCAAGATTGGCGTCCTCGAAAACGATCATCGGATCTTTGCCGCCTAGTTCCAACACGACGGAGGTAAGATTTTTTGCGGCGGCCTCGGCGATCTTTTTGCCGGTAGCAACGCTGCCGGTGAACATTATTTTCTCCGGCGCGGCATCGACCAGTGCTGCTCCGGTGCGGCCGTCGCCTGTGACGACCTGAACGAGATCGCGCGGCGCTCCCGCCTTTTCAAAAATTTCGCCGATCTTCAATCCGACAAGCGGAGTTAGTTCCGACGGTTTTATCACTACGGAATTCCCGGCCATCAGCGCCATCGCCGTTTCGCCGAGTGGTATGGAAAGCGGATAGTTCCACGCCGGGATGATGCCGACAACACCGAGCGGGTGATAGACGATTTTCGATGACCGCCCGAGCAGCGCATATAACCCGATGCCGATGCGCGCCGGCCGCAGCATCTTTTCGGCGTTTCGCGCGAAATACTGCATCAGGTCGAGAACCGGCGCGATCTCCATAGCGATGGCCTCGCCAAACGGTTTGCCCGATTCGGCCGAAATGAGGTGCGCGATCTCGTCCATTTCTGAAAGGATCACCTCGCGGGCCCTCATTACAAGAGCGCGGCGCGCAGCAAACGAAGTGTTCTTCCAACTCGAAAACGCCGCGCGCGACCGCTCGACTGTGCCGCGCACATCTCCGGGTGACACTCGCGGAACACGGCCAACCTCGGCGCCGGTCGCCGGGTTTACGGAGATTATTTCGTCTGTGTGCTTAACCTCTAATGCTGCGCTCATGGACGTAGAATAGCGTAGTTTCCGGATTTTGTAATTGTCCCGCACAGACGCGAAGAGCCTTGCAAAACCTGACTAGACGAGGCAACGCTTTCCTATAATTTGTCATTAAAAAATCCCACGACCAAAGCCCACGCGTCGCGGGCAGCAGTTTCGTTATAAACCTCAGGCCGCGTGTTGTTGAAAAAGGCGTGGTCGGCTTCGTATTTTACTGAGGTTACGGGCAGTTCGTAGCGCTCTGTTGCATCTTCGAGCTTTGCCACCTTTTCAGGATTTATCCAGGCGTCCTGCGTCGCTGAGACGAAAATAGTCGGCGTCGTTAATTTTTTCAACACTTCTTCTTCGGGAATGTCACCGTAAAACGGAGCCGCGGCGCTGATGCCTTCAAGTTCGCACGCCGCCCGCAGCGCATAGGTTCCACCCATGCAAAATCCCGTTATACCGAAATGCGAAACGCCGTACGTTTCGGCCGCTTTGTCTATCGAACTTTTGATCGTCGTGAGACCGTCTTCGAGCTTAAGCGCCTGCATCAGCTTCGACGCATCGCCGGGGTTTGTTGCAAGCTGTCCGCGATAAAGATCCGGCGCGATGGCAATGAAACCTTCGGCGGCATAGCGGTTCGCGATGTCCCTTATGTGATCGTTCAAGCCCCAATACTCCTGAATAACGATGACGGCTTTGTCAGTGTTTTCGGCCGGCTTTGAAACAAATGCAGTCGCATTTCCGTTCGGCGTTTCGAAAGAGAGAGTTTCAGTATTCATCTAAACATTTTCGCTCCTGGATGGTTTTTACCCAATTATAAGCGATTTCGCATTGCACGGGAATTGGAACAAAAAATGGCGGCCCGAAAGCCGCCGTAAAACGAGATACTATCTCAATGGAAACAAAGTTTCCTAGAAACTGAACCGAATGCCGAACTGCAACTGGCGTCGGTTAAACGCAAGGCCTCTGACCCTGTCCAATGTGCCGATATCGCAATCGGGGTCATTGGCATAATCGTGATTGAGGGCGCCGCAGGTGCCGTCCAGACCCGAGTAGGTATTCTTCGAAGCATTATTAAATACATTGAAGAAGCTGATACTCGGTTCAAGAACCCACGATTCCTTCCAGATCCGAATCGGACGCGTCAGTCGATAATCGGCCTTAAAGGCATTTTGGAAAGGACTTGGGTTGTTTGTCGGAACAAGGTCGATCGTTGTCAATACCGCACCCAGTGCCTGCAACTGAGCCGCGGTAAACAGACCTGCATCGACAAGCCGTTGCCCTTGCGGTGTCAACTTGCCTGCGTACGTGTTGTTATAGGCAGTAATTGCGGCGTTGAGAGCACTGATGCTGTGGAATTTGCGACCAAACGAGCCAATATTTGTTCCCGGTAAAAGATCAGGGCGCGGAGATGATGTGTGCCCACCGTCACCATTCAGGTCAGATGTGAAAATACCATTTGATCCGTCAAAGTTAGGAATAAACAAAGAAATTGCCGATGGAGTAGCAAACTGATAGATCTGATCGAGCCGGAACCCGCCGATCAAATCAGCGCTAGCGCTGACAGTCAGGGTATGTCTATGGTCAAGACCGGTCGGCCCGTAGTCCTGATTGTAGTTACGGTTATTTGTAACATTCGCAAAAAACTCAGGACGGCTTGAGCCATCGGTTCCCTTATTTGTTGCCCACGCATAACCCACAGTATATTGCAGGCCTTTTAACAGCGACCGGTCGCCAATGCGAAGGTATTTTGAAGTAACATCGCCAAGACGGCCATTAAATGATACCTGAAGGCCCTGATAGAGCGAAAAGCCTCCCACAATAATACGGGCTCTGGTTAAGTCGGTTCTTCCTGTAAAAACTGAGTCGCTTGCCAAACCAACATCGGAAATTGAAGGTTGAAAAGCGTCTTCAGTGCCCGCCAGACAGCCTTGTGATATCGCTTGGTCAATAGTAGCAACTCCGCAATCAGCCAGAAAACTGGTAATTTTGGTCTGTGCTGCGACTGCATTAAAGAAACGCGAATCGCGCCGATTTTCATAATCGGAAAATAATATCGGAAGGCCAACGCCACGCTGCCTTACATAATCTACGGACAGCACATTTCCTTTGAACAGTTCGCGCTGGAAACCGATGTTGAACTGCATTGAATACGGAATCTTGTACTGGCTTGTGTACTGTCCGCCAAAGGTGTTACCGGAATCGTTATCGAATTCACGGGGTTGCCCAAGCGGGTCGTAATTGGAAAGATTCGAGTAGGCAGCCTGAACAGCCGAATGAATTTGTCCGAGATACTGCACAACGCTACCCATCGGTCTTCCGAGTAGACAGGTGTAATCACCGTTCGCCGGCCCCGTTGTGCATCCCGGAATACCGTTTACAACGATCGGGCTGCCGTCGGGGCCCAGAATGGATTCATGGGTAAAAAAGGATGGGCCGATTCCTGTTTTTATCCTTGCAAACTCGTCAAACAACGAGTTATTAAAGATATTAGCTTCATATGCGAGATAGAAACCGCCTCGGATACTGGTTTTTCCGTCACCGAATACATCCCAGGCAAAACCAACCTGAGGACTAAAAGCGTCCTTAGGATATTTCGGAGCGTTACCCAAACCGGCCCCGTATTGATCGAGTGCCGGGATTGGCGGAGCATCCGCGTTGGCGAAGAAGTTGGTGTCGTAGTTGTAACGAACGCCGAGGCTCAGCGTCAGATTGTGCCTTACCCGCCACTGGTCGCCGACATAAAACGCATATCGGGTGTCGAACTTTCCGCCGAACGGCAAATTATGCGCCGGGGTAGCCGTAAAGAAACCCGCGTTAGGACCCGTAGAAAACTCCTGCAGGTTGTAATCCAACGGATTTGTCGAGGTGCTGCTAAAATCGTCTCCGGTCAAGGTTAGCGGACCAGCAAAGTTGGCAAAGCCGCCAAGGATAATGCGGTTTATTTCACCGCCGTAGCGAAGGATATGTTTCCCTAAAACTCCGCTTCCATCATATTTGAATTGGAAGTTATCTTGGTACGTTTGCTGCGGCGCAAGCCCGTTTGGCCCGATACTGATGTCGAGAACATTTACCTGATAAGGAATACCCTGCGGCGTCTTGGGAAATTCGAAACCACTTAACTCACTGCTGTTAATCTGGTTGTTGAAATTAACATAGCCGAAACGGAACGAATGGGTAAATCTCGATCCGCCCATGTTGGCTCCAACTACGTGCGTGTTTGTCCAGTCTCCGTTTGTGAAAGGTGAACGGATCGATCCACCAAACGAAAGATCGTCGTTGTAATTGTGGAGATAAAAAACCTTTAAGTTGTTCTTTACCGACCAGTCGAGACGATTAAGGGCATACCGTGTTTTGATCGGTAACCCGGACGCCGCATCCAACTGCGGGAAACTACCTGAACTAAATGAATTGAAATCAAGTTGATTCAGACGCTCAAAGTTTGAGAAGAAAAACAACCGATCCTTGAGTATGGGACCGCCAAATCGATACCCTTCCTGATCGCGGTTAAATTCGGGTTTGTCTGCCTCGAAACCCGGACGAGCGTCAAATTTATTGTCCTGCTTGAAATAAAAGCCGCTGCCTGAAAACTTGTTGCCGCCGGTCCTGGTCGCAATACTGACAGCGCCCGAGGTCGTCAACGACGTTCCCAGGTCGAACGATGATCGGGAAAGATTAAACTCCTGCACCGCGTCGGTTGAAAAGTTAGCAGTCGTCGTGCCGACCGTTTCGTCTGTTACGTCGATTCCCTCAAGTTGTACACGCGTACCCGTACCTGAACCGCCATTGACACGGACAGCGCGATAAGCGTTCGATTTTGTCGGATCGATGTTGCCGCCATCAACAACAGTAACGCTGGGTTGAAGCGCCGCAAGTTCGAGAAAGTTGCGGGCATTTAACGGTAATGCGGTAATTTGGCGCGATGTGATAACACCATCCACTGTCTGACGGACAGTATCGACCTGAACGTCGGTCGCACCGATATCCACCTGAACGGTTTCGGTGGTCGAACCAACTTTCAGTCCAATGTCGGCCTTTGCCACCTGGCCGACCTGAACTATGACTTTATCGGCTGTCGCGGTACTAAATCCCTCTTTTTCTATTTTTACGGTATATACTCCCGGTTGAAGCGAACGCGCCGAATAAAAGCCCTGATCATTGGTTGTGGTATTTATCGAACGTCCGGTAGCGACTTCGGTTATCGTGACAGTAGCTCCGGCAACGACGTTATTTTGAGGGTCAACAACATTGCCCTCAATATTTCCTGTAGGCGTTTGTGCCATCACGCCTGAAAACAAAATGGTCAGGCATGAAATAACGACCAACAGGTAAAGAACAACTCTTTTCATACTGTTCCTCCATTTGAAAAATATGTTTCGCTAAGCGAACCCGAAATAATTTTCGAAATCCTTACTGTTTGAACAAATTGTTTCCGGTAGTTAAGAACCCTTATGCAAGCTATTAAATAGTCGAATATAATCAGGCTCCCATTGAAACATAAAGATTTAGCGCAAGTTTGATGCCACCGGGGAAGCAAGTTTTTTATCTGTCTAATATCCGATATTTACAAAACTTTACACTAGCTGCTAATGGAGATCGGGAAATCGAAAAGTCAAAATTATGGATGCCGTTCAAATTTTTGGTTTTTACAAAAAAAGGCCGGCGCGAACGCCGGTCTTTTCTCCCGATGCGATAGAGTTAGAATGTGATACCGATCTGTCCCTGAAATGAACGCGGAGCAACGAAATGCGTTCCGCTAAACGTCGATTCGAAATTGTAGAGGGCGATCTTG
>Ga0207674_10008429_pt1 | contig 11908 bp, 3 predicted proteins | sample KBSCornC72_FD_184303 | JGI IMG/M metagenome (GOLD analysis project Ga0207674, IMG submission 184303) | Corn rhizosphere microbial communities from Kellogg Biological Station, Michigan, USA - KBS Corn C7-2 (SPAdes) (version 2) | ecosystem: Host-associated > Plants > Roots > Rhizosphere > Soil ... | reverse complement strand
TTGAGGGTCGGCATGCGCCAGCCGAGATAGGCGGCCGAGCGGAGCCCGAGCCCGCCCCCGAGCGGCACCGCGACTCCCGCGCGCGCGGTCGGCAGCCATCCGCTTCGCGGCGCATCATGCTCATCGGTGCGAACCTCGCCGGTCGCGATCGTCTGCTCGAAGAGATGCCCGTCCGTAATGCTCCAGCGGTCGATGCGCGCGCCCCCGGTCAGCACCGCGTGTCCGAGATCGGCGCTCGCTTCTGCATAGCCGCCTGCGGTCCAACTTTCGCCGCCCGCGATGCGCCGCCGCGTAGCCTGGCCGTCGACATAGGTGCCGAGCTCGCGCGATTCTCCGCTTGTCCGCCGAGTGTCGGCGCCGAGCCTGAGCTCGATCCCGTCGGGCATCGGGGGTCGCAGCTCGACGCGTCCGCCGAGCCCGCGCGAGGGCACCGAATATTGCAGCGCGACGCGATTCGCCTCGGCCCGGCCCTCCGTGACGCTCGCGAAGCTGCTCATCAAGTTGCGCCATTGCCAATAGCCGAGCGCGCTCCACTGCCACTCGCCGCGCCCGATCAGCCGCAGCGATGCGTCGGCGCCGTTGGTCCGGTTGACAGTGAAATCAGTCCCGCGCGTGCGCCAGTCGTGGAACCCGGCGATGCTCGCCTGCACCTCGGCCGACCCGCCGACCGGCGCAACCCAGCGCGCGCGGCTGCTCCATTCGCGATAGGGCGCGGCTTCGTCCGCCGAACCGCGCGTCCCTTCCGTGACGGGCACGAAGCCGTCGCTTCGTTCGCCGCGCGCCGACAAGCTGAGCACGCCGCCACCTGCGCGCACGCCCGCCCTTCCCCGTGCTTCCACCGAGCCTCGGCTCCCGCCGTCGATCTCGCCCGATAAGCCTGCATCGGACCGGCTCGTCATCTCGATCGTGCCGGCGAGCGCGCCCGGCCCGTTGGCGACGCTCCCGCCGCCGCGGATCACGCGCACCTCGGCGAGGTCTTCCGGGTCGTAGGCCGGCCAGTTGACCCAGCCGCCGAACGGGTCCGACTGCGGCACTCCGTCGAGCACCAGCAGCGCCCGGCTCGACGCATTGCCGCCGAGCGCGCGGAGCGTGACGCCCTGACTCGTGGGATGACCGCTGCGCGCGTCCGACCGGCGGAACAGCTGCACTCCGGGCACGGCCTTCAGAAGCTGGTCGAGCTCGTGGCTCGGTGCCTGCTCGATCTCGCGGCGGGTGATCCGCTGCACCTGGTAGACGCGCTCGGCCTTGGCTTTGGGAAGCGCCGTTCCGGTAACGACGATGGCCGCTTGCGGCGGCTCCGGCGGAAGCGCTTGCGGCACGCCTACAAGATGTCGTTGAGCGTGACCGCGATGGTCAGCAGCGACGTCGCGGCGACCGCGAGCAGCGCCCACGACGCCCACCACGGCCACGACAAACGGTGCGTCCTTTCCTCCCGCTGCGCCATCGCTTTCGCCTAATGCGCGAACCGGCCAGCGGCTCCAATTAAATTCCCGCTTCGGGACAGCGCAAAAGCGCCGAAAGAATAAACGAAGTTAAATATGTGTTGCTGGCAATGCCGTAAATTGCTCTAAAATCGGCGAACAATTCGATTCGATTCGGATTTTCTCAAGCGGGGAAGGGGGCGCCCCGGTGCAGTTCGTTGGCGTTCGAGGTTCGTCGATCGTACGGAGGGGGACGCGCGGAATCGCGCATCTGTTCGCCTCCTCAATTCTCATTGCATCGACCAGCGCGGCGTCGGCGCAAACGGCTCCGCCGCCTCCCGTCGCGCCGACTCCGCTTCCTCCGACGCGCGAGGAGGTCACTCGCCCCGAAGCCCCGCAGCCTCCGCTCCGCGCCCCCAGGCTCGAGGTCGAAGGCGGAGTCGAACGCGCGCCCTGCGCGCTCGACGGCGCCGAATATCAGTCGATCCATTTCGTCCTCCGCGGCGCCGAGTTCGAGGGACTTAAGGGGCTCACCGCCGAGCGGCTGACGAGCGCCTATGCGTCTTATGTCGGCCATGACGTTCCGATCTCGGTCGTGTGCGAGATCCGCGACCGCGCGGCCACGATTCTTCGCGACGCGGGCTACATCGCCGCGGTCCAGGTTCCGGAGCAGACGATCGGCGACGGAACGGTGCGCTTCCGGGTGCTGATGGCCCACCTCACGCAAGTGCGCGTGCGCGGCGATGCGACCGGCGCCGAGAAGATCATCGCCGGCTATCTCGACCAGCTGACCAGGGACCCGGTGTTCAACCGCTACGACGCGGAGCGCTACCTCCTGCTGGCCAGCGACCTGCCCGGCTACACCGTGCGGCTCACGCTGCGGCCTGCCGGCACCGAGCCCGGCGACGTTGTCGGCGACGTCACCGTCCAGCGCACCCCCGCCTATGTCGACATGAACATCCAGAACGGCGGCAGCCGCGAGCTTGGCCGCTGGGGCGGGCTGGTCCGGGGCGAGGTGTTCGGGCTGACGGGGCTCGGCGACCGGACGGTGCTGTCGGTCTTCAGCACCGCCGACTTGCACGAGCAGCAGACGGTGCAGCTCGGCCATGATTTCCGCTTGGGGCCACAGGGCCTGACCATCGGCGACACCTTCACCTACGCCTGGGCGAGGCCGTCGGTCCCCGACTCCAAGGTGCTCGCGCGGACGCTCCTGAACAGCTTCGAGCTCGGCTATCCGCTGATCCGCCGCCAGGCCGAGACCATGCGGGCCGCGGCGGGCATGGATTATGTCAACCAGGACGTGAAGCTCGACGGCATCCGTCTCACCCGGGACCGGCTCCGGGTCGGCTATCTGCGGCTCGGGTTCGACGCTTCGGCGATCTCGAACAATGGGCTCGCCACGAACGACCCGGTGTGGCGCGCGGTGAATGTGCTCGAGCTTCGCAAGGGATTCCACATCCTTGGGGCGACCGGGGATTGCGGCCCGGCCGGCGCGAACTGCCTTGGCGCCGGAAACGTGCCGCCGAGCCGGATCGAAGGCCAGTCCGACGCAGCCGTGCTGCGCTACACCGGCTATGGCGAATTCAGGGCCTTGCCCAGGATCACCTTCGCGCTCGGCGCGCGCGCGCAATATGCCTGGAAGCCGCTTCTGAGCTTCGAGGAATTCTCGGCTGGCAATTACACGATTGGGCGCGGCTACGATCCCGGCGCCCTGCTCGGCGACCGCGGCTGGGGAACGCAGGCCGAGCTGCGGCTGGGGAGCCGCGTTCCGACGCGCGCAGACCGGCCCGCCTTCGAGGGCTATTTCTTCTGGGATCATGCCGCGGTGAAGAACCTCGACCGGCTCTTCGTCGTCGCCGGCTCCAACCATCTCGATTCCGCTGGCGGCGGCCTTCGGGTGAGCTGGAACCGCTTCGCGCTCGATACCGCGCTCGCAATCCCGATGAGCCGCGTCGGCGTCGAGGACGAGCGCCCGTCGCCGCGCCTTCTGGTCTCGCTCACAACCCGCCTCTGGCCGTGGAGTTACCGATGATCCGCACAGCGCAGCCCGCGTACCGGGCCATCCGCAAGAAGCTGCTGATCTCCTGCGCGAGCGCGGCGCTCGCCACTGCAGCGCTCGCCCCGCAAAAGGCGAAGGCTCAGGCCGCACCGACCGGAGCCTTCCAGGGCAATGTCGTCGCCGCCAGCGGCGCAACGCGCACCATCACCGGCGACGGCACGGAAACGATCAACGTCACCTCGTCCACAGCGACCATCGACTGGAACCCGCTCGGCCAGATCAATCAGGACGGGAACATGGTGTTTCTGCCGGACGGCAGCGTCGCCACGTTCCAGGGCGACTCCAACGCGGGCAACTACACCGTCCTCAACCGCATCGTCCCCGACGGCGCGGTTCCGATCGAGTTCGACGGCAGGGTCGAATCGTTTCTCGACGGCGGCAGCACGGGCGGCAAAATCTGGTTTTACAGCCCGAACGGAATCGTCATCGGCTCGACCGCCGTGTTCGACGTCGGCAGCCTCCTCCTCACGACCCTCGAGCCGAACGGCCTGGACGCGGGCACGGACGGGTTCACCGCGACCTTCGGCCAGGGGCAGGTCCCGGCCAACTCGGCCTCCAAAATCCAGATCCTCGACGGAGCCAAGATCAGCGCGCTCGAGCAGAACAGCTATATCGCCCTCGTCGCACCGCGGATCGAGCAGGGCGGCAATATCCAGGTTAACGGTTCGGCCGCTTATGTTGCCGGCGAAGCCGTCACGATGACGATGAGCCAGGGCCTGTTCGACATCCAGGTGGTGCTCGGCACCGACGATGCCAACGGCGTCGTCCACAGCGGCACGACCGGCGGCCCGGCGAGCACGGGCGCCGCGGGCGACAATCACCGAATCTACATGGTCGCGGTGCCCAAGAATGACGCGGTGACCATGCTTCTCAGCGGCAACGTCGGGTACGACCAGGCGGCCAGCGCCGACATCGAGAACGGTCAGATCGTCCTGCGTTCGGGATGGGACGCGCGCGTTTGCTGCGGGGGCGTCGACGCAATCGGCAATCCCAGCCCGATCCAGTCGAACCTGGTGATCGGGCCCGGACATTATACCTCTGACGTGGGCGCCGCGGCGACGGGCGACGTGTCGGCGATCGCCGACACGGGGTCGCTCATTTTCGACGGCGATCTCAGCCTTGGCTCCTACCACGGCACGGTCAGCTCGCGCGTGCGCGTCGGCGCGACCAACGGGAACGAGCTCACGGTCGGCGGCAATCTCTGGCTGGATCAGCGGGGGCCGCAGCCCATCTCCGAAACGCTCGCCTATGCCGAAGGCGGCGGCTCGCTGACGGTGGGCGGCTTCCTGAGGCTCTATTCCTTCTCCGACGATGATAGCGGGCTCGGCGGAACGGCAACGGTGTACGCCAACAACGGCGCCGTCACCGTCGGCGGCGCAGTCGATATCGCGGCCGTGGGGCAGATAACCGGCCCCGACTCCGAGGTGCCTCAGAGCGCGACTGGCGGAACCATCAATATCTGGGCCGCGGACAGCGGCAGCATCCTCGCCAACAGCTTCTCGCTGATCGCAAGCGGCGAAGGTCAGCAGGCCGCGCTCGGCGGAGTCGCCGGCACCGGCACCGGCGGCACGATCCACTTCGGCGCGGACACTGGCGGATCGATCACCGCCAACGACACGCTCGTCGCCGACGTCAGCGGCACCGGCGGCGCCATGCTGGACGGGAGCACGCAGGGCGGCGACGGCACCGGCGGCCTGCTCGACTTCTACAATTACGACGGCCAGATCGACATCAAGGGCGACACGACGCTGACCGCCGACGGCAAGGGCGGCAGCTTCATTGGAACCGGCACTCCCGGCGCGGCGCAGGGCGGAAAAGGCCAGGGCGGCCAGGCCTTCGTCTGGACTGGCGGTCCGGGCACGATCAATCTCGAAGGCAATGTCACCCTCTCCGCCAATGGGACGGGCGGTAGCGGACAGACCGGCGGCAGCGGTTTTGGCGGCGACGCGACGATCAATGGCAGAGGCGGGACGGTTTTCCTTGGGCCGTTGACGAAGATCAACGCGATCGGAACGGGTGGCGACGCCAACGCGGGCTTCGGCGGCACCGGCGGATACGGGGAGGGCGGAACCGCCGCCATCGAAGCGCTGGCGACCGATCCGAACGACGTGGAAACTCTCAACCACACCGCCGCCACGATCAGCGGCGGAGACGCCAATCTGGACGTCAGCGGCTATGGCGGCTTGGGCGGCAAGGGCAATGGCGACAATGTCGGCCCCGGGACCGGCGGGACCGGCCAGGGCGGCTTTTACCAGGGCCAGCCGCTTACCGGCGGCGCCTTCGCTTCCGCGCAAGAGGGTGGCGCTGGCAATCCCGCGGGATCGCTGACGCTCGGCAACGTAACCCTGGTCTCGAACGGCGTAGGCGGCAGCGGCGGCGATGGCTTGAACTCCCAAGTCGGCGGCGCCGGCGGCGCAGGGCTCGGCGGAAGCGCACAGGCGGGCAATTACGATACGTTCGCGACCGGGCAGACGGGCGCCAGCGCGACTTACGGCAGCCTTAGTCTGGTCAGCGAGGGACAGGGCGGCAGCGGCGGCTCTGCACCGGCGGGGCTCGGCGACGGAGGCCAGGGCGCCGGCGGCTCAGTGACGGTCAATGCCAAGGGCACGGTCCACGTCACTGGCTTCACCGATCTGGATGCGCTCGGCTGGGGCGGCTTCGGCGCCAACGGCGGCGACGGCCTGGGCGGCTTCGCGGTCCTGGAAAGCTACGCCGGAAGCACCATGACCCTCGACGGCGGAGCGACCGTCGACGTGTCCGGCTCCGGCGGCGGCGCGCTGACTGGCATCGGCGGCGACGGGCGCGGCGGCAACGACAATGACGGGACCCCTGTCGGGGTCACGGCCGACCTCGGCGGTACGATCACGCTCGGCGGCGGTCTTTCCGTCCTGTCCAACGGAACCGGCGGTTCCGGAGTGACCGGCGGCAACGGCTCGGGCGGCGAGGCCTTTGTCGACGCCGACGGCTCGATCTCCGCGGGCTCGATGCAGATCCGCGCCAAGGGCCAGGGCGGCTCAGGGACCGATCTCGGAGGCACCGGCAACGGGGGCTACGCGACCCTGCTGGTCGACGGCGGAACCGTCTCGGTCGGCGACTCGCTCTCGCTGCAGGCCGAGGGCTATGGCGGCGACGGCGCCCCGGGCGGCGACGGCTGGGGCGGAACCGTCGATCTCGAGGGTTCCAACTCAGGAAAAATCGACACCGTCAGCCTGAACCTGTCGGTTGAGGCAAAAGGCGGTTCGGGCATCGGCCACGGCGGCTTCGCCGACGCCGGAGACGTCACCCTCAACCTGGATTCGCTCGCCAAGCTGACCGCGACGGGCGACGTGAATGTCAATGCAGAGGGCCGGGGCGGCGATGTCGTCGGCGACGCTTCAGTCACCGCATCCCAGACATTCAACAGCCAGTACGCCGGCGGCGGCGACGGCGGCGACGTCTATCTGGCGGTGAACGACGGCGTGATCGACGTCGCCGGCTCGCTGTGGGTCTCGTCGGCGGGCATCGGCGGCACGGTCAACGGCAGCGCGACCTTCGGCTCCGGCGGCAACGGCTTCGGCGGCTACGCCAACCTCTACGCCTATGGCGGATCGCTGACGGTTGGCGGCGATACGAACCTGCTCGCCCAGGGAAGCGGCGGCGCCGGCTTCGTCAGCGGCAGCGGCTTTGGCGGACAGGCCGGGATCACCGCGTATGACGGCACGATCGCGCTCGGCAACTGGACCTACGTCTCGGCCGACGGCTTTGGAGGCATCGCCTGGGACGGCACGGGCGGCGACGGCGGCGATGGCCGCGGCGGCGAGGCCTACATCCGCGCGTATTCCGATCCCGGCAACATCGAGGTTCCTGCCAGCTCGGGCACAGTGACGGGCGCCGGCGGCGGAACCGTCACTGCGAGCGGCTATGGCGGCGCGGGCGCTTCGGGCAATGGCGACACGATTGCGCCTGGCACCGGCGGCACCGGCTATGGCGGCACCGGCTGCACCGAGTGCATCGCGAGCCCCGGCGCCTACATCCAGGCCGACGGGACCGCGACGGTCTCCTTCACGGGCTCGGTCGGCGTTATCGCTGACGGTACCGGAGGAGCCGGCGGCGCCGGCGTGAGCGGCCAGACGGGCGGCCTCGGCGGCACCGGCAACGGCGGCTATGCCGACGTCCTCTACACGGACAATAATGCGACCGGCACCGGCACCGGCGCCATGACGTTCGGACAGCTTTTCATCGGCGCGCGCGGAGTCGGCGGCGACGGCGGTCCCAGCGACACCGGCTTGGCCGGCGACGGCGGGATCGGAAGCGGCGGCTTCGCGTCGCTCGATTCCTATGCCGGCACCCTCACTCTCACCAACACGGCCCTCACCGCCGGCGCGCTGTCGATCGACGCCGGCGCAACCGGCGGCGACGGCGCCAATGGCGGCGAAGCCGACGGCGGCTCGGCCACCGCATGGATCGAAGGCGCGGTCGTCGCGCCTTCGATGTTCGTCGGCGCCACCGGCAATGGCGGCAACGGATCAAGCGGCAATGGAGGATATTCGAGCGGAGGCGACGCGGAGCTGATCCTCAACGGCGGCGCGCTCGACGTTGCTGCCGAGCTGATGGTCAACGCCACCGGCAACAGTGACGGCAATGGCGACGGCCAGGGCGACCACGGCGCCGGCTCGCTCAACGGCGGCAATTCGGACGGCGGCTATGCCTCCATCGAAATCACCTCCAACGGTGGAGCGCTGAACGTCGACGGCGACACCTATATCCTCGCGCGCGGACTTGGCGGAGCCGGCGGAGCCGGCGGCGGCGCGGGCGGCTACGGCGCCGGCGGCGAGGCCGAGTTTCTCGTCGGCACGACCTCGTCCGCAGCCTGCGTGATCTGCACTGCCGCGGTCAGCCTCGGGGTCACCAATGTCGCGGTCCAGAACATGATCGTGAATGTTGACGGCAACGGCGGCAAGGGCGGCGATGCGGCCACCGGCGGCGCAGGAGGCGACGGTATCGGCGGCCTTATCAACATCGAGTTCAACCAGGGCACGATCGCAACCGGCGAAATCGATGCATTTGCGAGGGGTATCGGCGGCGACGGCGGCAACGGGTCGAACGGCGGCGACGGCGGTACGGCCGAGGGCGGCTCCGCCACGCTGCTCGTCGGCACCGACGCGGCTATCGGTTCCTACTCCGGCTGGTCGCGCGCGTTCGGCGGTCAGGGCGGCATCGGCACGTCAATCGACGGGCTCGGCGGCGACGCCACCGCGGGCGACAGCACGATTGACGTGCTTGCCGGGGTCACCGCCACCGTCGCCAACACCTTCATGGCAAACGCCAGCGCATTCGGCGGCAACGGGTCCACGGGAGGTTACGGGCAAGGCGGGCAATCGACCGTCACCATCGATGGCACCGTCAACATCAGCAACGATCCGAACGTTGTGACCGGCATTCAGGTCACCGCATCCGGCTTCGGCGGCGTCGGCTCGAGCGGCGCCGGCGGCGACGGCATCGGCGGCACCTCTGTAATGCACGTCAACGGCACGCTGACCGCGAATTCCGGGTTCATGGGCAACGTCGGCGCGGGCGGTAACGGCGTCACCGCAGGCGGGAACGGGACCGGCGGCGATGGCACGCTGATCCTCAGCGGCAGCATGACCGTCAATTCCGGCGGATTCCTGATGCAGGCCGAGGCGACCGGCGGCAGCGCCTCGGCCGGCGTCGGCGGCAACGCCTTCGGAGGGGACGCAGACCTCGACAGTACGGGCAACCTGACCTCGACGGGCGATCTGATCGTGAGCGCGAGCGCCGTTGGCGGCGACGGATCGGAAGCCGGCGGGTCCGGCACCGGCAACAATGCGGCGATCAAGTTGCACGGCGGAACGAGCAATCTGACCGGTTCGGTCAGCGCGCTCTCGACGGGGACGGGGGGCAATTCGTCTTCGGGTACCGGAGGCGACGGGTCCGGCGGCTATGCCCGGATGAGCGGCTACGAAGGCGCGACCATCACCGCGAACAATGTGACGATCGATTCGAGCGGCTTCGGCGGCGATGGAGTGGATGGGGGCAGCGGCTTCGGAAGCGTCAGTGTCGAAGGCTTCGGCGGATCGGTCCTTCAGATTCTGGATGCAACGACGTCTCTGACCCTCACGGGCGAGACGGACATCCTCTCAAGGGGCGTCGGCGGAGCAGGCTCGGCGGGAGTCGGCGGCAACGGCGCGGGCGGAAGCACCTTCCTCACCGCCGACTTTGGCCCGATCGCCGCGGACCTCGTCCTTCTGAGCTCGGACGCGCTTGGCGGGCTCGGAGCAACGAGCGGCAGCGCGACCGCGGGCAACGCGCTTGTCACGGCATCCAACGGAGGCTCGCTCGACGCCGTGGGCCTGACTTTATCGTCCCTCGGCGACCTCGGCACCGGCTCGGTCCTTCTCGACACCGGCGGCGGCGCCGGGACCATCGCAACCCACGACCTGACACTGGAGTCGAGCAACGCCATCAACCTGCAGCCGATCGGGACCGACATCACCGTCAGCTCCCGTCTCGACCTCGAATCCGATGGAAACATCACGTTCGCCGATGTGAACGCGGGCGCTTTCAAATTCACCGCCGGCGGCTCGGTCACCGGCGGCAACGTCACCGTCACGAACGACATGGAAGGCGACGCACAGGGCGCGATCAATGTCGGCAACATCACCGCCGGCCCGGGCAACAGCGACGGCTTCTCCGCCACCATGACGTCGGGAACCTCGATCAATGTCGGCGACGTCAGCGGCGTCGACGGAGTCGGCTTCGCAACGGCGGGGACGCTCACCACGGGCGACATCAGCGCGGGCGACCTGTTCGTCGCATTCGTGGGCGGCGATGCCACCCTCGATTCGATCACCACGACCGGCGCCGACAGCCGCGTCTATCTCGGCGACGTCTCCATGTTCCTCGACAATGGCGGGCTCACCGACACGTTCGACATCAACGCCGTGCTCGCGCTTCCGCCGGTCCCGACCGGTGGATCGATCACGATCAACGGACCGGTCGGCACCGGGACCTTCCAGGCGGCAGCAGGAACCGACCTCACCACCGGCGCGATCAACGCCCTCGCGGGCGTCAGCGCATCTGCGGGCGGCAACCTCGATGTCGGCAACGTGACGTCCGGCGCCGGTCAGGACGTCACCCTGATCGCGGGCAACGACGTCACCACCGGCACGATCGGTTCCGCGGGCAACATCTCGCTCGACGCGGGCGGAAGCGTGGTTGCCGGCGACCTGACGGCGGCCTCGAACGTGATTGTCAGCGGCACCGACAACACCGTGAACAACGTAACCGCGGCGAACGCCGACTTCTTCGACCTCGGCACCGCACACTTCCTCGGCACGGTCTCGGCACCGACGATCAGCGTCACCTCGAGCGACATCGACGTCGCCGTGGGCGCCTCGCTCGGAGTCTATGGGGTGACCGACCTTTTGACCCTCAATGCGGTCAGCGACCAGCCGATCCTGATCGGCGATTCCGGCCTCGTGCCCGCCCCAGGCCAGTATGAGCTGAACGAAGGCGGAGACATCGAAGCCGCCAACATCGTGTTCAACGCGGTCGGCGTCGACTCCGGACCCGCTCCCGACATCAGCATCTACGACATGCCGATCGACGGCAGCCAGACCCCCGGAGGCGGTGTCGGCAGCGTCACCGTCAACACCGGCGGATCGATCATCGTCGAAGGCGCGCTCGATTATGTCGACGCCGCCCCGACCGACTCGCTCAACCTCAACGCCGGGCAGAATATCGAGGTCGTCACCGACCACGGCGGAAGCATCGCGATGACCGACAGCGCGGGCGACCTCTCGGGCAATCTTGGCCTCACCGCGCACAACATCTGGGTCGCCGACCAGGCCATCCTCGACCAGCTCGAGGTCGATCCCAATTACGCCAACCGCGACCTCGACCTCATCACCAATGCCGGCGCCGACAACCAGGCGGGCTTCCTTCAGGCCGGCGGGATCGTCGTCGACATGCTCGGCAGCAGCTTCATGGTGCAGAACACCGGCACCCCCGACCAGCTTGCCGGCCTCAGCGTCGGCGACGGCGGGCTGACGATCATCAACGAGGGCGTCGATCCGGCGACCGTCATCGTCTTCGGCCGCGAGGTCTCGGGCGGTGTCGTGACCGGAGGCGACGGCTTCGTCGACGTAGTCCAGACCACCGGCACGTTCACACCGGATTCGACGCTCAACGGCTGCGATGTCGGTGGGTGCGTGGTTACACCGCCTCCGCCGCCGCCGCCGCCGCCGCCTCCGCCTCCGCCGCCGCCGCCGCCGCCGCCGCCTCCGCCGCCGCCGCCTCCGCCGCCGACGACCACCGATCTACCTCCACCCCCACCCCCTGATTGAAACCGTGAAGGAGCCCGCTCGAACGAGCGGGCTCCTTCCTTTTTCGGTGCACTCCCGGGCTAGAATCGCTCGCGCATGAGCCA
>Ga0207674_10008427_pt1 | contig 11910 bp, 12 predicted proteins | sample KBSCornC72_FD_184303 | JGI IMG/M metagenome (GOLD analysis project Ga0207674, IMG submission 184303) | Corn rhizosphere microbial communities from Kellogg Biological Station, Michigan, USA - KBS Corn C7-2 (SPAdes) (version 2) | ecosystem: Host-associated > Plants > Roots > Rhizosphere > Soil ... | reverse complement strand
GTAGTTGTGCGGCACGTAGGCCGTCAGCGAGACGCTGCCGAACGGCACCGCCTTGTCGGTGCCGGCGACCTTGAACACGCCGTTCTCGAACACGATGTCGGTGTCGGCCGCTTCGAGCAGGTGCGCGGCGATCTTCTTGCCCTTGGCGATGATCTTGTCGACCGCCTTGACGATCGCGGTGCCGCCGACCGACAGCGAGCGGCTGCCGTAGGTGCCCATGCCGAACGGGATGCGGCCGGTGTCGCCGTGCACGATCTCGACGTTGTCGACCGGGATGCCGAGCTTGGCCGCGACGACCTGCGCGAACGTGGTCTCGTGGCCCTGGCCGTGGCTGTGCGAGCCGGTGAACACCGTGACGGTGCCGGTCGGGTGCACCCGCACCTCGCCGGCCTCGAACAGCCCGGCGCGCGCGCCGAGCGCCCCGGCGATGTTCGACGGCGCGATACCGCAAGCCTCGATGTAGCAGCTGTAGCCCAGGCCGCGCTTGCGGCCCTTCGCTTCGGAGGCGGCCTTGCGCGCCGGGTAGCCGGCGACCTCGGCCATCGCGATCGCCTTGTCGAGGTGGGCGGCGTAGTCGCCGGTGTCGTAGGTCAGCCCGACCGGCGTCGCGTACGGGAACTCGGTGATGAAGTTCTGGCGCCTGATCGCGACCGGGTCCATCTTCATCTCGCGCGCCGCCTGCTCGACGATGCGCTCGACGACGTAGGTCGCTTCGGGCCGGCCCGCGCCGCGGTACGCATCGACCGGCGCGGTGTTCGTGAACACCGCCTTGACCTCGGCGTAGATCGCCGGCGTCTTGTACTGGCCGGCGAGCAGGGTCGCGTACAGGATCGTCGGCACGCTCGACGCGAACGTTGACAGGTACGCGCCCATGTTGGCGATCGTCTTGACGCGCAGCGCGAGGAAGTTGCCCTGCGCGTCCATCGCCAGCTCGGCCTTGGTCACGTGGTCGCGGCCATGCGCGTCGGTCAGAAAGGCTTCACTGCGATCGGCGGTCCACTTGATCGGTCGGCCGACATGCTTGCTGGCCCAGACCAACGCGACGTCTTCTGCGTACAGGAAGATCTTCGAGCCGAAGCCGCCGCCGACATCGGGCGCGATCACGCGCACCTTCGATTCGGGCAGCCCGAGCACGAACGCGCACATCAGGAGCCGCTCGACGTGCGGGTTCTGGTTCGCGACATACAGCGTGTAGCTCTCGTCGTGCTTGGTGTAGCTCGCGTTCACCGCGCGCGGCTCCATCGCGTTCGGGATCAGCCGGTTGTTGACGATGTCCAGCGTCGTCACATGCGCGGCGGTCGCGAAGGCCGCGTCGACCGCGTCCTTGTTGCCGTGGCCCCAGTCGTAGCAGACGTTGTTCGGCACCTCGTCGTGCACCGCGCCGGCGTGGCCGTCGGCCCGCGTGATGTCGATGACGGCGGGCAGTTCCTCGTAGTCGACTTCGATCAGCTCGGCGGCGTCCTTGGCCTGCAGCAGCGTCTCGGCCACGACCAGCGCGACCTGGTCACCGACATGGCGCACCTTGCCCTGCGCCAGCACCGGGTGCGGCGGCTCCTTCATCGGCGAGCCGTCCTTGCTGTGGATCAGCCAGCCGCACGGCAGGCCGCCGACCTTGGCATCGGCCAGGTCGGCGCCGGTGAAGATCTTCAAGACGCCGGGGGCCTTCTTCGCGGCGTCGAGGTTGATCGAGCGGATGCGCGCGTGTGCGTATGGCGAGCGCAGGAAGGCGGCGAAGGTCTGGCCGTGCATCACGACGTCGTCGGTGTACTGGCCGGCGCCGGTCAGGAAGCGCGCGTCTTCGCGGCGGCGCACCGATTGACCGATCGGGCTGTTCGGGGGAGTGGACATGTCGCTCATGGTCTTGTCCTTCTCAGGCCGTGGCCTTGGCGCCGGATTGGCAGAACTGGATCGACTTGACGATGTTCTGGTAGCCGGTGCAGCGGCAGATGTTGCCGTCCAGGCCCTCCCGGATCTCGGCCTCGGTGGCGTTCGGCTTGTCCTTCAGCAGCTGCACCGCCGACATCACCATGCCCGGCGTGCAGAAGCCGCACTGCAAGCCGTGGCACTCGCGGAACGCGGCCTGCATCGGATGCATTGTTCCGTTTTGGGCCAGGCCCTCGATCGTCGTGATCTGCGCGCCCTGCGCCTGGGCCGCGAGCATCGAGCACGACTTGACCGCGCGGCCGTTCATGTGGACGGTGCAGGCGCCGCACTGCGCGGTGTCGCAGCCGACGTGGGTTCCGGTGAGCTGCAGGTTCTCGCGGATCAGCTGCACGAGCAGGGTGCGTGGATCGACGCTCACGTTGACGGCTTGGCCGTTGACGGTCAGAGAGATGGGGACGCTCACGGGATTCTCCTTTTGCGTTGGCGGTGCGGCGACGCGCCGGACGGCGCTGCGTGTGACCCATTGTTCGAGCATGCGTCGACGACGCAAAGCACGGGCTTTCCCCTAGGGCTCAGATCGCGCAACTCCGGAAGCCGAAGAAGCCGGCGTCGGCACTCGGCGCCGATCCGTCCCGCGCCTTCGGATGGCGCAGGCGGCCGCGCGTGGCGAACGAGGCGCCGCGCTGGGCCCGCAGCGTGGCGGGGTCGTGCCGCGCCTGGCCTGGCGACGGCTGCGCCGGCGCATCCGGATAAGGCCGCAAGCTGCCGGCCATCCACTCGCGCACCTCGCCCCAGCGCAGGCCGCGCGACGCGCCCTGCACCACGGCCGCTTCCCATTCGGCTTCGCTCGGCAGGCGCCGCCCGGCCCAGCGGCACCAGGCATCGGCCTCGAACCAGCTCAGGTGCAGCGCCGGGTGCGTCAGCGGCACGCGCACCAGCTGGCCGAAGCGGCGCTGCAGCACGCCCTGGCGCATCTGCGCGACATGGCGCGGCGTGCGCCGGCCGCGCATCTGCACCCAGTCCCAGCCGGGTTCGCTCCAGTGGCGCCGGTCGTCGTAGCCGCCGTCCTCGACGAACTCGCCGTACTGGGCCCAGCTGACCGGCTGCGCGTCGATCTCGAACTCGGGCAGCGCGACCTCGTGCGCCCATTTTTCGTCGCCGGGGACCAGGCCGCCGGGCTCGCTGCCGAGGCGCCAGCGCGTCGCGTTGAAGAGCAGCGGCGCGCGCAGCGCGCGCGTCGGCAGCGGCGCGAGCAACCCGGTGTCGAAGCCAGTGCTCTGCGCCAGCTCGGCAAAGCGCTCGACGGCGGCGTCTTCGTGCAGCAGCGCGAGGCGGTAGAAGTACAGCGCGTCGTCGTGGTCGGCCGCGCCATCGAGCAGCTCGAGTGTGGTCTCGAGGCTGTCGACCAGGTACTGGCGAATCGTCTGCGGATCGCGCAGCGGCACGCTGCCGCGCTGCGCCGGCGGCACGACCGCAGGGTCGAACCAGCTGTCGGCCTGCGGCAGGATCGATGCCAGCTTCGGGTGCGTCGCGTCGCCGTGCTCGCCGCGCTGGCGCTGCACGTTGCGCGCGATCCAGTGCTCCTGGTACCAGCCGACATGGCCGAGCTCCCACAGGGCCCGGCCGGCACCGCCAGGCGCGCCTTCGAAGGCCGCGAACCAGCGCAGGCTGTGGTTGCGCGCATCCATCAGCGCGAGCGACAGCAGGTCCTTGCCGGCCTGGCGCATCAGCGGCGAATCGACATGGCGGATCTCGGTCTCCTGCACGGGCTGCGGCTCCTCGCGGCGCATGCCGCGAACCGACGATAGCGCCGATCCGACCCCCTGCGCCGGCTGTACATAACCACAGCCCGGCGCGACAATCGCGGGCATGCCCGCAGCCCACCGGCGCCTCATCGCCCACCTCGACATGGACGCGTTCTACGCCTCGGTCGAGCTGCTGCGCTACCCCGATCTGCGCGGCCAGCCGGTGGTGATCGGCGGCGGTCGCCGGCACCAGCCGGTGCAGCACGCTGACGGCACACGCAGCTACGCCCGGCTGCGCGACTACACCGGCCGCGGCGTCATCACGACCAGCACCTACGAGGCGCGCGCGCTCGGCGTGCATTCGGCGATGGGCGTGATGAAGGCAGCGCTGCTCGCGCCCGATGCGGTGCTGCTGCCGATCGACTTCGACGCGTACCGCAAGTACTCGCGCCTGTTCAAGGCTGCGGTGCGCGCCGTGGCGCCGGTGGTCGAAGACCGCGGCATCGACGAGATCTACATCGACCTGACCGACGTGCCCGGCGCCCAGCACGATGCCGGCCGCGCCGTCGCGCAACAGCTGAAAGACGCGGTGCGCGCGGCCACCGGCCTCACCTGCTCGATCGGCGTGACGCCGAACAAGCTGCTGTCCAAGCTGTGCTCCGAGTTCGACAAGCCCGACGGGCTCACGCTGCTCGGGCCCGACGAGATCGCCGCGCGCATCTGGCCGCTGGCGGCGAAGAAGGTCAACGGCATCGGGCCGAAGGCGAACGAGAAGCTCGCCGGCTTCGGCCTGCACACCGTCGGCGACATCGCCGCGGCCGACCCGCAGTGGCTGATCGATCACTTCGGCAAGAGCTACGGCGCCTGGCTGCATGCGGCCGCGCACGGCCGCGACGAGCGCCCGGTTGTGACCTTCAGTGAGCCGAAGTCGATCAGCCGCGAGACCACCTTCGAGCGCGACCTGCACGCGGTGCGCGACCGCAGCACGCTCGGCGCGATCTTCACCGAGCTGTGCGAGCAGCTCGCCGGCGACCTCACGCGCAAGGGCTACGCGAGCCGCACGATCGGCATCAAGCTGCGCTTCGACGACTTCAAGATCGTCACGCGCGACCTCAGCCTTCCCGCGCACACGATGGACGCGCGCACGATCCGCCGCGCCGCCGGCGAATGCCTGAAGCGCGTCGATCTGTCGCGCCGGCTGCGCCTGCTCGGCGTGCGCGCCGGCGCGCTCGCGACGCTCGCCGAGCTGGTCGCTCCGCAAGCGGCGCCGCGCGCCGGCACGGCGTTGGCGGTGCGTGAGGCCGAGGCCGCGTACGACACCACGCTGCCGCTGTTCGACCGCTGATCGGCGCGTCGCCCCATCAGGAAGCGCCCGGCCGCCCGAAGTTTCCTCATCCCCCTCCGAGGGCGGACGACGTATGTCGCCGGCCTGGGGGCGCTCGAGGGCCCCCGAATATCATTGGTCGATGACGCTGCCCGATGTTCGCCTGCCCTCGATCGACGGCTTGCGCGCCTTCGAGGCCGCGGCGCGCCATGGCAGCTTCGAGCGGGCGGCCGATGAACTGCACGTCACCGCGAGCGCGGTCAGCAAGCGCGTCGCGACGGTCGAGGAGCTGTTGGGTACCGCGCTGTTCACGCGCGGCACCAGGTCGCTGGCGCTGACCGCGACCGGCAAGGAATACCTGGCGCAGGTCAGCGGCGCGCTCGAGCTGCTCGCGGCGATGCCGCTGCACCAGCGCGCCGCGCAGCGCAGCGCGCGGCTGCGTGTGATCGCGCCACCGACCTTCGCGCGCCAGATCCTGGTGCCGCAATTGCAGGCGTTCACGACCGCGCACCCGCAGGTCGAGCTCGAGGTGCTGCTGTCGATCCCGTACCTCGGCGGCGGCGACTCCGATGCCGACGTCCAGGTCCGCCATGCGGTGCCCGGCGCCGGCTGCACGGTGCTGATGCACGACGTGGTGCTGCCGGTCGCCGCGCCGGCCCTGCTCGCGCGGCTGCCGCCGCTGCGCGCGCCGGCCGACCTCGCCGATGCGCCGCTGCTGCGCACGCCGATCGAGCCCTGGACGCCGTGGTTCGTCGCCGCCGGCCTCGGCTGGCCCGAGCCGTCGCTGGGGCCGAAGCTGGTCGACCTCGGGCTCACGCTCGAGGCCGCGGTCGGCGCCCAGGGCATCGCGCTGGCACGCCCGAGCCTGGCGCGCGGCTGGCTCGCGAGCGGCGCGCTGGTCGCTCTGCCGTTCGGCATCACCGCGGTACCGTCAGCGCAGTACCACCTGCTGCCGTTCGCCGCGGGCGGCGCCGCCGCGGTGTTCGCCGACTGGCTGGTCGCGGTCAGCAGCCAGGCCGCGCAGGACGCGCTCGCGCTGGTTTCGGGCACGCGCTGAAAATCTTTCCGGGCCGGCGCCAGGGCGCGCCGCTAGCATCGCGGGCACTTCAGAGAGACAACGTTCAAAGAGACAACGCGATGCCCGTGATCACCCATATCGAAGACCTGCGCGTGCTGGCCGAGAAGCGCGTGCCGCGCATGTTCTACGACTACGCCGATTCGGGCTCGTACACCGAGAGCACCTACCGCGCGAACGAAAGCGATTTCCAGACCATCAAGCTGCGCCAGCGCGTCGCGGTCAACATGGAGAACCGCAGCCTGCGCACGAAGATGGTCGGCATCGACACCGCGATGCCGGTGGCGATCGCGCCGACCGGCCTGACCGGCATGCAGCACGCCGACGGCGAGATCCTGGGCGCGCGCGCGGCGCAGAAGTTCGGCATCCCGTTCACGCTCAGCACGATGAGCATCTGCTCGATCGAGGACATCGCCGCCGCGACACGCGCGCCGTTCTGGTTCCAGCTCTACGTGATGAAAGACCGTGACTTCATCGAGCGCCTGATTGCCCGCGCACAGGCCGCGAACTGCAGCGCGCTGATGCTGACGCTCGACCTGCAGATCCTCGGCCAGCGCCACAAGGACATCAAGAACGGCCTGTCGACGCCGCCCAAGCCGACGCTCGCGAACATCCTGAACCTGATGACCAAGCCGCGCTGGTGCCTGGGCATGCTGGGCACGAAGCGCCGCAGCTTCGGCAACATCGTCGGCCACGCGAAGGGCGTCGGCGACCTGTCGTCGCTGAGCTCGTGGACGGCCGAGCAGTTCGATCCGGCACTGAGCTGGGCCGATGTCGAATGGATCAAGAAGCGCTGGGGCGGGAAGCTGATCCTGAAGGGCATCATGGACGAGGAAGACGCGCGCCTCGCGGTCGACAGCGGCGCCGATGCGCTGATCGTCTCGAACCACGGCGGGCGCCAGCTCGATGGTGCGCCGTCGTCGATCGCCGCGCTGCCCGCGATCGCGCAGGCCGTGGGCCAGCGGATCGAGGTCTGGATGGACGGCGGCATCCGCAGCGGGCAGGACGTGCTGAAGGCGGTCGCGCTCGGCGCCCAGGGCACCCTGATCGGTCGCTCGTTCCTCTACGGCCTGGGCGCGATGGGCGAAGCCGGCGTGACCAAGGCGCTCGAGATCATCGCGAAGGAGCTCGAGATCACGATGGCCTTCTGCGGCCACACCGACATCCGCACTGTCGACCGCGGTGTGCTGCTGCCGGGCACGTTGCCCGGCTGAACGCCCGGACGCGCGCTGCCCCTCTCAAGGCCCTGTCAATCTGGGTGTTTGCACCCGCCGCGCCGGCGCCGTAGAGTGGCCTCACGCGGAGGCGGGGATGCGGCTGCAGCAATTTCACGAACTCAAGATCTGGCATCGCCGGCACGGCCGGCACCCGGTCGAGAAGAACGTCTGGGATGCCGTGCTGACGATCTGGCTGATGGGTTGGGCCGGCTCGCCGGTCGCGTTCATGACGCACAGCGGCTGGGCCGAGCTGGCCTGTATCAGCGTGTTGTTCCTGCCCGGCCTGTACGTGGGGCTGCGCCGCCGGCTGCACTACGCGCACCTGCTGCGCTGCGATTGGATCGGCGCGCTGCGATGATCCTGCGGCGCCTCTAGAGCTGACGCGCCTCGAAGGTGTTGCAGTTGTCGGCGCTGCCGGAGTCGAAGCCGCGCTTGAACCAGCCGACCCGTTGCGCGCTCGTGCCATGCGTGAAGCTCTCGGGCACGACGGTGCCGCGCGACTTGTGCTGCAAGGTGTCGTCCCCGATCTGCGACGCCGCGTTCAGCGCGGTCTCGATGTCGCCCGGTTCCAGCCGCCACCCCTGCTCGGACTGCGAGCGCTTCGCCCAGACGCCGGCGAAGCAGTCGGCCTGAAGCTCGACCCGTACGCTCATCGCGTTGGCCTGCGCCTCGGTGCTGCGCTGGCGCGCCGCATCGACCTTGTCGGCGATGCCCAGCAGGTTCTGCACATGGTGGCCGACCTCGTGCGCGACCACGTAGGCCTGCGCGAACTGGCCCGGCGCGCCGAGGCGGCGGGACATCGTGTCGAAGAAGCCCATGTCGAGGTACACATGGCCGTCGGCCGGGCAATAGAACGGGCCCATTGCCGCATCGCCGCGACCGCAACCGGTCGGGTAGCTGCCGCGGAACAAGGTCAGCTTCGGGTATTGGTAGGTCTTGCCGGCGCCGCGGAACACGTCGGTCCAGACCACTTCGGTGCTGCGCAGCACCTGCGAGACGAACTTCGCCTGGGGGTCGTCGGCCGGCGGCCGCGTCACCGGCCCGGGGGCCGACTGCTGCAGCGGTGCGCCGCCGTTGCCGCTGAGCAGGCCCAGCACCGTGAGCGGGTTGATGCCGAAGATCCAGCCCGCGACCAGCGCGACCGCGACCGTGCCCAGGCCGATGCCGCGCCCGCCGCCGAACGAGAACCCGCCGCCGCCGCTGGACCCACGTGCATCCTCGACGTTGCTGCTCTCGTCCTGGCCATCCATTCTCATGTGCTGCTCCCTCGGCGACACCCCGTGCGCGGGGCGGTGTCGGCCGATCGTAGCGCTTCGCGGCGGCCGGCTGCGCCGCCGTGCAGAGCAGCCGCGTCGGCAGCAACGGCATCACGCCGCCGTCGCGGTGCGCTGCGGATCAGCCGGGGCGGAACTCGCCCGTGTTGCCGCTGCCGTGGGTGAGCCGGGGCGCCCCCAGCGGCACGAAGATCCAGAGCAGCAGATAGACGAGCACACCGCTGCCGGCGCACAGCAACAGCACCGCGAAGATCAGGCGCCAGATCCACGCGGCCATGCCGGTGGCCTCGGCCAGGCCGCCGCAGACGCCGCCGATCCAGCGGTCGGTGCGGCTGCGGCGCAAGGCATTGATCGCGGCAACGCCACCCTCCGTTGTGGCAGCGCGGCCCGGGTCACCGATCACGCGCGCCTTGGCGCGCGCGAATTCCGCGTCCGACAGCACGCCGCTGCGATGCAGTTCGCCCAACTGGGCCAGTTCGTCGCCGATGGTCATGGTGGTTCCTCGAAGATGTCAACGCGCCACTTGCGGCAGGCGCTTCGCGGTGATCACGACGCGCTCGAGCTGCACGACGCGCACCGGCTTGGCGGCGCCCGGCTGCGCCGCTTCATGCGAGCTCGCCGCGAACGCCAGCGACGCGGTTGTGACGATCGCGAAGATGGCGGCAAAAGCGCTGAGGCGGCTGATCATGGTGTGCTCCTTGGGTTCGTTGCGCCGCCGGGGGTTCCGGCGTGACGAAACGAACTCTAGGTGCCGCGCTGCAACGCGCCCAGCGGCGTGCGACCAGCCGCATCGCGCCGCGCATGGGCTGCAATTCGAGCCGACGAGCCGACGAGCCGGTGAACCGGCGCGCCGCGGATCGCGGCGACCACATCGTGTTGCAGAGGGGGTCCCGCATCGCGGTAACCTTTCGGATCAACTTCACACAGATGCCATCTCCCATGTTCGGACAATCCAAGCCCGTCGTTCTCGACCGCTACGGCAGACGGGGTGCCCGCAGGTCGGTGCCGCGCTGGCTGATCCTGCTGCTGACCGGCGTCGCGATCGGCGCCGGCGGCGTCGTCGTCATTCAGGAACGCTACCTGCCGCCGCGCCTGTCGGCGGCCGAATCGGACAAGCTGCGCGGCGCGTTCGAGCAGGCCGACGCCGAACGCCAGCGCCTCAAGGCCGAGCTCGCCGACGCGAGCCGCAAGCTGGTCGCCGCGCTCGACGACAAGAAGCGCCTGGGCACCGATCTGGCCACCAGCCGCGAGGCCGGCGACCGGCTGCGCGAGGTCGCGAGTTCGCTGGTCGCGTCGTTGCCGCCCGATCCGCGCGGCGGTGCGGTCGAGGTGCGCGCCGCGCGCTTCACCGTCGACGACGGCGCGCTGCGCTACGACGTCGTGCTGACGCGCGAGCGCAGCGGCGGCAAGCCGCTGAGCGGCGTGATGCAGCTCATGGTCACAGGCAAGTCGCCGGGGCGTGCCGCCGACAGCACCGCGACCCTGAAGCCGATCGCCGTCTCGGTCGGCCCGTTCGAGAACCTGCGCGGCAGCGTGCCGCTGCCCGACGGCTTCACACCACGCCAGACCACGCTGCATGTGCTCGACCGCGTTGGCGGCAAACTGCTGGGCATGCGCGTGCTGGCGGTGAAGTGAAGGCGGACCAGACAGGTCACCAGGCGGGCTGAGCACCCGCTTGGCGCGTGGCGTCAGTACCCCGGCGCCACGCGCCCTCTACTCAGGTTTTCGGCAAGGTCACGCCGCGCTGGCCCTGGTACTTGCCGCCGCGGTCCTTGTAGCTGGTCTCGCAGACCTCGTCGCTCTCGAAGAACAGCACCTGCGCGCAGCCCTCGCCGGCGTAGATCTTGGCCGGCAGCGGCGTGGTGTTGCTGAACTCCAGCGTCACGTAGCCTTCCCATTCGGGCTCGAACGGCGTCACGTTGACGATGATCCCGCAGCGCGCATAGGTGCTCTTGCCCAGGCAGATCGTCAGCACGTTGCGCGGGATCCGGAAGTACTCGACGGTGCGCGCCAGCGCAAAGCTGTTCGGCGGGATCACGCAGACGTCGGCGTGGATGTCGACGAAGCTCTTCTCGTCGAAGTTCTTCGGGTCGACCACGGTGCTGTAGATGTTCGTGAAGACCTTGAACTCCGGCGCGCAGCGGATGTCGTAGCCATAACTGCTGGTGCCGTAGCTGACGATCTTGTGGCCGTCGGCCGACTGACGGACCTGGCCCGGCTCGAAGGGCTCGATCATGCCGGTGGTCTCGGCCATGCGGCGGATCCATTTGTCGCTCTTGATACTCATGCAAGGCCTTTGCGGAAGATTCACGATTGTAGGGAGCGCGACTTGGCTACCATTGGGGGCAGCCGGAGCACCCGACGTCACCGGAGAACGCACATGCGCGCTGCCACCGACCTGCTGACCCAATACGCCACCTACCACCGCGACCAACGCAACATCGCCAGTCATTTCATCGGCGTACCGATGATCGTGTTCGCCGTCGGCGTGCTGCTCGCGCGGCCGTCATTCGCGCTCGGCGGCCTCGCGCTGAGCCCGGCCTGGATCCTGTTTGCGCTCGCCGCTGCCTGGTACCTGTCACGCGGCAACCTCGGCCTCGGCCTGGCGGTCTCGGCCTGCACCGGCGTGCTGCTGCTGGCGGCGCACCGCATCGCCGACGGCAGCGTCGGTACTTGGCTCGCATGGGGCGTCGGCGTGTTCGCGCTGGGCTGGCTGATCCAGTTCGTCGGCCACTGGTACGAAGGCCGCAAGCCCGCGTTCGTCGACGACATCGTCGGCCTGCTCGTCGGCCCGATGTTCGTGACCGCCGAGGCGATGTTCATGCTCGGCTGGAACAAGCCGCTGCTGGCCGAGATCGAGCGCCGCGCCGGCCCGACCACCTTGCGCGACATGGCGAAAATCGCCTGATCAGGGCGCAACTGGGTCGAAGCGCTCGTCGATCACGGCGCGACGTAGTCGAAGCGCCCGTCGCTGTTCAGCAAAAAGGCGGCCACTGCCGCCGGGTCGTTGAGATCCAGCAGCGGCAACGCGGTCGCCTCGGGGAGCGCGGCCATGCTGTCGGTGCAGATCGCCACCACATGCGCGTCGGTCGTGTACTGCGTCGAATGCCCGGTCGCGGCGCGCCAGATCTCGATCTTCGGCAGCGCAGAGCGCTTGAATCCCTCGACCAGCACCCAGTCGCAGGGGTCGAGTTCCCCGATCAGGTCATGCACGTTCGGATCGGCCTGCACCTCGAACTCGCGCATCTTCGCGAGCCGCCGGTCCGACGCGATCACGACCTCGAACGCACCGGCGCGGCGATGCCGCCATGAGTCCTTGCCTTCGTGGTCGATGTCGAACGCATGATGGGCATGCTTGACGACCGAGACCCGCTGGCCGGCGCGCTTCAGG
>Ga0207674_10008423_pt1 | contig 11912 bp, 9 predicted proteins | sample KBSCornC72_FD_184303 | JGI IMG/M metagenome (GOLD analysis project Ga0207674, IMG submission 184303) | Corn rhizosphere microbial communities from Kellogg Biological Station, Michigan, USA - KBS Corn C7-2 (SPAdes) (version 2) | ecosystem: Host-associated > Plants > Roots > Rhizosphere > Soil ... | reverse complement strand
CCGTCCTGCAACCGGATCACAAACCGCATTCGTTCGTCCATAACAGAGCGTTCCTTCCATGGCATCCCTCTCTTCCGCCTCCCGTTCAGGCGAAAAAGTGTAACCCATGTCTCCGGTACGTTCTGTTACCTATGTCTCAGGCCGCTCATCAGGGGTTTGGTCCCGTGAGCGTTTCCAGCGTGAGCTATCCCCACCGGCACCCGACGCCGCACGACATAGGGGTGCCCCGATACTGACCCCTTGACTTTCAAGATCGACAGGAGTAGCTTACCCGAAGATTTTGGACAGTTCGTAGTTTGGGTGAGGGGAGTATACATGAAAACACTGAGACACATCTCTTTGTACGCTATAGCAGCGATCTGGATGACCTCGCCGGCTTACGGTCAGCTCAGTACCGCTACCGTGAGAGGAACCATAACCGACGCCAGCGGTGCAGGAATTCCCGGCGCCGCTTTGAACTTGGAAAACACTACCCGGGGCGCTTCGCGAACTGCCGTGTCCGATGAGAATGGCCGATTTTCTTTTGAGTTCGTACCCGTAGGGTCCTATCGCCTGACAGTTTCTCAACCCGGTTTCGAAACCGGAACCCGCTCGGGCCTGAATTTGGCTGCCGGTCAAGTGATCGATTTGCCGATGCAACTCGCTGTGCAGCAGCAAACGACGAGTGTCGAAGTTTCAGCGAACGCCGCACTCCTCCAGACTACGGAGGCACAACAGGTCGCGACCCTTGACGATGCGCAAGTCCACGAACTCCCCGTCGCCCATCTCGACTGGTCCAATCTAGTCACGGTGAGTGCGGGCGCCACAAAACCGCCATATGTAACCAGCTTGAACAGCACCCGCCCCGAAGGCAGCGGCGAAAACGTCAACGGCCTCCCATCCGTGGGCTACAACTTCATGGTGGACGGCACCAATGCCGGCAATAACGTGAATTTCCCGGGCTACAACCCCTACCAGGGAGTCAGTCTCATCAATGCGGTGAATAACGATGCCATTCAGGAATTGAGCGTCGCCAAGGGCACTCCTCCGGCAATCGTCGGCAATGCCGTGACCGCCAGCATCAATATCATCACCAAGAGCGGCACCAACGCGTTTCACGGAAGCGTGCACGAGCTCAACGAGGTCAGCGCCTACGACGCACGGAACCAATTCTTGACCTACAAGCCGAATACCGTGTTCAACGACTACGGCGGCTCATTAGGGGGCCCCGTGGTGAAGAACAAGCTGTTCTTTTTTGGCGCCTTTGAGAAAGCATCCCTGGCCACCGCCAAGCCCATCAATGGCACCGTTCCGACCCCTTATCTGCGGAGCGTTGCTCCCGCCGTGTATGCTCCCCTCTTCGCGTTATTTCCCACGGTGGCGCAGCCTGCCAATAATCCCACAGCTACCGCCGCCCAGTTCTTCGGGGCGGGGACGAACACGCAAAGAGATAACAACCTTGTAGTCCGGGGCGACTACTATATCAACTCAAACAACGTGGTAGCTGTCCACTATGTTCGCTCCCGGCCGTTTGCCTTTTCGCCGGCTCTCCTCGAAGCCAATCCTCGAACCTACGAGGACGCGGGGGACGACACCAGCGTTGCTTACACCCATACCTCCGCGCGCTGGACCGAAGACACGCGCGTAGGCTTCAACCTCATTGACATGTATCGGCTGGATAAATTATTGGCCGATCCGAACTTCGGCAACTTTAACTTTGGCTGGAGTTCATCCGGTTCCAAGCTGGAATGGGATGCGGGAAGCTTCACCACGGTCCAGGAAGCAGTCTCTTTCGCCCATGGGAGGCAAACATTTCAATTCGGCGGCATCGTGGAGAAGCAGATCGCCTACCAGATTCAGTATGCGCCCACCACGATCTCGTATAGCAACCTGACTCAGTTCCTGAATAACGCGCCCAATACCGTCCAGATCCAGCTGCATGGAGATCCGGCATTAAGAACTTTGCCGGATGGCTCACCCGCCTTTAAGAACTCCAGATATCAGTACGGTAGCTATATACAGGATGATGTGAAGCTCACCAGCAACCTTACCTTAAATCTCGGCGTGCGCTACGACTACTTCACGGTGCCGGTCGAGGTGAAGAATCGGGCCTACAATCGCTACCACGATCCGCTTCATCCGGAATGGGGGCCCGGTTTCGGCCCGGTCATAAACAAGTACTTCGATCCGGACCATAGCGGGTACCAGCCTCGAGTCGGCTTGGCTTACAACATTTCCGGAAAGGGAAGAACCGTCCTGCGCGCGGGCTTTGCGAAGATGTCCATGGCCCCGACTTTTTACTCGACCGTCAAAGAAGTCTACATGCTCGGCCCCACGATTCCCTTCAATTATTCCTTGAATACGGCTCAGACTGCGGCCTCCGGATTGAAGTATCCGTTTAACGCGAATAACTACCTAACTGAACTGAACACCCTGCAAACCACCGGCGTTGTATCGAGCCTCATTCCGGTTCAGGACGCACAGGATCTGCATTATCGGAACCCATACAGCCTCCAGTGGATGTTCGGCATCCAACAGGCTCTGCCGTGGCGAATGATGTTGGAAGTCGATTACAACGGTAACCGGGGGTTGAACCAGGCTACCTCGCAGAGTGTGAACCGGCCTAATCGAGTTACCGGAATCCCCTTGGATCCCAAGATAGGTAAGCAGGGCTTGTTGGAGTCATGGGGCCGAAGCAAATATGCGTCGCTGCAGGTCACGCTTAGAAAGTCGCTCTCAAATGGTGTCATCTTCACGAGCGCGTTTACCTATGCCAGAGTCTCTGCGCTGGGGAGTGGAGACCTGTTATTGCAAGGCGCCCCGCAAGATACCTACAACCGCCAGGCTGATTGGGGACCGGCAAACAGTGATTTGCTGATGCGTTCAGTGTCGACTGCAATGTGGCAGATACCGTTCGCAAAATGGACCGGCGCGAACGGCTATATGTCTAAGTTATTGCTGGACGGCTGGCAGCTGAGCGGCATCTTCGCCGCGCAGACCGGGTTGCCGGCAAACGTTACCAATAATCTCTCATCCAACGGCGCCGACCGGCCGAATGCCTGCGGATGCGGAGTGCCAACCTACTTCGACAATTACACCGAGGGGTCCCTCCAACTCCTAAATCCCGCAGCTTTCGTCGGGATTCCTATTTCGAAGTTAAGCGGCGAACAGATTATTGGCGGCAATTTAAGTTTCAATGCAGTCCGGAGTCCTGGTTTGGTGAACCTGGATGTGAGCCTAGCCAAGACGTTTTCGCTGACCGAAAGATTCCGTTTGCGATTGCGCGCTGATACCTTCAACACCCTGAATCACACCAGTTTGACCGGACTGGTCACCACCACCGGATCGGGCAACTTCGGTCGCCTTACCCAAGCCACGGCGCGCACCATGCAGCTTGAGGCGCGCTTGACTTTCTGAGAGCGAGCGCAACGGGCGGAGTTGGCCGCGGATTGGGAACACGCGGGGAGAACGAATACCGTCGAAAATCGATCCTCTGGTGTAGACACCCTTGTAGGGCAGGGCAAGCATGTATGGGACGTAGTAGAAGTTGAGGCCGAGCGAAAACGCGCCGGCGCTTCGATTTTGTAGCTACGCCGCTTTAACCCGTCGGGCGCGGTGCAGTTTCAACACCAGAATGACGAGCACCTGCAGATCGGTAACGCCATTTGCCAGCATGATGGGCCGGGACATGCGCAGAAGTCCGTATACGAACCAGAGACTGACTCCCGTGCCGAAAAGCGCGAGCATCAGCCCGGAGAGCGCTTGACCGCCGGCGCGCCACGTACGGATCACTTGCGGCAAAAAGGCGACAGTCGTCAACATGCCCGCACAGTAACCGATCACCTCGGATTGCTCGCTTAGCCAAGTCATAGTGGTTACTTTCATTATTGCCGAACGGACGCGGCCGCCGCCTCATTCGGCAGCCGGTCTGATATGTTCGTATGATCGGAAGCATGCCATTTATGTCACGGGTCATGTTAAGGTTCACGGCAACCTCGGTCTTGGGCGCCGGGCTGGCGGCGGCGCAGAATCCCTTGTTCACGGAGAAGTGCGCGGTGTGTCATGGCGCGGAAGCGAAGGGCGGCGACCGTGGGCCGGCGCTCGCGAATAACCGGCGGCTTGGCAGTCGCACGGTCGAGGACCTCGCGGCGATCATTCAGAATGGAACTCCCGGGGGCATGCCGGCTTTTCCGCTGCCGGACGATCAGATCAGACAACTCGCGCGTTACGTGCATTCGCTCAATGCCACGGCGTTCGAACTGAAACCGAATGGCGATGTGGCGGTCGGCGAGAAGTTTTTCTTCGGCCAGGGCAAATGCGGCTCGTGCCACGCCGCGAACGGCAGAGGAAACAACTTCAGTGGTCCCGATCTATCGAATGTCGCGCGGCAAATGACGCTGGCGGAGCTGGAGACGGCTCTTAGCGATCCTTCGGCGCGCATCGCCGATGGTTATGCTGTGGCAAGTGTGACGCTGATCAACGGGGCTGTCCTGAAGGGCTTTGCGCGAAGCCGTAGCATCCATGATGTGCTGCTGCAAACGTTGGATGGGAAATTGCATTCGTTGAACGAAAGCGAATACCGGCAGGTGAAACTCGAATCCGGCTCGCTAATGCCTGTGCTACAGGCAAGCGCCAATGAAAGGCGCGACCTGATCGCATGGCTGAGCCGCCTGGGAGGAGAGGCTGAGGCTAAGGAAGCGGCTGCCGGCAGTGCCACTGGGGCCGGAGGCGGAGCGGACTTCACGGCCATTCTGCATCCGAAACGGGGAGACTGGCCTACGTATTACGGCAATCTCAGCGGCAATCGCTATACGACGGTGGATCAAATCACGCCGGCCAATGTTGTCAAATTGCAAACGCAGTGGATCTATCCCATTCAATATTCGCCGCTGGAAACGACGCCGCTGGTGGTGGATGGCGTGATGTACGCGACGGGTCCCAATCAAGTTTTTGCAATTGACGGCCGGAGCGGCGACGAGTTATGGCGCTACACGCGGCCACGCACGCCTGCGGGCACGGTGTCGGCGGATGCGGCGCTGGGCGCGAATCGCGGAGTGGCGTTGAGCGGGGATCGGGTTTTTTTCACGACCGACGATGCACACATGCTGTGCTTGAACCGCTTGACCGGCGCGCTGCTGTGGGACGTCTACATGCCGGAAGCGCCGCAGCATTACGGAACCACTTCCGCGCCTCTGGTGGTAAACGATCTCGTGATCTCCGGCGTTGGCGGTGGAGACGAGGGGATTCGCGGATTCATTGGAGCCTGGAATATCGCGACGGGGAAACTGGCGTGGCGATTCTGGACGGTACCGAAGCCGGGCGAAAGAGGTTCAGAAACATGGAAAGGCAATGCCATCGGCGTGGGCGGCGGTTCCACATGGCTGACCGGCACCTATGACGAGGAGACGGGCCTGCTTTACTGGCCGACGGGCAATCCTTTTCCGGACACCGACGGAACCGATCGCGTCGGCGACAATCTGTACACGAATTGTGATTTGGCGCTGGACCCGAAGACCGGGGAACTGCGCTGGTATTTCCAATTTACGCCGCACGATTTACATGATTGGGATGCGGTGCAGCCTCCGGTTCTGGTGGATGCGACCTTCATGGGGCGCGCGCGCAAGCTGCTGCTGCACGCGAATCGCAACGGCTATTTCTATGTCCTCGATCGGACGAACGGCGAACTGCTGTTATCCAAGCCGTTCGTGAAGAAGCTGACCTGGTCGGATGCCATCGATTCCGCGGGCCGGCCGCAGGTGACATCCAACAATGAGACTACGCCGGGCGGAGTGAAGACCTGCCCGGCCGTGCGCGGCGCGACGAATTGGTATTCCACTGCGTTCAGCCCGCAAACCAAACTGTATTACGTGATGGCGGTGGAAGATTGCAGCAACTACCGGCAAGCCAAACAAGGTGGCTTCGGCTTTCTCGACGACCCGCGCGATCCGGCCATGAAGTATTTGCGCGCGCTGGATATTCAGACTGGCAACATCGCGTGGGAAATTCCGCAGATCGGTCCGGTAGAGCACAATTACTCGGGTGTGCTGGCGACGTCCACCGGCCTGATATTTTACGGTGAAAGCGGCGGGGCCTTCGCCGCGGTAGATGCCAAGAACGGGAAAACGCTGTGGCATTTCGGCACGGGCAGCATTTTTAAAGCGTCGCCTATCACTTACATGGCGGCGGGCCGGCAATATGTTGCGATCGCGGCGGGAGCGAACATCATCGCCTTCGCTTTGCCGGGTGCGTTGCCGGAGAAACCGGCGGACAAACGCTAGCGGGCGCTGGGAAGAGGGAAATGCACATGAGGCACACGACATGAGACAGATGTGGCTGGCTGGACTTTTTTCGATAATTGTGGCGTCGGCGCAACCAGCGCCCTTGCCGATTCAGGATTTGCAGATACTCCGTTTGTGGTCTGGCGCCGCACCCGGAGCACAGGGGACGGGGGAGAGCGATATTCCGCAAATGACTGCTTATCTTCCGCGCTCGACCGCGCCAGAGATGACCGCTGTGATCGTCCTTCCGGGTGGAGGATACCGCGCGCTCTCGATGAATAGTGAAGGCCGCCAAGTGGCGAATTACTTAAACTCGCTGGGAATCGCCGCGTTCGTGCTGCAATACCGCCTGGGGCCGCGCTATCACTACCCGGTTGAACTCGACGACGCGCAGCGCGCCATCCGCACGGTGCGGTCTCACGCGAGCGAATGGCACATCGCGCAGAATCGCATCGGCGTCATGGGATTCTCGGCCGGCGGACATCTGGCTTCGACGGCTTCGACACGCTTCGATTCCGGGAAGCCCAATGCAAGCGACGGCGTGGACCGCGTGAGCAGCCGTCCGGACTTCTCCATCCTGTGCTATCCGGTAATTTCTTTAACGGAAGCATGGACCCACCAGGGTTCGAAGCTGAACCTGCTGGGTGAGAATCCGGCGCCCGAGCTGGCCAAAACGCTTTCCATGGAAAACGCGGTGACGGCGCAAACTCCGCCGACGTTTATTTTTCAGACCAACGCCGACACCACCGTTCCCGCCGAAAATAGCGTTTACTACTATCTCGCGCTGCGCAAGGCGGGAGTATCAGCGGAGATGCACGTTTTTGAAACTGGACCGCACGGGGTCGGCCTGGCGATGTACGATCCAGCGCTCAGCGAGTGGCCAAAGTTGCTGGTCAACTGGCTGCGGGCGCATGGATTTATAAAGAGCTAGAAGCAGGCGTCACGGGTCGAAGTATTCCGTAAGACTTTGGTTCACGACAGGTTCACCAGTACGCGATCATGCGGCCGGCGGTGATGGCGGTAAGCCAGCAGAAAAGCGATATTCCACCAATCGCCGCCAACTTCGACTGCTCGCGGGCGGAAAGCTCCCGCGTCTTATGCTGCCTCCATGCCGCTAAAGAATTGAGCGCGGCGACGTTCAGGAGTCCCAAGCCGATCGCAGGAAATTTGATGTACAGGAATGGATTACCCACGTATTCCGTGGCCTTCGTTGCGAGCAGGCAGATGCCACTGGCGGCGGCTATAAAAAAGCCAATGGTGGCGACCGGCACGACTGGCTCGCTGACTGCCGCGAGCGCGACCTTTCTCCAAACACCCAGCAGCCGCAGGTCGAGGACCAGAAGGGCGCCGAAAAGCGATGCCACGCCGAGGATGTGGACCAGGTTCACAACTCCGTAGGTCCACACACCGGATTCCCGCATGGCATGGCCTAAAGCCGAACCCTGCAGCCACGCCATGAATTCGTACAAACAGTCCCCCCGGCTACAGCCTACTTACGATCGGGATAGACGTTGAAGGTGCGTCCGTTCCAGGTAACGCGCTCGGTCTTGACCTCCAGCCGTTTGGGATCGAGGTTGCGATGACCGTGGATCGTAACCGGCGCTCCCACCGGAATGACCCCTTCCTTCAAGCCTGCCCGGTTGGTCGCGGCGGGCGGAGCCAGGGTGAGATCCCAAACCTTGCCGTCGGCTGTCTTCAGTTTCATTGTCGCGTGCGGCCCGGCGAGACTGACACCGGTGTCGACCGTGCCCGAAAGTTCGAATTCCTCTTCGGAGTTCCCACCCCATCCGTGATGGGCCCAAGCGGGCGGGGCCGTCAGTGAAACGGTCAGAATAGCGGCGCAAATGCCCAACGAGAGTCGTGAATCCATGGCTTGCCTCTCCTTACGACTCACATGTTACTACTAATGGGCGCGCGGCGGGCTTCAGCGCCATCCCTCCCGAACCAGGACCTTGAAGTTTTCGCGCTTATCGTTGACCACGCGGAACGCCTCGACTTTGATCTTACGGAACTTGCCGGTTCCTCTGATTCTGGTGTCATAAACCATCCGGTATTGTGTGGCGATACTCTGCATGATGCCCTCCATCACATCATGAAAGCCCACGGACATCTTCGGGAACCAGGCGAAACCGCCGCTCTTGCTCGCGAGCATTTGTAGAAATGCTTGCGCTTGGATGAGCTGCATCTGGCCGGACGATGATATGTAGGGATCATATACTCCTCTTAGCATCGAGCCGATGCCAGCCGCGAACACCGTTATATTGTCAGCTTCGATCTTTTTTTTCACATCGTCCAAGTTGTGCTCGCTGAAGGTGTCGACGCCCGTTCCAATCACAACCAGAATGTGGCGGCCGGGCAGCCGGCTCATCTTGTCCAGCATTTCATAGATGGCGTCGTAGGTATCGATCTCATTCCAGGTCGGGGGGCCCAGCGCGGCAAACTGCTGGGTGATCGCCGCCCGCTGCTTGGTGAAATCCGTATGGATCTCGAGCATATTCGAGTAGGTTGCCAGTGCGTACCAGTGGCCATCGATCCCGTGTGCCTCAAAGCCATTAAGCGCGTAAGCGATATCTTCGAGGAAGTAGCTGGAGGACGTACTCTGCTCGATCAGAAAGGCGATGGAAGCAGGTTCTTCGGGTTGTTCCAGGCGGAATGTGCGGGAGTGGCCGTCCTCCGTTAAGCGGAAATTGCCTGGCAGCAAGCCGCTGATGAGTTGGCCGTTCTTCTCCACGTTCAGGTAAAGAGAAACGGTTTCGGTTTTCGCCCCGGCGGCCGGCTCTTGGGACGCGGCCTCATCGGCGATCACTGGTATCGCTCCCATCCAAAGCGCGACGGCTAGTGTCCGGTATGGGCGGTGAGCTTGGTTTGTGGAGCAGCGCATATCGCCTCTATAGGTTGGTCGGGTTCGTAAATCAGCTTGGTTAAAGCGGGGCAGCCCTGTTCCGGAGCGAGCAGGCTGGGCTTATCCTTGCTTTCTTCCGCAGCCTTGGCGGTCACGGCAGTCAGCGCCGTTTTCATTGCCTTGAATTCGGCGGAGTCGAGAATCACGTTCGGTTTCTTGCCGAGGTACATCATTTCGCGTTGGGATTCCACCATGCGTTGATAGAAGGGCGGGTGCGAGCGAAACCAGCTGGCTCCGTTCACATAACCTTCCTTGGTGGCCATCTTGTCGAAGAACCGAATGAAACCACTGGTATCGTAACCTGCGTTCCAGGCGTATTGAATGCCGAGTTGATCGGCCTGCTGCTCGAAATCGCGGCTGACGCCCAAAAGAGCCAGGTTCAGAGTAAGCCCAAGACCGAAGAAGCCATACTGCAACGCATAATACGTTCCAATCCCTGCCACGCCCCCGGTGAAGATCACCGCAGCCACCTGGGCGGCCTGGTAAATGATCGACGCGATGGTTGCTCTCTTCATCAGCTTATGACCGTGCCGGCCCACGACATGCGACATCTCATGGGAAATCACTCCCGCCAGCTGGGACTCATCCTCTACGGCTTCGAGCAGACCCCGCTCTATGAAAATGAACCCCCCGGGCAACGCGAAGGCGTTGATTTCTTTCGAATTCAGGACTGTAACCTGTAACGGAACCTGCAGGTCCGATTTCGCAGCGAGCTTCTGCGCCAGATTAGTCACGTAATTAACGACGGCCTTATCTTCCACTTCCATCGGCATCATGCCGGTGCGTTTCAAGTCGCGAATGGCCTCCTGGCCGGTCTTGATGTCATCCTTCTGATTACGTTCAATCTCCCGGAAGCCAATGTCTGCCACATCGCTCCAGCGGCGGCTCTTGTAGCTGCCATCCGCGAGGCTCTGACGAATCTCCTTTACCTGAGCGGGCCATTGCTGAATCAGGTCGAGCTTCGCTTGGCGATTCGCGTATGCGACCGGAATGGCGTGCTGGGAAATAACATCGGCTTGGCTCTTGAGCGCCCGCGCGTCTTGAATATTGCAGTGAAGCGTATGCCGCTGATCGTCTGAGATCTTGGTCTTGAGGTTCTTTTGGGCCTCGTCTACGGTGTGTTGGTAGTCTTTGGCGGAAGCCTCAAATCGTCCAACGCAAAAATCTTGCGCTTGCTTGAGGTACTCGCGCATGCGGGCGATCTGCGCTTCGTTGTACTCCAGACTGGGAGCGATCTCAAACAGAGTTAAATACGACTTCTTGAGGTCTTCCTGTAAAGGTTCAAAGACGCTGGCAACTGGCTTAACCGTCGGCAACTCCGCGCGATGCGCACGCCCACACCCCACCAAGTTTGCGATCAAAAGCTCAGAGCAGAGCAGCGCAACCAGCGCTCTCAAGTCAGGCATGATCATTTGTCCTCCCGCGGTTCAAGATGGCAATTTCCGTGCCGTCCCACAACTCATTTGAAATCAAAGGAATCAGGCTGGAAGATCCCGCGAGAGCCACCCCATCTGGGGCATAAAGCCCAACACATCCGTGCCGACTGCCTCTCCACTAGGCGCTTCCCGGATCTCTTCTGCCCAACCATACTGATCAGTACTCCTACGGGCCCTCAGGCACTTTAGGATGCCCTGTTGTCGTACGCTTGTAGGGTGATCGATGTAAAACCCACGGTCCTCGAAGGTAAGGGTATACGTCTGGAGCCGTTAACCGACGAGCATCACGATGGCTTGGCTGCCGCCGCCACCGATGGCCGCCTGTGGGAGCTGTGGTTCACATCCGTCCCCGCTCCCGACGGTGTGCGCGGTTATATCGCCGAGGCTCTTGACGGCCAAAAACTGGGCCATATGCTCCCTTGGGCTGTGCGGGAGCTGGAAAGCGGCACTATCATCGGTTCGACGCGCTATCACGACATCGTTCCCAGAATCGATCGCGTGGAGATCGGCTACACCTGGTACGCGCAAAGCCGCCAACGAACCCACGTCAACACGACTTGCAAGCTGCTGCTGCTCGGCCACGCCTTCGAAACGCTGGGCTGCAAAGTCGTGGGATTGCGGACCGACAACTTTAACTTCCGCTCGCAAAGGGCCATAGAAGCACTCGGAGCGAAACGCGATGGTGTCATGCGCCATCACGTCGCCCGCCGCGACGGAACCGTCCGCGACAGTGTGATGTACAGCATCCTTGCGAGCGAATGGCCGGACGTGCGGCGTCATCTTGAACTCCGGTTGAGACCCAGGTCCTAACCTCCTAAGTGCGCTCGGCGTTGCCGCCCTGCCGAAACGGCCGAGCAGAAGCCGCCCGAACGCATTGCGATGGGAGGTGCAGCCGATGCGGCGGGCGTCGTAGCCGCTCGCCGCGAACGCTACGGATTCAGCAGCGGAATATCTTTGGCGGGTTTGGGTTCCGGAATGGTCTTGATGTAGGCGTACACGTCGGCGAGTTCCTGGTCCGACATCACCTTAGCGCGAAAAGGTGGCATGCTGCCGGAGGGTGGATTGCGCACAAAAGCGCTGAAAGCCACCAACGTCAGCCGGGTCTGGGCGAGCCGAGGCGCCGTTTCGCCGTCGACGGTGATCCACTCCATCAGCAGCTCGGTGCCGTCGATCTGCACCGGGTAGGGCACCGGCAGGCCGAGGGTCCAGCACAGCTTGAGCGACTCCCACTCGGCGTTGGCCCATTGGCCGGCGGCGACCGCGCGCCCGAACCTCGAGCCCTTGGACGCGGCGCGAGCCTCACGACTGTCGCGCCCT
>Ga0207674_10008422_pt1 | contig 11912 bp, 12 predicted proteins | sample KBSCornC72_FD_184303 | JGI IMG/M metagenome (GOLD analysis project Ga0207674, IMG submission 184303) | Corn rhizosphere microbial communities from Kellogg Biological Station, Michigan, USA - KBS Corn C7-2 (SPAdes) (version 2) | ecosystem: Host-associated > Plants > Roots > Rhizosphere > Soil ... | reverse complement strand
GCGACTACGATCCGCAGAAAATACAGGACGCGATTGCCGGCAATATTCCGTTCGGCACTGAGCTTCATTACGAGCGCCGCGGCAAGACGAGCGAGCCGCTGCTATTGTCGAAAAACGTAATCATCACCGGCGAACGGCTGACCAACGCGGCACCGAGCTTCGACCAGCAAAACAACGAGCCCATTGTCAGCATTGAGCTGGATGGGCAGGGCGCGCGCATCATGCGCGACGTTACGCGCGATGCTGACGAGCCACGTTGAAAACCCCGCCAGATCCCGGCGATACCGGTCGCGCGCGGAAAGGGCGAGAAGCTTCCGGCGGAGGAGCTTCGGCTGAAACACCGGAACCTCGACCTGCGGCGCAGTGATCTCCAGAAGAATCTGATTCTCCGCCACAAGCTGCAGCAGACGACCCGCAGATACCTCGATGAGCGCGGCTATCTCGAGATCGAGACGCCGATTCTGTCAAAGCCGGCCCCGTCGGGGGCGCGTGATTATGTGGTGCCGAGCAGAGTGCACCCCGGTGCGTTCTACGCGCTGCCGCAGTCACCGCAGGTGTACAAGCAGCTGCTCATGATCTCGGGTTTTGACCGCTATTTCCAGATTGCGCGCTGCTTCAGGGATGAAGATCTGCGCGCCGATCGTCAGCCCGAGTTCACTCAGATAGATATCGAAGCATCGTTCATCAAGCCGGAAGACATCTTCTCGCTCACCGAAGGACTGCTCTCTGCTCTGTGGAAGGATGCCGGAATCGAGATTCCCGCGACCTTCGAGCACATGGCCTACGCCGACGCGATGGAGCGTTTCGGTATCGACCGGCCGGACATCCGTTACGGCCTGGAGCTTTTCGACGCCAGTGATGCATTTCGCGGATCGGAGTTCACGGTCACGAACTCCGCGCTGGCATCCGGCGGGCGGGTTCGCGGCATCAAGGTTCCGGGCGGCGCGACTCTTTCGCGAAAGCAGGTCGACGAGCTGGAGGCGATCGCGAAGTCCGGTGGAGCAGGCGGCTTGATTCGACTCAAGCGTGGTGCGAGCGGGCTCGAAGGACCAGCCGCCAAATTCCTGAGCGAAACGGGAGCCCAACGCCTGGCGATCGGCGAAGGCGAGCTGTGTTTGCTGGTGGCCGGAAGCGACAAGGTGACCAATCCCTCGCTGGACCGCGTTCGACAGGATGTCGCGCAGCGGTTGTCGCTGGTTCCGGACAACAAGCGGTCGTTCCTTTGGGTCACCGACTTCCCGCTCTTTTCGCGGGAGCCGGACGGAACCCTCAGCTCCGTGCACCACCCGTTCACTTCACCGCATCCTGACGACATCGAGCTGCTCGATTCCGCACCGGAAAAGGTGCGCGCCCTCGCCTACGATGTCGTGCTGAACGGACTGGAGCTGGGCGGCGGAAGCATCAGAATTAACGACCCCAATTTGCAGAGAAAAGTTCTTTCACTGCTCGGCATCGACGACGAGAATGCCCAGGCACGCTTTGGCTTTCTTCTCGACGCGCTCAGCGCCGGCGCACCGCCGCACGGAGGCATCGCCTTCGGGTTCGATCGCCTGGCGATGGTGCTGTCCGGCGCGACCTCCCTTCGAGATGTGATCGCCTTCCCGAAAACGACCGCGGCGACTGCGCTGTTCGAGGACGCGCCGTCCGCCATTCCACCCGAAGATCTCAGAGACCTTCATCTTCAAACCATGACCGATTGACGTGAGCGAAGAGACAACGATCCAGCGCCTCAACACAGAGGGCGCGGACATGCTGACCCTCGCCGGCGTGAACGACGAGAACCTCGTCGAGCTGGCGCGGCAAACCGGAGCCAAGATCGCACTGCGCGGCGACACTCTGGCGATCAGTGGAAACGCGGAGGCCGTTACCCGCGCCGTCCCGATTGCGCAACGAATGATCGACACCGCCAAGCAGCAGATGCCGCTCACCGCTGACGATGTGCTGCGAATGAGCATCGAGGGACCGAGAGACGGAAACGGCAACGGCTCCGAGAACGGCACGCGCATTGTGCTCCCCGGTGTCCGCAAGATCATCCAGGCCAAGACCACCGGGCAGGCCGAGTACATGAAGCTGATGGCCGACAACGACATCGTAGTCGGCATCGGCCCAGCGGGAACGGGCAAGACTTATCTCGCAGTCGCCGCCGCCGTCGACGCGCTGTCCCGCAAGCGGGTCCGTCGAATCGTTCTCGCGCGTCCGGCAGTAGAGGCAGGCGAGAGTCTCGGCTTTTTGCCAGGCGACATGCAGGCGAAAGTCGATCCGTATCTGCGCCCGCTCTACGACGCGCTCGAGGACATGATGCCTCAGGAACGGGTGCAGAAGTCGCTCGAGACGCGCACCATCGAGATCGCGCCACTGGCGTACATGCGCGGCCGCACTCTCGCCGATGCATTCGTCATTCTCGACGAGGCGCAGAACGCGACCACGGCGCAGATGAAGATGTTCCTCACCCGCCTCGGCGTTAACTCAAAGGCGGTGATCACCGGCGACAAGACCCAGATCGACCTGCCGAGGCGCGAGGAATCCGGGCTCGTGCAGATCGAGCGCATCTTGCCCGGCATCGAGGGCATCGGCTTTCATTATCTCAATGACGCCGACGTGGTGCGGCACCGGCTGGTTCGCGAGATCATCAAGGCGTACGCAGAGGATTCGGGCGCCTGAGATCGCGGTGCGCGCGTGACTGAATGAAGAAGCCACCGCGCGGGCTGGCGATCGACATATCCTCGAGCGTGAGGCGCCTGAGCATCTCACGCGCACGAATCAGGGAGGCGGCAATCGCGACACTGCGGGCGGAGCGCGTGAAGGACGCCATGCTTTCCATCACCTTCGTCGGACGCGCGGCGATCTCCCGACTCAATCGGCGCTACCTCGGCCACGAAGGCCCGACCGACGTCATCTCGTTCGGCATGCGACGGGCCGGCAGGCGTGGGGCCGTCATCGGCGATGTGTACATCTGCGCCGAGGTCGCGCGCGAGAACGCGCGTCGACAAGGGAATTCAGCCGGCGAGGAGCTGCTCCGTTTGGTCATCCACGGTACGCTGCACGTCCTTGGTCGCGATCATCCCACTGATGCGGCGCGCACAACTTCGGCGATGTGGCGCCGGCAGGAGAAGATCCTTGCGCGCATCCTCTGAGAAGCTTCTCGCCGACTTCACCTCTGGTAAGCCGGCGGCACTGGCGCGCGTCGTCAGCATCGTCGAGAACCACCGCGAAGGCTTCGAGGATCTCCTCGGTGCACTGCATCCGCGCACGGGCCGCGCCCGACGTGTCGGGTTGACCGGTCCGCCCGGCGCGGGCAAAAGCACCATCACCGCGCTGCTGGTAAAACGCTATCGAGATGCCGGGCTCAAGGTGGGGGTGATCGCCGTCGATCCGACCTCGCCGTTCACGGGGGGTGCGCTGCTCGGCGACCGCGTTCGAATGGAGCAGGTCGCGCTGGATCCCGGTGTCTTCATTCGATCGATGGCTACCCGCGGATCACTCGGTGGTTTGGCGGCGTCGACTCGTGAAGTGGCGGATGTCCTCGACGCGTTTGGTTTCGATCGCCTACTCATCGAGACCGTCGGTGTCGGGCAGTCGGAGCTGGACGTCGCCCGAACCGCCGACTCGACGCTGCTCATTCTGGTGCCCGAGTCTGGCGATTCCATCCAGACCCTGAAGGCGGGCGTGATGGAGGTGGCGGACATCTTCGTCGTCAACAAGGCGGATCGGCCCGGCGCCGACCGTCTCCGCAACGATGTCGAGCTGATGCTCGGGTTGCGAAAGGGCGTGTCCTACAGCGGCGCTCCCGGTCATCACGGTGTGGATCTCAAGATGATCAATCCGGCCCGAACGGCGCGGAAAGCCGCGGCGATGGACAATCCGATGGAATGGACGCCACCGGTGCTCAGCGCCGTAGGAATCAGGGAGGAAGGGATCGACGACATCGTGGCGGCCCTCGACAAGCACTTTGCTTATCTTGAGCAGAGCGGAGGGCTTCACGCCCGGCGACGGCAGCGAATGAGGGAGCGCGTGATGGACGTCGTCGAGCAGAAGGTGCGCGGTCGCCTGTGGCAGGACACCGGCACGATGAGTTGGCTGGAGCAGCAGCTGCCGGCCGTGGAACAGGGTAGCGCAACACCTTTCGCGGTCGCCGACCAGCTGTTGCGACAGAGCGCCGAGCTCGTACGTGGAGAAGAGGATAAATGACGAAACTGAAGAGTCCGAGCTCCAACGGAGCGGCGGACAGTGAGCTGATCGCCACCATCGAGGAGCAGAGCGCCGAGCTGCGACTGCTGCGCCAGGAAGTCGCTGAATGGCGAAAGAAGTACGAGAAGGGCGAGCTGCGCGACATCGCCTTCACGAACTCCGAGAAGGAGGTGCAGCCGATCTACACTCCGCTCGACGCCGCTGAAACGAGCGCCGAAGCACTGGGGATGCCGGGCTTCTATCCCTATACACGTGGCATCCACCCGACTGGGTACCGCGGCCGGCTGTGGACAATGCGGCAGTTCGCCGGCTTCGGAAGCGCGCACGACACCAACGAGCGTTACAAGTTTCTGCTCGAGCACGGCCAGACCGGTCTGTCGGTGGCCTTCGATTTCCCGACCCTCATGGGTTACGACTCCGACCATCCACGCTCAGAGGGTGAAGTTGGGAAGTGTGGGGTCGCAATCTCGAGCCTCGCCGACATGGAGACTTTGTTCGACGGCATTCCGCTCGATCAGGTCTCGACGTCGATGACGATCAATGGACCCGCCGTCATTCTCTATTGCTTCTACATCGCGGCTGCGGAGAAACAGGGTGTGGATTCCACGCAGCTGCGCGGCACGATCCAGAACGACATTCTCAAGGAGTACATGGCGCAACACGCGTGGGTTTATCCGATCGAGCCCGCGCTCCGACTTATCGTGGACTGCTTCGAGTGGTCAGCCGAGCACGTTCCGCAGTGGAACACCATCTCGATCTCGGGCTACCATATTCGCGAAGCAGGTGCGACCGCCGCGCAGGAGCTCGCGTTCACTCTCGCCGACGGTTTTACATACGTAGAGCGCGGAATTGCACGGGGCCTGAACGTCGATACGTTCGCGCCCCGTTTGTCTTTCTTCTGGGACATCCATAACGATTTCTTCGAGGAGATAGCCAAGCTGCGCGCGGCGCGCCGCATCTGGGCTCGGCACATGAAGGACCGCTACGGCGCCAAGGATCCGCGTTCTCTCATGATGCGGTTCCACTCGCAGACTGCGGGCGTCACGCTGACCGCGCAGCAGCCGATGAACAACATCGTGCGCGTAGCCTACCAGGCGATGGCAGCGGCGCTGGGTGGGACCCAGTCGCTTCACACCAATTCAATGGACGAGACCCTGGCGCTGCCGACCGAGGAATCGGTGCAGGTGGCGCTCCGAACCCAGCAGGTTCTCGCGTTCGAGACGGGGGTTCCCAACGTCGTCGATCCATTGGGCGGTTCCTACTACGTCGAGACCCTGACGACCGAGCTCGAGCGCGAAGCCGAGGCGCTCTTCGAGCAGATCGCAGAAGTCGGAGGAGTGGTACGCGGACTCGAGACAGGTTGGCTGCAGCGACGGATCAACGAATCGGCGGCGCGCCAGCAGTGGGAGATCGAGCAGCACCGCCGGATCATAGTTGGCGTCAATGATTTCGTGACCAACGAGCCCGAGCTGTCGATCGAGATTCTCAAGGTCGGTGAGGAAACCGAGCGCGAGCAGAGGGCTAGAATGGCGAAGCTTCGCGCCGAGCGCGACACCGCGCTGGTGGAGAGGAGGCTGGACGCCCTGCGTCGCGCCGCTGGAACCGCTGAGAATCTGATGCCTTACATCCTCGACTGCGCGCGCGCGTACTGCACTCTCTACGAGATCAGAGCCGCGATGGAAGCGGTCTTCGGCGCGTACCGCGAGCCAGTCTTCTTCTGAAAAAGAAAGGCGAGTGGTGGGAGTCTGCGTTCGACGCTCACTACCTCCTCGAGTACGGCCCGCTCTTCACACTCGCAGGTGACCGTCGCGAGGCAGCGCGTTTGATCGAGCTGCTCGAGCTGCCGGTCGGCTCGAGACTCCTCGACGTTCCATGTGGTCAGGGCCGGCACGCACATCTGCTCGCCGAGTCGGGGTTCGATGTCGATGGCCTGGATTACTCGCGCGACCTCCTGGCAGTTGCGAAAAAACGCGGCACAGGCTCGCGACTTCGCTACACCCGCGGCGACATGCGGAAACTGCCGGCGCGCTGGACGCGACGCTTCGACGCCGTTCTGAACCTGTTCACATCGTTCGGCCTCTTCGCGCATCCCGCTGATGACGCCACGGTGGTTCGGGAATTCGCGCGGGTCCTCAAACCCGGGGGGTTGCTGATCTGGCACGGCGGCAGTCGCGATGGGGTGATGGCGCGCTTTCTGGCGCGCGATTGGTGGACATCAGACGGGACATTCTTTGCACAGGAGCGCGAGTTCGATCCGCTGTCCGGCCTGCTCACCGTGCACTCGACCTGGAAACGTGGTGCTCGGTCCGGGGAGCGGCAGCACAGCATCCGGTTGTACACGGCGACGCGGCTCGCCGAGCTGCTCGCCAGCTCCGGGTTGATCGTCGAGCAGGCATTCGACGGTTTCACCGACCGTCCGCTGACGAGAACGTCGTCGGAGATGTTGTTCGTCGCGCGGAAGGAGTAGCACCGATTGCCGCTCGACACTCGCTGCCGCTAACTTTGTTCTCTCTATGAGACCAATCCGAGTTCTCGTCGCCAAACCCGGCCTCGACGGCCACGACCGCGGCGCCAAGGTCGTTGCCGCCGCACTGCGGGACGCGGGAATGGAAGTCATCTACACCGGGCTGCATCAGACCCCCGAGATGATCGCCACCGCCGCTGTCCAGGAAGATGTCGATGTAATCGGCCTTTCGATTCTGAGCGGCGCGCACATGACCCTCATTCCGCGAGTTCTGGAGCTGGTCCGAGACGCCGGACGCGACGACATCCTCATCACCGGCGGCGGGATCATTCCAAAGGAAGACGTCGAAGCGCTCGAGGCGCGCGGCATCGGACGACTTTTCGGTCCCGGAACGCCGACAACCGAGCTCGTCGCGTACATCAAGGAGTGGTTCGCCACGCGCGAAAAGCAGGAAGCGTAGGTGACGAGCCGGCTTCGCGAGCTGAGCCAGGAAGTGCGGGCGCTCGAGGCAAAGCTCCGCGAGGCGGGCGGAGCAAAAAGACTCGAAAAGCTTCATCAACAGGGCAAGCTCTCGGCGCGCGAGCGCGTCGAGCTTTTACGCGACACCAACTCGAGCATGCTCGAGATCGGGATGCTCGTCGCCTATGATCAGTACGACGGACAGGCTCCGGCCGCGGGCGTTGTCACCGCCGTCATCCGGGTGCACGGACGCGAGACCGTCGTCGTCGCCAACGATCCGACGGTCAAGGCTGGCTCGTGGTGGCCCGAAACGATCAAGAAGATGCTGCGCGCCCAGGAGATCGCGATGCGTTGCCGCGTCCCGATCGTGTATCTAGTCGATTCGGCAGGCGTGAACCTCCCGTACCAGGGTGGAGTTTTTCCGGGACAGTACGGCGCGGCGCGGATCTTCTACTACAACTCCATCATGCGCCGCTATCTCCACATCCCGCAGATCGCGGCGGTGATGGGGCAGTGCATCGCTGGCGGCGCGTATCTCCCCGCGCTCTCCGACGTAATTCTGATGGTGAAGGGTACATCCTTCATGGGCCTCGGCGGTCCGAACCTGGTGAAAGGAGCGACGGGCCAGGTAGTCGACGCCGAAACGCTCGGAGGCGCGGCGACCCACACGGAAATCAGCGGCGTCGCGCATTATGCGGTAGACAACGACGAGGCGTGCATCGCCAAGATCCGGGACCTCATCGAGCGTCTCCCAACTTCGAGTCGCGACGTCGCGCTCTTCCCGCACGATACTTCGTCGGCCGGACCCCCGAAGGCGAAAAAAAGTTCAGCCGCCAGCAAAACGCCGACCGCGGTCAGTAAAACCGAGGATCTCTACGATCTGCTGCCCGCCGATCATCGAATGTCGTACGACATGCATGCGGTGCTGCGCACGATTCTCGACAATGGCCAGCTCGACGAATTTCAGGAGGGGCTCGCCAAGGAGATGATCTGCGGAGACGCCCGCATCAGCGGTATCACCGTCGGCGTGATCGCCAATCAGCGGGGCCTGATCAAGGGTAGGGAAGGTGAGAAGCCGCGCTTCGGTGGAATCGTCTACACGGAAAGCGCTGAAAAAGTCGCCTACTTCATCGACCGCTGCGACAGACTGGGCATCCCACTGTTGTTCGTGCAGGATGTCTCCGGATTCATGGTCGGGACCGAGGCGGAGCAGGAAGGCATCATTCGCGCTGGCGCGCGGTTCGTCGAAGCGATGGCGACAGCGCGCGTGCCGAAGCTCGTGCTCACGGTGAACCACGCGTCCGGCGCCGGCTACTACGCGATGGCCGGTCAGGGCTTCGATCCGGATTTCATTCTGAGCTGGCCGACCGGCCGCATGGCGGTGATGGAAGGCGAGTCCGCGATCCAGGCGGTGCACGGACCGGCTCTCGAAGCGGCGAAGAAATCGGGCCGCGAGCTCGACGCCGAAGTGGCCAGGGCAGTCGACGAGATGCGCGCCGACTACGACAATCAGCTCGACGCCCGCTACGCCGCCGCGCGGGGATACGTCGACGCCATTGTCTACCCCGAGAATACCCGCGAGATGTTGAGCCTCGCCCTTCGCACTGCCCTTCACAATCCCGGGCCGCACCTCGGTCCATTCGTGCTTCCCGCGTACCTCACCGAGGAAACCGAGTGAAACAGGTTGTGCGTGTCGCCGCCGGCCAGGGCTTCTGGGGTGACGATCTCGACGCGCCGCGCCGCCAGGTGGAGGGCGGGCCAATCGACTATCTGATGCTCGACTATCTGGCTGAAGTCACGATGTCGATTCTTCAGAAGCAGAAGGAGCGAGACCCATCGATGGGTTACGCGCGAGATTTCGTGGGGGCGATGGAGAGCGTGCTTCCGGCAGTGACAGGACGTGGCGTCAAAGTGATCGCCAACGCTGGTGGCGTAAATCCTCCCGCTTGTGCAGCGGCCGTAAAGGCGGTCGCGGAAAAACATGGTGCCGGCGGCAAGCTGACCATCGGGGTCGTAACGGGTGACGATCTGCTCGACAGGCTCGACGATCTGATTCGCGCCGGACACGCCTTGTCCAACATGGATACCGGCGAGCCGCTTTCGACCGTTCGCGACCGCGTGCTTTCCGCCAATGCCTACATCGGCTCGGTCCCGATCGTCGACGCACTCGCAAAGGGCGCCAACGTCGTCATCACCGGTCGCTCCACCGACACTGCTCTAACGATGGCGCCGCTTCGCCACGAATTTGGCTGGGGAGCGACGAGCTGGGATCAGCTCGCCGCGGGCATCGTCGCCGGGCATATCATCGAGTGTGGAGCGCAGTGCTCGGGCGGCAACTGCCTATACGACTGGCGATCGATCCCCGATCTCGCCAACGTCGGCTACCCGCTTGTTGAAGCCAAGCCGGACGGAACCTTCGTCGTCACCAAACATCCCAACACTGGCGGCCGGGTATCGGTGCCGACCGTGACGGAGCAGCTGGTATACGAGATGGGCGATCCCCATTCGTACATCACTCCGGATGTGATCGCCGACTTCACCACGATTCGTCTCGCCCCGGACGGAGAGAATCGCGTCAGGGTGTCCGCAATCAAGGGCAAGCCGCCGACCGACAAGCTCAAGGTTTCCATCGCGTACCGCTCGGGGTTCAAGGCCGTTGGAACCCTCGTCTATGCGTGGCCTGACGCGCTCGAGAAAGCGCAGCTCGCCGACCGCGTTTTGCGCGAGCGTCTCGACAGACTGGGGCTGCATTTCGACCACGTGCTCACAGAGTTCGTCGGCGCCGGCGCTACCCACGGCAGGCTCGCCGGAGATCAACACGAAGCGCCCGAGGTGCAGCTTCGGTTCGGGGTCCGCGGACCGGACAAGGCAGCGGTGGAACGATTCACGCGAGAAATCGCACCGCTGGTCTTGAACGGACCGCCAAGTGTCACGGGGTTCGCCGGCGGCCGGCCGAAGGTCGAAGAAATTGTCGCCTACTGGCCGGCGCTGGTCGACAAGAGCGTCGTCCAGACCAGGGTGGAGATGGTGCAATGAAGGTTCGGCTCGTCGACATCGCACACGCTCGCTCGGGCGACAAAGGCGACACGGCCAACGTCGGCGTGATCGCGTACCGTCCCGAATGGTACGGGCTGATCCGCGATACGCTGACAAAGCAGCGCGTCGCGGATCATTTTCGCGGCATGATCGAGGGTGGCGTCGAACGTTTCGAGCTGCCGAATCTGAACGCCCTGAATTTTCTGCTCCACGGCGCGCTCGACGGCGGCGGCACGCTCTCGCTCAAGACCGACGCGCAGGGCAAAGTTTATTCGACGGCGTTGCTGCGGATGGTGATCGATGTGCCTGAGGCGGACGCGAAGCGTCTGCAGCTGCCGGCGGCGCCGTGAATAACATTCGTGTCGGAGCCGACGGCGGGATCGGACGGATTATCCTCTCGCGTCCGGAGAAGAAGAACGCGCTGAATCGCGCCACCGCCGAAGAGCTCGCCGATGCGCTCTTCGCGCTCAGTGAATCCGCCGTGCGCGTCGTCGCGATCGAGGGAGAAGGCGCTGATTTCTGCGCCGGCGCCGACCTGGCAGCCATCGAACAAATGCTCGACTCGCCTCGGCAGGAACACATCGATGACGCCAAGGCGCTTGGCCATGTATTCCATACCATTCGCCGCATGGACAAGCCGGTTGTCGCGCTCGTTCGCGGACGCGCGCTCGCTGGCGGAGCGGGGCTCGCAACAGCGTGCGATATAGTCGTTGCTCACGAGGACGCGCGCTTCGGTTATCCCGAAGTCGGCATTGGATTCGTACCCGCGATGGTGATGACCATGCTGCGCCGCTGCGTCGGTGAAAAGCAGGCGTTCGATCTCGTCAGCACTGGTCGCATCCTCTCGGCGGAAGAAGCGCGTCAGATGGGGCTGGTGTCGCGCGTATTCGCCGCCAGGGAGTACGAGCAGCTCTCCCAGAGCCTGCTCGATCGACTCGCCGCAGCCGAGCCGAGCGCGATGGCCGCTACCAAAGGACTATTCTACAGGCTGGACAATCTCGCTTTTCTGGATGGAATCTCAGCGGGCATCGTCGCGAATGCCGACGCCCGCACGACGCCCGCTTTCAGGGAGGGTGTCAGGAAATTCACCAATCGAAGCAAGGATAAGCCGTGAGCCCATTCACTACCGCCAAGCTCGCTCTGATGCTGATCGCCGCCATCCTGCTCGCGTGGGGAATCAGAGCCGACGATGCAGCGCTGCGCTGGGCAGGTATCGGTTTTCTTTTCATCGCTCTGATCCTGCGCTTCTTCAAGCCACGGAAGCCGCGCGGCCTGTGACGAGCGCCGCCACCCAGACGCCAACGACACCGACGCGCCCGATAACGCCTCCCAGGCCGACTACCCTCATCGTTTCGCCGCGTCTGTCGACGAAAGTCGGCGCGGAGGTCGTGCTGGCGAGCGAGACGCTGCAGTACACGGGGAGCTTCAAGTTTCGCGCGGCCTACAACGTCGCGTCGAATGTACGCCACGCACACATCATCACGGCATCGTCGGGCAACTTCGGTCAGGCAATCGCTTACGCATCGGCCCTTTTTGGCAAGCGATGCACGGTGGTGATGCCGTCCGGCGCCCCCCGGATCAAAGTCGACGCCGTTCGCGACTATGGCGCGGAGGTGGATCTGGTCGACGTAGCGAAAAAGGGCCGCCTCGAGCGGCTCACCGAGCTCGCGATGGAGTTTCCGGATGCGTATGTCGCCAGCCCGTATGACGACCAGCTGGTGATCGACGGGAATGCGAGCCTCGGCAGGGAACTTCTTGCGATGGG
>Ga0207674_10008413_pt1 | contig 11922 bp, 9 predicted proteins | sample KBSCornC72_FD_184303 | JGI IMG/M metagenome (GOLD analysis project Ga0207674, IMG submission 184303) | Corn rhizosphere microbial communities from Kellogg Biological Station, Michigan, USA - KBS Corn C7-2 (SPAdes) (version 2) | ecosystem: Host-associated > Plants > Roots > Rhizosphere > Soil ... | reverse complement strand
ATCGCGGCCGGCGAGTGGCACGAAGACCAGTCGCACGAGGGCGCGGCCAGCGCGTTTGCCGAACTGCTGGAAACCATGACCGAGCGCACCGCCCAGAGCATGGAAAAGATCGCCGGCGACGTTGCCAAACTCTCCGCGCACGTCTTCAACGAGCGGCTGACTGAAACGCGGCATCTGCGCCGCTGGCTCGTACACGTCGGCAAGCTGGAGGCGCGGCTGGCGCGCAGCCGCGGCACCCTGCTCGGCATCATGCGGATCGTGGTGTTCATGTGCGAGAAGCAACCCGAGTGGTTGCCCGACGAACCCACGTTGCGCCTTGCGATGATCCGCAACGATCTCGAAGCGCTGGATCAATTCGACGAGCAGCTCACCGAGAAATTGCAGTTCCTGCTGGATGCGATCCTCGGCATGATCAGCGTCAACCAGAACAACGTGATGAAGCTGTTCACCGTGGTGTCGGTGGTCGCCGCGCCGCCGGTGTTGCTGGCCGGCATCTGGGGCATGAACTTCAAGGCCATGCCGGAGTTGTCGCAGCCGTGGGGTTACGCAATGGCACTAAGCGCGATTGCTTTGAGCGTGCTGATCCCGCTCGGCATCTTCAAGTGGCGCGGCTGGCTTTCGAGAGATTGACGGCCAAGGGTCCGTCTGGCGCGGATTCGCGCAGGCGAGTTTCGTCCGCGATTTGCTCGCGGACGCGGAAACCCGTTGAATGCAGCATCGCGCGCGTTGGCAGTGGCCACGCTTGCACTCATTGTTCGCGTTCCACGAACTTGAAGAAGCGGCTGGGCTTCCCGTTCGCGGTCTTGTCCTGGTGCAGGAAGGCCAGATGGGCTTCCTCGAACTTGTCAAAGAATTCGTCCCAGTCGATCGCTTCCAGGTCCTCGTTGTCGGTGAACGCGATGCGCAGCACGCCGGCTTCCTCGCCGTCGCCGGTTCCGCGCACGGTGGCAGGCTTGCCGCCACGCTCCTCCGCCCAGCGGCGGATCTCGCCGTAATCGGTGGTGGTTATTGCGTCATGCGCTGTCATGGCAAATGCTCCTGCTTCCGTTCGTCCTGCTCCCTTTTCAAGCCGCTTCTGTCCGCCCTGCTTCTGTTCGACTGTTCCTGTTCGGCCCGCTCTCGTTCGATCCGATCATGCGGCGCCGCGGCACGGCGCGTTCGATATAGCGTTCCAGCGTCTCGGCACGATGTTCGGCGGTGTGTTCGGCCAGCACGCGGCGGCGCGCGGCGGCGCCGAGCGCGCGGCGACGCGTTTCCGGCGTGTCGCGCAACCATGCCAGCACCTGGGCCGATTCGTGCGCCAGCAGTATCTCCTCGCCCGGCGCAAAGAATGCCTCGATGCCGGGCCACGCGTCTGAAATGATCGGCACGCCGCACGCCGCGGCTTCGAACAGCCGCACGCTGGGCGACCAGCCCGCTGCCACCATGTCGGCGCGAGTGAGGTTCAGCGTGAACCGTTGCGCGTTGTAGAACGCGCGATGGCGGGCCGGCGCAAGATGCTCGATGCGCGTGACGTTGCCCGGCCAGTCGATGCTTTCCGGATATTGCGGGCCGGCCACCGCGAAGCGCCCCCCGGGCCACTGCTCAGCGACGTCCAGCAGGTTTCTCTGCAGCAGCGGTTGTCGATCATCGCTGTAGGTGCCGAGGTAACCCAGGTCGTATTGCGCCGGGGTGCGCGAGGGTGCGTAGCGCTCGGCGTCCACCGCGCAATACAGGGCTTCGGCGCGCGCGCCATAGCGACGGCGCAGGCAGTCGAGAAACGGTCCGCCGGTGAACGAGAGGTACAGCCCGAATTCGGCGATCTGGTCCGCGCGCAGGTAGTTGCAACCGCCCTCGCGCAGCTTGCCCATCGTCACCGGCGTGTCGATGTCGTAGAACGCGGTGACGCCGTGCACCGTCCGGAGCAGCCAATCGGCGATACGCGCGCCCTCGGGCACGAACGACCCGAGCACCACGACGTCGGCGGCCGTGATGTCGCCGCCGTGTTCATCGCGCAGCGATTCGGGATCGTCGTACAACACCAGACACGAGGCGAGATCGCGTGGCAAGTCCTGGTTGTCGGCGTACCACGAGCGGTCGCATTCGTAGAAACGTATGCGATGTCCGCGCGCGCGCAATGCGCGGATCAGCGCGCGGTAGGTCGTCGCGTGACCGTTGCCCCAGGCCGAACGCAGCGAAAGGCCGAGAAATGCGAAATCCAGCGGACCTTGCATTCAGGCGGCCTCCACCAGTTCGCGGCCGAGCAGGACCGCCTCGACCTGTTCGGCGCGGAGCGCGTAGGTGTGTTCCCTCAACAGGCGCTGGCGGGCACGCCGGCCGATCGTGCGCGCCTGCGCTTCGCCGATGCCGTGCACGTATTCGGCGACCATGTCGCCGTCGTCGGCGACCAGCACTTCGCGGCCGGGTTCGAGGAACATCTCGATGCCTTCCCAGCGATCCACCACCAGGCAAGCGCCCGCGCCGCCGGCTTCGAATACCCGCGTCGGCGGCGAAAATCCGTAGCGCGCCATGCTGTCGCGGTTGATGTTCAGCACCAGCCGTGGGCTGCAGTTGAGCGCGTTGTGTTCGGCGGTCGGCACGTGGCCGAGCAGGCGCACGTTGGGCGGCGCCGCGTCCCAGCCCGAGCCGCCCAGTATGAACGAACAGCCGGGCATCTGGATCGCGGGTTTGAAGAAGAATTCGTGCACGCGTGATTCGCGGTCAGGCAGCCGGTTGCCGAGGAACGCGAGATCCGCGGCGTAGCGCGACTCGGGCGTCACCGGGTGGTGCGTACCCGGATCGAGCGCGTTGTAGATCGGCACGCAATCGCGCGCGCCGAACCCGCGGTAACCGCTGACCACGCGCGGACCGCCGCCGTAGGTCAGCACCATGTCGAACTTCGGCACCAGCGCGCGGAACGGATCGGCGGGATGGGATTCCATCCGCTCCAGCGTGGCCGGCGCGTCCACATCCCAGAACACGGTGGCGCAGGTCGAGGACTTCAGGCCGGCCACTTCGCGCTCCAGCAGCTCGTCGTCGACGCCCACGCCGCTGGCTTTGATCACGATGTCGCTGCCGCAGCGCGCATGCTGCAAGGCCTCCCGCACGCCGGCTTCGCCGGGCTGGTACACGTGCACGATCGCCCACGACGGATCGGCGATGTCGCGGTGCTTCTGGCGATCCAGCGCGTCGGGTTCGTAGAAGCGGATGCGGTGGCCGCGCGCCGCCAGTGCGCGCAATATGCCGCGATAGTAGGTGGCCGCGCCGTTCCAGTACGAGGACACCAGGCTGGAGCCGAACATCGCGATGTTCAATTTGTCAGGCATGTGCAGCTTCCTTGTGCAGGGTGGTTGGTGTGGAGGCGAAGGCGCCGAGCGCGGCGACGATCGCCATCAGTTCGGCGACGCGGTGTTCGCAGGTGTGCCGCGCGCGGATGCGTTGCAGGCCGCTCGCGGCCAGCGACGCGGCCAGGGCGGGATCGTTCAGCACGTCGCGCAACGCGGTGCGCATTTCGTCGCCGTTCTTCACGGTGAGGTAATCCGTGCCCGGCTCGAACAGGTGCTCGCAATCCAGCCAGGGCGCGGAAACCAGCGGGATGCCGCAGGCCAGCGCCTCGAACACGCGAATGGTGGGAATGCCGGGCAGCGCCTGCGCATAGGGCCGGCGCGGCACGTGCACCGTCAGCGCGGCGCGCGCGAAGGCTTCCGGCACCCGCCAGTTGGGCAACCAGCCACGATAGGTGATGCCGGCGTCGTCCAGTGCCTCGAGTGCCTGCGGCGGATAGCGCACGCCATGCAGGATGGCGCGCAACTGCAGGTCGCGCACCGGGCCGAACAGGTATTCCTCCAGTTCGCGGGCGCGCTCGCCGTCGCCCCAGTTGCCGATCCACACCAGTTGCTGGTCGGGTTCGTTGCGAACGTGCGGATGGAAAATGCGCGTGTCCGCCGCCTCGTGCCAGGTGAACACGCTATCGTGCCAGCCTTCCTCGAGGTAGCGTTGCCGCACCGCGCCGCCGAACGCCAGCACGCCGTCGTAGTCGCGCAGGTCATAGGCCGCCATTTCCGCGGGCGCGGTGGCGCTGCGATGGTGGGTGTCGTGGAACAGCAGCCGGAAGTCGCCGCGATCGCGGCGTTCGCAGCCGATACGCGCCACCAGTTCCGGCGGGTTCCATTCGTGCACGATCACCACATCCGCGCCGTCCAGCGCCGGCGCCGGGTCGAAACCTTCGGGCTCGTAGGTTCGACTGCGCAGGCGCGGAAAGCGCCGCTGGAATTCCGAAATCGCGCGCTCGCCGTGGTCGGCGACGAGATGCCGCCGGCTCCAGCCGTTTTCCGGCTCGTACACCTCGACCCGATGGCCGCGCGCGATCAACTCCGCCACGATGCCGCGCAGGAAGTGCGCGTTGCCGTGGTTCCAGTCGGAAACCAGCGAGTGGTAGAACAACACGAATTTCATGCGCAGGCCTTCAATGTCGGAGGATCCGTTGTGGAAGCCGGGGCCGTGCGCGCCGCGATTTCTTCGTAAGCGGCGAGGTAGGCATCCGCCATCCGGCTGGCAGTCATGAACATCGCGCGACGACGCGCGCGGGCGCCGAAGCGCGCGCGCAAGGTGTCGTCGTCGATCAGGCGCAGCAGCGCATCGCGCAGGGCGTCGCCGTCATCCGGCGCCACCAACAGCGCGGCGCCGTCCCAGAATTCACGCAGGCTGGCGATGTCGCCCAGCACCAGCGCGCATCCCGCCCGCGCCGCTTCCAGGATCGAAAGCCCGAACGGTTCGTAGCGCGCCGGCAATGCATAGATCGCCGCGCGTCCGAACCAGCGCTGCATCGCGGCCGGCCGCAATACGCCGAGGTAGCGCACGCTGAAGAGGGTGGCCTGGCCCCCGTCGGGCGCACGATCCTGCCCCGCGATGCAAACCGGCCACGGCACCGCGGGCGCGACCGCGGCGAGACGGGCAAGATTCTTGGCTTCGTCCCACAAGCGTCCGGCCCCGAGCACCAGCGGCTGTTTCTTGCAGTCATGCGCGATGCCGTGGGTACCGTTGGGAATCACGCGCACGGATCGTGAGACGCCGTATTCGGCGGCAACGGCATCGGCCATCGCGCGGCTGGGCGCGACCACGATGTCGCTGGCGTCGAGCGCATCGCGCACGTGCGCGCGGTAGCGATCCCAGTTCGATGGCGCCTCGACGCCGTGCACCGCGCGCCACCACGAGGCCACGCAAGAGTGCGCGACGGTGAGCACCGGCGCCGGCCACGCCAGCGCGGCATGGCCGAAATCGTTGGCATGCACGATGTCCGGACGCACCTCGTCGGCGAGCCGCAGCAGCCACTCGCCGGCCTCGCGCAGGTCGCGCCAGGGTTCGTCCATCCATACCAGCTTGCACGCGCGCGAATGGAAGGTGAGGCCGTGGATCGCCGTCGCTTCGGTTTGCTGGGCGCGGCTGGGCGCCGGACCCATCGCCGCCAGCGTGACCGCGTGGCCGCGCAGGCACAGCACGCGCGACAAATCCATCGCGTAGCGCCACACCCCGCCCACCGTGTCGCAGGTCATCAGGATGCGGCGGGGCGCATCGGCGAGCGTGGTGAAATCAACGTCCATAGATGTGGTCCACGATCGCGGCAACGTCGACGAGCCGGCGCGCCTGGGGATCGAAGCGGTCGTCGCGTGCGAGCTTGCGCGCCCAGTCCACCAGTGCGCGACCGCCCCACGCGTCCGGCGGCGCGGCGAGACGACGTGTTCGGGTGCCGTCGTGGCGATCGAGCGTGAAGTCGTAGAACGAACCGCCGACGTTGCGCAACGACGCGCCGCCGCGCGTGCCGTAGAACGAAGCCTCGATCACGGCATCCGCGCCGGCCGGCAGCCGCCACGAACACGTCAGCCGCACACTGGTGCCGTCGTCGAGACGGTAGTGCACGCTCGCGTAATCCTCCGGCGCAGCGATCGGCGGCAGCAGGCGCTTGCCCTGCTGGTACAGGTTCGCGTCCACCGCTTCCACGCGCGCGCGACCGGTCATCCACATCGCGAGATCGATCAGGTGCACGCCGAGGTCCATCACGCAGCCGCCGCCCGACTGGCTGACGTCGTAGAACCACGCCTTTTCGGGACCGTAGGCGTTGTGGAACGTCAGGTCGATCGCGTACAAATCGCCCAGCTCGCCGGCGCGAATCTGTTCGCGCAACGCCTCGATGCCGGCCACGCAGCGGTAGCTGAAATCCACGCCCAGCAGGCGATCGTGCGCGTGCGCGGTCGCCACCACCTGCGCCGCTTCGGCGGCATTGCGCGCGAGCGGCTTTTGGCAGAATACCGCCTTCTCGTGTTCCAGCGCGGCCATCGCGTGCGCGGCGTGCAAGGCGCTGGGCGTCGCGATCACCACGCCGTCGATGCGCTGTTCGAGCAAACCGTCCAGCGATTCGCAGGCGCGCGCGTCACCGAACTGCGCCACGTCTTCGGCGAGCTCCGGATCGACGTCGGCCACCGCGATCACGTCCGCGACCTGCGCATCCATCAGCGCTTCCATTCGCGCGCGACCGATCCAGCCGAGACCGATGAAACCCAGACGTGGCTTGGCGGCGGTCATTCTGCGTGGCGATGGCTGCACGAGCGCGGCCTCCCCGATCACGCTCATGGCGCCACCACCGCTTTCATGAATCCCGCCGGCCGCTCGCGCATCAACGTGAACGCGCGGTCGAGTTCGCGCAAGGGCATTTCGTGGGTGACCAGCGGGAACGGATCGAGCGTGCCGTCGGCGACCGCGCGCATCGCTTCGCGCAGGCCGCGCGCCTGCACGGCCGGATCGCGCTCGTGCGCATTGATGACATCGAGCCCGCGCCAGTTCCATTGCTGCATGTCCACCTGGCGCGAACCGTCCTGGTGGTAACCCGCGACCATCATGCGGCCGCCTTCCGCGCACAACGCGGAGGCGAGGTCCAGCGTTGCCTGTTCGCCACCCGCTTCGATCACGCGCTCGCAACCGCGACCGTCGGTGAATTCCAGCACCGCACCGACCGACGTGCTGGAATCGCCGTCCAGCGCGTACGCTGCGCCGCAGCGGAGTGCCACGTCGCGCGCCCACGCCCGACGCGTCAGCGCGATCACGCGCGCGCCGGCGCGGGCCGCGCCCTGCACCAGCAGTGCGCCGATGAACCCGACGCCGACCACCGCCAGCCACTGGCCGGCGCGGATGTCGCTGCGCCGCAGGATGTTCATCACGCACGCCAGCGGCTCGCCCGGCAAAGGGCGATCGCCGACGCAATCGGGAATGCGCGCGATCATCGACGCAGGCGCGAAATCGTGGGTGGCGTACGCATGCTGGGAAAGGATCGCGACCCGGTCGCCCACCGCGAAGTCGCGCACGTCGTCGCCGACCGCGACGATTTCACCCCAGCCTTCGTGGCCCGGCGCGCCGGCTTCCAGCGGATAGCAGAACCATTCGCGACCTTCCCACACCGGCACGTTGGAGGCGCACACGCCGCAGCCGTGCAGGCGCACGAGCACTTCATCGGTTGCGGGCGCGCGCAGGCGCGTTTCGGCCATGTGCATCCGGCTTTCGCCGAGAAAGATCGCCTGCGCAACGGCACCCGGCGCAATCCCGGCAGCTTTGTGTTCCTCGACCTGCGCATTCATGCCGCGTGCACTCCGGCCTCGACCAGCTCCGGCGCCTCGCCGTCGGCGAGCCAATGGAACAACCGGCCGATGCCATCCCGCGCCTGCACCCGTGGACGCCAGCCGGTGGCGGCGGCGAACCGCCGCGTATCGGCGACGAACCAGCGCTGGTCGGCTTCCCGCCAGTCTTCGCGCAGCACCTTCGGCACCCGTCCGTCCACCAGCGCCGCGACCTCGTTCAGAAGCTCCTGCAGGCTGATGGTGTTGTCCGGGCCGCCGCCCATGTTGAAGGCGCGCCCGCGCAACGCGTCACGATCTTCCGCGCACATCAGCAGCGCATCGACCAGATCGTCCACGTAAAGAATGTCGCGCACCTGCAAACCATCGCCGTAGAGCGTGATCGGCCGGCCCTGCATGGCCCACAACAGGAAATGCGCGACCCAGCCCTGGTCCTCGTTGCCGCACTGGTGCGGCCCGTAGATGCAACTCATGCGCAGCACCACGGCGGAAAGCCCGAAGCTGCGCGCGTAGTCGAGGATGTACTGGTCGGCCGCGCCCTTCGAGCAACCGTACGGGCTGCAGAAATCCAGTGGACGCGTCTCGTCGATGCCGTGACGCCGCACGTGCTCGTCGTCGGGTTCGTAGCGCGTGCCCGCGGCCGACAGCGCGATGTCCGGCAACGCACCGTACACCTTGTTGGTGGACGTGAACACCAGCGGGATGCGGCGCCGTTCGCGCCGGATGGCCTCCAGCAAATTCAGCGTGCCGCGCAGGTTGATCTCGAAATCCTCGACCGGATCTTCGAGGCTGGAGGTCACCGCGACCTGCGCCGCAAAATGGAAGACGGAGCCGGCGCGCCGCACCGCGTCGGCCAGCACCTCGGCATCGCGGGTGTCGGCGAGACAGGTGCGCAGACGACTGCCGCCGCGCCGCGACAGCCAGCGCAGGTTTTCCGCCACGCCCGCGCGCGCCATGTTGTCGAACACGATCACTTCGTGACCGAGTTCCAGCAGCCGGGCCGCGACATTGGTGCCGATGAAACCGGCGCCGCCGGTGATCAGCACCGGGCCTTCGATGCGCGGTGCGGCGACTTGCGCGTTCACAGCCTGAGGCCGCGGTGCGCCAGTTCCCGGCTCGCCAAATCCGCCCGGTCCTGCGCACTCTGGGTTCGAATCCATTCCACCAACTCCTCCAGTCCCTGTTCCAGTGAAACGCGCGGCGCGTAGTCCAGCACCATGCGCGCCAGCGTGATGTCGGCGAAGCAGTGGCGGATGTCGCCGACGCGGAATTGCCGCGTGATGTCGGGCGCGATGTCGCTGCGTCCCAGCGCCTTGCCCAGCGTCGCCGCGATGTCGAGCACGGTGGACGCCTGGCCGCTGCCGATGTTCATCGCGTGACCGGGCGCGCCGGGCGCTTCGAGCGCCAACCGGCAGGCGCGCGCCACGTCGTGCACGCTGACGAAGTCGCGCCGCTGCAGGCCATCCTCGAACACCACCGGCCGACGGCTGTTGAGATAGCGCGCGGCGAAGATCGCCAGCACGCCGGTGTACGGATTCGATAGCGCCTGGCGCGTGCCGTAGATGTTGAAGAAGCGCAGCGCCACGGTCGGGATGCCATAGGCCTCGCCGATCATCAGGCACAGCCGCTCCTGGTCCATCTTGGACAGCGCGTACACCGAGGAAGGGTGCGGCGCCTTGGATTCGGGCGTCACCAGCGGCACCAGCGCTTCGCCATTGGCGCCGCGCACTTCCCACTGGCCTTGCAGCAACTGGTTGCGCGAACGCTCCGGCGGCGCCACGAGATTGCCGCCGTCGTCGCAGTACAGGCCTTCGCCGTAGATGCTCATGCTGGAGGCGACGATCAATCGTCCCACCGGCTCTCGGCTCAGTGCCTCCAGCAGCACCGCGGTGCCGCGATTGTTGACATCGGTGTAGCGCTCGATCTGGTACATGCTCTGGCCGACGCCGACCGCGGCCGCGAAGTGGAATACCGCGTCCACGCCGCGCAGCGCGTTGCGCACCGCCTTTGCATCGCGCACGTCGCCGCGCAGCAGTTCCACCTCCTGGTCGAGGTACTCCGGCCATTCGCCTTCCGCACCGTGCACCTGCGCATCGAGGTTGTCGAGCACCCGCACGCGATAGCCGTGCAACAACAATTCGTCGGCCAAGTGCGAACCGACGAAACCGGCGCCGCCGGTGATCAACACGGTGCCGGGCGTGCCGCCGCCGTTTGGCTTTTGCTTTTCAGGCGATGGCATTGCTGGCCTCCGGCGGCGGTTGTTCGAACTGGCTCAACACACGGTCGAACCATGAAATGGTGCGTTTCAGGCCGGTGTCGAGCGAGACGCGCGGCTGCCAGCCGAGCGTGGTGCGCGCCAGCGCGATGTCGGGACAGCGGCGGGTCGGATCGTCCGCCGGCATCGGACGGTGCACGATGCGCGAACGCGATCCGGTGAGATCGATCACGCGCTGTGCGAGCTCCGCCACCGTGACTTCCTCGGGGTTGCCGAGATTGACCGGCCCGGTGAGCGCGGCCGGCGAGCCCATCAGCTTCAGGATGCCGTCCACCAGGTCGTCGACATAGCAGAACGAACGCGTCTGGCTGCCGTCGGCGTGCACCGTCAGCGGCTGGTTGCGCAGCGCCTGCACGATGAAGTTGGAAACCACGCGGCCGTCGCCGACCTGCATGTGCGGACCGTAGGTGTTGAAGATGCGCGCGACCTTGATTTCCAGGCCGTGCATCCGGTGGAAATCGAAGAACATCGCCTCCGCGCAGCGTTTGCCTTCGTCGTAGCAGGCGCGCGGACCCACCGAACTCACCGCGCCACGGTAACTTTCGCGCTGCGGATGCATTTCCGGTTCGCCGTACACCTCGCCGGTGGACGCCTGGAATGCGCGTGCGCCGCAGGCACGCGCTTCGTGCAGCACGTTCAGGGCGCCATCGGTGCAGGTGCGGATGGTCTTTTCCGGATCGCGCTGGTAATGCTGCGGCGATGCACAGCAGGCAAGATTGAAAATCCAGTCGGCCTTCAATGTCGCGGGCGACACGATGTCATGGCGCCTGAAGCGGAATCCCGCCTGCCCGATCAGGGGCGTGAGGTTGTGCATGCTTCCGGTCGAGAGGTTGTCGATCGCGGTGACGTCGAATCTCCGTTGCAACAACTTCGCGCAAAGATGGCTTCCGAGGAATCCGGCGCCGCCGGTGACCACCGCCCGTTTTCCGCTGCCCATCCGTGCATCCCAATCCATGGCATCCATTCCAGACACTCCTTGTCGTTCGCCGCAGCGGGCGTTCCAGAGCAAGATGCGTGCCGAACCACCGATGCGGCCTGAAGCGGGGCCGACAATCAGCTTCAAAGTACCCAAGCGGCAATGCATTCGTGCGTTCACGCGCTCCGGGCCTGCGCCGTTCAACAAGGTGAACCGGCCATCGCAACCCGGGAATCAGTTACCGGCCGCTCGTTCAATCCGAAAATTTTTCGCAATCGCTGCCGCCGGTGCGCCCTCCCAGGGTCAGGCCGGCGGCGCGACGGACGAAGCCGCCGGTTCGTGCCCGGTCATCGCCAGCAACGCCGGCCATGGCACCTCGATGCCCTGCCGGCGTCCTTTCAGCGTCAGCTTCAACCTGTGCGGTCCAGCACCAGCGTGTAGGGCCGGGAGTCGATTTCGATTTCGCGTCGCAGCGGCTGTCGAGCTTCGTCACGTTGTTCTCCTGACGCCGCGAACGGCGCGGGTCATGTATCCAGGCAATGCCTGAGGAATCGGATGGCGGCCTTCTCCAGCCGCCGTGGATGTGCAACCAGGTGCGCCGGCACGCGGCGATGCAGATCGCCGCTCTGCCAGCCGGTCACGACCTGCGGACACACATAGGATTTGCGCGCGACCGCCGGCGTGTTGCCGAGTTCTTCCGCGGCGGCCACGATGGCCCGGCGCACCGCCGCGCGTTCCGCGCGCTCGCCACCCCGGGTCGGCAACGGCGTGCGCGCGAGACAGGCGATCACGGTGAGCGTGCCGGCCCATGTGCGAAAATCCTTGGCGCTGAAGCGTTCGCCCAGGATGTCGCGCAGGTATTCGTTCAATTGCGCCGCGGTCGCGCGCCGCGGCACGCCCTCGTCGTCGTACTGGAACAGCGCGCCCCCCGACAGCCGGCTGCAACGGCGGACCAGCCGCACCAGCCGCCGATCGGTCAACACGGCTTCGCGCTGCTGTCCGCTCTTGCCGGGGAAACGAAACGTCACGGTGCCGTCGCGGGTGAACGTCACGTGCCGCAAGCGCAGCGTCGTCAAGCCGTAGGAATGATTGGTGCGCGCGTACTCGGCGTTGCCGATGCGGATCGAGGT
>Ga0207674_10008411_pt1 | contig 11923 bp, 9 predicted proteins | sample KBSCornC72_FD_184303 | JGI IMG/M metagenome (GOLD analysis project Ga0207674, IMG submission 184303) | Corn rhizosphere microbial communities from Kellogg Biological Station, Michigan, USA - KBS Corn C7-2 (SPAdes) (version 2) | ecosystem: Host-associated > Plants > Roots > Rhizosphere > Soil ... | reverse complement strand
AGAGAAACATCATCGTCGTGCCGTGCATCGTGAAGATCTGATTGTAGAGATCGGGATTGAGGATCCGCGCCTCCGGCCGACTCAACTGCAGCCGCATCAGCGCCGCCAATACGCCGCCCATCAAAAAGAAAACAAACGCCGTCACGATAAACCGCCGCCCAATCTCCTTGTGATCCGTCGTCGCGAGCCACCCGACAAATCCCGGCGGCCGCGCCCACGACTTGGCCAGTTCCTCACACTCCGTCTGCGACGATGCCGTCGCCGCGTCTTCGGCCATGGAGGAACTCGTTTTCATGAGTTAGGGCGGGACCGCTGGGACCGCCGGGTTTGTTCATCGCCGCTCCAACGCACAAACCACTTCGATTTCACCATCCGATTTTAGAGCCCCGCCTCCTCCGGTTAAGCGCCACACCTGCGATCGATGAAAACCAACCGCACCAAGACTGCCCCATTCGTGTCGTACCTGGCAGCCGCATCTGTGCTCTTGTTCGCATCCGCCACGCCGGCGGCCGATGTCGAGCGCGGTCGCGCCCTCCACGATACGCATTGCCGCATGTGTCACACGTCCGCCGCTTACAAGCGCGATAGCAAGGTCGGCCACAGCTACGAAGACGTTCGCGCTGAGGTGGTGCGCTGGCAGAAGAACTCGTCGTTGCGCTGGAGCGAAGAGGACATCGACAACGTCACGACTTATCTCGCCAAGACCTATTACGGCCTACCCTGCTCGTCTTGCTGAGCGGACGGCCCAGACGTGCCGGGGCGCGCTCCAGCCGTTCATCTTCTTCCAGCCCGTCCTTCATCCGCTTGCAGCGGGTAGGAATTTTCCTATCCCGCGATCCAGCGCCATTCACCCGGGCCCCTACGCTGAGCAGGGCGGCCTCGCGCACTCGGGCATCGGAATTATCCGATCTCGCAGCGGACTTATCCCCCTCCAGATTCAGCCGCCGCCGATGGTTTGTCCCCGCTCGTGCTCGCAGACTTGAGCCATGTTTCGGCCAGGGAATGGCACAACACAAAAGTGTTGGTAGCGAGCCGATCGGTCGTCGGCGGTTCAGGTGCCAAAAACTAGAAACTCAACTGAGGGGACACATCATGCAAGCCGAGCTTATCAGTCTGCACGCCGCTGGCAGCAATAACGCTGGAAGCCGGAGCGTCGACTCGAATGGCAACTGGGCGTCGGTCAAGCTGCCAGAGCTGATGGCACTTCTGGATGCGCATCACACGGCGCCTGTGGCCGACACCGGCGTGACGTTTTCAGTCCGACGCATCAAGCCCGGTGAAACTCTGTGCCGCGCCGGCGACGAGTTCGAAGCGCTGTACGTCGTGCGTTCCGGCTTCCTGAAAATGGTGAGCCTCGATCCGGTCGGCAACGAGCAGGTGCTCTCGTTCCCGATGCGTGGCGACGTGATTGGACTGAGCAGCCTGGAACCCGGCCACTACACCGCCGACGCCATTGCACTCGATAGCTGCCACGTCGTAGTGGTGCCGTTCGACCGCATCGCCAATCTCGGCCGCAGCGTTCCCGGCATCGAAAGGCTTCTCTACGCCACCTTCAGCCGCGAACTGGCCAGACGGCAGCGCGTGATCCGCCTGCTCGGCATGCTCAGCGCCGAGGCGCGCGTGGCTGCGTTTCTGCTGGACATGTCGGAGCGCTTCGCTCGGTTGGGTTGCTCGCGCTCGACCTTCGTGCTGCGCATGACGCGCGAAGAAATCGGAAGCTATCTAGGCATCAAGCTCGAAACCGTGAGCCGCACACTATCGGCGCTCGCAGCCGCCGGATTGATCACGGTCGACCGCCGCGAAGTGACCCTGAAGGACATCGCCGGCCTGCGCGGCATACTCGAGCAGCGCACCGAACCGGGCTGGGGGCGTCGCCATCGCCGTCCGTCCGCCGAGCGCAGCGTCGGCACCGCGGTCATCCCACCGCAGGCGGCCACGGCTCTGATCGCCGCCTAAGACGATTCGGCGGCCACGACGCGATTGCGGCCCGCCTGCTTGGCCGCGTACAGCGCACGGTCGGCCGCATCCATCAGCGCGTGAGCTCGGGGGCCCACGCGCGCGTCGGCCACACCCATGCTGACGGTGACGGCGATCCGCTTGCCTTCGGCACCCCGGCCCGAGCTGAACGGCTGCGCGGCGATCGCGCTGCGCACCCGGTCCGCGACCTGATAGGCGCTCGCAGCGTCGAGTCCCGGAAGGATCACGCCGAACTCCTCGCCTCCGATGCGCGCAACCAGATCGACCGCACGAAAGCCGTCCCGCAGCCGCGCCGCCAGCACCTTGAGTACCAGATCGCCGGCACGATGACCGAGCGAATCGTTGATCTGCTTGAAGCGATCGATGTCGACGAGCACCAGGGAGAACGACGCACCGCCGCGCAACCAGGAGCGCAACTCGCTGCGCAGACGCCATGCGAAATATCTCCGGTTGGCGAGTCCGGTCAGCGCGTCGTGCGCGACCTCGTGGCGCAAGCTGCGCTCGTCGCGCCGGAGTCGCCGCAGGTCGCGGTGCAACTGCCAGGCGGCACCGAGCGTCGCCCCGATAGCCAGGGCGGTAAGGCCCAGTAACGTGACCACCAGGCGCCCGCGCTCACGCGCCGACTGCATGCTGCGCGTGCGCAGCAGATCCTGTTCGGCCTGCTCCATCGCACCCGCAAGCGTCCGGATCGCCGCCATGAGGCTGGCCTCCGCCTTGATGTCGAGCTGCGTCGGCGCCGCATCCGATTGCTCGATCTGCTGCAACTGTCGTTGCACCAGCATCTGCAGTACGCGTGCGCGAGCGCTCTGGCCGGGGCTCTCATCCCAGTCGAGGTGTTGCATCTCGGCGAGCTCATGACGAATCGCCTCTCGAATCGCGGTGGATTCGACGGCCTGCATCGGGCGCTCATCGAGCCTCCTCGCATAGCGATCAGCCCGCTCGCCTTCGAGCAGCGTTGTCGTATGGATCAGCGTGGCAATACGCAGATCTGTGAGTGCTTCGAGGTCTGCGTCGCGTACGAGCTCCCTGACGGTCGCGACTGCCAGCGCAGCGATCGCCAGCAGCAGCGCGCACAGGCCGATCGTGACGTACGGCTCGAACAGCTCGGTCCATGAGGCACCGGACGCACGGCGATCACCGGCGCGCATCTCGGTAGGAGGCGCGTCGTCGCCAGCCGTCGGCGGATCGCCCGCAGCATCGACTGCGCCGAATGAGTCGCGCAACGCGCGCAAGCTCTCTTCCGTCTTATCGCACCAGCGTCACGGGGACGTCGGCCAGGTGAATCACTTGGTACGCAGTCGATCCGAGCAACAGGCCGGCCAGCGAACCGAGGCCACGCGTCCCCAGAACGATGCGACCGCACTTGAGCGCACGAGCAAGCTCGACGATACGCTCGGACGCGCGCCCGCTGACAGCGTGCGTCGAAAACCGGACGCCCGCCTCGCGCAATCGCTCGACGGCCGCGCTTTGTGCCGCGCTGGCCTGCTCGCTGCGGTAGTCGTCTATCATGTCCTTGGTGACGAAATCGGCCACGTAGCCGTCCGGCAAGGGCAACGTCACGTGCGAGAGCTCCACCTTCGGATCGAGTCCGCGGCCACGCAGATGGCATATGTACTCGACGGCGTGCAGCGCCGGCGCCGACCCGTCGACTGGCACCAGCAGCCGCTGGTAGTCCGGTTTCGACGCCGGCGCATCGGTATTCGGTGCACGCACTACCGTGACCGGCACGGCTGCGCGGTGGATGACCCGGTAGGCGACCGACCCCATGACCAGTCCTTTCCACTGACCCAGCCCGCGGCTGCCCAGAATGATTTCGTCGACCTGCTCCGCCTGCGCCACGCTCTCGATGCCGTCGGCCGGATCGCCGAGCTCGGTGTGCAAACGATAGGAAATGCCGGCCGCGTCCAGTATGGCGCGCGCAGTGGCGCTCGCCCGTCGCGCCAGGTCGAACGGCTCGACGAGCTTCTCCGCGTCGGGCGCAGCCGTCACCGTAAACAGGTCGTCGGGCTCGGCATGCAACAGGATCAACTCGCAGCGAGCGAATCGTGCAGCGTACTCGGCGGCATATTCCGCAGCCCGATTTCCATGTACCGACCCATCGAGCGCGACGAGGATGCGGTAGGGTAATTTCTCTGTCTCAGTTGCCATACCGAATCTGCGCTCCTTGAAAATCGCTTCGCACCATTGTTTGTGTTTGTTTTCGAGTATTGCCGAATGCCGACAGACTCCGGCTTGCCCCTGGCGAGCTGCTATGCTGCACTATCTCCCTCCGCAGAGTAAGGCCGGTTGATTCAAATCAAGCCCTGGCGCGGTTGAGGCCCGCCGGCGGCCCGCGCGCTCGGCACCAGGCGCTCGAGCAGTTCGACCGCCCGCCGCGCGACATCGCCGTCATCGCTCCGATCGGTCGAGAAGGCGACGCAGTGGGCAAGCTCGTCGGCGCTGAGCGGATCCTGCGTAGCGATCTGGCGATCGAGGACAGCAGTCGTCGCTTCCGAGGCATCGAGTGCCGCGCTCGCGCGCTGCGCGATCCGTGCACGCAGTACCGCATCGGGAGCTTCCGCGTGCAGGATCGCGAACGGGCAACCGAGCGTTGCCGCGAGATTTCGGAACTGGTCGCGCCGCGCGCGTTCGAGAAAAGCCGCATCCACGACGACCGGAAAGCCTGCTTCGATTGCGTGCTCTGCCACGCGGGCGATGCATTGATACGTCGCTGCGCCGGCCGCTGCGGTGTAGATCCCGCCGCCGAGGGCAGAATCGCTGCGCGTGGCCTCGCCGATGCCGTGCAACCGCTTGCGCTCGATGTCGGAGCGAACGCGGATCGCGCCGATCGCCTGCAGCACGGTCTGCGAGAGCGCAGTCTTGCCCGAGCCGGACAGTCCGTGCATGATCAGCAGCACCGGCTGCTCCGACGTCACGAGCTGCTGCGCGAGCGCAAGACGCGCGTGGCACTTCGACTGCAGCGGTTGCCGCTCGGCCGGAGGCACGTCGCTCTGAGCCGCGCGCATGGCCGCGACCTTGGCCCGGACGAGCGCCCGGTACACCATGTAGTAGCGCAGCAGCCGCACGCCCGCATAGTCGCCCGTGAGCTCGAGATACCGGTTCAGAAACCGGAACGCGAGATCGGTGCGTCGATGCTGCAGCAGGTCCATAGCCAGAAACGCGGCTTCGCTGATCACGTCGATCCAGCGTAGGTCGGCGCTGAACTCGATGCAATCGAAGATGCGCACCCGCCCGTCGATCAGCGCGATGTTGCCGAGGTGCAGATCGCCGTGGCATTCGCGCACGCAGCCTTCGCGCACGCGCTGGTCGAACAGCGGCGCCAGCGCCGCATGCTGATCCCTGGTCCATGCGTGCAACTCATCGAGCAGGGCGCGGTCGCTGCCGGCGAGTAACGGCAGCAGCTGCTCGAAGTTCTGCAGCGCCGGCTGCATGATCCGCTCGGGGCTGCCGAAGCCGCTGTCTGGCGTCGCCGCCGGCAGCGCGGCATGGAAGGCCGCCACACTTGCTGCGATCTCGTCCACGTGGGCGCCGGTGAGCTCGCCGCGTGCCAGCATCCGCTCGAGCAAGCCGCTCTGATCGAACTGGCGCATGCGCAGCGCGTACTCGATCGGCTCGCCCTGACCCTGCACCGTGGGATGCGCCGGCGTACCGGTGATCGCGACCACGTCCTCATACAGCTCGGGCGCGAGCCGCCGGTTCAACCGCAGCTCCTCGCAGCAGAAGAAGTGCCGCTTGGCAAGGGTCGAGAAGTCGAGGAAGCCGAGCGCGAGCGGCTTCTTGAGCTTGTAAGCATGCCGACCGGTCAGCAGAACGTCGGAGATGTGCGTCTCGATGTGCTCGACGTGGGCGACCGGATGCGGATAACAGCCCGGGTCCAGCAGCGCGTCGACCAGCTCGGCGTGCGCGTCGATCGAAGGTCGCGCGGCGGGTGACGCTGCGTGCTTCATCGGCGGTCTACTTCGGACCGGCGGGCTTCGAGTCGGTCGTCGGCAACGCTGGCGCCGCAGCCGGCGCCGGCGGACGAAATACGCCCTCGAGCGAACAGTTTCGGCCATCGCATCCGCGCATGGCGGCACACTGTTCCTTGGTTTGATCGAGCTCGACGTATTGCTTGCACTTGGTGCAATAGTGCAGAGGGGAATTGAACATCGCGGCTCTCCATCGGATGTCGGCCGTCGCGGCACGTATGATCATGAACCAGGAAGCGATCCGGGCACTTGCGCCAGATCAAGCTACCGTCGATGTTACGCCCCCGGCAGCGCGCAGGGTCTCGAGGTAGTCCGGCACGCGGCATGGCCAGCGCAGTTGCTCCTCGATCCGGTGCCGCAGCGCGTCTGCAGCGACCGGCTCGCCGTGCGTCAGGAACACCTGGCGCGGCGGCCGCTTGAAGCCACGCAGCCAGCCGAGCGTTTCGGAGTAGTCGGCATGCGCAGACAGGTTCGGCAGCGATTCGACCCGCGCACGCACCGCCACGTACTGACCGTGGATCTTCACCTCGGTCGCGCCAGCCATCATCGCGGCACCACGCGTCCCGGCCGCCTGGAATCCGGTGAACAGGATGGTATTGCGCGGATCGGGGGCGAATGCGCGCAAATGGTGCAGAATGCGGCCCCCTGTCGCCATGCCGCTGGCCGAAACGATGACCATCGGGAAGGTGCGCGTATTGAGCTGCTTCGACTCTTCGACCGTGTTGACGATGTGCGCCGCCGTGCACATGGCCGCGCACTCGGCCGGCGTCAGGCGGTGCTCGCCCTGGTACTTGCGGTAGAGCTGCGTCACGTCGGCGGCCATCGGACTGTTCAAAAAGACCGGAACATCGCGAATCGCCTGTTCTTCCTTCAGCCGGTGAATGTAGTACAGCAATTGCTGCGCGCGTCCGACCGCGAAAGCCGGCACGATCACGCTGCCTCCGTGCGCAACCGTGCGGTTGATCACGGCGGCGAGCTGCGTTCCAGGATCGACCGCCTCGTGCAGACGATCGCCGTAAGTCGATTCGAGCACCAGATAATCGGCATGCTCGACCGCCGCCGGCGCGACGATCACGGGATCGGCCGGCCGGCCGAGGTCGCCCGAGAACAGCACCGATGTCCCCCGGTATTCGAGCAGAATCATCGCTGCGCCGAGAATGTGTCCGGCCGAAAGCAGTGTGAACCGCACACCGCCGCCGAGATCAGTCGTATCGCGGTAACCGACCGGCCTGAGCGAGCCGAGGCAGCGCTCGGCATCGCGCAAGGTATAGAGCGGGAGCGCGGGCGCATGCTTCGAGTAGCCATGCCGGTTCGCGTACTCGGCCTCTTCCTCCTGCAGGTAGCCGCTGTCGGGCAACAGGATGCGGCAGATGTCTTCGGTGGCGTGCGAGCAGAACACCGGACCCCCAAAGCCGCGCTTGACGAATAACGGCAGGTAGCCGCTGTGATCGAGATGCGCATGCGTGAGCACCACCGCGTCGACCTCGCGGGGGTCCACCGGCGGTGCATCCCAGTTGCGCAGGCGCAGCTGCTTAAGACCCTCGAACAGGCCGCAATCGATCAAAACGCGCTTTCCGCCCGCGCGGATCAGGTACTTCGAGCCGGTCACGGTTCCGGTCGCGCCGAGAAACTGAATGCTGAGTTGTCGTGATTCCATGTGCAGAAGCGTGGGGAAATTGGCTGCATGCTACTGTCGCAAGCCCGCGCCAGCGACGGTTGACCTGGATCAACCAATGCGATGAAGTCGGCGTGCGTTGCGCCGCACGCTGAAGTTTGCCGCCGCCTTGATTTACGTCAACAACGATCCGCCGCTAATGCTGCAGTCTGCGATCGGAGACCGCGTCTTCGCACAAGCCCCGCCAGGAATGAGCATGGAGCCTCACAACAATCTCGACTGCCAGCACAGTCCTATTCCCGATATCCGTGCGCTGCGCAGTGGCTCTGCGCGCATGCCTGCACACTCGCACAGCGGCGGCAACATCGAGGACGCACTGCACGATCCCTCTGGGGCGCGCAAAATAGCCGATGTTTCGTCCCGCTGCTCTCTGCTGTCGCACTAAAGACCGAATTTGAAATGCCTTGGAGCGAAGAGCGCTATCCGCCGGCGATGGAGTCGCTGCCCGAACCCGTGCGCGCGAAGGCGATCGACATCGCCAACGCCCTGCTCGCGGAAGGACACGACGACGGCTTCGCGATCCGCGTCGGCATAGCGCGCGCAAGAGAATGGGCACAACATCATGGTATCGACGGCTACACCGACGGATTCTGAGACCGGCATCGCGCCAGCGCAACCATCGGTAGAGCTGGTAGCTAGCGCCCCTCTGCCTGTCGCCATACCCGACGGGGCGCGCATCCGCGAGCGGGCCGCGCGCAGGCGGCGCATTGCCGCGATCTCCTTGTGGATCGCGGTCGTCGCCATCGGGGCTGCGGTCGCGCTGTACTTCTGGAAGCAGCATCGGGTCCCGCCGCTTCCGCCTGGTATCGCCATGAGCAACGGGCGCATCGAGGCAACCGAGATCGATGTTGCGAGCAAGCTTCCTGGCCGCATCAAGGATGTGCTCGCGCAGGAAGGCGATTTCGTCGAAGCCGGGCAGGTTGTCGCGCTGATGGATACCCAGACGCTGGATGCCGAGCTGCGGCAAACGCAGGCCCAGGTGCGGCAGGCGCAGAATGCCATCAATACCGCCACGGCGGTGGTCGACCAGCGCGAGAGCGAGCTCGCGTTCGCCGAGCACGAGTTGCGCCGCTCGGAGGACTTGCTGGCGCGCGGCTTCGTAAGCCGGCAGAAAGTCGATAGCGATCGGACGCACATGCTGACGGCGAGAGCCGCGTTGATCGCGTCGCGTTCGCTGGTCACGGAAGCTAAGTCGGCCCTCGAAGCAGCGCACGCGGCTGCAGAGCGTGTGAGCTCCGATATTCGCGATTCCACCTTGACCGCCCCGCGTTCGGGCCGCGTGCAGTACCGCCTCGCGCAGCCCGGGGAAGTGCTGCCGGCGGGCGGCAAAGTCTTGACCATGCTCGACATCAGCGATGTCTACATGACGTTGTTCCTGCCCGAGACTCTGGTCGGACGCATCGCAATCGGCGCGCAAGCGCGCATCGTGCTCGATGCGGCTCCGCAGTACGTGATCCCTGCGAAAGTCTCCTATGTCGCGTCGGAAGCGCAGTTCACGCCGAAGACCGTGGAGACCGCGAGCGAGCGCCAGAAGCTCGCGTTCCGCATCAAGGCGCAGATCGATCCCGAGCTGCTCAAGAAGTATCGCACGCAGGTAAAAACCGGATTGCCCGGCGTCGCTTACGTGCGCTTCGATTCTCGTGTGGAGTGGCCGGCCGCCCTGCAACCCAGGCTCCCGCAGTGATGCCTGAAGCAGGTCCGGGCCACGCGGTCGCGCGGTTGTCGGGCGTCGCGCTGCGCTATCGCAAGAAGCCGGCTCTGCACGACCTCGATCTCACCATTCCGTCCGCCTGCATGGTCGGCCTGATCGGCCCTGACGGTGTCGGCAAGTCCTCCCTGCTCGCGCTCATCGCCGGCGCACGCCGGATCCAGAGCGGCGCGGTCGAAGTGCTCGGCGGCGACATGCGCAGCCGTGCGCATCGACGCGCGACCTGCACGCGCATCGCGTACATGCCGCAAGGGCTGGGGCGCAACCTCTACCCGACCCTTTCGGTGCAGGAGAATCTCGATTTCTTCGCGCGCCTGTTTCCGCAGACGCGCGGGCAGCGCCACGATCGCAGCGAAGCCCTGCTCGCGGGCACCGGGCTGGCGCCATTTCGCGACCGGCCGGTCGCGCAGTTGTCGGGCGGCATGAAGCAGAAGCTCGGCCTGTGCTGCGCGCTGGTGCACGATCCCGATCTCATGATCCTCGACGAGCCGACCACCGGCGTCGATCCATTGTCGCGCCGGCAGTTCTGGCAGCTGCTCGCGGGCCTGCGCGAGCACCGGCCGGACATGAGCGTAATCGTCGCCACCGCCTACATGGAGGAGGCGCAGCGCTTCGACTGGCTGATCGCCATGGACGCGGGCCGCTTGCTCACGACCGGAGCGCCCGACGAAATCCTGCGCCGCAACGGCGCGAGCTCTCTCGAGGACGCCTTCGTCGCGCTGCTGCCACCGGAAAAGCGGCGCGGACATCGCCAGCTCGTAGTCACTCCACGCACCGTAGTAGCGGACGGCCCTGCAATCGAGGCGCGCGATCTCACCCGGCGCTTCGGTGCATTCACTGCAGTCGATCACGTCAGCTTCCGTATCGAGCGTGGCGAGATCTTCGGCTTCGTCGGCTCGAACGGCTGCGGCAAGACCACGACGATGAAGATGCTCACGGGTCTGCTGCCACCGACCGAAGGCGAGGCCTGGGTGTTCGGGCACCCGACCGACGCGACCGACGTCGAGACGCGCGGCCGCGTCGGCTTCATGTCGCAATCGTTCTCGCTCTATACCGAGCTGACCGTGCGGCAGAATCTCGAGCTGCATGCGCGCTTGTTCCGGCTGCCGCGCGGCCGTATCGCGGCGCGCGTTGCGGAGACAGCACAGCAGTTCGGGTTGACCGAGTATCTGCCCGCGCTGGCCGACGGGCTTCCGCTCGGCGTGCGCCAGCGGCTGTCGCTCGCGGTCGCCGTGATCCATGGTCCCGAGATGCTGATCCTGGACGAGCCGACTTCCGGAGTCGACCCGGTCGCGCGCGATCACTTCTGGGAATTGCTGATCGATCTGTCGCGCAACCGTGGCGTGACGATATTCGTCTCGACGCACTTCATGAACGAGGCCGAGCGCTGCGACCGCATCTGCCTCATGCATGCCGGACGCGTGCTGGCTCAAGGCGCCCCCGCCGAGCTCACAGCCGCGGCCGGCGCCGCGACTCTGGAGGATGCGTTCGTGGCGTACATCGAGCGAGCGAGCGAACTGCCGGCGCCAGCCGGGAGCCTTGCGCTGGTCCCTGAAACGCCGCTCGTCGAGGGGCTGCCCAGGGTCGAAGCGTTCAGCCTCCGTCGCCTGCTGGCCCTCATGAGGCGCGAGTCCCTCGAAGTGCGCCGCGACCCGGTGCGCCTTGCCTTCGCGCTGCTCGGTCCCCTGCTGCTGATGATCGTGTTCGGGTACGGCATCTCGTTCGACGTCGAGAACCTGTCATACGCCGTGCTCGATCAGGATCGCACCCCCGATAGCCGAGCTTACCTCGAAAATTTTGCCGGCTCGCGCTATTTCCGCGAGCAGCTGCCGCTCGCCGATTACAAGGAGCTCGAGCGGCGTCTCGCCAACGGCACGCTCAAGATCGCGATCGAGATTCCGCCGCAGTTTGGCCGCGATCTAAGACGCGGACGCTCGCCCGAGATCGGCGTCTGGGTCGACGGCGCCAATCCGTTTCGCGCCGAGGTGAGCCGCGGGTACGTGGAGGGCGTGCACCAGGCGTATCTGGACGAGCTCGCGCGTCGCGATCCGGCCGCAACCGTCAACAACCCGCTCGCAAGAGTGGAGGTGCGCTTTCGTTACAACCAGAATTTCAAGAGCGTCTATGCGATGGTGCCCGGCAGCATCATGATGCTGCTCGGACTCATTCCCGCGATGATGACGGCACTCGCGGTCGTGCGCGAGAAGGAGCTCGGCTCGATCACGAATCTGTATGTGACGCCGCTCACGCGCACCGAGTTCCTGCTCGGCAAACAGCTGCCGTATGTCGCGATCGCGTTCTTCAACTTTCTGTGCATGGCCGCGCTGGCTTTGGTTGTCTTCCACGTTCCGATCAAAGGCAGCTACGGCGCCCTCGGGTTCGGCGCTTTGTTGTACGTCACCGGCACGACGGCGTTCGGGCTGCTGATCTCGACGTTCGTGCGGACGCAGATCGCTGCGATCTTCGCTTCGGCGATCCTGACGAGCATGCCGGCGATTCAGTTCTCGGGGCTGCTGGTTCCGGTCTCGTCGCTGTCGCCGGACGCGAAGGTCATCGGGGCTCTCTTTCCGGCCACGCACTTCCATCACATCGCGG
>Ga0207674_10008409_pt1 | contig 11926 bp, 9 predicted proteins | sample KBSCornC72_FD_184303 | JGI IMG/M metagenome (GOLD analysis project Ga0207674, IMG submission 184303) | Corn rhizosphere microbial communities from Kellogg Biological Station, Michigan, USA - KBS Corn C7-2 (SPAdes) (version 2) | ecosystem: Host-associated > Plants > Roots > Rhizosphere > Soil ... | reverse complement strand
CGATGCGCAGATAGCGGCCGTTGAAGGTGGAAGGAATCGTACCGGCGACCTCAAGATCGGTCAGCGTCAGTTCCTCCCGCATCGGCGCATAGAGACCTTGCAGAAACGGGTGTGGACCAGCTTCGGCCATGTGCTTGCGGTTGAAAGCGGCGATCGCCTCGACGCCCTTGGTGACGGATGAACGGATCAATGTTTCGATGCGACTCATAACAGCCTCCTTCCAATGTTGACAGTGTCTATATTGGAAGGATGTGGGCGTTGTCAACATGGCATCGCACAGCTATGGATATGCCCATGAAGAATATCGAGAGCGAAACGCGCAGCTATCATCATGGCGACCTTCGGCGAGCACTGCTGGACGCAGCCCTGGCTTTGCTTTCCGAGGAACAGGGCTGGAGCTTCTCGATCCGCGAGCTGGCGAGGCGGGCGGGTGTCACCCACAGCGCGCCGAACAAGCATTTTCCAACCAAGCGACATGTGCTGGCGGCGCTGGCAGGCGTGGGATTCGAGATGCTGCGCGATCGGATGCTGACCGAAAGCGCCGCCGTGACCCCGGCCGATCTGGCGCTGGCGGCGACTGGGGTCGCCTATGTCCGGTTCGCGGTCGAAAATCCCGCGCTCTACCGGCTGATGTTCGGACCCGAACTTGCGGGTGAGGCCATGCCGGATGACACTGAGGTGGCGGGCGCAGGCGCAAAGGCTGTGCTGGAAGACGCCATCCTGCGCGCTGCCGAAGCCAGGCTGCTCCGCTTTCCGGCTGACGATCAGCCGGCGCGGGCGATCGCTGCGCTGACCTGCTGGTCTGCGGTGCACGGGCTGGCGATGCTGCTGATCGACGGGAAAGCGCCACCGGAGCCGCCGGCCGGGATGCTCGCCGGCGCCATGGTCGCCAATCTGATGACCGGGCTCAGGCGCTAGGCCTCGTCAGCCGCTCGCCAGCGGCGTGACGATCGGCAACACCTCGCTGCCGCGATCGGGGGCATCCTCGCGCCAGCGCACCGAACCGAAAGGCCGCTCCAGCATGCGGCGGCTCTGGATCGGCTCCGGCCCGCGATGGAAGGCATAGGCACGTTCCTGAAGATCGATGTCCTCTGGTGTGTAGCGGCCCCGCAGGCGCAGATAATCGTGCCAGGTGGGGCAATGAAAACGCTCGGTCCACAGCCCGGGATCAGCGATATTGCGCGAGATCGACCAGTCATAGGCGCCGTTGCGGTGACGGACCTGCTGGACCTGTTGCATGAGGCCATAAAAGGCGCGCGCCTTTACGGGATCGACATCATATTCGATCTCGACGACGATCGGCCCGCTTCGCCCGGTAAGCGCGAGCGCGAAGGGGGGCGTGTCGAGTTCGACCGGTTCGCGGTCGCCGCCCTCCACGCCCGGCATTGGCATGAAGCGGCTCAGCAGGACAGTGAAGGCCATCAGGACGGCCGAGATCAGTAACGCCACGGTCACGCCATGCGATTGCGCGGCATGGCCCCAGACCCAGCTTCCGATCGCGATGCCGCTGGCACTGGAGGTCTGGAACGCCGCAAGCGTACGTCCGGCGACCCAGCGCGGCACTGACAGCTGGATCGTGATATTGAACAGCGTCATGGTCGCCATCCAGCCGGCGCCCATCAGCGCGAGCGCGGCGGCGGTCAATATCAGGCTGCCGCTGAGCGCGACCACGGCGATCATCACCGCCATGAGGGCCGCTGCGAAAGCGAGGGTGCGGTCATGATCGAACCGGTCGCGGAGCACGCCGACATTGAGTGCACTGAACACCGCGCCTATGCCGAAGGCGCCAAGGATCACGCCATAGACCAGCGCCTCGCCATGCAGCAGGTCCCGGGCCACCACCGGCATGAGCGCGAGGATTGAGCCGCCGGCGAGCGAGGTCGCGAAAGAACGTCCCAATACTGTCCGGATCGGTGGCGAATGGAGCACATAGCGAACGCCGGAGCTGAGCGCGCGAAGCAGATTTTCCGGCGGCAACCGGGATACTTCCTGCTCGCGCCGCCACAGCAGCATGACGATCAGCAAGGGGATGTAGAGCAACGCATTGGCCGAAAAACCGGCGACGGCGCCGGCTGTGGCGACGATCACGCCGCCGATCGCGGGACCGATGCTGCGGGCGATGTTGAAGCTGATGGAATTGAGCGCGACGGCTTGAGGCACGACACCGGCAGGCACCTGCTCGGTCACCGCCGCGGCCCAGGCGGGCCAGAGCAGCGCGGTGCCGGTGCCGGTCAGGCAGCACAGGCCAAGCAGACTCCAGGGGCCAAGCGCATCGGCACCGGTCAACACGGAGAGAGCAACGCTACCGAGGAGCGAGATTGACACGGCGACGAGCCCGACGCGCCGCCGATCGTACATGTCCGCGATCGCGCCCGCCAGGATCGCGAGCAGCATCACCGGCAGCATGACTGCACTTTGCACCAGCGCGATCATGTCGGCGGCAGTGGTGAGCTGGGTCATCGACCAGGCGGCGGCCACGCCGAGGATCATCAGGCCAAAATTTGACATCAGGCTTGCCAGCCACATGCGGCGGAACAGTGGCACGCGCAGCGGCGCGTGGATCGGCGTCCGTGCCTCCCTTTGCCCTTCATTTGCCCCGTTGGAAGCCACGTCATCCTCCGTCCGTGGCAGCCGATGCCGCGTGACGGGCCAAATGGCAATGCAGCTTGCTTCAATTCCCCTGCTGCTGCGCCGTTTTCCACTGGCGATAGTTGAGCTTCGCCTCCTGAACATAGCCGCTGCGCGCGATCAGCTTCAGCACTGCGCGGTTGACCAGATTGGCCGGGAAACGCAGCGGTCGGGCGAAATCGACGAACAGGACGATGCGACGCTCCACCGTGTCGTTCCAGGCGTTGTGGATGAAGGTATCGTCGAAGATCAGGCTGTCGCCCTCGCGCCAGTGGCGCCGCTCCCCGTTGACATCGATGCCGCAGGCTTCGGCGCGTTCGGGGATGACGACGCCGAGATGGTAGCGCAGCACGCCCTTGTAGGGCCCGCGGTGCGGCGGCAGGCGCTTGCCGGGCTCGAGCACGGAGAAGAAGGCGGTGGTGAGGCCGGGGATCCCGCTCAGCGCCGCCCAGGTGGCGGGGCATCGGGCGATATTGTCCTCGAAACGCAGGCCGTAGCCCAGGAAGAAATAGGTCTTCCAGCGACGATCATCCGAGAGTTTGGCCTGATCGACCGAGATCTGCTCGAAACCAGGGATCGGCGCGTCGTGCTTGAGGAGATCGAGCACCTCGCCCCGGATCGCCGGATAGAAGCTTTCCATGCGTCTGACCCAAGGAAAGGCACCGCTGGCGAAGAAGGGGCGGTCGCCGACCCGCGAGAGGCGTCCGAGCAGGCGTTCGATCGCGGGCATCATCCCGCCGGCCAGGCGGAGCGTACGGGGCAGCTGCGCGGCGGTTGTCGCGGTCATGCGGCCACGGTCCGCCCGCCATCCCCGGGCAAGCCGATCCGGTCCAGGCCGATCCGCGCGGCCTCGCCGGGCAAGGGCTCGAACGAGGGATTGCGGGCGACGATGTTGGCCCGTTCGCGTGCCACGTCACAGACGGTCAGGCCAAGCGGTTTGGCGCGGCCCGGATAGGGGCGCGGCGGCGTGATCTCGTCGCAGCGCAGGGTCCGCAGGTAGAAGGGGCGATGCCGGGCGGTGACGGTCGCGGTGATCCGGCTGCCGGGGCGCAGGTCTGCGGTGATGAAAGGCAGGCGCAGCATCGCATAGGCAAGCTCAGGCACGCGGCCGCTGAGCGCCGGATCGACGCAGAAACAGTTGGCGTCGACCAGCCATCGTCCGCCGCCGACCAGGGGGTTCAACTCGTCGGGAAAGGCATCGAGCGCGGGAGACGTATGCCACGGCTCAGTTACGACATGCAGGCGGATCGATGCACAGAGCACGCCCTTGAACCGAAGCGCGATTGTCTCGGCATGCGTGTCATGATCGTGATCGTCGGACAGCTTGCCATCTTCACGCCAGTGGGCGGCGCCGGCCTCATGATAGGCCCGATAGCGCAGCGCGTGGACCGCAGTCGCCGTATCGGCGTCCCTGACTAGCTCATAATCAGCATTGCGCAGCAGCAGCCTGACCCGTTCGTGCAGCGTTTCATGGGCGTCCAGAAGGGCGCGCAGATCCTGCGCCAAAATCGGCGTGTGAAGCATGATTTCATCCCCGGAAGAATGAAATCGATGCTAGCGATCAGGCGGATTTCCGCAGTTCGAGACGCCTCCATTCCGGATCGAACCCCGCGGTCCGGAGCGGAAATGCCTCCATTATGGATGAATCGGGCTCAGGTGATCTGGGTCAACTCCGGAAGAGCCTGGATCGCGCGGCGCCGCTCGAGCGAAAGCCGCATCACGAGCGGCGGGCGCACCACCAGATGATTCGGCGTGACGCCGACGAACTGGCGGAACTCACGGATGAAATGCGATTGATCGGAGAAGACGTCGCCGGCCACGTCCAACCAGGATTGTGTCCCCTTCGAAAGCTCCGCGGCAGCCTTGAGCGCACGATATTTGCGCGCGAGCAGCTTGGGCGGACCGCCATAGGTGCGCTTGGCAAGCCGCTCGACCTGCCGCGTCGACATGCCGACATGATCGATCAGCGTGTCCACTTCGGGCGAGCGCGAAGACGCCAGCCACTTGTCGGTCAGGCTGGTAAACCAGAAATTGGGGTCTGGCACGCGCATCATCAGCGCGCCGAACAGCTGGTCGGCCACCGCGACCATGTCCGGATGGCGTTCCACCCCTTCGAGCACGCTGAGCGCCCTCAACAATATATCACCGAACAGCGGCTCCGCATCCTCGATACGATTGGCATAGATGCTGGCATCCTCCCGGATCAGCGCGGCCCAGCCGGCGGGCTGAAGGCCGATGCCAAGCACGAGCAGCGGTCCCTTCGCATCGAAGCGATAGGCCCCGAAGGTCGGCCCAAGCAGGCTGACGCGTGGGGCAGCCATGCGGCGCCCGTCCAGGAAATCATACACTGCGCTGCCCCGCACCACGAAGCGAAGTTGCGGTAGATCGGCCCGCATCACGTCCGTGTACTGCGGCAGATCGGCATGAAATATATAATAAGACGAAACCACACTGCGGAGCGAAGGCGCAGGCACATAATATCGAAGCCCGATGGGCGTCCCCAACTCGCGCACGCAACACCCCCGTTTCAGCCCGCCGGGGATAATATACGAAAATGGTACGAAAATGGACAAAATTTGTCGGAGATAGAAAAAAGCCCAGCCGAGCACTGCTCGGCCGGGCCTAAGGAAAAGGCCTTCCCATGGGAAGTCCTTCGGGTCGCAAGGCCGCGCATAAGGGCGATGGCGGAAACTGTATTGAACAGAATCGACTTTTCTCACACGGTTAATCAACCAAACCGTTATGATGAGCTGTTTTTGACCCGGCGCCGCGGCGCTGCCATAGGCAGCCCATGGCTCTCTATCCGCTGCTCAGACCGCTCATCTTTGCGCTGGACGCGGAACGCGCGCACCTGCTGAGCCTCAAGGCACTGGCGGCGGCACCGGCGTTCGCGCCTGTGCAGAAGGATCCGGCGCTCGCGACGCAGGTCGCGGGCCTGGATTTCCCCAATCCGGTCGGGCTGGCGGCCGGCTATGACAAGGACGCACTTGCCCCGGCGCAGCTGCTTGGGCTGGGCTTCGGTTTCGTCGAAGTGGGCACGCTCACGCCGCTGCCGCAGGCGGGTAACGCCAGACCGCGCCTGTTCCGGCTTGCCGAGGATCAGGCCGTCATCAATCGCATGGGCTTCAACAATGGCGGGCTGAGGGCCGCAGCGGACCGGCTGGGAAGCCGCACGAGACGCGGGATCGTCGGCGTCAATATCGGCGCCAACAAGGATTCGACTGATCGCATCGCCGATTATGTCGCCGGCGTCCGCACCATGATGGGGATCGCGGACTATCTGACGATCAACATCTCCTCGCCGAACACGCCGGGGCTGCGCGCCTTGCAGGATCGCGGCGCGCTGCAGGAGTTGCTGGGGCGGGTGATGGATGCTCGGGGCCTCGGCATTCCGCCGATCTTCCTCAAGGTCGCGCCCGATCTGGAGCCGGCCGACATCGATGACATCGCCGCCGTCGCGATCGAACAGGGCATCGACGGGCTGATCGTTTCCAATACGACGATCAGTCGACCGCCCTTGCAATCGCGCTTCTCGTCCGAAACGGGAGGGTTGTCGGGCGCGCCGCTCAGAACGCTTGCACTTGAGCGGCTGCGCGATTTCCGGAAGGCCACGGGCGGCGCGCTCCCCTTGATCGGGGTCGGCGGGATCGCGAGCGCGGAGGATGCCTATGCGCGCATCCGCGCGGGCGCGAGCCTGGTGCAGCTTTATTCGGCGCTGGTTTACGAAGGACCAGGACTGGCGAAACGGATCGCGACCGGCCTGAAGGCGTTGCTGGCACGGGATGGTTTCGCCACCGTCGCGCAGGCCGTCGGCGCTGAATAGAAGGGAGTCCCATGATCCTGCGCATGCTTGTCCTGCTGCTGCTGATCCTGCCGGTGTCGGCCCGGGCGGCCGGCGGGATCGTGTCGACGGCCAATCCGCTCGCCTCCGAGGCTGGCCGCGAGATCCTGCGCGAAGGCGGCAGCGCCGCTGATGCCGCCATGGCGGTCATGGTCGCGCTGACGGTGGTCGAGCCGCAATCCTCGGGAATCGGCGGCGGCGGCTTCCTGCTCTACAATGACGGCAAGACAGGCCGCGTCGCCACGATCGACGGCCGCGAGACCGCGCCCGCCAGCGCCACCCCCAACCGCTTCGTCAATCCGGACGGCTCGCCGATGGCCTTCATGCAGGCGGTGCCCGGCGGGCTTTCGGTCGGCGTGCCTGGCAACATCGCACTGATGGCGAGCGCGCATCGCAAATGGGGCAAACTGCCCTGGGCGAAGCTGTTCGATCCGGCGATCCGGCTGGCCGAGCAGGGCTACACCGTGACACCGATTCTTGCCGGGCGGCTGGCGATGATGGAGAAAATCTGGGCGGATTTCCCCGATGCGCGCGCGATCTACTGGCAGGATGGGCGGCCCAAGCAGGTTGGCGAGAAAGTGGTCAATCCGGCGCTGGCGGAGACGCTGCGCCAGATCGCGGCGGAAGGCCCGACAGCCTTCTACAAGGGCGATGTCGGCAAGGCGATCAGCGCGGCCGTGGCAGTTGCGCCGCGCAACTCTTCGGCGCTGACGGCGGAGGACCTTGCCGCCTACCGCGCCAAGGACCGGCCACCGGTGTGCGGTACCTATCGGGTGTACCGGATCTGCGGGATGGGGCCGCCATCCTCGGGCGCGACCACGGTGCTGTCGATCCTCGGCACGCTTGAACGCTTCGACATGAAGAAGCTGGGCAAGGATAATCCCGTCGCCTGGCACCTGATCGGCGAAGCGATGATCCTCGCCTACGCCGACCGCGAGAAATATCTCGGCGACAGCGATTTCGTCGAGGTGCCGCTCAAGGGATTGCTCGATCGGCGCTACCTGCGTGAACGTTCAGCGCTCATCTCGCCGGATCATGCACGCGACAACTATCCGGCGGGCAAGCCGGCGGGCGCGACGATGCTGGCCGTGACACCGGCGCCGGACGAGCATGGCACCACCCATTTCGTCGTGCGGGACGGAGACGGGAATATCGTGTCGATGACCTCGACCGTGGAGGGGCCGTTCGGCAGCCAGCTGATCGCCGGCGGCATGTTCCTCAACAATGAGCTGACCGACTTCAATTTCGTGCCTGAGAAGGACGGCAAACCTGCCGCCAACAGGGTGCAGGCGGGCAAACGGCCCTTGTCCTCGATGTCGCCGACGATCGTCTATGATGCCAGGGGGCAGGTCGTGCTTGCCCTTGGTTCGGCGGGGGGCAAGCGGATCATCATGCATGTCCTCAAGACGCTGGTCGGCGTGCTCGACTGGGGGCTTGAGGCTAAGGACGCGATCGCGCTCCCCAACATCTATTTCCGCGACAAGGCGCTGCTCGTCGAGAAGGGCAGCGCGCTGGAGGCGATGGCGCCCGCGCTGACGAAGCTCGGCCATGTCGTGACGCCGGCCGATCTGGATTCGAAGGTCAACGCAGTCCAGCTGACCAAAAGCGGCTGGCGGGGCGCCGCCGATCCGCGTAGCGAAGGTGTCGCACTGGCCGAATAGAGCCGGAATGCATTACGTCCGTTCGCCCTGAGTAGGGACTGAGCTTGGCGAAGGCCCGTATCGAAGGATGCTTCGATACGCCACTTCGACAGGCTCAGCGGCTACTCAGCACGAACGGAAGGATGGGTTGGAGGTCGCGGGAGAGGTCGTGCGCGTATTCGAGCATTTTCCCAATCTGGTCACGATGTTCCTGGCCCGTGCGGCGGAGGGCGGAGACAAGCCGTTCCTCTGGGCCAAGAAGGACGGGGCCTGGCAGCCGACCAGCTGGAAGCAGGCGGCCGATCAGGTGGCATCGCTTGCGGCGGGCCTGAAGGCGCTTGGGCTGAAGCCGGGCGACCGGGTGCTTTTGATCTCCGAGAACCGGCCCGAATGGTGCATCGCTGATCTCCCGATCATGGCGGCAGGCTGCGTCACCGTGCCGACCTACATCACCAATACCGAGCGTGATCACCTCCATATCCTCGAGAACAGCGGCGCGCGGGCGGCGTTCGTGTCGAATGCGAAGCTGGCGCGGGCCTTCATGCCGGCGGCGATGCGCTCCTCAAGCTGCGTCACGGTGGTCAGCTTCGAGCCCCTTCGCATCGGGCAGGCGGGCGATATCGGCTTCGCGCTCTACGCCGATCTGATCGCGCGCCATCCGCCGGAGCCGATCACGGCCGATTTCACGCGCGATGACCTCGCCTGCGTCATCTACACCAGCGGCACGGGCGGGGCGCCGCGCGGGGTGCGCCAGCACCATGGGTCGATCCTCGCCAATGTCGAGGGCGCCGCGGCGATCATCATTGAGGATTTCGGCTGGGATGACGAGATTTTCCTGAGCTTCCTGCCCGCGAGCCACGCCTATGAGCATAGCGGCGGTCAGTTCCTGCCGATCGGGCTGGGCGGGCAGATCTATTATTCGGAAGGCTTGGAAAAGCTCGCCTCGAATATCGAGGAGGTGCGGCCGACGATCATGGTCGTCGTGCCCCGGCTGTTCGAGGTTCTGCGCCAACGCATCCTCAAATCGATCGAGAAGCAGGGGGCGGTGCCCAACTATCTGCTGAAGCGCGCGCTCGACATCGGTGCGCGGGATTATGCGCGGACCAAGCGGCTGCGCGATCTGCCGATGGACGTGCTGCTCGATCAGACGATCCGGCCCAAGATCGCGAAACGCTTCGGCGGGCGGATCAAGGCGATGGTCTCGGGCGGAGCTCCGCTCAATCCGGATGTCGGCATCTTCTTCCACGCGCTGGGGCTGACCTTCCTGCAGGGTTATGGGCAGACTGAGGCGGGGCCGGTGATTTCGTGCAACCGGCCAAGCGCGGGGCTGCGGATGGATTCGGTCGGGCCGCCGCTCAAGGGCGTCGAGGTGCGGATCGCCGAGGATGGCGAGATCCTCGTGCGCGGCGAACTCGTCATGCACGGCTACTGGAACAATGCGCAAGAGACCGATCGGGTGCTGAAGGACGGCTGGCTGCACACTGGCGACATCGGCATCATCGACGAGAAGGGGCGGCTGGCGATCACCGATCGCAAGAAGGACCTGATCATCAACGACAAGGGCGACAATGTCGCGCCGCAACGGGTCGAGGGCATGCTCACGCTGGAGCATGAGATCGTCCAGGCGATGGTCCATGGCGACCGCAAACCCCATCTGGTCGGGCTGATCGTGCCCGATCCCGAATGGATGCGTGAATGGGCCGAGGCGGCGGGGGTTCCGGCGGAACTGGAGACGCTGAGGAGCAATCCGGCCTTCCACCGGGCGCTGGGTGGTGCGGTCGATCGCGTGAATGCGGGGCTGTCGGTGATCGAAAAGGTCCGGCGCTTCGTCATCGCCGATGAACCGTTCACGATCGAGAATGAACAGCTGACGCCGTCACTCAAGATCAGGCGGCACGTGATCCGGAAGGTGTATGGCGATCGGCTGGACGCGCTTTATCGGGCGCAGGGGTAGGTCTTCCTTCTAACGTCACCCCGGACTTGATCCGGGGTGACGGGTTAGCGTGGTCAGTTGCCCCAATCCACGATCGCCCAGCCGCGCTGCTTCGCCAGCCGCCGCAGTTCGTCGTGGGCGTTCACCGCAAAGGGCTCGTCCGCCCATTCCAGCACCGGCGCGTCGGAGGCGTGGTCGGAATAGAAACGTATGTGGGAGTGTTCGCGGGCGATCCCCTCGCGGTCCATCCAGGCGACGATCATGCGGAGCTTGGCCGGGCCGTAGCAATTCTCACCATCGACCCGCGCAATCACGCGGTCGTCCAGTCCGGTGAGGCTGTTGGTGGCGATCACGTCGTCGAAGCCGAGCTGCCGGGCAATCGCCTCCACATAAAGGCGGTAGGACGCGGTCGCCATGACGAGCCGCCTCCCCGCCGCGCGATCAGCGGCGATGGCATCGAACGCGCCGGGGTGGATGTTGCCAGCCAGCGTCTTGCCGGCGAAACTCGCGGCGACGGTGGCAAGCTCGCTCTTGCGGCTATGCGGGCCGAGCAGGATTCGCTGGTTGAGTTCCTTGAGACGCTGGCGGTCGAGCAGCTTCAGGCCATAGCCGATGACGGTAAGACCCACGATCGGCAGCAGGATCAGCCGCCAGGGCGCCAGGCGCAAGGCCGCATGCCGCAGGAAGCCGGGATAGGTCGGCACCCGCGTGATGGTCTTGTCCATGTCGTAGATGGCGAGCTGGTGCTGCAAGTCAGGATTCCGTAAAAACTACCGTCCTTCCAGCAAAAGCTGGAATCTCTTTTCTTTTTAACGACGTAAGAAAGTGGGATCCCAGCTTTCGCTGGGATGACGCTTCAAATCAACCCGAAACCGCCTCTGTTAAAGGCCCGGCACCGCCGGCCAGTGTGGACCTGATAATCCCATAACCTTGAACAGGGTTCCCATCTGCTCGGGATGGATCAGCCGCATGCGCGCCGCCGCCAGTTCTGCGGCTCGGCCCGGATTGGCGCGGGTGAGCTGGTCAGCGCGCAGATCGATGCCGATCGAGACGAGCCAGTCGCCCTGATCGACCGGCCCGCGCACGCGCACATGCTTGATCGATTGCGCCGCTTTCTTAAGCGCAGAGAAATCGACATGGGCGGTCAGATCGCTGCGGCCGGGGCGAATGAAGGGATCGGCATAGGCATGGGCGTGAACCGCCTGAAGCGTGTCGCCGGCGAACCGGTCATGATAGCCATAGTCGATCACGATCATCATCCCTCCCTGCGCCGCCAGCCGCCGCGCGAGGCTGCGCATCAGGCCGCGCGCCGCGGAGGATTGCTCGTAGACGCTGGCGGTGTGCGCATCGCGAAGGTCGAGGGGGATCTTGTCTTCGGTGGGCACCTGGCCGGGAACCGTGGCGAAACCGTCGATATCGTCATGCCGGATCATCAGCTCGCGCCAGCCGAGCATCGTCTTCACATATTGCTCCACCGGCATCGCATCGAAAAACTCGTTTGCGATGATCATCAGCGGCACGTCGGTGGGCAACGTGGCGGTGGTGTCGTGCCAGGTGGCGTTGGGGATCATCTCCGCCTGCGAGGCGCGCAGGAAGGGGCTGGTCTCGACGAAATGGACCGGCGGATCGAGCCCGACCAGCGACATCGATCGCAATGCATCGACAGCAAGCGTGCCGCGCCCCGGCCCCAGCTCGACATAGGCCGCCTCCCCGCCCGCCTGCCGCCAGCAATCGGCGAGGACGAGGCCGATCAGCTCCCCGAACATCTGACTGACTTCGGGCGCGGTGATGAAGTCGCCACTGGCGCCGAAAGGATCGTGATCCGAATAATAGGCAGCGTTGGCGAGGCCCATGAATCGCGCGATCGGGATCGGCCCGTTCTCC
>Ga0207674_10008408_pt1 | contig 11927 bp, 12 predicted proteins | sample KBSCornC72_FD_184303 | JGI IMG/M metagenome (GOLD analysis project Ga0207674, IMG submission 184303) | Corn rhizosphere microbial communities from Kellogg Biological Station, Michigan, USA - KBS Corn C7-2 (SPAdes) (version 2) | ecosystem: Host-associated > Plants > Roots > Rhizosphere > Soil ... | reverse complement strand
TTTCCCTCATCCACCTTGATCTTCTCAGGTACATCCGGCGGCCTAAGATTCCCAGGATCAGCGTTTTGAGCGTGCGCCGCCGTGCTAATGGCCACCAGTGCGAGCGTCAGCAGGCAAATGCTGATCCTAAAATTACATAATACTTTGGTCATTTTTGAAATTATCTCCTATCAAATTAATTCGGAATATTCCTGCCCCTTGTTCGATCACGGCCGAAATTTGCATAAAAATCGCAAATCTTGACCAAAACCATGACGGTCTTCGTTTATTACTGGATCGGCTGCGGTTCGCCGTAAAGAAAATCGTCCATCGCCACGACGTCGGTTCCCGGTTGATCGACAACCCCTGGGAAAAGACCGGTCTTGCCGCTTTCGATATCGACCCGCGCGATCTTTGCATCGCCGTACGAAACGCCGATGAACGACAGGCCGCCGTCCGACCTCTCGGCGGTGATGACGCCAGGATCGAGAACGTTGCCGAACCTGTCGTACGGCACTAAGCGAACGTGGCCCGGAATATCGACATCAGCGAACACCGCTCCAAATCCTGTCGTCTCGGCCGGAATATTAGTGCCCGCTTGAAAGAACAGCACGGACAACTTGCTGCACGGTGTGTCGGTGCCGCTGACAACCGTAAAAAGTCTTTGCGGCGAAAACGTTTGAAATGTATCAGAGTAACTCGGGTCGATCTCGCCGAAGCGGACCGGCGTGTTGGTCGGATTGCCCGTCTTGGCGCTGATACGAAAGGTCGCGAGTTCACACGGAGTTGTAAAAACTGCTCCACGGGGCGAATTTGCGTTAAAGAAATTGGCCGGCATAGTGTTCGGCGATGCAAAGCCGTCCGGCACGCCGTCCCAGTTTATCTCCCGCCGTCCAGATGCGAAAAGCTGTGCGACGTTCGGATTTAGCTGTCCGCCGAGATCCTCGCGAAATTGGTTCACCGTCTGTAATATCGCCGCGGGCTCGGCCCCGGCGGCGGAGCGAACAAGTCCCTGTGCGGCCGCCGGAATCAACGAAATAAAAATAGCGGCTGCTGTCAGTAAAAGGTTATAAATTGCCTTGATCATTTTGATAAATCTCCTATTAGTTTGATCCTGGAACCCCCTATCTTTGTCCTTACCGTGTCCAGAAATGCGGTGAGGCATATACAAGCAGAACCGTCTGCCTGCGTTTGGATGTGACACTCGTTAACGGAGATAAAGTGAAATATCCGGTCGGTGTCCGTTATAAAAAGGGCTGCCGCCTCATCCGCGGAAATGAAGTCGGTTTCCTGCCTGCAGGTCGAGCAGAAAAGCAGCTTGGTCTTTGTCCGCCTGCGGATGAGCTGAACTTTTTCGATTTCAACGACGATCTCCCTGTGTTTCGAAGCGTTCATAAATTCCGCCTGAATCTTTTAGCTCTTTGGCTTGAGCGTTTTGTCGCCGGTATCGAGACGGCGCGTCTCTCGGCTGTCGAAACAGCGAAAAAGAGAATCGCTGCAGATCAAAATTTTTCCCCGAATATTGTGAATACGGTGCAGTTCGCCGCCGATCGCCAATGACTCGATGTCATCTGTATCGGTATTAAACAGGTCAGCAGATTCGCTGAAACCGAGCAGCTCAACAAACTTGTCGCAGACCGGACAATATGCAAAACCGCGTCGCCGGAGATATATCGCATCAACGTAGGTTTCGTCGTACATTCCTTCCCGCGTTCGTCCCGAATCAATAAATGCCATAATTTTCTTTCGTCCTGCCCTTTTTTGCGTTAAACTTCTGAATCGTTCACTGAAATATTTTTAGCGCCTCCGAGGTGGCAAATTCTTTAGGTATCAATGAAACTTTTCTGAAGAATTTGTGAAGATGTGAAATGGAAAGCGGGTCGCGTGAAATTTACGAGTTCTGCTCTTTTCGGCTTGATGCCGACGAGAGGATACTGTCCGGCGGCACGGGCGCCATTCCTCTGCCGCCCAAGGTCTTCGACACGCTCCTGCTGCTTGTGGCCAACAGCGGCCGCGTCCTGAGCAAAGAAAAGATGCTTGCCCAGATCTGGGAAGGCAGCTTTGTCGAGGAAAACAACCTTGCGCAAAACATTTCGGTTCTAAGACGCACACTCGGCGAAACCCCCGAATCGAAATTCATTGAGACTGTTCCGAAATACGGCTACCGCTTTGTCGCGCCGGTGGAAGAATTACGCGATCAACCGCAGACGGAGGTCTTTGAACAATCTCGCGCGCGCATCTACATTGACGCCGGTGAATTTCACGAATCGCCTCAGCTTGGTTTTGCCACAACCGCAGTTCTCGCTCCTTCGATTCCCGAAACCCGTTACGTCCGGAACGGCGACGTCAATATCGCATACCAGGTTGTGGGCAACGGCCCGGTGGACATAGTGTTTGTGATGGGATGGGTGTCTCACCTCGAATACTTCTGGAAGCATTATCTTTTTGCATCCTTTCTGAACAGTCTGGCCTCGTTCTCACGGTTGATACTTTTTGATAAACGCGGCACCGGTCTTTCCGACCGCGTCCCGAATAACGAATTGCCGACGCTCGAACAGCGGATGGAAGACGTGCATGCGGTCATGGACGCCGCCGGTTCCGATAGCGCAGTGTTGATCGGCGTTTCCGAGGGCGGACCGATGTGTTCGTTATTTGCGGCAACCTATCCTGAACGCACCACGGCGCTGGTGATGATCGGCACGTATGCGAAACGGATATGGGCACACGATTACCCGTGGGCACCGACGACTGAACAGCGCGAAGCCTTTTTCGACGTTATCCAGAGCGATTGGGGCAAAGCCGTCGGTCTCGATGAACGCGCCCCTTCGATGGCGAACGATGAAGAGTTTCGCGAATGGTGGGCGACCTATCTGAGGATGGGAGCAAGCCCCGGCGCGGCCGCCGCTCTGACAGAAATGAACGCCGAGATCGATGTGCGTGAAGTGCTGCCGACGATACGTGTTCCGGCTCTGGTCATCCACCGCAGCGGTGATCAATGCCTTAAGGCAGAAGAGGGAAGGTTTGTAGCATCAAAAATTCCGGGCTGCAAATACGTCGAGCTTGACGGCATCGACCACCTGCCGTTTGTCGGAAACCAAACCGACATTCTCGATGAGATCGAAGAGTTTGTGACCGGCAAGTTGCATCGGTGCGAACGCGACCGCGTGCTTGCGACGGTTTTGAGTATCAAGTTCGCTGATGGATTCTACGACTCGTTTGAGGCTACAAACTGGCAGGACACAGTGGCGCGGTCGGGCGAGCTGATCCGTCGCGAGATCATGCTTTTCAGAGGTCGTGAAATACCGTGCGGCGAAACGGGTTTACTTGCAATGTTTGATGGTCCCGCGAGAGCGATACGCTGCGCTATCGCTATTACAGATTCGGTGCAGCGTCTCAACATTCCGGTCAAAACAGGCCTTCATACAGGCGAATGTGATGTGGAAGACGGCAGATATGGCGGCTTCACGGTCGAGCTGGCTCAGAAGATCGCGGATCAGGCCGCTGAGCAGAGCATTTGGGTGTCGCGAACGGTGAAAGACCTCGTCGCCGGTTCCGGTTTAGTGTTCGACGAACTGGGCAAACGATCGTTTCCCGATACCGACAGAAAATGGCGGCTATTTGCCGTGCAGCGATAAAATATGCTTATGCCAAACCAGAAACTCGACAAAAAGGCGCTTTTCGTGTCAAAATTTCGTTACTATTAACAATTACTTATTAGAATACCAGTTGAGGAGAGTTTTTATTTAGATGTCTGAAGAAGCAGTACAAACCGCCGAAGCGGCAGAAGAAAAGGCGCCCGAATCGCCGCAGGAAGCACCATCAAACACGGATGATGTTTCCTATCAGGCCGTCGAAAAAGACGGCGTTGTGACGGCGATATGGGAGATGCAGGGGCAAAAGCACCTTCGCACCATCGATCCGCGCTCGAACGAGGGCAAGCAGATCCTCGCCCTTTTCGAAACCGCAGGCTAAAAATCTGGTCATTGGAGATACGAGATCGCACGGAAAGATATTCGTGTGATCTCGTGTTTTTAATGCCCGGCGTTTCTGCAAATATTTTTCCAAAATTCATTCCTTTTCGGCTAAAATCTATCGGGCCTGGCTTTGAAAAATATGAAAGCGCTCGTTCTCACCGTTTTTGTCACCGCCGCATTCCTCTGCTTTGGGTGTTCCGATCATTCGCTAATCGGCCCGTCATCCGTTATAAGCGGCTCGGTAGAAAAGAGAGAAGTTGCTTCCGAGCCGATCAATAAAATGCTGCAAAGCGCGGAGGAGCAAACGCGGCTGACCAAAAATTACACGCAGGCCTATTTCACCATTCAGTATCCGAACGGCGATCTGCCTATCGATACCGGCGCTTGCTCCGACGTTGTTATTCGAAGCTTTCGCGCTGCTGGTATCGAATTGCAAAAAGAGGTTCACGAGGACATGGCGGCGAACTTCGCCGCATACCCGAAAAAGTGGGGATTGTCCGCGCCCGACACGAACATTGATCACCGCCGTGTACCAAACCTTCAAACATTTTTTACGCGCAGAGGAAGATCGGTCGACATTACCGCAAATGGGGACGACTATTTGCCTGGAGATGTCGTCTCATGGGATCTCGACGGCAAAGGAATGACCCATATCGGCATCGTCTCAAACCTTTGGAACGAAAAGACAAAACGCTATCTGATAATTCACAACATCGGCGGCGGAACAAAGGCGGAAGATCGGCTGTTTGATTGGAAGATAACAGGGCATTTCAGGTATTTCTAAAAGAGGATTTAAGACAGACCTTTAGACAAGATACGGAACGACTCGGCAGGATAGTTGATTCTCCGCTCTGTTCCGCTGCCGCTCTACATCCCTGCAACTTTCTCCTAAAAACCGTCTTTTGCTTCTAACCTCGCGGCCGCTTCATCCTTTGCATCGATAAGTCCTTTTTTGGCCCTGCAAAACTCAGTTACCAGTTCCACAAACATATCGCTCTTTTCTTCCTGAGGAACATGACCGCAGTCTTTAAGCACGACAAATCGCGAGTTCAATATTGCGTCATGCAGCGTATAGCCGTCACTGACCGGTATTATCGCATCGTCTTCGCCCCAGATTATCAGCGTCTGCTGGTCGATCAGGCCCGCGTCCCGCGTTATGCGTTCGGCGTGCCAATTTCGCGATGTTGCAAGCAGCGAATGGTGTGCGTCCGCCGCACGCAGCGGCCGAAGCGTGGAATTAAGTCTTTCATCCGTTATCAGATCGTGGTTTGCGGGCGAAAGCGTCTCATGCATCCTGCGCCGCAAATACATTTTCGAGTCGGCAACAAACGGCGTAAGGATCTCGCCTAGGCCGGGAATAGAAGCAAGCCTCAGCAGAGGATGATGTCGCAGGTCGTCGTTCGCAACGGCATCGACCAGAACAAGCTTCTCGACGCGCTCGCGGTAATCGAGTGCAAGCGTAGCTGCAACCGCAGCTCCGTAAGAGCTGCCGACGAGCGTTGCTCGACCGATGCCGAGGCGGTTCATAAGACGGGCGATCATCCGCGCCTGCGCCTCGATAGAATACTCAAACCATGATGGCTTGTCCGAATAGCCAAACCCTAGCAGATCGACCGCGATAACGTGAAATCCGTTTTCGGCAAGCATAGGCGCGACCGTCTTCCAAACGTACGCCGACGCCGTGTAGCCGTGAATGAGGATCAATGTCGGATGCGCCTTGTCGCCGAACTCCTGGTAGTGAACAGTCGCACCATCAACCTCGACAAAATGTGAATTTTCCGAGTGAACAACCTTATCAGAAACCTCGTCCCACTCCACGCCCTTGGCCCGCGTAAGCATTTTCAGGGCGACCGCTCCTGCAAGCGCCCCGCCGATTCCGATCGCAATATTTCGTAATTTCATAATCCCGAATTAGCACGCTGGTAGCCGGCGGCCACCAGTAATCAACTAATTTTTATTTTGACCAATGGTCATTCGATAGACCTTACACTATCCCCGTTATCCAGATTCTATAATAATACGACTTTTGGCTGCACGACCTTCTCGTTGCCTTTGTAATATCCGATCGCGATCAATTCGCCCGAATCCGTCAGCATGCGTATTGCCTGGCCGTCTGTGATTTTCGCGGAATCAAATCGCGTTGACAGTCCATTTTTTGTTTTTTCAACACGGTCCGGCGGCAGAACGCACTCGGGCAGTTCGCTTACAGCTTCTTCCATTCGTCGCAATGCCGAATCCGGATCGTCCAGTCTTTCCAGTTTATCAAGAGTAATACTTTCGGACAGGCCGAACTTCCCGGACCGCGTCCGCCGCAATTCTTCAAGATGAGCGCCGGTGCCCAAACGTTTGCCTATGTCCCCGGCGAGTGTTCGTATGTATGTTCCGGCAGAACACACAACCCGAATGCGGATCGCGGATCGCGGATCGCGGATTTCTTCGTCCGACAAAAGCTCGAGTGCATGAATTGTAACTTTGATCGGTTTTCGCTCGATCACTTTTCCCGCACGTGCAAGCTCGTAGAGTTTCTTGCCCTCGATCTTTTTTGCGGAGTACATCGGCGGGACCTGTTCGATATCACCCCGAAATTTTTCAAGAACCGCGTCCAAGTCGGTTTTATCCAGGAATTTGGCGATCTCCTCATTCCGAATTCCGAATTCCGCATTCCGAGATCCCGTTCTGTCTCCGCTATCGGTCTCAAACCCCAGTCTCACAAGCGCTTCATATTCTTTGACGTCTTTGTCCAAAAATTGCGCAAGACGCGTCGCTCTACCGACAAGGATAACCATAACGCCCGTCGCAAACGGATCGAGTGTTCCGGTGTGCCCAACGCGTCTTGTTCTTAGTATTCGCCGCACGCGCGCAACAACGTCATGAGACGTTAAGCCTTCGGGTTTGTCGATTATTAAAAGACCGTCCATCGTTTCAGCGTTAAATTATAGGTTCTTTATCATCCCGAAAAAAATCGCCGCGGTATCAAAAGATATTTTTGGGCTGTAAATGTAGAATAAATTTATGTGGCGTCGACGTTCAAAGCCTATCGACGAAAGCGAGCGCGTCATCAAAGACGAGCAGAAGGCGAAACAGCGCACAATGGATCGCGCGATTCGACTGCTCGCGGCGAAACCGCGATCTGTCGCTGAGCTGCGCGAGCGCCTGCTTGAGAAATCGTGGACAAATTCACATATTGTCGGCGAGGTTTTGCTAAAGCTCGAGGAGTATAAATATCTCGACGATAAACAGTACGCAAAAGATCTGGCCACCTCGAAACTCCGCCAAAAACCTCAGGGGAAACGAAAACTAAAACAAACCATCTCGCAAAAAAAGCTTGATAAAGACACTGTCGAAGAGGCGATCGATCATGCATTTGAAAAAATGCCGGAAACAGAATTGATCCAAACGGCGATCGAAAAACGCATCCGCCTAAAAGGCATTCCCGACACCCGCGAAGACCTCAAAAAATTCTACGACCATCTGATGCGTCAAGGATTTTCTTACGGACTAATCCGCGAAAAACTCAGCGAAGCGCTTAGGCAAATATCCGACGAAGAATCTTCCTGACACAATCATTAGCCAAGAATGGCACGAATTGTTTTCGCTCTATTCATGCCATCAGTGTAAATCGTGGCCGCCTTCTAAATCTGAATCCGATTCTCCGACTTCCACGAATTCCATGTCAAAAGGGACAAAACGCCTTTTGAACACACTTTGGAAAATAGGAGAAATTATGAAGAAATTATTGTTTGGATTTTTTGCGCTTGCGGTTACGGTTGGTTTTGGCGCTATCGGAGCGTCGGCCCAGATGTCGGAGGGCAACCCGATGGTTGGCGGAGCCGCGATGTACAAAACAAAAAATATCGTGGAAAACGCCGTTAATTCAAAAGAGCACACGACGCTTGTTGCCGCCGTCAAGGCAGCTGGCCTTGTCGATACGCTGGAGGGCAAAGGGCCGTTCACGGTTTTTGCTCCGACCAATGCGGCGTTTGACAAGCTTCCGGCAGGAACGGTCGAAATGCTTTTGAAACCGGAAAACAAGGCGATGCTGACCAGCATCCTGACCTATCACGTGGTTGCTGGCGATATGGATTCGAAGACAATTGCACAAGCCATCAAGACGGGCCACGGAAAGGCGGTGTTGAAAACTGTCTCGGGCGGAACGCTCACGGCCTGGATGGACGGCGATACGCTCGTTCTGACCGACGAAAAAGGCGGCCAGTCGCGTGTGACCATACCGGACGTGCGTCAATCGAACGGAGTTATTCACGTAGTCGATTCGGTGCTGCTGCCGAACTGACAAACCGGGGGCTTTCGATTCGCGTGAGTTATAATTGATCGGACACGAATTGAAAGCCTTTGCTGCTGGGAATAAACCCGACGTGAGACGGAATTCCAATTATCTGCATCAAATCTAATTAAGAGGGAAAGGCAATGAAGTATAAAGCTTTATTTTCAATATTATTCGCCGTATCGGCGACCGTAGTGATAGTTGTAGGCGCAACCCGCTTTGCGGGATGTCAGAAACGGAGTACAGCCGCCGTTCCGCAAAAGATAATTGCGTCGCAGCCTGAAGATACGAATGCCGTCGTTTCGAAGGACGCTTTGAATGCGGCCGTTGCCGACAGTTCGCTAGAGCCTAGGGACGGCGAATTTGACGGTAAGAAAATCGTCAAGACCGACGCCGAATGGAAAAAGATCTTGACTCCGGATCAGTACTATATCCTCCGCGAAGCCGGAACGGAACGCGCGTTCACCGGCAAGTATGCCGACAATCACGAGCACGGTGTTTATTACTGCGCCGCGTGCGGACAGGCTCTGTTCAAATCTGAAACAAAGTTTGAATCCGGCACCGGCTGGCCAAGTTTTTATCAACCGATATACGCTAAGAACGTAACAGAACGCGAAGACAACACCCTTGGCGAAGCCCGCACCGAGATCTTGTGCAGCCGCTGCGGCTCGCACCTCGGCCACGTCTTTGACGACGGCCCGAAACCAACGGGACTGCGTTATTGTATGAATTCTGCAGCGCTGACGTTTGTTAAGAAATAGGATCGCTAATGTGGAAGAGTGAATGCGGGAGTCACGGATCGGTCGAATCGGAAATGGTCGAAACCGTAAACAGGAGTTACTTGCAAACATCGATTTTTGCCGATCAGTGCCGATCCGATCGATCCGTTCTATCCGCGTTCAAAAACTCTTTCGGAACAAATACGACGCCTTGATAAAAAACGTCCGTCCATTTCCCCTAAATCCCGGCTCGAAGCGCCCTGTGTAGGGGTTGAAACCGTTGTAACTGACATCGTCGGTATAGCCGACATACAATGCCGTCCCGGGGTTCGGCGTCCATCCCACGACAAGCTGCGGGCGGATGTGTTTATTTAATGTCGAATAATCGAGCCGCAGCCGCGCAAATGTGTTTCGTGTAAACTGATATGTCGATCGCGAGCTGAAAAGATTTTCGTCAAATGCAACGAGGCTTGTATCGTTACGCACCAGCCGCTTTTTTGAATAATCGAGCTGCGTTTGAAACGCGGTAGTCGGTTGATATCGGATCGTCGCCTGCAGCGTCAACTGCTTTCCGGGCCCCGGGTCGAGCGCGGCATTCTGCCCAAACTCCAACGCCGCGCGACTTACACGCGGAAAATCCGGCCCGGCTCCAAAATCGTATTCCATTATTCCGGACGTATAATCCATGAACAAATTGATATAAAACTGCTTGCTCGGCGTCGATTCGATAAATGCCTGAATGGCTCTGAAATCCGATCCGCGTTCAGCGCTCGGGCCAAAAAAAGCGCCTTGTCGCGTCAGTGTTCGATTCGGCCCGAATTCATGCTCGTAAACGCGTTCGTGGCCGTACTGCAGGTCGATCCCGACAAATGTCTGCCGCTGCAATGCGAGCATTCCCTGTGTATCGCTTATCCAATACTGGCCGCGCCCCTGCCAGTCATAGCTAACGTTCGTCGCATTTTGGATCCGTTTGTAAATTATCGCTTTTTTGGCATCCTGATCGGTCTGATATTTTATGAACGACCCGATATAGTTTGTATCGACGCGCTGCGTAAACCCGACATCGGCTCGATAATTTGACGATCTGCCCGTGGCCAGGTAATTCATATACAGGTTTCGGCTGGCGCGTTCGACCCAGATGCTGTAACCCATGCCGTTGCCTGTTCGGTAAAGCGATCTGTTCTGGTCGGGATCGTAAAAATTGCCGCGCGTGGTTGTGCCGACGACCTGAAACTCCGCAACCGTTTTCTTATCAAAACGAACACGTCCGTCAAAACCGCCGGTATTGTTGTGATGATCGACAAAATTGTAGGTCGTCGCGAAAAATCCGAGATTGCTTTCCGTACCGACATCGCGTTTGAACCGCAGAACGCCGATGTCTGCGTTTTTGTTGACGAGACGTTCGTTGCTGCATATCTTGCCTGAGTCGGTTTGCTTTGCCAATTCGCACTCGAAAAGCTGCTGCCGCTCATCCTTTGAAAAATTGCCGGGCGCATTGTCCGAGGCGTAGAGAATGCCAAAGGTGTTCTTGCCTTGTTTGCCCGTGAGTTTGGCGGCAACGTCAGGGTCAACGATCGCTCGCGTGTTTACCAGGTTAAGCGGACTGCGAAACATCTCGATCCTTTCCAAAAAGAATGGGCGCTTCTCAGAAAAAAATATCGGAAAGCGTACGTTGGCCGTGCTGACCGGCGCGTCTGCTTCGACCTGCGCAAAATCCGGATTGTACGCAAAATCAAGCGTGGTCGTCGGGGTCAACCCGAGCTTTGCCGTCAACCCGAACTCGCCTTTCAGCCCGTCGTTTACGTAGCGTCCCGATGGGTCGTTATTGAACGTGAAACGCGTCCGGCGTCCCGTTTCACTTAGCGTAAAGCTCGGATTGATCTCAAGCTGACGCGCGGTTTCGATTCCCTCAAGGCCCGTGATATGACCGGCCTGGCTCAGCGTACCCGAAATGCTTCGGCTTACCGGCATCCACGAGTCGAGCTCGGCATTGTTGTATTTGATCCGCCGAAAAAACTGCACACCCCAGTTTTTGTCCTTGCCTGCCTCGTAACGAAGAGATTTGAACGGAATGGCGATCTCGATGTTGAAACCATCCTCGGTAAGAACGCCTTTTGAATCCATCACGATGTCAACACTGTAATCTTCACCGTTGCCTTCGGTGTAGGTCCCATCAGCCTGAATGCCGAGCGGGTTGAAAAATAAGCAATAAGCCTGGCGGCGGTCGTTGAACGTATCAAAATAAAGGCCGACGTAATCGTCGTCAAAAATGTTATCGCGACGGGCGACGTTTGCCCGGACCTTATCTTTCGGTTCTTTGATTCGAAACGCAATGTACAGATTATTTGCGTCATAGCCCATCAACACTTCGGTGGCCGACGACGGCGGCACATTGTCGCCGGGCCTTATCTGCAAAAAGTCGCCAAAAACGGTCGCATTCTTCCAAACTGCATCGTTCAGCTGTCCGTCGATGACCGGAGGCGTTTCGAACCGTGTGATACGTGCCGGAGCGTCCTTGCGAACGTATGCCGGATTTAGCGACACTTTTATTTCCTTTTTTGCCTCTTCGGCCAGAGCGTTCGCTGCGGGAGTCGGAGATGATTGAACCGCGGCAGGTTTTTCACTGCCGTCGCTTGAGTAAGTCGGTGTTGGTGTCTGGGAAAAAGCGCTAAGCGCAAACAATAGCGTAACAATATAAAATACTGGGATAAATCTCACGTTGCCTAACTCCGGAACTATGAATATTAATTATCTGCGGACTTGTCATTGATTTAACACCACCGGTTTTTTGTTTGTGACAGGTTTTTAGGAAAGCCCGCGCCTGAGGAAGGGCGAATCACTCAACGGCCAAATTTCGCCCTTGTTCACGCACCGGCTTCTGCACAGATATGATAAAATTCTCGTTTTATGACAGGTAACGAGATCAGACGCAGGTTTTTGGAATATTTCGAGCGCAACGGCCACAAGATCGTT
>Ga0207674_10008404_pt1 | contig 11931 bp, 7 predicted proteins | sample KBSCornC72_FD_184303 | JGI IMG/M metagenome (GOLD analysis project Ga0207674, IMG submission 184303) | Corn rhizosphere microbial communities from Kellogg Biological Station, Michigan, USA - KBS Corn C7-2 (SPAdes) (version 2) | ecosystem: Host-associated > Plants > Roots > Rhizosphere > Soil ... | reverse complement strand
CAGCTCATCCACAAATACTTCGACGAGTCACAGGTCTACCGCATCGACCACTACCTCGGCAAGGAGACGGTGCAGAATCTGCTCGTCTTCCGCTTCGCGAATTCGGTGTTCGAGTCGCTGTGGAATCGCGACCATGTCGAGAGCGTGCAGGTGACGGTCGCAGAGGAGCTCGGCGTCGAAGGACGCGCGGGGTATTACGAGCAGGCGGGCGCCGTGCGCGACATCCTGCAGAACCACGGCATCCAGCTCGTCTCGCTCGTCGCCATGGAAGTGCCGGCGATGATGACCGCGGAGTTCATCCGCCAGGAAAAGGTGAAGGCGCTGCGGTCGATCAAGTCGATCACCCCGAAGAACGTCGTGCTCGGCCAGTATGCCCACGGCGAGATCGCCGGCCAGACGATCCCGGGCTATCGCGAGGAGCCGGGCGTCGCGCCGAATTCTCGAACGGAAACGTTCGCGGCGATCAAGCTCGAGATCGACAGCTGGCGGTGGCAGGGCGTTCCGTTCTTCCTCCGAACCGGCAAACGCATCAAGGAGCGGCTGACCGAGATCGTGGTGAAGTTTCGCAAGCCACCGGTGTGGATGTTCACCCCATTGGGCTCGCCGGAGCTCCACCGAAACACGCTGCGCCTCACGATTCAGCCCGACGAGGGGTTCGCGCTCTACTTTCACATCAAGGCGCCGGGCAAGCCGCTCAAGCTCGAGCGCCTGCCGCTCGACTTCTTCTATAAGGAGCGCTTCCAGGAGCTGCCCGAGGCATACCAGACCCTTCTCCTCGACGTGATGGAAGGCGACCAGACGCTGTTCGTGCACGCGGACGAGGTCGAGGCGGCGTGGCGACTCTTCACACCGATTCTCGACAACACGCTTGCGGTATCGTTTTACGCGGCGGGCTCGTGGGGACCGAAGGAGTCGGATGAGCTCATGCAGCGCAACGGACAGAAGTGGTCCAATCGGGAATAGGGAGTCGGGAATGGAGGCGGATGGCGAATAACGGGCGAGAGGTGCGTACGTTCGCCGACCTCGAGGCGCTGAGCCAGGCAGCGGCCGAGAGTATCGTTGCCATCGCCCGGGAAAGTGTGCAGGCGCGTGGGCGGTTCTCCATTGCGCTTGCCGGCGGCAACACGCCGAAGCGCACGTACGAATTGCTCGGCGAGCGGCATCGCGATGCGATCGACTGGTCGCGTTGGCAGGTCCTGTTCGGCGACGAGCGCTTCGTGCCGAATGACGACAAGCGCAGCAACTACAAGATGGCGCGCGACGCATTGCTCGCGGGCGCGCCGATTCCGGTGGACAACGTCCATCCCATCCCGACGGACACGCCGACGGTCGGCGATGCCGCCGACGCGTACGATCGAACGCTCCGGCACGTGCTGGCGGACGGCACGCAGCCGTCGGCGATCGACCTCGTGCTTCTCGGTGTCGGACCCGACGGGCACACGGCATCGTTGTTCCCGGGCTCGCCAGTGCTGGCCGAGCGGACGCAATGGGCCCGCGCAGTCGAGGCTCCCACGATGGTGCAGCCGTCGGTGCCGCGCGTCACGCTCACGCTCCCGTGCCTGAACGGCGCACGCAACGTACTCTTTCTCGTTGCGGGTAACGACAAACGGCCAGTCGTCGTCGAGATCCTGCAGGGCGGCGACGGCGCGCGACGCTATCCCGCCGCGATGGTCCACGCTGCCGGTCGCACGGTCTGGCTGGTCGAGCAGTCGGCGATGCCGCCGCGAGAGCCGAACACCTAACGTCGAATACCATGTCCGCTGTGCCGACGGCGACGCGTGTCGCCGCGCTTTTGTCGTTCTCGATGCTCACTGTCGGCCCGGTCGCGGCACAGCTCCCATCCATGCGACCGGACGTCGGCGGCATCGAAGCCGCGGTCACATCGGACCATGTGCTCGCGTCGGCGGCTGGCATGGAGGTGCTGAAGCGAGGTGGGAACGCCGTCGACGCGGCGATCACGATGGCTGGTGTCCTGGCCGTCGTCAGACCGCACATGAACGGCGTGGGCGGGGACAACTTCATGCTCATCCGGCTTGCGAAGACCGGGGAGATCGTCGCACTCAACGGAAGCGGACGAGCGGGCAGCAAGGCGACGCCGGCATTCTTTCGCGAGAAAGGACTGACGGCCGTTCCAGCGTCCGGCGTTCTCTCCGTGTCCGTACCTGGAGCGGTGAGAGCCTGGGCCGACGCGCTCGAGAAGTACGGGACGATCACGCTGTCGCAGGCGCTGCAGCCCGCGATCCGCTATGCCGAACGCGGCTTTCCGGTGTCGCCACGACTGAACGCGGACATCACGGAATCGAAGAAGAAGGCCGCCGCCGATCCCGAGCTGGCCCGCATCTTCCTGCCTAACGGTGAAGCGCCTCCGGTCGGGTCGCTGCTCAAGCAGCCCGAGCTCGCGCGGACACTGCGCTCGATCGCGGCGTCGGGTCCCGACTTCGTCTACAGGGGCGCGCTCGCGAAGCAGATCGCGCAGTTCATGGAGAAGGAGGGTGGGCTCATCACGGCCGCGGATCTCGCGGCCCATCACTCCACCTGGGCAAAGCCGGTCCGCAGCACGTACATGGGCAATCCGGTGATCGCGTTCCCGCCTAACACGCAGGGCGTCACCCTGCTCGAGGCGTTGAACGTGGCCGAAGCGTCCGACTTGAAGCCCATGGGCCGCAATTCGGCAGACTACATCCACGCGATCGTCGAGGGTGCAAAGCTCGCCTACGCGGATCGGGACAAGTACGTCGCGGATCCGGCGTTCGTGCAGGTTCCCGTCGATCGGCTGATCTCCAAGGACTACGCGGCGGATCTCGCTCGTCGCCTCCGCGACAAGCTCAAGGCGAACGAAGGGCCTTCGAACGCCGACCGCGACGGCACGGGTGATACCGTGTTCCTGGGCGTCGTGGACAAGGATGGCAACGCCGTCTCGATGATTCAGAGTCTCTTCGCCGCGTTCGGGAGCGGGCGCATGGTGCCCGGCACCGGCGTGACGCTGCACAACCGCGGCTCGCTGTACGTGCTCGACACCACACACGCGCAGGTCATCGCGCCGGGGAAGCGGCCCTTCCACACGCTGTGCCCGGCGATGGTCCTGCGTCCCGACGGTTCGCTCTTCATGGTCGTGGGGACGCCGGGCGGCGATGGTCAGCCGCAGACGCTCGTTCAGGTGATCACGAACATCGTGCAGTTCGGCCTAACGCCGCAGCAGGCGGTCGAAGCGCCCCGTTTCCGCTGGTACGGGCGCGAGCGGCTGGGCGTGGAACCCGGTATCCCGGCGGATGTGCGGGATGCGTTGAGCAAGCGCGGCCATCAGGTGCAGGTGCAGGAACCGAGCGAGGAGTTCGGCGGCGCGCAGGTGATCCTGGTGACGCCGTCCGGTGGGCGCATCGCGGGCGCGGACCCGCGCCGCGAGGCGTACGCGATCGCGTGGTAGCTTGAGTCATGGAATGGCTGGAGTCCGCGCTGGCTCGACGCTCGCTCATCCTCGTGATCATCGTCGTGGTGGCGATCGTGATCGCGCGCGCGGTGTCATCCGCGCGAGGCGACAGCGACCAGCTTCGCGCGCCTAACGCCAAGGACGTCGCGACGCTCGCGGGGGTCGCGCCGGCGAAGGACACGACGAACGCGACCACGCCGGTGCTGGTACCGTTCGCGGTCGCCGATTCAATGGGCGGTCATAGCGGGAAGCTCCGCTTTCGCACGCTGACGCGTGCGTCCGCGGCGACATTGTCCGGCTTCATCAAGACGTTCGGCGAGGATGCCATCCGATCCCCGGGTGTCTATCCGGTTGCCGCCAACGGCACGAAGACGCCGTTCACATTCATCGTGCTGCGGCCGTTCGGCGAGAAGCGCGGGGATTCGCTGCAGGGCTATCGGCTCGGGCGTTGGCCATCGGAGCGATGGATGATGGGGAAGAAGTACTGGAATCCTGACGGCTTCATCGAGGTGACACCCGAGAATGCGCAACTCCGCCTGTCCGATCACTTCACACTCGAGGAGTTTCTCACACACGACCAGCGCGACGTGTGGCCGAAGTTCGTCGTGTTGCAGGAGCCGCTCGTCGACAAGCTGGAGCTCGTGCTGGCGGATCTCGCGGCGCACGGTGTGCCCACGGACCGCGTTCGAGTGCTGAGCGGCTTTCGCGCACCGTATTACAACGACCGAATCGTGGCGGAAGGTGCCGCACGCGCGAGTCGCCATCAATATGGAGACGCGGCCGACATCTACATCGATGCCGACGGCGACGGCCGGATGGATGATCTGAACCACGACGGCAAGCTCGATCTGCGCGACACGCAGGTGATCCTCCAGTCGGTGGAGCGAGTCGAGCGGGCGTACCCGGCGCTGGTCGGCGGTCTCGGGCTGTATCACGCGATGGGCACTCACGGACCGTTTGCACACATCGACGTACGAGGCACGACTGCACGGTGGAGGCGTGAATGACAACCGCGACAGGTAATTGGTTACTGGGATTGGTTACAGGTAATCAGAACCCTCGGGATGCTCATCCAGTGAGAGAGGCACCCCGAGGGTTCAAATCACTGATAACCAATTCCAGTAACCAATCACCTGTTTAGTTCGCGCCTTGCAGGAGTGTCGTTAGGCGCGTTCGGTCGATGTTGCCACCACTCACAATGGCAACAGTCGGTGAGCCACGCGTCAGGCTCACCTTGCCCGACAGCAACGCTGCCGTCGTTGCCGCACCCGCGGGTTCCGGCATGATCTTGCACCGCTCCATCAGCACCGGGATCGCCGCGATGATGTCGTCGTCGGTCACGAGCACCATCTCGTCCACGAGATCGCGAGCATGCAGGTAGTTGAGTCGCCCAACGAACGGCGCGGCGAGGCCGTCGGCGATCGTGTCGAGCCGCTCGAGGCGCGCAGGCTCGGAACGTCGCAGGCTTTCGGTCATCCCCGCCGCGCCAACCGGCTCGATGCCGATCACGCGTGCATGCGGCTTCACCGACTTCACTGCCGCCGCGACTCCGGAGATCAGGCCACCGCCACCCACTGCCACGAGCACCGTCTCGAGCTCGGGGACCTGCTCGATCAGCTCGAGGCCTAACGTGCCCTGACCGGCGATGACGAACGGGCAATCGAACGGGTGAACGAGCGTGAGGTTGCGCTCTCGCTGGAGCTCGAGCGCGGTCGCGAGGAGGTCGGCTTCGGTCTGCACGACCTCGCCGCCATAGCCACGCGTGGCGTCGACCTTCGCACGCGTTGCCTTGAGCGGCATCACGACGGTCGCCTTGACGCCATACTCACGCGCCGCCCACGCCACTGCCTGCGCGTGATTGCCCGCGGACAGCGTGACCAGTCCGCGCTGACGCTCCGCATCCGTCAGGTTCGCCACGCGGTTGAGCGCACCACGCGGCTTGAACGACCCCGTCTTCTGAAACAGCTCGAGCTTGAGATGAATCGGCGCACCGGCGCGATCGGACAGGAACGTCGACGTCATCGTCGGAGTCCGGTGCAGGCGGTCGCGGATCACGTCGCGTGCTGCCACGATGCGATCGAGTGAAACACGATCGGGCGAAACGAGCGGCTGTTCGGTGAGCGTCTCGGGCATGGCACGTCGGTGAAGCGTCGATTCGAGATTGGAGGACTCCCACAAGATAGGGTCAGGCCATCCGAGCGGGATGATCGCCCTTGCGGTAATTAGATGATTGGCTAATTATCGAAGCAAGACAGGCCCAGCCACCAACGGCTGGAGACACCTGCCGCGTCATTGCATTCAGGGGATTTCCATGAAGAACCACCGAGCGCGGTCTCTCGCGCTGACAACTCTTGCCACGTTCGTACTGATGAGTGAAGACCTCGGAGCTCAGCGAGCTGGGAACTGGTCGCTCTGCGGCGCCGGCCGATACGATCTCACCATGAATGGCCGGTCCGTTGGCAGTGAGACGTTCGACATCGCGTGCCGTCCCAACGGCTATACCGCGACCGGACGAACTCAACTGGCCATGGCCGGCGCGTCGATCGACCTAACGACGCGCCTGGAGGTCGGGGCGGATTTCGTCCCGGCGTCCGCATCGGCGAAGGGAACCGTGAACGGACAGCCCTTCGACCAGTCCGGCACGTTCGTCGACGGGACGGCGACACTCACCACCAACGGCCAGCAGCAGTCGGTGCCGTACGCGAAGGGCGCGTCGTGGCTGGGCGCCAACATCTTTTACGCGAACGTGTTCATCGCAGCGCGATACGATGAGGCCAAGGGTGGCTCACAACAGATTGCGATCTTTCCGCAGATCGCGATGGACCTCGAGCGAGCCACCTTGGACACGGTGCGGCTCGACAACGGCGAAAGCGCAACGTTCGCCCGGTTCGTCGCACGCGTGGGGCTCCAGCAGTTCATTCTCTGGCGGGACGGCAGTGGGCGTCTCGCTGCCATGGGCATCCCCGCTCAACAGTTCTCCGCCGTACGCCCCGAGAGCGCGAAGTGGCTAACGGCGCTCACGGCGAAGCTGGCCGGTGGTGCATCGGCCGCACCGACCCACGCTACCTCCACGATCGACTACTCGGCACCACCGGGCGCGACCTTCACCGCCGAGGAAGTGAAGATCCCGGTCGCGACGTACTCACTCGCGGGCACGTTACTCGTGCCGAACGCGGGGACGCGTCACGCAGCGGTCGTGATGATCACGGGCTCGGGACTGCAGACGCGCGATCAACGCATCGCACTGCCGGGGCTCGAGCAGTACGCGCCATTCCGCCAGATCGCCGAGCGACTCGCGTCGAACGGGATCGCGGTGTTGCGCGTGGATGATCGTGGCATCGGTGAATCGACCGGGCGCGAGACACTCGAGAACGCGACGACGACCTCGCTCGCCGAGGACACGCGCGCACAGATCGCCTGGCTACGCGTTCGCAAGGAGATCGATCCACAGCGGATCGTCGTGGTCGGGCACAGCGAAGGCGCATCGATCGCGGCGATGCTCGGCGCGAGCGACCCGAAGCTCGCCGCCGTCGTGATGATGGCCGGAGTCGCGAAGCGCGGGGCCGAGGTGTCGATCGAACAGCAGGAGGACATGCTGCGGTCGGACTCGACGATGACCGAGGCCGTAAAACAGACCATGCGGGAAAAGCAGAAGGAAGCGGTGCAGACGGTGCTCGCCGGCGGCGACCTGCCGGGGCAAAAGGCGAACGCGTGGATCCGCGAGTACTTCACCTATGACCCGCTGCCGACGGCGCGGAAGGTGAAGCAACCGCTCCTGATCCTCCAGGGAGAACGTGACCGTCAGGTGGATCAGTCGCACGCGCAGATCCTCGCCGCCGCAGTGCGCGACGCAGGGAACAAGGATGTGACGGTCAGGGTGTTCCCGACGCTCAACCACCTCTTTCTGCCGTCGACCACGGGGTCGTTCAACGAGTACTCACACCTCGCGACGACCAAGGTCCCGGACGACGTGCTCGTCACTCTGACCGATTGGGTGAAGGCGAGAACTGCAGCGAAATAAGCGCGGGACGGCTGCTGTGCCGGACGCTATCATTCTGGTCCCTTAACGGCCGTCCGGCCGGTTCCCGGCTGGTTCGATTCCTGCATTTTCGCGCACCAAATGCGGTTCTCACAATCAAACGTTCGTTGGCTCGCGGCAGTCATCGTCGCTGCCGTTTCGTGCAAAGGCGACTCCCTCGAACCTAGCGGCGGAGACGTCGCTTCCGTCGTCATCACACCATCAACGGCCACCGTTGCCGTTGGTGCGAATGTGACGCTGGTGGCCGAGGTGCTCGACGGAGCGGGGAAGACGCTGCCCGGCATCAAGGTTGTCTGGGCCAGCGCGGACCCGTCGATCGCGACCGTGTCGAACTCGGGCGTCGTGACGGGTGTCGCCACCGGGGTGGTGCACATCGCGGCGAGCGCCGTCGGGAAGAGCGCGATCGCCGAAGTCACCGTCAATCCGACGCCGGTCGCAACCGTTAGGCTCACGCCGTCGAGCCAGGATCTGCTCGTTGGGCAGACCGTGCAGATCGGCGCCGAGACGCTGGACGCACAGGGGAATGTGCTGACGGGCCGTCCTGTCACGTTCACAACGAGCAATCCCGCGGTCGCCACCGTGAGCAACGCGGGGCTCGTGACGGCGCTCGCGCCGGGCAGCACGATCATCACGGCGGCGAGCGAGGGGAAGTCGGCGCCGTCGTCGATCACGGTCAGCTCCGTTCCGGTCGCGTCGGTGGCCGTGACGCCCGTCGGAAGCCAGATCGTCGTCGGGCAGACGACGCAGCTCAATGCCGAGCCGCGCGATGCATCGGGCAATACGCTCTCCGGCCGTGCGGTGTCGTGGACCTCCAGCGCGCCTAATGTGGCGAGCGTGTCCTCGACCGGGCTCGTCACCGCGGTGGCTCCGGGTCAGGCGACGATCACGGCGACGAGCGAGGCAGCGGCCGGCACCTCGACCATCGGTGTGAGCCCGAAGCCGGTGAGCTCGGTGATCATCTCGCCGGGCCAGGGAAGCGTTACGGCCGGCCAGCAGTTGCAGCTCTCGGCTCAGGTCACCGACGATCAGGGCAACGTGCTGAGCGGGCGGCCGATCTCGTTCACGTCCGGGGCGCCCGGGATCGCAACCGTTACGGCCAGCGGTCTCGTGACCGGTGTGGCGCCCGGGACGGCGACGATCACGGCGACGAGTGAAGGGAAGACGGGCACGGCGACCGTGACCGTCGCGCCCATCCCGGTCGCGAAGGTCGTGGTCACGCCGGATTCGCCTAACGTTACCGTTGGGCAGACCGTGCAGCTCAACGTCTCCGTTCAAGGGGCGAACAACCAGGAGCTGACCGGCCGAACGGTGACGTGGTCGAGCGGAGCTCCCGGCGTTGCGTCGGTGTCCGCGACGGGTGTCGTGAGCGGACTCGCTCCGGGTACGGCGATCATCTTTGCGAACGTCGAAGGCGTCGTCGGTATGTCGACGGTGACCGTGCGGCAGGTGGCGGTCGGATCCGTCGTCGTCACTCCGCAAACGGCCAGCGTGCCCGTCGGCGGCGCCGTGCAGCTCTCGGCTAGCGTGCGCGATGCGGCTGGCGGGGAGCTTCAGGGCCGGCTCGTGGGCTGGACCTCGAGCGACGAGTCGATCGCAGTCGTGTCCAGCACGGGGAGTGTGACAGGCATCAAGATCGGCACGGCCACGATCACCGCGTCGAGCGAAGGAAAGAGCGGGACCGCGACGGTGACCGTGACGGCTGCGGCTGTCGCCTCGGTGAACGTCACGCCGCCATCGGCGAGCGTGACGGTTGGCCAGACCACGACCCTGACCGCGCAGACCCTCGACGCGAATGGGAGCGCGCTGACGGGCCGCGCCGTCGCGTGGACGTCGAGCAATACGGGGGTCGCAACCGTTTCAGCGACGGGTGTGGTCACTGGTGTGGCGCCGGGAAATGCGACGATCACGGCGACGAGTGAAGGCAAGAGCGGAACGTCGGCGATCACGGTCACGGCTCCAGCCCCCGCGCCCGTGGCGTCGGTCACAGTAGCGCCGGCGACGTTGCCTCTCACTGTCGGACAGACCGGCACGCTCACGGCGACCACGCGCGACGCGGCCAACAACGTGTTGACCGACCGAGCGATCACGTGGACGTCGAGCGCCGAAGGCGTCGCGACCGTCGCGCCTAACGGGACCGTCACCGCGGTGGCCCCGGGAAGCGCGACGATCACGGCGACCAGTGAAGGGAAGAGCGGCACGGCGACGGTGACGGTGACGGCGATCCCCGTCGCGAGCGTGACGGTCGATCCGACCACGGTATCGCTGACGACCGGCGGGACGCAGCAGATCACGGCGACCCCGCGCGACGCGCAGGGGAACGCTCTCGCCGGCCGCGCGGTGACGTGGGAGAGTCAGAACACGAACGTCGTGACGGTGTCGGCGACGGGACTCATCACGGCCGTGGCGCCGGGCACCACGACTGTCACCGCGACGAGCGAGGGCAAGGTGGGCACGGTGGCCGTGACGGTCACCGCGCCGGCGGTCGGCTCGATCAGCGTTTCACCCGGGTCGGCCACGGTGTACGTCGCGGCGACCACGCCGCTCAAGGCGACGGTGCGCGACGTGAACAACGGCGTGATGCAGGCAACGCCGGTGTCGTGGTCGAGCGATCAGCCGCTGACGGCGTCGGTGTCGCAGAGTGGTGTGGTGACGGGCCTCCTGCCCGGCAGCGCGACGATCACCGCGACCTTGGGCGGGAAGACGGGGTCGGCGGCGATCACGGTGCAGCTCGCGCCGGTGGCGTCGGTGACGGTGAGCCCGTCGACGCTCAATCTCCGCGATCGCAATGGCGAACGCACGGGTACGTTGTCGGCGACGCTTCTCGATGCGCTGGGCAACACGCTCACGGGGCGTGAGGTGACCTGGTCGAGCTCGAACACGCAGGTGGCGTCTGTGAACGACTCCGGAGTGGTCACGGCGCAGAACAAGGGTGACACGACGGTGACAGCGACGAGCGAGGGCGTGAGCGGGCTGGCGGTGGTCAAGGTGAGGGACGACGACTGACGTCGCGGGTTCCCTTGAGAACGCCATAGCGGCCCAATAGCTTGAGAGTCCTTACGGCGCCGTAGCCAAGTGGTAAGGCAGCGGTCTGCAAAACCGCTATTCATCGGTTCGATTCCGATCGGCGCCTCTTTGCAGCATAACGACTTACGACGCTATCGATAGCGGTGTGCGAGGCTGGCAGCTGACAGGACCGCTATTGCGACGCGCAATCGACGGCTTTAGCCAGGTATCGGGCGATATGGTGCCCCGGCTGGTTGCGCCAGTGGGGAGAAAGTGGGGAGAAAGTGGGGAGAAGGGCGGTAATCAATAGGGCCGGGCAGGTTGCCTAACGGGCGAGGCACGCCCGCTCCTCGGGTTCTCAGCGAGCACTCCGACACCCCAGCGGCAGCGTACAGGCGCGGGCGCACTAGCGTCCGGACCGCCCCATCGTTGCGTAGCCGGCCGCAAGCGCGGTCAGCCGCTCGCGTTAACTACCCACGTGCTGCGCGCGTTCTCGTGTCAGCGCGTGGCGTCGATCCGGGCGAGGAACGACGCCGCTTCCCGCACTGCGGCGTCGAAGTCGACGGGCACGCCGCCAACCGCGGTGGCGAGTGCGGCGTACGGCTCGCGCCACGTCGTCGGCAGCGCGAGGTGGGCGCCAGGCCACGGGTGCGTTGCGCGCGCATCGAACACGTCGTCACACGCCGCGCGAAGCTCTGAGTAGTCCTCCACGAGCGGCGCGAGCAGGAGCAGATCGATCAGGTCGCGAAACCGGTCGTTAGGGCGGCGGTCCTCGCCGCGCGGTCGCGTCATCCCGTGGATCTTCTGCGCGATGTGGTAGGGCAGTCCGAGGCACGGGAGCTGGAGCGGCCCGTTCAACTCCAACTGCGCGATGGACATCGTGTCCACGAGGTCGACCTGCGTGCTCGCCCCCTCGTGCGGCGCGAGATCCACCTGGATCGTGTTCCACGGCGCGTCGTGGTACTGGACCGTGACGTCGAGGCGGACTGCCCCGTTAGGCATCACGTGCGGCTCGCCCCGCCGGCGGAATCGGAAGCCTTCGTACGGTTCGGAGAGAGTTTCCTCGAAGTGAACAACGAGATCGGGCGCGGCGACGCCGACCGAGAGATCGATGTCCTTCGTAGCCCGCGCGCGCTCGCGGAGGCGGAGCTCCACTGCCACACCGCCCTTGATCACGTACGTCGGTACCTCACGATCACGATTGGCGCGCAGCAGCACGCCGCCGAGCATGAGGTAGGAGACCCACAACCGGGCGCGTGCCTCTGGAATCTCTTGCTCCGCGGCGAACGCGCGGACGAGCGCGCCCAACGCCTTCGCCTTTGCGCCCTTCGGTTCCGGGCGAACCGGTTTGGCTCCCTGACGCTTGGGCGGCCGCTCGCGATCAGTCATTCGTGGACGCGGTGATGCTGAGGGCGCACGAGCGCGTCGGTTCTATCGGGAGATTGGCTGGCCAGAAGCGTCT
>Ga0207674_10008403_pt1 | contig 11932 bp, 15 predicted proteins | sample KBSCornC72_FD_184303 | JGI IMG/M metagenome (GOLD analysis project Ga0207674, IMG submission 184303) | Corn rhizosphere microbial communities from Kellogg Biological Station, Michigan, USA - KBS Corn C7-2 (SPAdes) (version 2) | ecosystem: Host-associated > Plants > Roots > Rhizosphere > Soil ... | reverse complement strand
CCGAAGGCTCCTGTTCATCTGGTCATCGCTCCGGAACGCCGAACAGGCCCCAGGGGCGCACGGCGAGCACGAGGATCATCACGAGGTAGGGTGCGCTGGAGGCGTACGCCGGGACCCACAGCGTGCCAAGGCTTTCCACGGTCGCGATCACCAGCGCGCCGAGGGCGGCGCCGAGCACCGAGCCGAGGCCGCCAGCCACCGTGACGATGAACGCGGCGACGATGATCTGGGTGTCCAGGCCAGGTCCGATCGATTCGAGCGGCGCGATCGCCGCGCCGGCCAGCCCCGCCAGGCCCGCACCGAGCGCGAACACGCTGGTGCGCAGCAGCGGCAGGTTCGTCCCGCCGGCCGCGAGGCTTTCCGGATCCTCGACGGCCGCGCGGACCCGCCAGCCGGTGGCCGTGCGCGCCAGCAGCAGCCACAGCCCGAGGGCGACGAGCCCCGCGATGCCGATGACCACCAGGTTGTACTCGGGCACGGTAGCGCCGGCCAGGTGGAGGCGGCCGGCGACCGGTGCGGTCACGCTGCGATCCGAACTGCCCCAGACCCGCTGGGCCAGGTCAGCGAAGACCAGGACAAACGCGAACGTGGCGAGTAGTTGAGCCAGTGGCTCGCGCTGATGCAGGCGCCGCAGGACGGCAACTTCCACACCAGTGCCCAGCGCGGCGACGGCAATCGCGGCGACGAGCACCGCGACGCAAAAGCCCCAGGCGCCGCCGAGTGCGGACGCGAGCGAGGCGGCGAGGAGCGCCCCGATCATGAAGAGGCTGCCGTGGGCCATGTTGATCAGCCGCAGCGCGCCGAACACGAGCGTGAGCCCGGCCGAGACGATGAACAGTATGGCCGCGTTGGTGAGGATGCTGACGGTTTCTGTAACGAAGGTATCCATGTTCTGCTGCTTAGACTCCGCTGCTCGACTGGCCCGGCCAGATACCGGCGTTGGTCTGGCCGGGGCCGCGTATTACTTCTGCAGGGCCTGCATCTGGGCGCAGGAGTAAGCGATCTGGTCGAACGGCGCTTCGAAGGCCGGCGAGGTCCACAGGTGCGTGGGGTCGGTGGAGGAAGCAGGCTTTGCCGAGAGCGCGCCGACGTACTCGGACAGTTCCGTCTGGTGATCACAGGAGCGGATCTGCTGGTCGCCGAGGATGGTCGGCACCGCGGCACCAGACAGGGCAGCGGACACCGCATCGCCGGAGAACGAGCCGGACTTGTGCACCGCCCAGGCCCACTGCTGGACCGCCGCGTAGCCGAGGATGGCCCACTCACTCGGCGCGTCACCGTACTTGGCGCGGAACTTGGCCACGAAGTCGTTCATCGTGGAGGTGTCGTATGTCCAGTACGGTGCGCGGTCGAAGCCGATCGCACCCGCCGGGGCCGCGGAGCCGAGCGTCTGCAGGACGGAGTAGTCGTACATGGCGATCACCTTGGTCTTGGCGAACAGCCCGTAGCTCGCGGCCTGCTTGGTGAACGCGACGAGGTCTCCTCCGTACTGCGCGTTGAACACGTACTGCGGATGCGCGGCCTCGATAGCGGCGAGGTAAGAGCTGATGTCGGTCGCGCCGAGCGGCGGGAACTCCTGCTTGACCAGGGTGTAGTTCACCTTCTCAGCCTTCAGCGCCTGGATGAAACCGGTGACGGTGTCTCGTCCGAAGCTGTAGTTCGGTGCGAAGGTGGCGATGGTGACCTGCTTACCCTCAAGCTGCTGTGCGAGGTAGTCGGCGGCGGCACGCGGTTCCATCACCGTATTCGGCACGTTCTGGAACACGTACTTGCTGTACGTGGCCGTGGTCAGGCCGATGTCGTTGGACGTGTGGAAGAACATCGGGATGTGCTGTGCGTTCGTGACCTGTTCCTCGGCAGCGGCAACCGAACTGGCCACCGGGCCGAACATCGCCACGGCGTGGTCGGCCTCGAGCATGGTGCGCACGTTGGACACGCCGGTGGCCGGGGTCGCGGCGTCGTCCGCGCTCACCACCTTGACCTGCTTGCCCAGTAGCCCGCCAGCGGCGTTGATGTCAGCCGCGGCAAGCTGGACGCCCTGCAGCCCCGTCTGCCCAAGGGAGGCGATCGAGCCGCTGAGCGTGGTGGATTCCCCGATCGTGACCGAGCCTCCGCCTCCGCCTCCGCCGCCAGAGGATCCGGCGCCCGCCGCGGAACCCGCGCATCCGGTGGCCGCGCCGCACAGCGCAATGGCCACCGCCATCCCGATCCATTTGCTCTTCTTCACCATTGACGCCTCGTTTCGTCCGTTAGTAGGCGAAACGCTAGGGCGGCCCGCGTGATCCGTTCATGGGGTTACCGCACACAATGAAACGCACGGCGGTGGTCAGAACAGTCATACTCGCGTCACTGACCAGCGCATATGCCGTGAAAAGCGACACTGTCTCCCGCGAGGACCAGGACATCCGACGGCAGGAGCGCGGTATCGCGGCCATCGCCACCGGTCACGCGGCCGCCACGTGGAGGATCGCCACATGAACACCGCGGTTTCTGTGTGGCTCGTTTATATCCAGGTGTGCCGCCTGACGCCGTATGGTCGCGGCCATGACGAGGATCGAGGACCAGGCAGGCGACGACACCGACTTGCATGGCCGCACTGCGGTGGTAACCGGCGCGGCCAGCGGCATCGGGAAGGCGTGCGCGCAGGCGCTGGCCGAAGCGGGGGCGAAGGTGAGGGTGATCGACCTCGATGTCGAGGGAGCGCACCGAGTGGCTGAGGCCATAGGCGGCGTGGCGTGTCCCGTTGACATCACGGACTTCGCGGCCGCCGCGGCTTTCGCCGAGGGCGCCGACATCCTGGTGAACAATGCCGGGTTCCAGTTGGTGCGCCCCCTCGAGGAGTTTCCCCTGGACGTCTTCCACCGGATGCTCGCGGTGATGGTCGAAGGGCCCTTCCACCTCATCCGTGCGGCGCTTCCGCACATGTACCCCCAGCGCTGGGGCCGGATTGTGAACATCTCATCGGTCCACGGGCTGCGCGCCTCCGCCTACAAGGCGGGTTACGTCACCGCGAAGCACGCGATCGAGGGCCTGTCAAAGGTCGTGGCGGTCGAAGGCGGTCCGCACGGGGTCACCTCGAACTGCGTCTGCCCCGGCTACGTGCGCACCCCGCTGGTGGAGAAGCAGATCGCAGACCAGGCCGCCGCACACGGTATCGACGAACGGCAGGTTGTCGAACAGGTACTGCTCGCGCACTCCGCGATCAAGGAGCTGATCGAGCCGGAGCAGGTTGCCGCGCTCGTCCGCTACCTGTGCTCACCGGCCGCCGCACTGGTCAGCGGCGCGTCGTTCGTCATGGACGGCGCCTGGACGGCGCAATAACCGAGCGGTTAGCCTGTCGGGTGCCATGGACGCGGATACCGCTGAGACCGTCTACCTTTCCCTGCTCGCCCGCGATGCTCCCGCGGCGGACTACGATGAGCCGCTGCGCCGTGCCCGCCAGGCCGGCGCGTCGGGTGAGCAGCTTGCGCGGCTGGAGCGGGCCCGCACGCTCGCGATCAGCGTGCGCTCGACGCTGCGCGAGCAGCGACGGCGAGAGAACGAGCTTGCGGCGCTGTTCGAAACCTCCGGCGACCTCGCGGCCCTCCGCGAGCTCAACGACGTGCTGCGCGCGATCGTCGTGCGCGCCCGCAAGCTGCTCGGCACCGACATCGCCTACCTGACCCTGCAAGACGAGGAGTCGGCCGACACCTACATGCGGGTCACGGCCGGGTCCGTCTCGGCGGAGTTCCAGCGCGTGCGCCTGGGTATGGGCGAGGGACTCGGCGGCCTCGTGGCCCAGACCGCATGCCCGTATGCCACCGCGGACTACCACAATGACGAACGGTTCCGGCACACCCGATCGATCGACAGCGCGGTCATCGACGAGGGCCTGGTCGCGATCCTCGGCGTGCCGCTGCTGGTCAACGGGAAGGTCATCGGGGTGCTCTTCGCCTCCTCCCGGAAGGTACGGCCCTTCACCAGGGAAGAGGTCGCCCTGCTGTCGTCTCTCGCCACCCACGCGGGCATCGCCATCGAGTCGGCCAACCAGCTCGCTGAGACCAAGGCCGCCCTCGCGGAACTGGCCGAGGCCAACCGGCTCGTGCAGCGGCACAGCGCGGCGGTAGAGCGCGCGGCCGAGGCACACGAGGCGCTCACGGGGCTGCTGCTGCGTGGCGCGGGCCTGGCCGAGCTGGCGTCCTCGGTCGGCGAGCTGCTCGGCGGCCAGGTGGAGCTGACCGACGAGCAGGGACGGGTGCTGCACGGGGCGGGAGCGGAGCCGCGGAGCCGCCTGCAGGCGGCCGTTGCCGAGTCCGAGCGCACCGGCAAGGCAGTGTACGCCGACGGCCTGTGGGTGGCCGCCGTGCAAGCCGGCGGCGATCGCCTTGGCACCCTCACCGTGCGGGCGAAGGCGGAGCTTGACCCTGCCGATCAGCGCATCCTGGAGCGCGCCGTGATGGTCACGGCGATGCGGCTGATCACCGAGCGTTCGGTACGCGAGGCGGAGTACCGGGTGCGCGGCGAACTGCTCACCGACCTGCTCGAGACGGCGTCCCGGGCCGCCCCGGACGCGGACGGGCTGTGCGAGCGCGCCCGGCGGCTGAACGCCGATCTGGGTGCCGCGCACGTGATCGTCGTGGTGAGCACCGGGGACTGCGACCGTCGCCGCCTTCTCTCGGCCGCGGCGCACCTGGCGGCGACCCGCCAGGGCCTCGCCGGGGAGCACTCGGGCACGGTCGTGCTGCTACTGCCGGGCGGCAATGCGGCCAAGACCGCGCGGCAGGTGGTCCACTACCTGCACGCGGCGATCCAGCACCCGGTGACCGCGGGCGCGGCCGGCCCGGGGACCGGCCCGCTGGCGGCGGCGGCACTGTTCCAGGACGCCTCACGCACGCTGGCGGCGCTGCTCGCCCTCGGCCGGATCGGCGACGTCGCGACCTTGCGCGACCTGGGATTCGTCGGCCTGCTGCTCGGCGGCGGCAGCGTGGCGGAATTCGTCGAGGCGAACCTGGGCCCGGTCCTCGACTACGACGCGCGTCGCTCGACGAAGCTCCTCCGTACGCTCGAGGTGTACTTCGCGTGCGGCGGGAACCTCGCCCGCGCCAAGGACCAGCTGCATGTGCATGTCAACACCGTCACGCAGCGCCTGGAACGCATCGGCAAGCTCCTCGGGGCGGACTGGGGCGCACCCGACAGGGCCATCGAGCTGCAGCTCGCCCTCCGCCTGCACAAGCTGCGCTAGCCGCCGCGTCACCAGCGCCCGGCCACGGTCAGAACGCGAGCGGCGCCGCGGTGGCCCTGGTGACCTCTTCCGCGGTGACGCCAGGGGCGAGCTCGCGCAGCGCCAGGCCGTACGGCTCGACGTCGATGACCGCGAGATCGGTGATGATCCGGTGCACGACGCGCCTGCCGGTCAGCGGTAGCGAGCAGTCCCTCACTATCTTGGGCTCACCGTCCTTGGTCACGTGCTCCATCAGGACGATGACGCGCCTGGCACCGTGCACCAGGTCCATCGCGCCGCCCATGCCCTTGATCATCTTGCCTGGGACCATCCAGTTGGCCAGGTCGCCCTCCTGGGAGACCTGCATCCCGCCGAGTACCGCCACGTCGATCTTCCCACCGCGGATCATGGCGAAGGAGGCGGCGGAGTCAAACAGGGAGGCACCGGGCAGCAGCGTCACTGTTTCCTTGCCGGCGTTGATCAGGTCCGGATCCTCCTCGCCCGCGTACGGGTAGGGACCCATGCCGAGGATGCCGTCCTCCGACTGGAGCACCACGTGCACCCCGCCAGGCACGTAGTTGGGTATGAGCGTGGGCAGGCCGATTCCGAGGTTCACGTACTGCCCGTCGTGCAGTTCCCGTGCCGCACGCGCGGCCATCTGGTTGCGGTCGAGCGCCATCGTCAGATTCCTTCTTCCCCGCGCGGCCGCACCGTGCGCCGCTCGATCCGCTTCTCCGTCACCGTCGCCTCGACCACCCGGTGCACGTGTACTCCGGGCAACTGCACCCGGCCAGGCGGGATCTCCCCTGCCTCGACGATGCGCTCGGCTTCGAGCACGCAGATGCGCCCGGCCATCGCCGCCAGCGGGTTGAAGTTCATCGCGGAGCCGTTGAACACGGCATTGCCGTGCCGGTCCGCCACCGCCGCGCGCACCAGGGAGAAGTCGGTGACGATGGCCTCTTCGAGGATGTACTGGCGGCCGTTGAACGTGCGCACCTCCTTCGGCGGGGAGGCCACGGCCACCGCGCCGCCCTGGTGGTAGCGCCAGGGCAGGCCGCCATCGGCCACCTGGGTACCCACGCCGGTCGCGGTGTAGAACGCGGGAATGCCCGCGCCGCCGGCCCGCAGCCGCTCGGCCAGCGTGCCCTGCGGGCTGAGCTCGACCTCGAGTTCGCCCGCCAGGTACTGCCGGGCGAATTCCTTGTTCTCTCCGACGTAGCTGCTGGTCATCCGGGAGATCTGTCCGGACTCCAGCAGCAGCCCGAGGCCCCAGCCATCCACGCCGCAGTTATTTGAAACTACGCGCAGATCTCGGGAACCTGTCGCGAGAAGCGCGGCAATCAGCGTCGAGGGGATCCCGCACAAACCGAATCCGCCTACGGCGATCGTCGCGCCGTCCGGTATGTCGGCCACTGCCTTGGCGCCGGTCATGACTTTGTCCATAGTGCCGTCCCTTGACTACCTTGCCGCTCAACGGAGTACCTGCTGGACCGTAGTCTCATGGCTCCTGCCACCCGACGATATGCATGGCGTACACATCAGCTGGTGGCGGAATATGTCCGCTGGTCACATTGGGCGCGCCTTCGGACGGGCGCACAGCGAGCGTGGCAGCGGCCAGCTAGAGGCACGACTCGACAGGCACGGCGGACTGCACACCGTCAGCTCTGAAGAGGGCCAGCTTACGAGAGGCGCAGTGATCGACAGTGGCCCGTCGCCCATGACTTAGGAATTTCACGAGCAGGATAGTAAAAACAAACTAGCTTGGGTAAACTCTGCTCGGAGGGAGGGCAGTATGTCGCCAGACGGCACGACCAGCACCGCCTCGCTCACGGCCCTGTCACGGGCCCGGCTGCCGGGAGCGTGCGGGCGAGCAGTCCGAACGAGGCGGCGATCGGCGCGATCCGCGCCCATCACGTCCAGCTCTCCTGGCAGTTGCATGTCCACCCTAACGCCGTCGTCACCGCCGTCCGGACTGGTGGGTGCGGACGCGAACGCGACGCGCCACATAACTGGTACCGCACCGAACTGATGCCGCACGTCGTGGCCGAGGAACATGCTCTCTACAGCCCGGGCCTGGACGGCATGGACGAGATCCTTGGCTACCCGCACGACGGCGCAGCTCACGACGACTGCGGCTGTGATCACGACGCTGGCGAGGCACAGGATGCGCCGCCGCAGATCAGTACACAACCCGAGGAGTTACCAATGAGTACACAGCCCGAGGAAGCAGAAGGCGACCTCGATGTCCGGACCCTGCCGCACGGTCAGCGACACGAGATCATCTTTGCCCGGCTCGACCAGTTGCAGCCCGGCCAGGCGCTGGTAATCGTCAACGACCACGACCCGAAGCCGCTGCGGTACCAGACCGCGGCGATGTGGCCGGACCGCTTCGTCTGGTCCTACCTGCAGGCTGGGCCCCAGATCTGGCGTGTGGCGATCAGCCGTGCCGGATGATCCCGACGCCGTTGACGCCTTGACCCGGGTGCTGGTGCGGGCCTGCCGTGCGCTCGCCGAGGCGGGGCAGCCGCACCGAGCGGGTCTGCTGGCCGCAGACGCCTGGGTTGCCGTGCGACACGCTCACCCCCGCCAGGCTCAGCACCTCGACGGGGCGATGCACCACATCGCCCGCCTTGAACAGCTCAGTGAAGATCAGGCGGCGACGTCACCAACAGCCGCCGACGACCCAACCAGGAAGGAACGACCCATGTCCAGCGCTCCCACAGAGGACCGTGTGCTCGACGTCCGCACCGAGGAGCCCAAGCGGCGCCACGAACTCATCTTCGAGACGTTCACCGATCTGCCCGTCGGCCAGACCTACGTGCTGGTCAACGACCACGACCCCAAGCCGCTGCGCTACCAGTTCGAGGCCGAGAACGCCGGCGAGTTCAGCTGGCAGTACCTCGAGGAGGGGCCGGAGGTGTGGCGGGTCAGGATCGGTCGCACCGCCGCGCCCGGGGCACCGGCGTCGTGAGCCAGGTCCAGAGCCCGCGGTCAGACACGCCAGCGGGCGGGACGGCGACGCTGTGGCCGGACTGGCGCACGGTTGTCGCCGCTCGGGACTCCGGCCCCGACGTCGCCGTGCTGCACGAGTCGGCCGAGTTGAAGGTCGTGCTCGTCGCCCTGGCCGCCGGCCAGGGGCTGCCGCCCCACCCAGGGCCAACTGCCAGCTTCCACATCCTGTCGGGGACAGGCGCGGTCGTCATTGACGAGGTGGAGCACCCTGTGTCGGCCGGGGCGACCGTGGTCGCGGCATCGGGAACGCGCAGGTCGGTGCGTGCGACGTCACCGCTGGTGTTCCTCGGCAACCTGGGAGACCCGGCATCGGAGGACGGGCCGCACTGACGCTGGTCGGAGCGGCTTTTCACTGTTCGGTGTCCCGCCCGAGCGAGACGTCATGGAGGTCAGGCAATGTTCGTGCGACGCAGGGGGCAGCGGCCCGATGGTCAGGATCCGGAAGGTAACGGCGCGATCGCGACCGTGCAGGAATCCGACGACCCCGGGGCACTCGCCGCTCAGCTCTACGACATGCTGCATGAGGTCATCGACCCCGAGGTGGGTGTGAACATCGTCGACCTGGGACTGGTCTTCGAGGTCACGCTGACCGACAGGCTGGCCGACGTGCGGATGACCCTGACGACGCCTGGCTGCCCGCTCGGCGGGTACATGGAGGATGCGATCCGGCGCACGCTGACCCGAGTTCCCGAGGTGGACGACACCCATATGAACCTGGTCTGGGAGCCGACCTGGGGGCCGCACATGATGAGCCACGAGGCCAAGCGGCAGCTGGGATGGGTATCGTGACCACGCCCGTCGCGGGCCGCCCAGCCCGGGCGGCGCCCGCCATCGGACTGACGACCCCGCGCAGGCGGCGTGCCAGGTGGGTGCCTCCGCTGATGGCCGTCGCCGTCGTGCTGTTGATCGGCGGCCTGTGGGAGGGGCTGGTCTATCTCGGGTTGCCGCTGGCGGCCGGTCAGCGCAGCCTGCACGTCGACCACGGTCCGCTCATGGTGCTCGGCTTCCTCGGCACGCTGATCGCGCTGGAGCGCTCGGTCGCGCTCGGGCCGGCGTGGTCCTACCTCGCGCCCGCCGGGGCAGCGGTCGGCGGCCTGGCCGTCATCTGTAACGCGCCCAACGGCGTCGGCCAGGCCGTGGTGACGTTGGGCGGGGTGATCTTGGTGGCGATCTTCGTGGCGGTGCACCGCATCCAGGCGTCGCTCCACAACGTGGTACTTGCCAGCGGCGCGATGTGCTGGGTGGTCGCCGGCGTACTTTGGGTCGCGAACTGGGATATTCCCCGGTTCATCCCGTGGCTGGCCGGCTTCCTCGTGCTCACCATCACCGGCGAGCGCCTGGAGCTGTCCCGGTTGACCGGCCGGAGCCGCCGGGCCGAGGTGCTGTTCGTCGGCGCGGCTGGCCTGTTCCTGGGCGGCCTGATCGTCTCCCTGTTCGCCGAGGCCATTGGAGTGCGCATCGCCGGCGCGGGCCTGTGCTGCCTGGCAGCGTGGCTTGCCCGCTACGACATCGCACGGCGCACCGTGCGCGGCCAGGGGATCACGCGCTACATGGCTATCGCGCTGCTCACCGGTTACGCGTGGCTCATGGTCGGCGGCGCATTGTGGCTGGACATCGGGCGGATGAGCTTCGCCGACCTAGGCAGGGCAGCGCACGGGTCGGCGTACGACGCGATGCTGCACGCGGTCTTCCTCGGCTTCGTGATTTCGATGATTTTCGCCCACGCCCCCGTCATCGTTCCGTCGGTGCTTGGTCGGCCGCTGCCGTACAACCGGTGGTTCTACGTCCCGCTGGTGATGCTGCATGTGACGCTGCTGCTCAGGCTCGTCGGCGGAGACGCCATGCACAACAAGGCGAGCTGGCAATGGGGCGGCTCGCTCAACGAGGTCGCCCTGTTGCTGTTCGTCGGGCTGGCCGCTGGGGCCGTCATACGAGCCGCGAGGTCGCAGCGTAAAGCTGCCCGCCCACCACAACCGGCCGACGGCTCGGTTCAGGAGGCACAAGCAGCGACGTGATCCAGTACCCAAACCACTCATTGCCACATCCTCCGGGTCAGTACCCGCGTCGTCGCGGGTCGAGCTTAGCCCGCCGGCGTATTCGGCACCGGTCGATGCCGAGGCCCCGCACACGGGCGCGGAGCCTCGGCATCGACCGGTGATACGGCGGAATACCACCCGGTCGGTGCCGCGATCCTCGGCCGCCGCGGACGACGGCCGCAAACTTTGCGTCAGTGCTGCGGGGCTTGGGGCTTGCCGCGCCCGAACCACGGGCGGTCGTACGCCGCGGCGAGGCGAGCCAGGGCGAGCGCACCGACCAGGAGCCCGAAGTCCCGGAGGGCGATGTCGTAGAAGCCCGAGTACGACACCAGGTCGATGACGATGCCCGCGAGCCAGAGCGCGACGACGTAGCTGGAGTAGCGGGGCTTGAGCGCCACCAGGACGCCGGCCAGGATCTCGATCGCCCCGACGACGTACATCGCGGTCTGCGCGGAGAACGGGATCACGTTCACGATCCACGGGGCCAGGTAGTGCGGCCAGTCCGGTTGGAGCACCTTGGTGAATTTGTCGATGCCCATCCACAGGGGGAGCACGACATACCCGATGCGCATCAGCAGGTAGGCGCCGTAGGCCGGTTCGCGGACGCTGCGCTCCCACGCGTTGTCGAGCAGGCGGCCGACAGGTGGATGCACGACGGAAGTGGCCATGATCAACTCCTTCTATCGATAAAGTTCGTTGCTTTTAGACTTCCCCGGCCGAACGCTTTTGTCAAGAACCATTGGTGATAGATTTTGAGCGTGGGTACGACCAAGGGTGACGGGCCAGCGGCCCTCGCAGCGCTTAGCCATCTCGTGGACCCGGTGCGACGGCACCTCTACGAGTACGTCACCTCGCGGTCCGGGCCGGTAACCAGGGAAGAGGCAGCCACAGCGGCCGGCATCGGCCGGACCCTTGCCGCGTACCATCTGGACAAGCTGACCGAGGCGGGCCTGGTCGAGGCCGGGTATGCCCGGCCCGAGGGGCGTGGCGGGCCAGGGGCCGGCCGACCCGCCAAGCACTACGTGCGCGTGGACCGAGAGTTGTCGGTCAGTGTGCCGGCTCGCAACTACCTGCTGATGGCCAGCGTGCTCGCCGAAGCCGTCGCCGCCGATGCTAGCGGCGCCGTGCGTGCAGCGGCCACCAGGGCCGCTCGTCAGATTGGTCGTGCCGCGGCCGACGGGTCTGATCTAGAGATGGCGCTACGTGGGTGCGGCTACGAGCCGGTACGCACGCAGGACGGCGGCATCGTGCTACGCAACTGCCCGTTCGATCAGCTGTCGAAAAGCCACGTCGAGCTCGTCTGCGGGCTCAACTACGACCTGATCGACGGGCTGCTCGAGGGCATCGGCCAGGGCGGGGGTGAAGCGGTCCTCGCGCCACAGGAGGGCCAGTGCTGCGTGGTCATCCGCAATTGCGAGGCGTCTCACCGCCCCGGCGAGGGATCGGGCGAAGCAACGGCTCGTTGAGGCCGATGATCATGAAGTAGAGGAACGATCCGCTGCTCCGAGAGCAACCCCAGCCCGCTGCCTTGTCCTCTGGTTCCCGCTTCACCGGCATGCTGGGCCGCAACGCGGTCGCACGATAGCCCCCGAATCTACGATTCGTTGTTACGAGTGAAAAAATTAGGGATGCGAAGCATCCGAAAGGTTTATCCGCAGGTAATCTAATATGATCGCTTCCAATC
>Ga0207674_10008402_pt1 | contig 11933 bp, 10 predicted proteins | sample KBSCornC72_FD_184303 | JGI IMG/M metagenome (GOLD analysis project Ga0207674, IMG submission 184303) | Corn rhizosphere microbial communities from Kellogg Biological Station, Michigan, USA - KBS Corn C7-2 (SPAdes) (version 2) | ecosystem: Host-associated > Plants > Roots > Rhizosphere > Soil ... | reverse complement strand
GCCGACGAGTTCGAAACCTGAGAGGTCTGCCGAGACGCCTTCAATGACGGCGGAACCGCGCGGAGTTCGGGGCGTCCAGAGCTCGACTCCTACAAAAACAATAAAGCGATTTAATACAGTGCTGCTGGCCCTAGGACTGGCGTTCCTGCTCCACCTCATCGAGAAGACCGGGTGGAGAGAACTGGCGCTGCAGTTCAGGGTCCTCGGTTCGGGCATCATACTCATCCTCCTGGCCGAGGGCCTGGCAAACCTGGCTCACACAGTTGGCTGGCGGCACTGTATTCCCTGGAGTGCGAGTGAGAACGCCCCCACTAGTCGCACTACAATTACGGGTTCGCGTCGCCCCTCCCTTTGGCCGCTCTTTCGCATGAACATGGCCGGCTGGGCTATTAACTATCTCACCCCCACTGCTTCTATCGGTGGCGAGGTGACTCGCGCCTCTTTATTGTCCGCCCAATGCAACGGAACCGATGCAGCCGGCAGTGTCCTTTTAGACAAGCTGATGACCGCCATCGCCCATTTGCTCCTCGTTATTGCCGGAGCGGTTTTTCTTTTCTGGCGCGCCAGGCTCTCGATGCAGCTTTGGATCGCCATCGCGGTCACCACGGCCTTGCTCACGCTTGGCGTTACGGCCTTTCTGTTTCTGCAAATTCGCGGCGCATTGGGGAACGTCTGTCGTTGGTTGAACAACTATAACTTCGGTAGCCGTTTTATGGAAGACGTGGCGCAGAATCTATTCCGAGTCGATGCGCTCTTGAAACGGTTTTATCGCGAACGATCACCCGATCTGGTGCTCTCGGTGTTTTGGCACGCTGTGGGCCATGCGGTCGCTATTGCCCATGCATGGCTGTTTCTGACGCTGGTCGGCCAACCTGCGCCCGTGGCAACTATCATTGCTGCCGGTTGTCTCGCGCTCTGGCTTGATCTACTCACTTTTGCTGTGCCGCTCAACCTGGGCACGCTGGAGGCCAGCCGCATCGTTGTTCTGGAAGTTCTTGGCGGTCAGGCATTGCTCGGAATGACGTTTGGCATGGCAATCCGCGCCGCCCAACTTTTCTGGGCCTGCTTCGGCCTGGCCGGCTACGGTATTTTCACACTTTTTCAGAAGCGAGCGGACCACGGACGGCCCGCGCTCGAATGCCCCGAAGACGATTTGTTCGTAATATCTGCACAGAGGAGACAAAATGAACAGTAACACCATCACCCATTTTGGTACGGACACCGCTTCGGCCGATTTGCATCCATTTGCCGCAAATCCTGTCCCGCTGGAATTCGACAGCCACTCAGATTTGTCAGGATTGCCAACCGAGCCATTGCTCCCGCAAACATTGCAGGAAAATGCTGAATTGCGCTGCATGTGCGAGGCGATGCAGTTAGAGATCAAACAATTGAAAGCGCGCCTGCTGGAAGATAGCGACTATTTGCGATGCGAGTGCAAGACCAGTCATGCGCATGCTCAGATTATTGGCCGCAGCCCGGGGATCAAACGCGTGCTGCACCAGGTCGAGCAGGTAGCGCCGGCGGACTGCGCAGTCCTCATCAGCGGCGAGACTGGCACGGGCAAAGAACTGATCGCGCTGGAAATCCACAATCTCAGCACGCGCAAAGACAAACAGATGGTACTCGTCAACTGCGCGGCATTGCCCTCGGCTCTAGTTGAGAACGAGTTGTTCGGTCGCGAACGCGGCGCCTACACCGGCGCGCTCACCAGCCAGGTCGGCCGCTTTCAGGCCGCAAACAATTCGACTATCTTCCTCGATGAAGTCGGTGAATTATCGCTCGAAGTCCAGGCCAAGCTGCTGCGCGTCCTGCAACAAGGTGAATTTCAACGTCTAGGCAGTCCGAACACTCTCAAGGTCAATGTCCGCCTCATGGCCGCCACCAACCGCGATCTGGTCGATGACGTTCGCAGAGGGAAATTCCGGGAGGATCTTTATTATCGACTGAAAGTCTTTCCCATCGCCATCCCGCCGCTGCGTGAGCGGGTCGACGACATTCCGCTGATGGTATTCGCTTTCATGGAAGAATTTTCGATGCGCATGGGCAAGAAAATCACCAAAGTTTCCCGCAAGTCGATGGACGCGTTGCAAAAGCATTCATGGCCGGGCAACATCCGCGAGCTTCGCAATGTGATTGAGCACAGTGTTATTCTCAGCAGTGGCGACACTCTGAAGCTGACGTTCCTGGGCGATTCGCCCACTCGCGAATCCCAGCCGGTGACGCTTGCCGAAGCCGAACGCGAGCACATCCTGAAAACGCTAGAGCTTACGAACTGGCGTATTAAAGGCACGCACGGCGCCGCGGAACGACTCGACATGGAACCCAGCACTCTGTACTCCCGTATGCAAAAACTGTGCATCCCCACCCGTCGCCAAAAAGAAGAACAAGCGTTGATTTCCTCGTAACCCAGAGAGTTCTCTCCAATATCGCTTTTGGCAATTTCTGGTTCTCGTAATCGCCTTATTTCTCTGTCTCACAGTCGAAATCCCGTCCCTCAGTTAGAATCTCGACCGCTTCGCCGTTGAATCGCACCAAATTTGCCGCCATCGCGCGCAATTAATCCCTGCTTTGCAGCCATTTACAACTCCAACGGCAAGCCGCTTCTCTTTGGCATATTTCCCGCAAAGCAGAAATGAGTGTTCTCGAAACGATAACGGAGTGCCGAGTTCTCAAAGATAGCAACGAACGACAAACTATGCTGAGCAAATTTAGAATTACTCTCGCACGCGCGCCAAATCCATCCTTGGTTGGCCATCCACATGAATTCCAACATGATTCGGCAACAAAGCCGAGTGTTCGCCGTCGTTTCTTTTCGACCGGGGACTTTAAAGGCCCATTAGCGTGTCGGCGGCCTCAGAGCACATGGCCGAAGCCGTTGACCAGAGGGGCGGGGCACCCCTGGGTCTCTTGGCTGACAAAAATCATTAACCTTAACTGGCTTGTATCCACTGGATTTGCTCGTATTCACCGACCAGTGTTCCGATTGGAAATTCTTCTAATCCTCGCCGCATTACTCCCAACCCTCATTCTATCCTTTGCACGCACCGCCGACGCCGCGACCGACGACAAACCCGCCGTCCCGGTGACTCTCGCCCAACTCAACAACGAAATTCAAACCCTGCGCACATCCCTCTCCCGCACGATAGCAGCGCTCGAAGAACTCAAAGTCGCCGCCAACAAAAATCGCGACCTCTCGATCGCATTCAACACGTTTCATCAATCCTGGTCCGAGCTCGAAGCGCAAACCCAAACAGTTCGACAGCACGGCACCGCCGCCCGGGCCCGCGTGCGCGAACATTGGGAAGTCTGGCACGCTGAAATCACTGGCATGCAAAACTCCGAATTGCGCGAGAAAGCTCAGAAGCGCTACGCCGTCACTTCAAAGGAGTTCGAGAAGATCAATGATAAGATTGGCGATGCCAAAGAAGCCTTCGCGCCACTTGCCGCCGACTTGAAAGACATTCATACCTATCTCCAGAACGATCTGACCAGAGACGCGGTCTCCTCGCTTTCCGGTAACATTTGGAAAATGGGCGCCCAGGCTCGCACGGTTGATGGCAAACTGGCCGAGCTGTCCAAAAAGATCGAGCGCGTCGTTAAGAAAATGTCTCAAGCTTAGGGCCGACTGGAGATCGCCATGACGACTACCGACAATGCGAAACCCGCCGATGCGGCACATTCCTCGCCATCAACGCACAGTGCCATCTTCTCTGTCATCAGCCTCCGTCCCTCGGTCAAACATCGGACCCAACTCATCGAACTCCTGCGCTCTGTGCTCGATCTCGGCCGCGTCTGCCCCGGTCGCGTGGGCTGCTGGCTTTCCGATGAAGATTCCCTTCAAAATCTGATCATCTACGCCGAACAATGGGAAACCGAAGAGGCTCTCCACGAACACATCCGCTCCGACCTTTACCGCCGTCTCCTTTCTGCCATCGAACTCTCCGATCGCCCGCCCGATGTCAAATTCTACTACGCTACCCAAGCCCGCGGCTTTGACCTGATCGAATCCCTGAGGTGCAGGGAATCGTGATGTTTTCCGTGTTGGTGACATTCGCCGGTGTTGAACCAGTATTGACATCCGTTCGATTGGACAAGGGCATGGTTTCATAAGCCTGTGTGTCATTGAGGCGTATTCACGCACGTTGCAACGTCGCACGCACGCAACCCACCTACACACTTACCGCGCATGCGCTCTCTGCCTCGCCGCCAAATACCGATCCAACTCCGCCATATCCTTGAAAATCGCAATCCCCGGCAGCGATGCGATGATTTCAAACACCTCCTGTATCTGCGGTTGCAGATTGATGAACGAAGCCAGCCCGCCGCGTTGTCGCAATTGCTTCCGTGCACCCGCAATTACCCGCAACCCTGCGCTGCTGATGAATGTGAGCTGTGCAAGGTCGAAAACCAGTTCTTTGACTGGCCCGGCCAGCAGACTTGTGAGCTGGCTTTCCAGCTCCGGCGCGGTTGCAGTGTCCAGACTGCCGGCAAGACGGATGGTGGCGGTGTGCGGGGTTGGCGCGCTGCTGCCTTGTTGGATATGGATTACAAGCGGCATAAGCTATTTCTCCTGTTCTGTGGTTTTGTTCCTGTAAGATTTCATTTCCGCGGTGGATGGTTCATTAAGATGTTTTATCAGAAGCAAAACGTTTTCGTTCCCTTCACGGCGATAGCAAATCGCGTCCGTGTGACGGCGGACGATCTGGATACCCCAGCCTCCACACACATCCTCATCGGCAGCTGCAACGGCCGGCGCGTTGAAGGCAGTCAAATCGAATTCCGGTCCGGAATCTCGAAGCTCGACCTGCATGCGGTTGCCTTGCAGCTCCAGGGCAACGGTGAACTTCTTTCGCGCGTCTCTCCCCAGGGCGTGCGTGACGATATTCGACCCGCACTCCTCCAGCGCGAGCGCCAGGCAGTGCAGGATTCGGTCCGGCACTTGTTCCGCACGCCCGAAATTCTGCAGCGCTTCCACAGCCCGCATCACCTCTTGCGGCGTCGCTTGCAGTTCCATTCTCATTGGGCAAACCCTTTCCCTGCCTTCCACGCCGAGTTCACTTTCAATGCGAGGATCGCGATGTCGTCCGATTGTGGCGCCGTCCCCGCGAACGCGCGCACATCCCGGAGCAACGAGTCTGCGATCTCCGCCGCCGAACGGCGGGACAATACCCGCGTCCCTGAAAGCAGCCTTTCGTTTCCGTAGCACTCCTCGCGCGTGTTGAAAGCTTCGGTAATCCCGTCCGAATACAAGATCAATGCGTCTCCATCCCGCAACCGCAATTCCGTCCGCTCGAAACGCAGCCCCGGATCGAACCCGAGCGCCGTTCCGAGGCGGTTCACTGCCCATCTCGGCGAATCGGTGCCCGACAACAAGATCGGCCGACAGTGCCCTGCATTGGCCAGCGTCAACTGCTGGCGTCCCGGCTCAAACACTGCGCAGAGCAAAGTCACAAACATTCCCAAGGGATTATCCACTGCCAACTCATCGTTCAACCGGGCCAGAATCGCATCGGGTTCGAGAATCTCGCGGGCGAGTACTCGCGCCAGGCTGATCGCCCGCACCATAAACATGGAGGCCGCCAGACCCTTCCCCGATACATCTCCAAGAAACACCACTAGCCGCTCAGGATCCGTTGCGCAGATTCCGTAAAGATCGCCGCCCACTTCCCGCGCCGGTTCCAGCACCGCGCCAAAATCCACATGATAGGCGCGCCCCACTCCCACGAAATCGTGAGGCAGCATCCCCATTTGAATTTCGCGGGCCAACCGCAATTCCCGTGCCGCTGCTTCCAGTTCTCGCGCCTTGGCTTTCTCGACCCGCTCGATCAGGTCCTCGATCTTCACGTGATAGTTCTCTATCGAGCGCGCGACCTCCCCGATCTCCGAATCCTCCTCCTGAAATCCGATTCTGACGCCGGCCTTCCGCGCCGCTAATTCCTGCAAACTCCGATCCAGGCTGGCCAGAGGATTGACCACGCGCCGGCGATAAAACAGCAGCAAGGCCGAAACCATGGCGACAGCATTGAGCACAAGGAGCATCAGCGTAATATTCGTGAGTAAACGCGCCCGCGCCGCCAAGGTCGTGGCGTGCATCGTCAAACGCCGCTCAAGTGCCTTCCGACATATGGCGATCGGTGTCATGATCGCCGCCTTAGCCGTTTCGTATTCAGGCCCGTACACCATCTGGATCGCATGTATGGTATCGTTGCTGCCCGCTGCCGCCAGCGCCTGCTCTTCCAAATGCACCAAGCCGTCCGAATTCCGTTTCGCCGTCTCGATCAGGCCCCGTTCGTTCGGAGTCAAACCGAGAAGATGCAAACCGTTAGCCGCCTCGTCTCGATTCTGATCGATAGTCAGCTCGTGCTGAAATGCCTGGCGAAACCGCGGATCGCCTGTCGCCGCGAATGCTCGCACTGCTGCCGTGAGACGATCGCTCCCTGTTGCCAGTTGTTCCGTGTAATTGAACATCTTCCTGCGTTCTTCATACGCCCGTTCCTCCGCCATGCTCAACCAGCGCGAATACAATGCGCAAACAATGGCCGCCACGGATAGCACGACGATTGCTAACGTGATCACCTGGCTGGTCCGCTGAATGCGCATTGTTGAATCCGTGCGAACGCCGACGTCTCGTCCGCGAGTTCATCCTTAGTTGGCGGCAGCTGTCGAAAAATCACATTATTCCTTCGAAAGCTTCCACGTTCCATCCGGATCATACTCTGTCATCTTGCTCGCGATCCTTGACGTCTGCGCTCCCAAATTCTTCTGATACACACGCCCTTGCTGATTGACGATAAAAGTCATGATACCCGAGTCCCCGTATTCCGCTGGCCAGGCCACCATTGCGAATCCGCCGATCATATTTCCGTTGATCACATAGTTATATTTTCCGCCCGGCGCGTGCCCCCCCTGGCGCGTCAGGATCTTGAAATAGTACCCGTGGAACGGCTGCGGCCTGGTGTTCTGCTGTGCCTGTTTGCTGAAATACCCGGCCCCCTGCGCTTCCGCCACCAGCGGGCCAAGCGGGCTCTCGACTCCGTTCAATTCAACCGGCCAGTAAAGCCCGTCCGTTTTGCCCGATGAACTCCTAATCTTTTGCGCGTAATTCAGCACGCCGTTGCCGTTGCGATCCACGCTCGCATATTCACGTTGCGCATCGACGTAAGCGCGCATGGCTTTCAACACATCCAGTTCATTGCGTCCAATTCGCCGATTAATGAGCTCTTCTTTTCCTGCGGCTGCGTCGAAATGCCAGCCGCCGCCCTCTTTCACGAGTGGAATTGGAAACGGCCATGAGTCGAGCCCCACTTCAATCAAAATGTTCGTGTCTGAGGCTCGCTTCAGATGATTTGTAGTCATAAGCGCCGCGTGAAATGTCTCCAGATCGTTTGTCGCCTGCACCCGATCCGGATTCTGTAAATTCTCCGCTGCAGGACCGAATAACTCCCGAAGTGCGTCTGGGTTTGCAGTCGAAGTGGCGGTGCGCAACTCCGCCACCGCATCCTCCGGCCGCGCGAAAATCTTGCCCGAGGTCGCTGCGTTGCCGATGAACGGTGTAAACATGGTCAGATTGAAAATGGCCATGATTGTTGACGCCATAGCGACGGAGGACTGTCGTAATCCGAAACATTGCAAGACCTTGGAGGGTGCGAATTTGAGCGTAAGTTTCGCATTAACGGCAGAGTGCGGCGCTATTCTCCTGAAGCTTTGCAGAATCAAAAACCTAATTTTCATATTGGTAACGGGTCGCGACTTTGAGCTTTGTACTCTGGAGTTTGGTGTTTCTCCTGTGCGTGGTATTTGGAACCTGGAATTTTTCACCGTCTTCCTCCCCCTCCCCGCGCTCCCCCTCCTGCACGGCTTGCCGATCCTCGGGAACTCGCCGCCCGTGCGCTGCTGCCACCCCCCGATCCACTGAATGCACTGCCTCCGGAAGCAGACCGGCTGCTGCTTGTAGTCGATGGCCGGCTGCCTGCAGAGGAACTTCGTTGTGAAGTGGACGGCCTCGAGGCTGTCCCCGCCCCAGTGCCGGTGCCGCCCGGCGACCGGCTCGCGCCGGCTCCGGATTGCCGGTTTGCCGCTCCGGCATTTGCACCGGCGCTTGCCTGGCGATTTGCGGCATTCGCGCCTGTGCCAGCTTGTCGATTCGCCGCGGTTGCACCCGACGCTCGCGAACCGGCTCCTGTTCCCGAACCCGAGCCGTAGCCGCGTGCTTCGCGGTTTGCTGCGGTGCCCGTTGCACCCGTTTGGGAACGACGATTCTGGCTAGGCTGCCATTGCTGTCGATTTTCTTGCCGACCTGCCTGATTCGCTTGCCGGTTGGACTGCCGATCCCCCTGGGTCGATTGTCGATTGGACTGACGATCGGTTCGGTTGGCGCTTCGTTCGGAGCTACGCTCGGTATTTCGATTGACATCGCGGTTTACGTTTCGATTGATATCGCTGTTATAATTGTGGTTCACATCCACATCCACGTGTCCCCAACCCCAATTGCAGTTGTTGGCCAGGATTGCGCCACAGGCCATCCCAACGCCGAAACTCACCAATGGTGTATACGGGCTATAGACATAACCGGGCGGCGGATAATAAACAGTCGGCGGATAACTGGGCACATACATAACCGCAGGATTCGAAGGCACGACCTGCACCACTTCTTTCGTGACGTTCACCACTTCATGTGTAGTCACATTGGTTTCCTGAACGACAACGTTGGTAACGGTAACGACCTGTTGCGGCGAATCTTGCAGCGTTCCCGCTTTCTTTGCCTTCGCGCGTAAAGATTGAATGGCATCCATCACGTCCTCAGACTGATTAACGAACGCGTCGCCGAGACTCATAGTCCAATCGAGATTCGTATCCATTTTGGCGATCATGTCCGGAAAATTTGCAAGTCGCTTCACGTTATCGTCCCAAGGTTGGTCAGCCAGTTTCGGGATATTGTTGGTGTTCTTCACAAACCTTGCCGCCTGCACGATTTCCAATGGATAGGCTGAGGCGGGTAGAATTATGGCGATCAGCGGATCGGGATGCAGCGCAATCGGTTCGACGAGTTTTTCCAGTTCCGCTTTGCTCTTCTTGGCCGGAGCAGACGGAGGAGCGGCGGGATTCGCAATTGGCGCGGCCGTATTCGTCGACGCCTGGGCGGAGGGCGCCTGTGGCGATGTGGGTTGTGCCGAAGCCGGCTGGGCCGTCGTGCCCGGGGCAGGCGCTTTTTGTGCCGAATCGGCGGCGGCGACGACAGTTTGACGGATCAGGCCAATTGCAAGAGTGAATCCGAGCAAAATGGCTCGCACCAATTTGGATCTAACGTTCATATCTGGTTTTCGACTCAGTGTGCGTTTTTAGAATTGGTGTCCCAGTTGCATGTAGAACAAATTCCCCTCGCTCGAGCGCGCGTAATCGAAGCTGACGATGGTCGAGAGGTTCCAAGCCAGCCGAAGGCCGATGCCGCCATCCACTTTCCAATCCTGAAGTGTCGTTTGGCTGACAGAATCGAACACCCGGCCCGCGTCCACAAACGGGGCCAGCATGAATCGCAAATGCTGCCGCCAAAGCGTAGTTTCGGCGAAGCTCCAGCGCAGTTCACCATTCGCGAACATTTCGGCGTGTCCCACAAACCGGTCCGTCACAAACCCGCGCAATGTCGAATGTCCGCCCAGGCCAAAGGAATCGCCGTCAGTAAACGGGATTATGGGAGCCGAATAGATTGGAACGTCCCCAAACTGCATTACATATGTGAGCCGAGTCGCGGCAATCAACCGACCCGGTTCGCGAAGAAGGTTGTAAAAGCCGCGCCCCGTGAGTGTGATTTGCTCGTAATTGAAAGTTGATCCCAACGCTTTGGTTGAAATGCGGCTGACTGCCTGAATCATTACGCCGGATGCCGGATCAGGTTCGAAATCCCGCGAATCAAAGGTCAATCCCACTTTGAAGGCATTGTCCCAGCCGCCATCAAACCCGATTACCTTGCCGGCTTCATGATCGGTCAAGAGGCGTGTGGGCTGCATCACCGCGCCGTCAATCACCTCGCCACTGTAGTCTTTTAGGGACACGTGCGTGACTTGCAGCCCCAGCTGCGGACGCAACCAGCCGCCCCAAAAGTTTCGCTCGAGTGTAATCAGTCCGCCTGCTTGCGTACGACTGTAATCATTGAATCGCGCCCATGTCTGCCCGCTCACATTCTTTTCAAGCGCATCGGTGTATTCATCGAAATCATGAAACTGTCGATTTGAACCTGGATAGGTCAGCGGCCCGAGAGTCGATTCACCGACACCAAAATAATTCTCGAATTTGTTACGATCATATATCGCCGCGGCACGAATGCGCCACGGTGAATCCTGCACGTACGGCTGGTCGTAACCGATCAGGGCGCGCGCCGAACCGCCGGTGCTGCCCGTTGCGGTGACGGCGATCTGACGGCGATAAGGCGTGTAACGGAAAAACGGGCTGTCCTCCGAACCGTTATCGAACCATTGAATGGCCGCCCCGAGGGTTATTCCGGTTTCGGCGTTTACACTGAATGCGGGAAAACCGGTCAGATAGGTGCCGGTACGTTTATCTTTTAAAAGTTGATCCGGGAGGGGATCGCGATTGTGCAGGAAATCCGGTGGAGGCAAATTGGGAGGGAGACTGGCGGATTCATCGGCCGAATATGCGTGAGTGCACAGCCCGCACAGGAACGCGCCGAATACGGGAATCTCGAACAAATTAAAGCTTCGCAACCTCATCGGCTAAAGAAACGGGCAACGATACCCGGGGTCAGCAAATCCAGCGCGTAAGTCTCGAAAGATTCCTTCTGCTCCAAAGTTCATGACCGTTTTTTGGAATACGATTCCGCCCACGGAGAGATATTAGGCTGAACCTGTGCCACACTGCGGGGCTGGCGAAGTCAATCGCTCTAACTCGGCTGAGATCAACGGCCTGCGCGAGGTTGGCAATTGCGATTGGATTGCGGCTTTCGATGAAACGAGGCGACTCTGCGACCATGAGTCGGGAAATCGACCCCGATTCCATCGCGCTGCGGCAGAGCAGGGCACGCGCATTTCCGACTGGTTGCACGAAGGCCGCCGAATATCAGACGCCGGGGGGGTACCAGAGCCGCTGCGGCACAGAGATCAAAATGTGTCGCCTTCATCACCTCAATTCGAGAAGAAGTGAACTTTGCCGGTTGAAAGATCGTATATGCCGCCAGCCAATCCGATTTCCCCGCGATCAAGCATGGTACGCAGGATGGAGCTTTGCTCGCGGATTTGCTGCATTACCAGGCGAACGTTGGCATCGGAAACTTTTTGGATAAACTCGGCGTTTTTAGAGCTCTGTGGCTGGACACTCTCGGGAACCTTGGACATCGCGGGTTTGATCTTATCCAACAGGCCGGTCAGCTTACCCAACTTGATGCCGTCGACCGCGCCCTTGATGGCGCCGCAATCGGAATGGCCGACTACGACGATTAGTTTCGCTCCCGACACTTTGCAGGCGAACTCCAGACTTCCCAGGATGTCGTTATTAAGCACATTGCCAGCAATACGGGCGTTGAATAGATCGCCAATGGTCTGGTCGAAGAGCAATTCGACCGGCGCACGGGAGTCGAGGCAGCTCACAATCACAGCGAATGGATATTGCCCGCCGGCAGTAGCACGGACCTTCTCAGCGAGATTGCGAACCCTGGAGTTACCGGCCACGAATCGCGCGTTTCCCGCACGCAATTCCGTCAGTGCCGCGGTGGGGGTCATCGCAGCCTGGGATTCCTTTGTCTGTACTGATGGAGATGACACCGCACTGTCGTTAGAACTTCCTCCAACCGTCCGATCAGCAGCCTTCGCAGACTGCCCCCTCGCGGTAAGAAATAATAATGTGCCAAGACCAATGGTCACGAATAGATGATTAAGCTTAATTTTCACAGACTTAAACGTTTCAGTATTTTTCGGCCGCCAACC
>Ga0207674_10008397_pt1 | contig 11938 bp, 15 predicted proteins | sample KBSCornC72_FD_184303 | JGI IMG/M metagenome (GOLD analysis project Ga0207674, IMG submission 184303) | Corn rhizosphere microbial communities from Kellogg Biological Station, Michigan, USA - KBS Corn C7-2 (SPAdes) (version 2) | ecosystem: Host-associated > Plants > Roots > Rhizosphere > Soil ... | reverse complement strand
TCGCAGCAGAAGATTTGCAACACGTCCCGCATGGGCGTTTGGTGCGCGTGGCGGGGTGCGTGATATGCCGCCAGCGTCCCGGGACAGCCAAGGGATTTATGTTCCTGAGCCTGGAAGACGAAACCGGCATCGCCAACGGTATCGTCGAGCCGGATCTGTTCGATGCCTATCGCGAAGCTCTGGTCACCGCGCCTTACTTGTTGGTGGAAGGCGTCCTGCAAAATCAGCAGGGAGCAGTTTCCGTGAAGCTGAACCGAGCCGAGGCGCTGGACTTTAAAGTGGCGGAGGTCCCGTCACACGACTTTCGTTAGCTGGGATTATTGATGCCAGATTTTCCACGCGCCGAACAAAAACCAAGCTCCACCGACTGCGAAGAATAAGCGCCCCGCCCACGTCGGCGCTGGTTTGTCTGTCTTAGCATATGTGAAGTTGTCACCAAGAACGCCTATTATCAATGCTCCTACTCCAATGGGGATAAAGGGTGCCGCATCCGCTGCGCCGTGTTCTAACCTTCCTGAACCCATGAATGAACGGACGAAGCCCCCCGGCTATTCCAGCAAACAGCAGCGCAAAAGCAAAATAAAGCCCGATCCTCTTGAACACGGATTAATTTTAGCTGAAGTCCCTAATCGTCCAATAGGATTTGTGTTCATTCGGCGTTCATTTGCGGCCAGACTTAATCGGCTCGGCATCCGCGAGCTTAGGGCGCGGCGCAGGTATGCCATGCAGCATCCCTTCGACGCTAATGTCCTCATCGATCTCCGGCCAGTGCACCCCCTGACCGCTCCCAATTAGCCTGAATTTTACACGCTGCGCGGGTGTGGCATCAGACAGGCGCCACGACCAAGCCAAGGGAACACTGATCACCCGGCCGTCTGTAAGATGCGCGATGATTTCATCCTTGGTCACCCGCACGTCCTGAATACGTGGAGCGTTACTAGCCGCAGTGCTCATGCCATGCCTCCAAAATTGCCGCCCTATGGGTCACAATCATGCGGCGGATCACATTCAACTCCCGAGCGTTAAAACCATCGTTATTCGCTAGTCCCAGCGGCTGGAGCCAAAACTTGCAGGCGTCGTCATCGCGTTCTACATGTACATGCGATGGCTCGTTGCAGTCGAAGCTCATAAATAAAAACCTATACGGTCCCGAAATATTGGGGATTCATATTGAGGATACCTTCCCTCATACTTAAAAGATGTCCCCGGCCCGAGAGATCGCCTTCCGTGTGCTCAAGCGCGTGCATGAGGGCGGATATGCCACCGACCTGCTTCGCCGCGAATCGGGCGATCAGCGCGATCTCGCCCTGGCAGAAAGCATCGTCCTCGGCTGCCTGCGATATCAGTCGCAACTGGATTACCTGATCGACGTCTTCTCCGGCCGTAAGCAGCCCAAGCTCGACGAAGAAGTCCGGATCGCGCTCCGCATGGGCATCTTTCAACTGCGCTATCTGGACCGCATCCCGGCGCACGCTGCCGTCACCGAAAGTGTCGAACTGGTGAAGCTCGCCCACAAGCGCTCAGCCGCCGGATTCGTCAATGCTGTGCTGCGCAAAGTGACTCGCCGGCCGGTGAACTGGCCGGATCGGGCCACCAAGCTGAGTATTCCCGCCTGGATGCTGGAGCGGTGGGAGCAGCAATACGGCGAGGAGGCCGCGGGAAAAATCGCCCGGGCCGCGCTCGAAGAACCAGAAGCCGCGATCAATCCCGACACCGGCCGACAGCAGGATCCTGGGGCACAGTCCATCGTCCCGTTGATGGCCATCGAACCTGGCATGACCGTACTCGATTTATGTGCCGCGCCTGGGAACAAAACCGCTCAGGCTTTGGCGCTGGGAGCGCACGTAGTCGCCTGCGATCGATATCTTAAACGTCTGGCGGATGTCCCGTCACAAGCGCAGCGAGTGGTCCTGGATGCCGCCAAGGCACTCCCCTTTAATATGAAGTTCGATCGGATCCTGGTGGACGCCCCATGCTCCGGCACTGGAACCCTGGCGCGGAATCCCGAAATAAAGTGGCGGCTGCGCCAGACCGATCTGCCGCGCTTCACCCAGTTGCAGCGCGAAATCCTCCAGCGGGCGCGCGAAAATCTGAAACCCGGCGGGCGGCTGGTCTACGCCACCTGTTCGCTCGAACGGGAAGAAAACGAAGACGTCACTGCTGATATCGGGGAAGGGTTAGCCGTCTCCGCGACCCACCTCCGGCTGCCCGGCCGTGACCCCGGGGATGGCTTTTTCGCAGCCGTGATAACATGAGTTGCAACGGTTAATGGTTGAGATCCTGCCATCGATTCTTTCGGCGGATTTCGCCCGTCTAGGCGAGCAGATTGCAGCGCTTGAGACGGCGGGCTGCCGCATGCTCCACGTAGATGTCATGGACGGTCATTTCGTCCCCAACATCACCATAGGTCCCCCGGTCGTAGCGTCCTTGCGAAAAGCCACTCGGACGACGCTGGATGTCCATCTAATGATTGAGGATCCGGATAAGTACGCGCCGGCGTTTATCGAAGCAGGCGCCGATCAGGTTTCGGTTCACCAGGAAGCCTGCCGGCACCTGGATCGCACGCTGCGGATGATCCGGGCTGAGGGCGCCAAGGCGGGGGTGGTGATTAATCCCGCGACGCCGGTGGCCATGCTGGAAGACGTCCTGGACGTCGCAGACTACGTTCTGGTGATGAGTGTGAACCCGGGATTCGGCGGCCAGCAGTTCATTCCAAATGCTCTCTCCAAGGTCCGGGAGCTGGCGGCCCGGCGAAAGGCACGGGGATTGCACTTCCCCATCGAGATCGATGGTGGCGTAAACACCCAAAACCTTGGGAAGATTATAGATGCTGGGGTGGAGTGGGTTGTGGCAGGGTCGTCTATCTTTCACAGTGTGAATCCGCCGTCCGCCTTTGAGGAGATGCGCCGCATCGCACACGACGCCAGCGCCGTTCGAGTATAGTCAAGAGGTTCAAATGCATTTTCCGAAACTGTCCCTAACGATTGCCGCGGCTTTGGCCGTTAGCTCCTGCGGGTTCAAGCACAAGAAGTACGAAAACCCGATTACCGCGCAAACCCAGCAGCCGGACAAAGTCCTGTTCGACAAAGCTATCAAGGACATCGAGAAGAGCCGCTACGAAATTGCCCGCATCACCCTGAGCACCCTGATCAATACTTACGAATCGAGCGAGTATCTCGCCAAGGCCCAACTGGCGATTGCCGACGCGTGGTATCGCGAAGGCGGTGCGCGCGGCCGCGCTCAGGCAGAAGCCGAGTATAAGAATTTCATCCTGTTCTACCCCACCATGCCGGAAGCGGCTGAATCGCAGGAAAAACTCTGCATGATTCATTACAAGCAGATGGATAAGCCCGATCGCGATCCCAACGAAGGGCTGCGGGCAGAGCAGGAATGCCGCCAGGTCCTGATTCAGTTCCCCAATTCGAAATTCGCTCCAGAAGTGGAGCAGCTGCTGCGCAACACGCAGGAAATTCTGGCCGACAGTGAGATGCGCGTAGGCGATTTCTATCATCGTCGCGGCAGCTTCTCTTCCGCAGCGAACCGGCTGGGCGGCGTAGTGGATCAATATCCGCTGTATAGCCACGCGGATGAAGCGCTGTGGCTGGAAGGCGATTCCTTTACCCGCCTGGGACCGCGTTTCCGCCAGCAAGCGGGCGACGCGTACACCAAGCTGGTCCGCGATTATCCGCTGAGCGAGTTTGCGGATCAGGCCAAGACCCGCCTGAAGACGCTGGAGATGCCGATTCCGGCGGCCGATCAGGCAGCCGAAGCGCGCATGCGGTTCGAGAAAGAGAATCGTACAAGTCCAGGGATGTTCCACCGGCTCACGGGATTTATCAGGCAGAATCCCGACACCAATGCGGCTGCGAAATCCGGAACGCCTCAGATGAATCCGCCGAAACAGAATATTCCGGTCACGGTGCCGGTGCCGGGTTCCCAGGCAGGCTTCCAGGGCGATGTCACGGTGGCTCCGGTGACCGACCCGTCGGCACTCGAGAATAATCCGGACGCACGTCCGCAGCCTCCGGCGCCCGCAAAACCCAAGCCCTGACGCATGAGCACCATTCTGCTGGCGGACGACAGCCCGCATGCCCAGCGAATGGGTGAGCGTATCCTGCGCGAGGAAGGCTTCGAGGTGGTAAGCGTCGCCGACGAGACCGCCGCGCTGGCGCGATTAAAAGACGTCGATCCGGATCTGGTGATCGCCGACGTGTTTCTTCCCGGAGGCGGAGGCCTGGAACTCTGCCGACACATCAAGAATTTCCATCGTCATGTTCGCGTGATCTTGACGGCCGGCCTGCTGGAGCCATTGGACACGGACGAAGCTCGCAAAGCCGGCTGCGATGCCGTCCTACGCAAGCCCTTTGAAGCTTCAGTGGTCATGGAAACCATCCGGCCCCTGGTACAGGAAGCCCGGCTGGCACGAGGGTTATTTTCGGATGCTCTCGCATCCGCTGTCCCCGCACCGGTTTCAGATGCGCTGGCAACTGCTCCGGGACGTCCGGCGCCTCCCGATCCCGAGCGCGTCCAGGCGGCCATTACATTGGCGCTGGATGCGGCACTGCCGAACCTGGTGCGTGAAATTACCGAGAAAGTTTTGGTAGCCTTAGGTCACTGAGCGCTCAGTACGTCTAGCAGCCCGGTTCCCGATTATGCCTGATAACAGTTTTGACGTAGTATCGAAAATCGACCTGCCGGAAGTCAGCAACGCCGTGCAGCAGGCGATCAAAGAGATCCAGCAGCGCTACGACTTGAAGGATTCACACTCGAACATCGAATTGCAGGAGAAGGAAAACAAAATTCTTCTGCAGAGTCAGGACGAGTACAAGTTGAAAGCTGTGATCGAGATCCTGGAGCAGAAGCTGGTGAAGCGCAAAGTGCCGCTCAAGGGCCTGGTGTACGGCACCATGACTGCGGCCGGCGGATCTACGGTGCGCCAGGAGATCACCCTCCAGCAAGGTATTCCGATTGAGAAGGCCCGCGACATCGTCAAGCTGATCAAAGACAGCAAGAAGAAAGTGCAGGCGTCGATTCAAGGCGACTTCCTGCGCATCGCCGGCAAGGATCGCGATACGTTGCAGGACGTGATGCAACTGCTGCGTTCCTCCGATTTCGGGATCGACATGCAATTCACCAATTACAGAACCAACTAGTGCCCCGGAAGATTGAATCGCTTTTCGTGGAGGGACCCGCTGGACGCCTGGAAGCGCTGCTGGAGGAGCCCGAAGACGGTGTGCCATTAGAAGCCGCCTTAGTTTGCCATCCGCATCCCCAGCATGGCGGAACCATGCACAACAAGGTCGTCTACCGGATCGCGCGTGGTTTGCGACGCACCGGAGCCGTGGTACTGCGGTTCAACTATCGGGGCGTGAATCTGAGCGAAGGCGAATATGCGCACGGCGAAGGCGAACTGGAAGACGCCCGCGTGGCTCTGGCTTATCTGCGCGGACGTTATCCTGATCTGCCGTTCACGCTGGCAGGCTTCTCGTTCGGATCGCGCATTGCGCTGCGGTTGGGCTGCGAAGGAGCCGGCGTCCGAAGGGTAATTGCCGTGGGCTTTCCAACAGTCTACAAAGACCGCTCCTACCTGGAAAACTGCACGGTGCCCCGAACCTTCATCCAGAGCACCCGGGACCAATACGGCCCCATCTCCGATTTGGAGCCGCTGGTCGCCGGGTTGCCAGAACCTAAAAAGCTTGTTCTGGTAGAGGCTGGCGATCACTTTTTCGCCGGCGCCCTGGATGTTCTCGAACGCGAAGTTGCTGGATTAGACTGACTGGCTCGATCGACGCCGGCGCAGCAAGCCGAGGCCCGCCAAAGCCAGACCCGCCATGCCGAATGTCGCCGGTTCAGGAACCGCTGTATTGGCGCTCAGGCTCTCGATCTTGAAACGGTCGATGTTATCGTCGGCGCCGTTTCCAGGCAGCCGTGCCGCGATCAGCAGGGCATTCCCGGCGCCACCGAGCAGATTCACGGAGCGGGGGTTGTCGCTTGAGGTTGAGTCATCCCACATCCGCGTTCCAAGGCCCAAAGTGCCCAGGTTTAGCGTCGAAAGATTCCCCCCCAGGTTTCCAACCCAATAGGTGACGTCACGGTCGTAATCTCCGTAGGGATTGATCAGGATGGAAGTCGGATCCATCACCGAGTTGAACACGAACAGCACGAAGTCGTAGCTGCCGTTGTTGTCCACCTGATGCTCGGGATTGCTGCAGCCGGCGCCCTCGCCCGTGTTATTGCAAGAAGCCAAGCCGAGCCCGCTGTACCAGCCCAATTGCGCCGGCGTAAAGTTCCCGCTCAAGCTGCTAGGAAGCGAAAACGAACTAACGGTGACAGAACTGGCACCGCTGGTGTAAGTCCGTGTATTTCCGAAGGGGCTGCTGCCACCGACGGTTCCGCCGTTCCCCGTAAATGTAAACGTTACCGGTGTGGCCGCCGCGACGAGCGCGCATGCACACACTAATCCTGCGATCTTGTGAAGTCTCACTAAGTTGGTCTCCTCCGAAATGTATAGGTGCTACGTGTGCCTTGGCAACAAGGCACTCGCAACGCCTGTCAGTATAACCGGAAAAGCACGACGCAGCAGTACTGGAATCGCAAAATGGGCGGTACAGTACTAGTAGATAAAACGAAGGTTAGGCGCGCGCGAGAAGTAACTCGCGACGCATGCGGCGAGTGGCTCGTTCGGCGATCAGATCGGCGATCTTTCCCAGCAAATCGGGAATATCCTCCGGTTTGATCAGCAAAGACTTCTGCTGCCGCTCGGCGTGCGAAGGGGCATCCTGATAAGCGGTGATGAGAGCGCTGGCGGGTTTGTAATCCATCATCCGCGCGTGCCCCAAGACTTTGAGACCCGCCTCAGGCGATTCCAGTTGCAGATCGCTCAAAACCAGCTCGTACTCGCCCTCTTCCAGCTTACCTACCGCTTCAGCGGCCGTCGCAGCCACACTCACTTTATAGCCGCCTGCTTCGAGAACGGTCTTAAGTGTGAGCCTGGACGCTGGATCGCCGTCCACTAGCAGGACCCGCGCCAACTCGTACTGGGAGATATGGAAAGCAGGAATCATCCGATTGCCATCTACAGTTTACCCCAGAAGCTCTATTTCGAACCCCGAGATTTTCTTAGTACTCTCATGGATTCAGGTAAGTTATTAATTTTGAGCGTCTTGGCGGAAAACCTGACGGAAAATGCGATCCACGTGGGCTAGTTGGCGGTCAACCGAAAAGGCCGTTGCAATCTTTTCAATAGACAGAAATGAAAGGACTTCTTCATCGGACTGAATGGCGGCGCGGAAGCTTCCGCCGCTCTCCCACGCCTGCATCGCGTGTGTTTGCACCAGTTTATAGGCGGTCTCCCGCAGCATGCCGGCCGCGGCCAAATCCAGCAGCAACTGGCCAGAAAAGATCAGCCCCTGGGTGGATTCCAGATTGTGAAGCATACGCTCTGGATGGACCCGCATCCCATCCACCAGCCACTGGGTCTTGGCCAGCAGATAATCCGTAAGGATCGCAGAATCAGCGAGAATGACGCGCTCCACCGACGAGTGGGATATGTCGCGTTCGTGCCACAGCGCGATGTTCTCAAACGCCGCCTGAGTGTTCGCCCGAACCACCCGCGCCAGCCCGCAGATCTGCTCGGACACAACTGGATTTCGCTTATGGGGCATGGCTGATGACCCCTTTTGCCCCTGGCCGAACGGCTCCTCCGCCTCGCGTACTTCGGTTCGCTGCAGGTGGCGCACTTCGAGGGCAATTTTCTCAAGGGTCGCGGTGATCAGCGCCAGCGAAGACACCCACGCCGCGTGCCGGTCGCGCGCAATCACCTGTGAGGAGATGGCGGCAGGCTTCAGTCCGAGGCGAGTGCAGATGCGCTCTTCGGCTTCCGGTCCGATGTGCCCAAAGGTTCCCACCGCGCCGGAGATTTTTCCCACACGAAGATCTTCGGCAGCAGCTTCCAGACGTCGGGTGCCGCGGACGATCTCGTCATACCAGAGAGCTAATTTCAATCCGAAGGTGATGGGTTCGGCGTGGATGCCATGCGTGCGCCCGATCTGGACGGTGTCTTTGAATTCGTACGCGCGGCGCTTGAGGATCTCGGCCAGCGTGCGGGCGCCGGCCACCAGCAACTCGGACGCTTGTTTCAGCATGAGCGCCTGGGCTGTATCCACTACGTCGTTAGAGGTAAGCCCGTAATGCAGCCAGCGGGAAGCCCCGGCCTCGCCCGCAGCGGCCATCTTTTCGGCGACGGCAGTGGTGAACGCGATCACGTCATGCCTGGTTTCGCGCTCTATTTCATCGATGCGGGCGATGTCGAATGCAGCGTGCGCGCGCAAGGCGCCGGCCGCTTCCACGGGAACTTCTCCCGATTCGGCCAAGGCTTCGGCCGCGGCAAGCTCGACGGCGAGCCATTGATCGAACTTATTTTGTTCGCTGAAGATCCGGCCCATGGCGGGCCGCGTGTATCGATTGATCATGATTTGTGGTCGGGCGAGGCATGCCTCGCCCCTACTAGTAACAGAATGCTTCCACGAGCTTGCCGGGTTCGGCGATCAGCAGCCGGGTGAATAAGCTGCGACCGTCCAAGGCCTCCATAGCAGCTTGGCGGACCAGTTCCGGATGGTTATTGTGTTCGCTTAAATGCCCCAGGATCAGAGTGGACGTCCGGTTGTCCAGATCTTCGCGGACAAACGAGCAGGCGGCGTCATTGGATAAATGCCCCATGCGTCCCATGACTCGCTGCTTGACCGACCAGGGATACGGCCCGACTTTCAACATGTTCAGATCGTGATTGGATTCGAGCAGCAATGCATCCGACCCGCGCAATTGCATGCGCACCGAATCCGGCATGTAGCCGAGGTCGGTCACAATCGAAACCTTGATGCCCTCGGCGCGGAATGAAAATCCTACGGGATCCACCGCATCATGCGGAATCGTAAAACTCGTCACCTCGAAATCTCCAATGGTGAAGCTGGCGCCAGCCTGAAACAGTTCCAGATTCGGAACGCAGTCGCCCCAGGGAATAGCCGGGGCAGTGAGACGGGATACGTAGACCGGGATCTGGCATCCGTCGCGAGGCTTCGCCAAAACGGGCAGACCCGCCACGTGGTCGCTGTGTTCGTGGGTTATCAGAATTGCGGTTAACGACTGGGGAGAAACGCCAATTCGTTCCAGGCGCTCGAAGGTCTCTTTGCGGCTGAGACCGGCATCAATCAAGAGACGGGTCCTCTCGGTCGCCAGCAATGTGGCGTTCCCAGTACTAGAGGATGCGAGTACCCAGCCCTTTACTATATGGTTCTCCCTAAGACTGAATGATAACCCACTACAATGGATTAATAGTTATGAAAGCTCGCGTTTACGTATCTTACAAGTCAACGGTGCTCGATCCCCAAGGCCAGACCATTCAAAGCGCGCTGAACGGGTTAGGCCACAAGACTATCAGCGCGGTGCGGCAGGGCAAGTTTTTCGACATTGAGATCCAGCCCGGAACGGCGAGGGAGCAGGCCGCTCAGGAAATGGACCAAGTAGCTCGCGATGTCCTGGCGAACCCCGTTATGGAAGACTATCGCGTGGAGATTCTGGACTAAAAATCATGTGCGGAATTGTCGGATACATCGGACAGCAGCAGGCCGTTCCCATCATTCTGGATGGATTAAAGCGGCTGGAATATCGGGGATACGATTCAGCGGGAATCGCCGTGCTGGACGCCGGCAACTGCCTGAACGTGCGGCGTGCATCGGGCAAGCTGCGCAATCTTGAAGACGCGCTGCATCTGAGTCCGCTCGCAGGGCTGTACGGGATCGGGCATACGCGCTGGGCCACGCACGGCCGGCCCACGGAAGAAAACGCTCACCCGCATCGCGATTGCCACGGCGACATCGTCGTAGTGCACAACGGCATCGTCGAAAACTATCTGGCGCTGAAACAGCAACTGATGGACGAAGGCCATCGCTTCGTTACCGAGACCGATACGGAAGTGATCGCGCACCTGGTAGAAAAACATTTTGACGGGAATCTAGAGAATGCCGTTCGCGACGCGGTCCGTGAATTGACCGGTGTGTTCGCGTTGAGCGTGATCTCACGCAAGGATCCGGATAAGATCGTGGCGGCACGATCGGGACCGCCTGTGGTCGTGGGCCTGGGCGATCACGAATATTTCGTCGCATCGGACGTGCCGGCGATTCTGGGCTACACGCGCGACATGTTTTTCCTGGCCGACGGCGACATGGCCATTCTGACCCGCGACGGCGTGCATCTGACGGACTTTAGCGGACGTCCTGTGAAGCGCCAGGTCTCACACATTCTGTGGGACCCCATCATGGCGGAAAAGGGCGGCTACAAGCACTTCATGCTCAAGGAAATCTATGAGCAGCCGCGCGCGGTGCGGGACACGACCCTCGGCCGAGTGGGACAGGAATCCGGCCGCATCTTCCTGGACGAGATGGACATCTCGGCCAAAGAGTTCAAGGAATTTCGCCAGGTGCGCATCGTTGCGTGCGGAACCAGCTGGCATGCGGCACTGGCCGGCAAGTTCATGATCGAACGGCTGGCGCGAGTCCCGGTCGAAGTGGACTACGGCAGCGAGTTCCGTTACCGCGATCCCCTGGTAGGTAAAGACACGCTGACGGTGGTGATTTCGCAATCGGGCGAAACTGCCGATACGCTGGCGGCGCAACGCGAAGCCAAGAGCAAAGGCTCCAAGACTCTGGCGATCTGTAATGTGGTCGGCTCCATGATCACGCGCGAAGCTTCGGGGACGCTGATCACACACGCGGGTCCGGAGATCGGCGTGGCGTCCACCAAGGCGTTCACTTGTCAGCTGACGGCATTGTTCCTGCTGGCGATGTACCTGGGCCAGCGGCGGGATGTGCTGGACGAAGCCACTTCCATCCACTTGGTAGAGCGCCTGGTGCATCTGCCCGGCCAGATGGAAGAAATTCTGCGGCGTGACCATATCTACGACGATCTGGCCAAAGCTCTATTCCGTTCGACGGATTTTCTCTACCTGGGGCGCGGTATTCACTTCCCTATCGCACTGGAAGGCGCGCTGAAGCTCAAAGAGATTTCCTACATTCACGCCGAAGGTTATCCGGCCGGCGAGATGAAGCACGGGCCGAACGCCTTGATCGACGAGAATCTGCCCACGGTGGTGCTGGCGACACGCGATCTGTCCGATCCCAACAGCCGGCTGCTGTACGAGAAGACGCTTTCGAATATCCAGGAAGTGAAAGCTCGCGAGGGCAAGGTGATCGCGGTGGTGTGCGAAGGCGACGAGGAGGTCGGCAAAGTTGCCGATCACGTGATCCCCATCGCTTCTACCCACGAGTTGCTGCTGCCCATACTCGAAGTAGTACCGCTGCAGATGCTGGCGTATCACATTGCTGTCAGACGCGGATGCGATGTGGATCAGCCGCGGAACCTGGCCAAGAGCGTCACCGTCGAATAGCTTGCACCATCTTTTGGAAATCCGCACGCGCGGCAAAGGCTTGTATCCTTTCACGCGCGAAGTAGCGGCGTGGGTGGCTTCGACCAAAGCCGAAACCGGCTTACTGACGCTATTCATCCAGCACACCTCGGCATCGTTGGTGATTCAGGAGAACGCCGATCCGGACGTGGTGCTGGACCTGGCGGACTTTTTCGAAAGACTCGCACCCGAAAATGACCCGCGTTATCGTCACGACACCGAAGGTCCCGACGACATGCCGGCGCATATCCGCACGGCTCTAACCGGCACCAGCCTGTCGATTCCCGTGATCGGCAATCGGATGGCGCTAGGCACCTGGCAGGGGATCTATGTCTTCGAGCACCGGTCTAGTCCGCAGCGGCGAAGCGTAGTGCTCCACTTAATGGCCGCAAATGAACGCAAATAAACGCGAATTATCGCATCACCAAGCGAAGTCAATGACTATGTCTGCCGTTCCCTTACGAATCTGGACATATGGGG
>Ga0207674_10008396_pt1 | contig 11939 bp, 12 predicted proteins | sample KBSCornC72_FD_184303 | JGI IMG/M metagenome (GOLD analysis project Ga0207674, IMG submission 184303) | Corn rhizosphere microbial communities from Kellogg Biological Station, Michigan, USA - KBS Corn C7-2 (SPAdes) (version 2) | ecosystem: Host-associated > Plants > Roots > Rhizosphere > Soil ... | reverse complement strand
ATCATCGCCGGCAGGGTAGCCATCATTTTATGGTGCTTCATAATTCTCCTTTGGACCACACGCTGCCCAAAAGGACGATGCGGTGGGGCTGGTCTGCGACCGCAGATCAGCATAAAGTATACATCACTTCGGCGATACTTCGGTGGCGGTGGCAGTTTCGCCAATACAAAGAGTTTGGACATCGAGATGCACTTTATCGGACGATCCTGGCAGGTTGCCGGCAATTGATAGACACAGAGGAGAGAAGTGTATGCGATATACCAGGTTGGCTATTCTCACGTTCAGCATCGGCGTTGCCTTCAGCGCATACGCCTCAGGGCAATCTAAGACGCGCGCGAATGTTCCCGCAGGCAAAGAGTTATTTCACCAGCATTGCTCGGCATGTCACGGCAATGATGGGAAGGGCTTGGGCTCAATGTACGACCCCAACTCGGCCGATAAATCGCGGCGCGTGCGGCCCGCTGATTTGACGGTAATGAGTCAGCAGAACGCGGGGAAGTTTCCAGCGGACCGCGTAAGAGAGGCAATCTACAACAAGAAGCCGGTCCCGGGGCATGGAACTTCGGACATGCCTGCCTGGGGCGATGTGTTCTACAACCAGAAATCGGATCAGAAGCGTCTCGAAGCACGTGTGCGCGATCTGACCGCCTACATTGAATCGTTACAGGTAAAGGGAAAGTAGAGTGACCGGCCGCATAAGCTGGGGAGCGCCTCACCGGACATCGACTTGAGCGAATCCGCGCAGCTCACTCGCGTTCAGTGTGCCACTAGCCCCAATACGTGCGGGGCAGCCAGATCGCGCCGAACAGCGATCCGCTACTTTCCGTTGAACAGCTCGGTGAGTTCGGTTACTTCTGCGCGGATCGCGCCTTTGAGGGTCGGCTCGCGGTCGGGTGCCCACTCTGGCGAATGCGGCGCGGGACCCGGAATGCCGGTCTTCTGAATTTCGGCGAACTTCTCTGCATTGACCGCGCCGACGTGCAGGAGCGCGGAGGGGACCTTGCCGGTGATCCAGTACTGGCCGAAATCCTCCGACGTCATCTTCGCCGGCATCGCGACCACAGCTCTGTCGCCCAGTCCGGCGGTGAGCGCCGTGGCCAGACGCGCGACCAGCGCAGGGTCATTGTAGACCACGGATTCAGCGGGCTCGTCGCCGCGGCTGATTACCTCCGGCTCACGGGGCGCTCCCGCAGCCATGGCTTCGCCCTTGGCAATGCGGCGAATAGCGGCGAGAGTCTTGCGCCGGACCTCGGGGGTGTAAGTCCGCACCGACAGTTGCAGCCGCACTTCATCCGGAATGACGTTGCCCGTAGTGCCGCCGTGAATCGAGCCCACCGTGATCACCACCGGATCGGCGGGATTGTTTTCGCGCGATACGATGGTCTGCAGCGCCAGCACAATGCGCGAAGCCAGAACGATGGGATCCACCGTGTTCATTGGCATGGCGGCATGACCGCCTCGCCCATGAACGATGATGGTCACGGCATCCGACATGGAGCGGAAGGGGCCTGGATGATAGCCGATGGTCCCTGCGGGCATAGTGTCGTCATCGTGCAGGGACAGCGCAAAATCGGGGCGCGGAAAGCGGGTGAACAGGCCGTCCTTTAGCATCGCGGCAGCGCCGCCGGAGCCGCTCTCTTCGGCCGGCTGTCCCACCAGCAGCAGCGTGCCGTGCCAGCGATCCTTGTGTTCCGCCATCCAGCGCGCGGTGCCGGCCCACGCCGACATGTGGATATCGTGGCCACAGGCATGCATTACGGGTGTCGTTTGACCGCTGGCGGTTTTGCCGATGACTTTGCTCGCAAAGGGAAGTCCGGTTTTCTCTTCCACTGGCAGCGCGTCGAGTTCAGTCCGCAGCATAACCGTGGGGCCAGGTCCATTTTTCATCACTGCCACGATGCCGGTTTTGCCGACGCCGGTGGTGACCTCATAGCCCAGCGCCCTGGTGAACGCCGCGAGTTTGCCCGCAGTCCGCACCTCCTGGAACGCCAGCTCCGGGTTGCGGTGAAGATCGATGTAAAAAGTTTCGATGTCGGGGTAGAGGCCGTCGATTTCGGCCATGGTGGGAGTCACGGCGGCGGTCTGGCCCGCCCCGCTTCCGGCGAAGGCAAGTAGCGCTGCGATTACGGCGGCGGGGTATTTCATAGTATTGCCATTTTATCGTGCTGCCGCCGGGCGGTAGATCAGCCGAATCGCGATGACGCTCCCCGTCTACTGATATTTCGCCAGTTCGCTTTCTCGTGCGATCAGGCCGAGACCCGGTAATTCTGGCACCTTCATGAAGCCCCGTTCGAACTCCAGCTTATTTTCAAACAGCGGCTCCAGATCCGCCCGCTCACCCGGGAACTCCTGCCGCCGGGCAGCATTCGAGCAGGAAGCCGCGAAATGGATCACCGCCGCGGTGGCGACCGTGGGCGTGGTGTTATGCACCACAACGTGCTTGTTGTAAGCCAGTGCCAGCGTGGCGATCTTCTTCGCCTGCGTGAGGCCGCCGCACTTGGTTACGTCCGGCTGCACGATGGAGATCCCGCTTTGCGTGATCAGGTCTTTGAACTGCCAGAGCGTGTACTCATGCTCTCCGGCGCTGATCGGCACGTCGAGCGCGGTGGCGACCTCTTTCATCGCGGCGTAATCATACTGTGGCGTCGGTTCTTCGAACCACGCTATGTTGTATTTTTCGTAGAATTTTCGGCCGATGGCAATGGCCCGCTTCGGGGAATAACCGTTGTTCGCATCGAACGCCACCTCGACTTTGTCGCCCACCGCCTTGCGGATCGCCGATATAAAACTCTCCGCGGGATCGTCGGGAGCATCCAGCACCTGGCTGCCGAAATCCATACGAATCTTTACCGCGGTGAAGCCGCGCTCAACAGCTTGCGTCATCAGCTTCGACACACTTTCCGGAGTGTCGGTCTTAGCGCCTCCGCGCCCGTAGCTGAAATAGACCGGCTGCCGATCGCGATATTTTCCGCCCAATAATTTGTATACCGGGACGCCCAGGATCTTGCCCTTTAGATCCCATAGCGCGATATCGACTCCGGCGATGGCCTCTGAAATGGCGCCCGTGGGGCCCAGCTTGAAGTTCGGGTAGAGCATTTCGTCGTAGAGCGGATCGACTTGGAACGGGTCTTTGCCGATCAGGCGCGGCTTCAACAGAATCTGGACATTCGAAGCGAGCACCGTCATGTTCATTGGCGAGCACTCACCCAGGCCGAACATCCCGTTGGAGGCTTTTACCATCACGAAGAGCGTCCGCCCCTTCACGATCAGCGGGCGCACTTCGGTGATTCGTATGTCGTTTGGCGCCTCGGCTTGGAGCGGCAGTCTGTCCGTGACCGCTGTTACCGCAGCCGCGCCCGCCCAGCGAAGCAGGGAACGTCGCGTGGTAGTCATGATGTTCTGGGTTGGAGTATACAACAGGCGGACAGCCCCTCAATGCCGGGCTGCAAGGGAGAAGCGAAACTACCCAGGTCCGAACGGCCTCACGCCACCCGAGCGGTTCCCTGCTCGATGAGCTTTTGGTGGCTGGGCTCGGGCATGAACGATTGCGACTCCATTTCATCGAACCCCGCAACGGTAATGGTGTAGCGGCCGTTATCGCCGCGCTGAACGTAGCCTTTCCCTTTCAAGTACCATAGAGCGGCCTGCAAATGCTCCCGAGGGCAGCCGAGAATCTCCTCAAAGTCTACAGTTGTCATGGACGCGCGTTCGATGTCGTGCGCGGCCTTGGCATAGAGCAGGCCAAGAATGCCTCTTCGCTTGGCTCTTTCAGCTTGCGGTCCCAGCGCCGCCTCGGCTTGGCCGAAGATTTTCCAATGCAGTTGTCTGGTGGCATGATAGCGAGCGTCATACTTGGCGCGCTGCTCCGGGTCGCTCAAAATCCTCGCCGCGGCCGTCACCCGGATGAACATTTCCGAATTCCCGGTGTCGGGAGTATCAGGATGATAGCGTTGCGCCAGAATCCGATGAACCCGATGGATAGTATCGGCGGTGGCCTTAGGACTCAGCTGCATGATTTCATAGCAATCCAGCAATTCAGGGTCCTCGGTGAACTGGGTGGTATCGCCGGGGGGCGCCTCGGCCTCCCGCCGTTCATTTCTGGGGCGCGCCGTTTGGCTGTTCGCCAGTTCCAGCCCGACCTGATAGACGCCTCCTTTTTGCTCGATGCACCACTTCACGTCCGCCTGCAGCTGGACGTCGGCCCGGCCCTCGCCGAAAGTCCCACGTATGACGACGATCGAGCCAACCTGCAGGGGCGTCATGAGCGAAAGACCGACGCCTTCTTCCGTTACATCGCGAAGGTAGGCGGTGGCCCAACGCGGATTCCCCATGTCGTCCTTCAAGCGGACCCTTACGACGCTGGGATCGGTGCGTTTCCGATTGTTCTGCCTGCGCTGTACGCCTGTGCTCAATGTAATCTCCTAGCGGTAACCGTAGCGCAGCGGAACCAAGCCAAAGCGTTCGATAAAGCGCCGCGGCTTTTCCGACTCGACCTGCCGGTCCAGGAGCATCCCTGCAAATTTTTGGACGCTGGTCGCGAGCGTCGGCGCCGGCCGGCCCGCGCGGATGGCCTCGGTTACGTCGTCGTAGTCGCAGGGGAACGACATCAATACCGGCAATCCGACAGTCTTCTCAATTTCGGGCAAGGAAAGTTCGATACGATTGGACACTCGGTTTACTAGTAGCGAAACCTTATCGAATAGATCCAGCTTCCGCAACAGCAATATCTTCAAATGCGCCAGCCGCAGCGCTGGCAGTTCCGGGGTTGTCACCAGCATGATCTTATTGGCTTCCCGCAACACCGCGAGCGTAGTTTCATCGAAAGTGTCCGGTAGATCGGCGCTGACCACATTGTAGTTGCGCCGGGCAAACTCAATCAGTTGGGCAATCTGGACTCGCGGGATCCCTTCTCCCACTCGGGGAGCGCCCGAGAGAAGCAGGTCGGTGTTACCCACCGTCTTGATCAGGCTTCGCCACGCATCATCGTCGAGTTGTCTGCCATGAGCCGTTGCATCGGCCAAGTTCCGATCATGGGAAGTATTGAACATGAACTCAGTCACGCCCGAAGCCATGTCGAAATCGGCCAGCAATACGCTGGGATTGTCCATCTGGCTGAAGGCCCAAGTGGTATTGGCGGCGAGGGTGGAGGCCCCCACTCCGGCTTTCGCTGGCATAAACGCAAAAAAACGGTCGGTGGAATCGAGGACCACCGGGCGAACTTCTAGATCGCGCTCGAGTTGATCCAAAACCTGACCCACCTCGGTGCTTTCAAATGGTGACGACAAAAGCTGGGTCATGTGCAACTGCAGCACCCGGCGAAGGACCGTAACGTCTTGCGAAGGGTGAAGGGCAACGCGCTGGATGGCCGGGAATTCAGCCTCCAACTGGCGAGCGATGAGCTCAGCCATATGCAGGTTTTCAATATTGAGAAAAACAATCTCCGGCGCCCATGCCCGAACTACCCTGCGGAGATCTTGCGGCGCAGGGTATTCGTCGAGGGTACGGGAAATGTGCAGAACCCAGTGCGGAGCAACCGCTTTCTCGAACTCTTTCCGAAATTCCTCGCCCGGGCAGATCACGATAGCTCGCATGGACTGAATATAAAGTTCCAGCTACCTTCTTTAAAATCAGCCTTTAGTCCTGTTTTGAAAGTCTTTTCGTACTAGATCGGTTTTGCCAGTACTTGGGGCGAATCTAAGCGTCGCCGGCTTGCCGGCGTCAGCCGATTTACCTAGACCACGGCGTCGCCACGATGGTTTTCAAGAAACTCATCGTCGACGGGCTTGCGCCCTGCGAAACCTTCGTCGGTCCCGTGCCAGAACCGTATGCGTTCTTCGCCCAGTTTCCAGCACAGACACACCTCCCGGCCCTGATAGCGAGTGAGGAAATCGATCAGGCCAATGTCCAGATCCTTGATAAGAACACCCATCTGTTCGATCTTCTCAAAGACCTCCCGCAGTGCGCCGGCGCTGGCATCGCGGCGGGCGCGTGTCGCCAGGATCGGCCCGGGGTTCACGCGCGAGCCGCCCGCCATGCGGATACCCTGCAAGGTGGCATTCAGCGCCTCCTCGGCGGCCTGGTATTCGGCCTTGTGAAATAGAGCGTCGCGCAGAGCACGGTCCACTTCGGGAAGCATCCGCTCGGCTTCGGTCACTGTGAAATATCGGGGCATGCGTTAGATGGACGAACGCTCTCCGGTGGTCGGGTTTTCCGGCGGCCCTTCCTTCTCTGCCGTTTCCGGTCTCCAAAGCCTTTCGAGCGCCGGCTTAAAACGGGAATACAGATACGATACCAGCAGCAATAGGCCACCCAACGCCAGGAAAGCGGTGATGCGGAAGCCGCGGCTGAGCGACCATACGTCCAGCAGATATAATTTCACGATCACCAGCGCGAATAGTCCCAGGCCCAAGATGCGATTTAGGGCGGAGCGCAGCGCCACGCCAGTCACCACCAGAGCGGAGGCGTAAACTGCCATCAGAATGGATATCCCAGTCGACTCCACGTTGGAGACCTCCTGCGGATCCCTGGTGCGGCGCGCCCATCCGGCGATTTCCATTCCCAACGCCGACAGCAGAACCAGATGACCCGCCCCGTATGTCGCCGTTTGGAATTCACGAGTCTGCGCAAATCGGGATGCGATCCACAGGCTGGCAGCAGACACCGCGAAGGTCAGGAAACGCTGGTTGGCCAATGCGGCGTAAGACTGCTCAACGGAATACATTTGGGCATCCACGGTTAGCAGCCGGATGAATACCAGTCCGAAGACCACGGAGGCTCCTGCCTGCGGGCGCGATTCACGGAAACGTGCGCCCACCCAAGTCAGCGCCGCGGCTTCGAGCGACCATAGCATCGTAATGCGGAAGCCGGAGAACTGGATGGGGATCGCCAGCGTCAGCAAGACCGCCGCGATCGCAGCCGCCAATTCACCCAGGCGGCGATCGCTGCCCCAAACGGTTTTCGCAAGCAGCGCGTGAAGGAGAGCCAGCGCAACGGTGAAGGCGCCCATGGCGCTGTGGTACCGATGGTCCAGTAAGAAGTAGCTTCCGCCGAAGTAAGCTCCAGTGTTCAGCGCCAGTAACCACAGCCGTACGCCCAGCAGGGTGGCCGCGAAAAACAACGCGAAACTGAACGAGAGCCAGCTCCATGCCGCAAGGCGCGTCTCGTCATCGAGCCAATCCGAAGCCCAGCCAAGGAACAGCAAAGCTGTGGCGGGCCAGGCGAGATACTCGAGCGCCGGCCAGCGTTTCACGCGCGCAATCGCCAGCGCTCCCAGATTCAGCATGGAGGTATAACCCGCCAGAACCCACATCTGGTTTTCGCCGGTCGAGAGCAGTACCGGCGTGAGATAACCTCCGGCGAGACCCAGCAAGGCTACCGCCTGGGAATCGTAATGCAGAGCCAGAGCCGCAGCGGCCGCGGTGGTCAGGCACATCAGGAGGAATGCGGTTAATTGTGGCAGCAAATGATAGAAGCCGAAGCCCGCGTAGAAGGAGAGGTACAGGAGCGCCAGACCGAGGCCGGTCAACCCGCGGGCAAAGGTTTTTTGACCGCGCAGTGAAATCCATTCGCCTAGAAACAGAGAGAGAGTGGCTGCGGCGACGCCCAGCGCGACCCGCATCGCGGGGCCGATCCACTTGCTATCTACCGCGTACTTGAACAGAAAGCCAACGCCGAAGATGAGTGTTACTACGCCCACGCGGTTGAGCCAGCCGAGTCCGAAGGTGGTCTCGAGAGCTGGCTCAGTGGGCGCCGTGTTCACGTCTGGCGAGATCCAGGGGATCTGCTGCGGCAGAGGAGGCGGCGTTCGCGGCAGCGGTGGCGGTTTTAGAAGCCCAGGCGGCGCGCCGGCCGCCGGTTCGGGCTCCGGCGCGGTTGCCGGTGGTGCGGCGGGAGCAAGCCCTACGGCCGCTTCTATCCACAGCAAGCGCTGCTCCAGTTCGTTCTGGCGCTGGGCCAGATCGTCTTGGCGCCGAACCAGGCGGCCCAAGGCGCCCGAGATGGCGTCCATTCGTTCCCGGTCGGGACTCACAGGCTCTTCCGGCGCAGACATTCCATTCCAAACTACACTAAGAATAAATCCCATGAGTGACTCCGGTTTCCCTTTACCACCTCCTACTTTTGAATTTCTGGTTTTCTCGCTGAAGACGCAGGCGGAGATGCAGCTCGGCTTGTTCCAGTTCGGAGAAGCATCCGAGGAACCGCCCAACCTGCCGGCGGCGCGCCACGCCATCGACCTATTGGCCATGATCGTGGAGAAAACGCACGGCAATTTATCGATCGAGGAGCAGCGGCTAATCGAGAATTCGCTCACCGAACTGCGCTTCCGCTTCGTGCAAGTGGCGGAACAGAAGCCGCCCGTGAAACCTGCGGATGCGACGACCGACATACAACCGGACGCAGAGAAGCCGTCCGAGAAATCCGCTGAACCGGGGGACGCGCCTGCGTCGTCCTGATGCCGGAAACATTGCGTATAACGGTGCTGGGCTCGGGCACCAGCTCGGGCGTGCCGACCATCGGCTGCGGCTGCGCCACCTGCGCCTCCACTGACCCGCGCGACAACCGGCTGCGGCCGTCGGTGCTGGTGCAGTACGGTGGCAAGAACGTGCTGATCGACACCACTCCCGATTTTCGCGCCCAGGCGTTGCGCACCGGCATCAGCCGCGTGGATGCGATCCTTTTCACGCACTCGCACGCAGATCATATTCTGGGACTCGACGACGTCCGGCCCTTGAATTATCACCAGAAGATGTCGATTCCGGCCTACGGCACCGAAGCGACACTGGATATCGTGCGCCGTGTTTTCCGCTACGCGTTCGATGCAGAGCCGTCGCAATCGTCGGCGCCCCGCGTGGATCTGCACACGATTACGGAAGAGCCATTCGATCTGTTCGGCCTGCGCGTGGTTCCCATTCCGCTAATGCACGGCCGCGGCGCGACCCTGGGATTTCGCTTCGGCGACGCGGCCTACCTCACCGATCACAGCGACATCCCAGAAGGCTCGAAGGTGCTGTTGCGGAATTTGGACGTGCTATTTCTAGACGCCTTGCGGCATCGCCCGCATCCTACTCACTCGACGGTAGAGCAAAGTCTGGCATCGGCTCGCGAACTGGCGCCGCGGCGCGCTTTCTTTACCCACATCTGCCACGACTTGCCCCACGCGCAGACCGAGGCCGCCTTTCCACCGAATGTGCGCTTGGCCTACGACGGCCTTCAGCTTGAAATTCCGCTTCCGCAGTCCGGGGTTTCAGGTTAAATGCGAGTCGCCCGCTCCTTAGAGGAAGCCGCCGGGTTCGAACCGGTGGCCGTGACCATCGGCAACTTCGATGGCGTTCATACCGGTCACCACGAACTGTTGCGTGAAGTCGCCCGTGCGGCTCGAGAAAAAGGTTTGCAGCCCGCGGTACTGACCTTCGATCCGCATCCCGTGTCCATCGTCGCGCCACAGCGGGCGGCGCGCTTGCTCACCACCCAGACGGAACGCTGCGCGATACTGGCGCGCGAAGGAATCGAGTACGTGCTGGTGCTCCCCTTCACGCGCGACGTGGCGCATTGGACTCCGGAACAGTTCGTGGAGCGAGTGTTGGTGCATGCTCTGCGGGCGCGGGCCGTCATTGTGGGCGACAACTTCCGCTTCGGGCACGGCCAGGCCGGCGACGTTAATGTGCTGGCGCGACTGGGAGAGCGCTATGGTTTCGAGACTCGCGTGGTCACTCCAGTGAAGTGGCGCGGGCGAGCCGTCTCTTCGAGTGAAATCCGGCGCGCGGTGGAGTCGGGCAAAGTAGCGCTCGCGGCGCGGCTGCTCGGGCGGCCGTATGCAACCGCAGGCGAGGTAGTTCCGGGGCATGGAATCGGTTCGAAGCAAACGGTGCCCACGCTGAATCTGCGGACGCACGCGCAGGTGCTGCCCTCGACCGGCGTCTATCTCACCCGGACGTTCGACGCAGCGTCGGAGCGCAGTTGGAATTCGATTACCAACGTCGGTTATCGCCCTACCTTCGCGGACGCATCGGGCGGCCAGGAACTGAGCATTGAGACCTTCCTGCTGGATCGTTTGGACCCGCCCGACCCGCAGCACATTCGGGTGGAGTATCTGCGCCGGGTGCGCGAGGAACGCAAGTTCGAAACGCCGGAGGCCCTCAGGGCGCAGATTCTGCGCGACGTAGGCCGGGCGCAAGCATACTTTCGCCGGGTGACAAAATGGGTGCGCCGCCCTTTAGAATAAGTTATGGCTCTTTCCGCTGGAAAAACAAAATACATGAAGAAGTTGTCCAATAAGGACGGCATTATCGCCGCGGCTGCGATGGATCAACGCGGCAGTTTGCAGAAGTCGCTCGCGACCGCCAAGGGCGTGGATCAGAAAGCGATCACGTGGGACATGATGTCGGAGTTCAAGACGGCCGTGACCCGCATCCTGACGCCGCATGCTTCGGCCATCCTGCTGGACCCTGAATACGGCCTGGAAGCCGCCAAGGCGCGCTCCTCGAATGCCGGTCTGCTGCTGGCTTATGAACATTCCGGCTACGACAACACCAAGCCGGGCCGCTTGCCCGACCTGCTGCCGCACGTTTCCGTGAAGCGCATCGTGGATTGGGGCGCGGACGCTGTGAAGATCCTGATTTACTACAGCCCGTTCGATGACGGGTCAGTCAACGATATCAAGCATGCTTTCGTCGAGCGCATTGGCTCGGAATGCGAGGACCATCAAATTCCCTTTTTTCTCGAGTTCGTCGGCTACGATCCCAAGGGCGGCAACGAGAAAGGCCTGGAATACGCGAAGATCAAACCGCAAGTGGTGATCGGCTGCATGGCGGAGTTTACCAAGCCGCAATATAAGGTGGATGTTCTGAAAGTGGAAGTGCCCATCAACGCTGAGTTCGTTGAAGGCAGTTCCGTCTACAAGGGCGAGAAAGCTCAGTCGATGGCGGAAGCGATGGAACTTTTCCGCAAGGCCGCGGCCGTAGCCACCAAGCCGTTCATTTATCTGAGCGCCGGCGTGGGCAACGCGCAGTTCGTAGAGAGCCTGCGCATGGCCACCGAGGCGGGCACGGACTACTCGGGGGTGCTGTGCGGTCGCGCCACTTGGAAAGACGGCATGCCGATTTATGCAACCAAGGGTCTGGCGGCGCTCGAAGACTTTCTCTCCACCAAGGGCGTGGAGAATATTAACGCCGTAAACGCCGCGCTCACTGGCGCAACGCCCTGGTACAAAAAGCTGGGCGTCGCGGCGACGGCGTAAGCTCGCCGCCTAGACTCCCAGTACAAATTCAATGATTGTCAAGCACCTGGCCGGGCTCGCTGAATTCGCTTCGCAAAAAATGGCGAAGACGAACATCGCGCGGGGCGGGACGCTGTTCGCCGGCCTCAATTGTTTCGAGCCCGGGCAGGAACACGCGGCGCATACACACGCAGGCCAGGACAAGCTTTACGTGGTGCTCGAAGGGGAGGCGGAGATCCAGGTGGGCGATGAAACGCAACTGGTCTCTGCAGGAGGCGGCGCCTTCGCTCCTTCGGGCGTGATGCACGCCGTGCGCAATCGTAGCGAAAAACGGCTGGTGGTGTTAGCGGTGCTCGCGCCCCCGCCGGCGGCTGTCTAAGCAAACTGTCTAACCGCCCCACTGCAGCTTCTCGCGCAGCACGTCAAAGAAACCCACGCCGCTGGCACGGATCAATTGCACCGTCTGCTCGGACCGCCGGCAGATCACGCGATCGCCCTTGTGCAGCTGTTCGCCGACTTGGCCGTCCACCGTCAGATAGGTGGTGTTGTCGCCGCTCATCGTAATCTGGATGACGGCCTCATCGGGGACGATCACCGGACGGTTGGTCAGCATGTGCGGGCAGATCGGCGTGATGCAGAGGGCGGCAACTACAGGAACCATAATCGGGCCGCCCGCCGAAAGCGAATAAGCAGTAGAGCCGGTGGGCGTCGAAACGATCAGCCC
>Ga0207674_10008394_pt1 | contig 11940 bp, 7 predicted proteins | sample KBSCornC72_FD_184303 | JGI IMG/M metagenome (GOLD analysis project Ga0207674, IMG submission 184303) | Corn rhizosphere microbial communities from Kellogg Biological Station, Michigan, USA - KBS Corn C7-2 (SPAdes) (version 2) | ecosystem: Host-associated > Plants > Roots > Rhizosphere > Soil ... | reverse complement strand
GTGCCGATGGGACGTTTGACGAAGGGCGAGGAGATGTTCATGGGGGACCGGGAACCGGGGACCGGAGACCGCAGAAGCCCACCCCCTTCCGGAGGAAGGGGGTCGCCGCGCAGCGGCGGGGGGATGTCGCGCCAAAACGAAAAGCCATCCCCCTCGATCCCCCTTCCTTCGGAAGGGGGAGGAAAAGCAACGCAGCTTCGCGTGATAAATGGACCATCACTTGTTGCTCACTCGCCACTCTCGGAAGCCAGCTCGGCATGCAGCCGCCCGCTGCGTTGCTGCAGCCAGTCGCCGAAACGTTCCATGTACAAATAGATCACCGGCGTGGTGTACAGGGTAACCAGTTGCGACAACAGCAGGCCGCCGACGATCGCCACGCCCAGCGGACGCCGCAGTTCCGCGCCGATGCCGTTGCCCAGCGCCAGCGGCAGTGCGCCGAACAGCGCCGCGAAAGTGGTCATCATGATCGGCCGGAAACGCAGCAGGCAGGCGCGCCGGATCGCGTCGTGCGCGTTCATGCCGCGCCGCCGCGCGGTGATCGCGAAGTCGATCATCATGATCGCGTTCTTCTTGACGATGCCGATCAGCAGCACGATGCCGACGATGCCGTCCACCGACAGCGGCATCCCGAACAGCATCAGCGCCAGCAGCGCGCCCACGCCCGCGGGCGGCAGCGTCGAAAGGATCGTCAAGGGGTGGATATAGCTTTCATACAGCACGCCCAGCACGATGTAGATCACCACGATCGCGGCCAGCAGCAGCAGCGCTTCGTTGCCCAGCGAGGACGAGAACTCCGCGGCCTTGCCGATGAACTGCGTGCGCACCTGCGGGGGCAGGTTCAACGAAGACGTGGCGTTGTTGATCGCGTCCACCGCCTGCGACAGCGAATAGCCGGGCGCAACGTTGAACGAGACGATCACCGCCGGCAACTGGTTCTGGTGCGCGATCACCAGAGGCGCATCGGTGAGCGTGGCGCTGGCCAGCGTGGACAGCGGCACCGGGTTGCCGCCGCCGAGCAGGATGCCGGTGTTGGATTGACCGATGCCGGTCGCGGTCGAGGAGTTGGCCGATTTCAGCATTCCCGCGCTGGTGGCATTGGTGCCGGTGAGTGCGCCGCTGGAACCATTCGAGCGCACCGTCAGCATGTTCATGAGGTCGGAGCGGTTGCGGAATTGCGGTTCGACCTCCAGCACCACGCGGTACTGGTTCTGCTGGGTGAAGATCGTCGAGATCTGGCGCTGGCCGTAGGCGTCGTACAGCGTGTCATCGATGGTCTGCACCGGCACGCCGAGGCGGCTCGCGGCGGTGCGGTCGATGTCCAGTTTCAGCGCGCGCCCGTTCATCGCGAGGTTGTCGGACACGTCGGCGAGTTCCGGCAGCTGCTTCACCGCCTGCACCACGCGTTGCGCGTTCTTCGCGAGGTCGTTCGGATCGACTTCGGAGATCGCGTACTGGTATTCGGTCGGCGCGACGGTGGTGTCGAGCGTGATGTCCTGCACCGGCTTCAGGAACAACTCCACGCCGGGGATGCCGGCGACGTCCTTCTGCAGGCCGGCCAGGACCGCATCGAGACTGCCGCGTTCGCCGCGCGGCTTCAGCACGATGCTCACCTGGCCCTGGTTGAGCGTCGGGTTGATCGAACCCGCGCCGATGAACGCGGCCACGCCCGCGACCGCCGGGTCCTTGCGCAGCGCGGCCGTGACGGCCTGGGTGCTGCGCGACATCGCCGGGAAGGCGATGTCGTTGTCGGCCTGCACCACGCCGGTGATCAGGCCGGTGTCCTGCTCGGGCAAAAGATCCTTCGGGATCACCACGTACAGCAACACGGTGACGGCCACCGAGGCCGCGGCGACGAGCATCGTGGTGCGCCGGTGCACCAGCACCCAGTCGAGGCTGGATTCGTACCAGCCGAGCATCCTGGCGTAGAAACCGTGGCGGTGTTCCATCGCCTCTTCGTCGCCGGTCGGCAGCGAGCCCGCTTTCAACAGGTAGGCGCACATCATCGGCGTCAGCGTCAGCGACACGAACATCGAGATCGCGACCGCGATGGTCAGCACCCACGCGAATTCGTGGAACAACCGGCCGGTGACGCCGGGCATCAGCAGCAGCGGCAGGAACACCGCGATCAGGGAAACCGTCAGCGACAACACCGTGAAGCCGATTTCGCGCGAACCGATTTCGGCGGCCTCGCGGCCTTCCTTGCCCTGTTCCAGATAGCGCACGATGTTCTCGATCATCACGATCGCGTCGTCCACCACGAAACCGGTGGCGACGGTCAGCGCCATCAGCGACAGGTTGTCCAGCGAGAAGCCCGCGAAGGCCATGATCGCGAAGGTGCCCATCAGCGACAGTGGCACCGCGACCGCGGGGATGATCGTGGCCCACAACCGGCGCAGGAACGCGAAGATCACCGCGACCACCAGCACGATCGCGATCAGCAGCGTCACCTCGACGTCGTGCACCGAGGCGCGGATGGTGATCGTGCGGTCGGCGAACACCGAGAGGTGGATGCCCGCAGGCAGCACCGCGCGCAGGTCGGGCAGGGTCTGCTCGATCTGGTCGACCGTCTTGATGATGTTGGCGCCGGGCTGGCGGCGGATGTCCAGCAACACCGCCGGCTTGCCGTTCGCCCACGCGGCCAGCTGGTCGTTCTCGACGCCGTCCACCACGGTGGCGACGTCGGAGAGCCTCACCGGCGCATTGTTCTTGTACGCGATGATGGTGCCCGCGTATTCGGCCGCGCTCTGCAACTGGTCGTTGGTGCCGATCTCGTAGGTCTGCACCGCGCCGTTCAACGAACCCTTGGCGGCGTTGACGTTGGCCTGCGTGAGCGCCGAGCGCACGTCTTCCATCGTGAGGCCGAGATTGGCCAGCTTGCCGGGGTCGACCTGCACGCGCACCGCCGGACGCACGTTGCCGGCGATGGAAACCAGGCCCACGCCCGGCACCTGCGCGAGGCGCTGCGACAGGATCGAGTCGGCGTAATTGTTGACGTCGCGCAGCGGCACGCTGTCGGACGTGAGCGCGAGGGTGATGATCGGCGCGTCGGCCGGATTCACCCGGTTGTAGACCGGCGGGTAGGGCAGGCTCGACGGCAGCCGTGCGGTGCGCAACGCCGACTGCACGTCCTGCGAGGCCACGTCGAGGTTGGTGTCCATCGCGAACTGCAGCGTGATGGTCGACAACCCCGCCGCGCTGTTGGAACTCATCATCGTCAGGCCGGAAATCTGCCCGAGCTGCTGCTCCAGCGGCGTGGTGACCAGCGTCGCGATGGTGGTGGCGCTGGCACCGGGGTATTGCGTGGTGACCACGAGGCTCGGCGCCTCGATCTCGGGCAACGCCGAAACCGGCAGCGCCTTGTAGCCGATGATGCCGAGCAGCAGCACCGCCGCCATCAACAGCGACGTTGCGATCGGCCGACGGATGAAGATCGAGGAGAAGCCCATGGGTTCCAGGCGTCAGGTTTGTCGGCGGCAGAACCCTGCCGCTTCTCTTCCCCCTTCGGAACGAAGGGGGATCGAGGGGGATGGCTCTTTATTGCGGGTGACGATTACATCCCCCCGGTGCGCCTGGCGATGCCAGGCGCACCGACCCCCTTCCGCTGGAAGGGGGTAATTCATCAACGCCTCCGCCCGCGGCCGCCGCTGGCCTTTGCCGCGGCCTTGATCTCGGTCGTGGTCGGCGGCGCCGGGACTTCACCGGGCTTCATGGGATTCACCTTGCTGCCCTGCTTCAGGCGGAACTGTCCCGCGGTGACCACCTCGTCGCCGGCCTTGAGGCCGTGCGTCACGATGATGCCCGCGTCGCCGGCCTCGCCGCCGGTGACGACGGGTTGCATGGTGACGTATTTGGCCGGCCTGCTGCCGGACGGTTTGGCGTCGGCGGGTGCGCTGCTCGCGGCACGTTTGCCGCGGCGTCCCTTCGCGCTGCTCGCGGGTGCAGAACTGTCGGCGGCATTCTCCGGACGCTTGTCGGTGACCAGCCACACGTAGTCGCCGTTCGGCCCGCGCTGCACGGCCGCGGACGGTACGACCAGCGCGTCGGCGTCGATGCTCACCTCAAGTTGCGTGTTGGCGTACTGGCCGGGAAAAAGCTGGTTGTTGCCGTTGGGGAACTCGGCTTTCAGCTGGAACGAACCCGTGGAGGGGTCGATCTGGTTGCCGATCACCAGCAGCTTGCCGTCGCCTTCGATCACGTTGTTGGACGCATCCAGGATCGACACGGTCAACGGTGCCTTGGCCTGCGCCGCGCGTACTTCGTCGAGGTATTTGCCCGCGAGCGTGAAAATCACATAGATCGGCTGCGTCTGCGTGACAGTGACGATGGTGGTCGTGGTGGCAATGACGTTGCCGGGATCGACCTGGCGGATGCCCGCCAGTCCATCGATCGGTGACGTGACCTTGGTGAAGCCCAGTTGCACCTGGGTGTCCTGGATGCTGGCATTGTCGGCGGCGACCGCGGCCTGGTATTGCGCGACCGTGTTCTTCTGCGTGATGCGGTCGATCTGGGGGACGTACTGCTTGTACTTCGGGTCTTCCGAGCGCTCGTAGTTGGCGCGCGCAGTGGCGAGCTGGGTCTGGTCCTGCGCGCGCTTGGCCATCGCCTGGTCGAGCTGCGCCTGCAAGGTGCGCGGATCGATTTCGGCCAGCACCTGGCCCTTCTTCACCGGGCCGCCCTCGGTGAAATCCAGCTTCAGCAGTTCACCGCTCACCTGCGGTTGCACGTTGACGGTGTTGAGCGCCTGCACCGTGCCCTGGCTGGTCAGGTAGACCGGCACGTTCTGGTGCGCCGCGGGCACCACGGTGACGGGCACGGCTTCGTCCGCGCCGTTTCCGAAATCGTTCGATTTGCCGGGGCCGGAGAAGATGCGCCACAGGATCAGTAGCACGATGACGATGCCGACGATCGTCAGAATCCATTTGGGTCGCGACATGCGAGTGCTGTCCAGGTTCTGATGCGTGTGTTCGACCGTGGCCGCGGCGAGTGGTTCGTCGCGCGGTCGCGATGCCGCCAAAATAGCCGATCAGACGCACAGACGCCCATGCCGAACGGCATGCCGTTCGGACGTGACAACCGTCATGGCGCCAGGGTCAGCGTTCGGAACCCGCCGTGGGCATGCCTTTGCCGGCTTCGGGAAGCTCGGCGTAGGTGATGCCGGTGGCGTGCGCCTTGTCCAGTCCGCGGATCAGCGGAAGCACCGCCAGCGCGATGATGGTGCAGGCCACGCCCGCGACGCCCAGCCAATTGAACAGGCGGGTGTAGATCGGCATCATCTGGACCGGATCGGTGATCGTCTCCGGCACGCTCGCGAACGAGGCGACGATGCCGCCGAGGTACTGCGCGACGCCCGACGCGACGAAGTAGGCGCCCATCATGAAGCCGCCCATGCGCGCCGGCACATAGCGCGCCACGAAGGCAAGGCCGAGGCCGCTGGTCAAAAGCTCGCCCAGCGAACCGAAGCCGTAGCCGCCCACCATGACCCATTGGCTGGTCTTGCCGGGCTCGGTGGTGAAGTGGCCGGCCGCGCCGTAGATGAAGAAGCCGATCGCGACCGCGAGAAAGCCGAACGCGAACTTGGCCGCGATCGGGAGATCCTTGCCGCGCTTGGCGAAATGCGTGTAGGTGAAAGCGAGGATCGGGCTGAGCGCGAAGATCCACAGCGGGTTCAGCGCCTGGAACTGCGCCGGATCCCAATTGAACAGGTGCGCGCCGAACAGGCGGAAAGCCGGATCGACGTCACGCAATGCGAACAGGTTCAGCGAGGTGGACATCTGCTGGTAGAAGATGAAAAAGAATACCGTCTCGACCACCAGGATCAGGGCGATGATCAGGCCGGGCCGCTCGCGGCTCTCGGACTTCGTGATCAGGTAGCCGAAGATCGCCAGCACGCAGGCGCCGGCGGTGTACACGAAAACCTTCGCGACCGTGCCGTAGCGAAGGATGATCGTGGAAATCGCCACCACCACCACGCCGCCCGCCAGCACCGCCAGCAGCTTCCAGAACTTGAAGGGCTGGTGGTCGGGCTCCGAGCCGATGTGATTCAGCGTGTGCCGCATCACGGCATAGTTGCCCAGGCCCACCAGCAGGCCCACGCAACACACCGCGAAAGCCATGTGCCAGCCGAGGCCGTCACCGAACAGGCTGGATGCGTTCGGCAGCCACGCCAACTGGCCGTTGTATGGCGCATTGAAATAATTCTTGATGACCGGCGTCAGCAGCATCGAAAACGTCGAGCCGATGTTCACCGCCATGTAGTAGAGCGTGAACGCGGCGTCGATCTTGGCATCGTCACCCTCGTAGATCTTGCGCACCAGGTTGCCGGCATTGGCCTTGAACAGGCCGTTGCCCACCACGATCACGCCGAGTGCCACGAACAGGAACATCGAACTGTGCGCCGGCACCACCATCAAGGCGTAGCCGACCGCCAGCACGCACGCACCCAGCAGCATGGTGTGGCGGGTACCGAAGAACTTGTCGCCGACCCAGCCGCCGATCGCCGGCGATACGTAGATCAACGCGGCCGCCGCGCTCCAGGTCAGGTTGGCCGGGGTGTCCTGGAAATCCAGCCGCTGCACCATGTAGTAGATGATCAGCGCCTGCATGCCGTAGTAGCCGAAGCGCTCCCACATCTCGATCAGGAATACGGTCGAGAACGAGCGGGTCTTGGAAACGGTAGGCATGGCGGAATTCATGTTCGGGAGGCACCCCTGTAGCGGAACGATCGGGCAAGCCTACCCTAACCGCGCCTGAATGTGGGTGGGGGCGGCGCTTGCGAACGGTCGGTGGCATCGCGTTTTGCGCAGCGAAGCGTCGGCGTGGCAAGAGCCATTCCCCTCGATCCCCCTTCCGTGGAAGCGGGAAGACAATTTGGCGGCGAGATGCCTCACCCCCTTCCAGCGGAAGGGGGGCGCGCCGCAGGCGCGCGGGGGATGCCGCTCTTGCCTGCTTTGTTCCTGCGCCCGTTGCGAGCGACGGGTAACCAGGTCACGGCTGTTATGCTTCCTTCGTTCTCCGATTCGTTTTCCGTCCATGCAGCTCTACCTCGACCTCCTCCGCGACGTGCTGGAACACGGCGCCCACAAGGATGACCGCACCGGCACGGGTACGCGCTCGGTGTTCGGCCGCCAGATCCGCATGGATCTGGCTCAAGGCTTCCCGCTGCTCACCACCAAGAAATTGCACATCAAGTCGATCGTGCACGAATTGCTGTGGTTCCTGCGCGGTGACAGCAACGTCGCCTACCTGCACGAGCACGGCGTCAGCATCTGGGATGAGTGGGCCGACGCGAACGGTGATCTCGGGCCGGTCTATGGCAAGCAATGGCGCGCATGGCCGACGCCCGACGGTCGCACGATCGACCAGATCGCGCAGGTCATCGAACAGATCAGGCGCAACCCGGACTCGCGTCGCATGATCGTTTCGGCATGGAACGTGGGCGAGCTGGACAGGATGGCGCTGATGCCGTGCCACGCGCTGTTCCAGTTCTACGTGGCCAACGGAAAATTGTCGTGCCAGCTTTACCAGCGCTCGGCCGACATCTTCCTCGGCGTGCCGTTCAACATTGCGAGCTACGCGCTGCTGACATGCATGATGGCGCAGGTGTGCGGACTCGAACGCGGCGATTTCGTGCATACGTTCGGCGACCTGCACCTTTATTCCAACCACGTCGAGCAGGCGCGGGAGCAGTTGACCCGCACGCCCCGGCCGCTGCCGAGGCTGGTGCTGAATCCCGACGTGCAAGCGCTGTTCGATTTCCGTTTCGAAGACATCCGCGTCGTCGATTACAACCCGTTGCCGGCGATCAAGGCGCCGGTGGCGGTATGAAGATCAAGAGCCATCCCCCTCATCGCGCTGCGCGCGCGTTCGCTTCGCTCCGCCTTCCTTTGGAAGGGGGAGGAAAAACACCTCCTTCGGAACGAAGGGGGTCGGCGCGAAGCGCCGGGGGGATGTACGGCCAGGGCTGCGGTGTGGTGATCACCCTTGTCGCCGCACTCGATCGCAATTCCGCGGTAAAGGTGCGCGGACCGGTTCACCCTCTTCCGAAGGAAGGGGGTCGCGCCGCAGGCGCGGGGGGATGCCATCGTGCGAAGCAAGGTGATGCATGATCACCTTCATCGCCGCGCTCGATCGCAACCGCGCCATCGGCCGTGCTGGTGCGATGCCGTGGCACCTGTCCGACGACCTCAAGCGCTTCAAGGCGCTCACGCTCGGCAAGCCGGTGCTTATGGGGCGCAAGACCGCGCTCGCGATCGGGCGTCCATTGCCGGGGCGACCGAACCTGGTGCTGACACGTGCTGGTGTCGCGCCGTTCGAGGGGCAAACCGTGGTGCATTCGCTGGACGAAGCGGTTGCACGCGCCGGCAACGGCGAGTTGATGGTGATTGGCGGCGGCGAGGTCTACGCGTTGGCGCTGCCGCACGCCACGCGCATGCACCTGACCGAAATCGACACGGCGACGCCCGATGCCGACACCTTCTTCCCGGCATTCGATCCGGGCGAGTGGCGCGAGGTCGCGCGCGAGCATCATCCGGCCGATGCCAGGCATCCGCTCGCTTTCGATTTCGTCGATTACGAACGCAGCATTTGACGTTCCTTCCCCTGCTTGCGGGGGAAGGTGCCCGACTACGGCCGAAGGGATCGGCCGTGAACGGCATCAGCCGGCCCGAAGGGCGAGCGCCAAGGATGGCGCGAGTCAGGGTGGATGGGGGAAATGGCACCGAAATCCATTTCGCGCAAGATGATCGAAGTCGCCGCAGGCATTCTCGTTGACCCACAAGGCCACGTGCTGTTGATGCAGCGCCTGCCGGGCAAACATCTGGCGGGCCTGTGGGAATTCCCGGGCGGAAAGATCGAGCCTGGCGAAACCATCGCGCAGGCGCTGGTCCGCGAACTCGATGAAGAACTCGGCGTGGAAGTCCGCGGCAGCACGCCGCTGATTTCGATTCCCTGGCACTACCCCGAAAAATCCGTGCGACTGCATGCGCTGCGGGTGACCGCGTGGAAGGGAGAGCCGCGTGCACGCGAAGGCCATCCGTTGCGCTGGGTGGCGGTGCGCGACATGGATGCCGCCAAGATGCCGGCTGCGGATGCGCCAATCCTGGCTGCATTGCGTTTGCCGCCGTATTACGCGATCGCCGCAACGGTGCAGACGGGTCGTTTCGACAGTGGGGAAATGTTGCGGCAATTGCGCATGCCCGAAGCGAGGCGCGACGAAGTCAGGCAGATGGCCGAGTGCGTGATCGCCGCGAATCCGCGTTTGCGTGAATCGCTGCTGGTCAACCATGACATCGGACTTGCACGCGAGCTGCGCATCGGGGTGCATCTGCGCGCAGCGCAGTTGCGCGAGCTGCGCGAGCGGCCGCTGCCGCGTGACTTGTGGGTCGGTGCCTCATGCCACGGCGCGGAGGAACTGGACCTCGCCGTGCGGTTGGGCGCGGATTTCGCCACGCTTTCGCCCGTGAACGCCACCGCCTCGCATCCCGAGGCCAAGCCGTTGGGCTGGGATCGTTTCGCGCAACTCGTCGAGGACGCACATTTGCCGGTGTATGCACTCGGCGGTGTCGGGCCGAATGATTTGCAACGGGCGCGCGCAGCGGGCGCGCAAGGCGTCGCGGGTATCCGCGCGTTCGGGTGATTGTGCCCACCCCCTTCCGCAGGAAGGGGGTGGGCGCGGCAGCGCGCGGGATGTTGCACTCGCGCAGCGAAAGCAAAGGCCATCCCCCTCGTCGCGCTACGCGCGCATTCGCTATCGCCCCGCCCTTCCTTTGGAAGGAGGAAGACAAGCGGGTTTCGCGCTGCCTCACCCCCTTCCGCAGGAAGGGGGTCGATGCGAAGCATCGGGGGGATGTTTTCGCAACGCGCGAACGCCTATCGAATTCGGGCGAGCTCCAGATACCGCGCATGCAACGCCGCCACCGGCGCGTCCAGCGCGGCTTCCTCGCCGTCGTTGATGATCACGTCGTCGGCGATCGCCAACCGTTGTTGCCGCGATGACTGCGCATCCAGCATGCGCTGCGCGGCTTCGCGCGTGACACCGTCACGCCGCATCAGGCGCTCGATCTGCAGCGCTTCCGGTGCATCCACCAGCAGTACCCGAGCCACCCACGCGTACTGCTCGCGATTCTCCACCAGCAGCGGAATCGCGAGAATGCAATACGGGCCGCGATCCATTCCGACCCGGCGGCGCAGCCAGGCACGCACGCGTGGATGGATGATTCCCTCCAGTTTCTTGCGCGCAACCGGATCCGCGAACACCCGCTCGCGCATCGCGCGGCGATCCAGGCTGCCGTCCGCATTCAACACCCCGGCGCCGAACACGAATTCGATTTCCGTGAGCGCCGGTTCGCGCGGCGCCACGACTTCGCGCGCGGCGACGTCGGCGTCGTAAACGTGGATGCCAAGCGCCTCGAAACGCCGCGTCACCGCGCTCTTGCCGGACGCGACGCCGCCGGTGAGCGCAACAACAAAAAGGGGACGGAGGGAATTAAGTTTTGGCTTAATTCCCTCCGTCCCCTTTTGGGTGTCACTCGTCGTCATCGTCATCCCTGCTGGCGGACGTGCCCGGCAACACGCGCTCGCAGGTCTTGTCGAAGCGTGCGGTATCGAAGTCGATGTGGCGCGTCTGTGCCACCCAGCGTGTGTGGTAGTGCCACCCCGGACTGAACAGGCTCCACGTTTCGTCGTGCGTCGGGAAGGTCACGCCGGCCATGTCGATGAGCGATTCGAAAGTGTCGGCGGAAAGCGTGCGCTTGCCGGAGTTGGCGCGCAAGGTCGCGACACGTTGCGGAAAATGTTGCTGGTAAGGATTGGAATACCAGAACAACGCGGGAATCTCGTACTCGGGCACGGTGCCGACGCCGTGGCCTTCCTTGTCGCAGGTCGGCGTCGGGATCAGTTCGCCATGGTCGGATTCGAACCACAGCGCGGTGACCGCGCCGCTCTGCTTCAACACGCCGATCACCTGCGCCAACACGTGATCCGTGTAAAGAATGGAGTTGTCGTAGCTGTTGCGCGCACGCTCGATGCTGCTGCCTTCGCCCGTCGGCGACAGTTGGGTCGGTTTCCAGCGCGCGAACGCGGGCGGGTAGCGGTAGTCATATTTCACGTGGCTGCCCATCATGTGCAGCACGATGAAAAGATCCTTGTTCGAGGCATGCAGCGCGTCTTTCAGCGGCTGCACCAGGTCCTCGTCGTAGCTGCCGGGCGCGGTCCACGACGCGTGGTTCAGCCACTCGACGTGTTCGGCTTCATACGCATACATCGATACCGGTGAATCGAACTCGCCGATCGCCTGCTGGTTGGAAATCCAGTACGTCTCGTAGTCGGCTTCGGCCATCGCGCGCAGCACCGACGCCTCGTGCCAGGGCGCATCCCACGCCATCTCGGGTTTGCGGCGGGTCAGGATCATCGGGATCGCCGCGATCGATTCCGGCCAGGTCGTGATGAAGTGCGTCAGCGGCACCACGTTCGCGAGCTTCGACAACTCCGGATTGGTCGGCCGGCCGTAACCGAACAATTGCCAATTGGCGCGGCGGCTGCTTTCACCGATCACCAGCACGTACACCTGCCGCTGCTGCAAGGGTGGCCCGACGCGGTGCGCGTGGAAGCGGAATGCCTTGAACTTCGCCGCCTCGGCGCGCATGCGGTCCCATTCGCGGCGATATTCGACGACGCGGGGGACCACGCCGAAAGGGAATCCATCCTCGATGGCTTGGCCGTAAACAGGCAGCGGCGCCGATGTCGTCGACTCGGAAACCTCGGCAGGCTTGTGGCGTGCGTTCGCGTACCCCACCGCCAGCGGCACCAGCGCCACGACCACGCCCAGGCCCAACGCACTAATGCGCGTCGGCCCGCGCCAGCGCAGCCGCGCGCGAAAGCTCATCCATGCGGCCAGCAACGCCACGGCCAGTCCGGCCAGCAATGCCAGCGCGAGCAGGGGAA
>Ga0207674_10008390_pt1 | contig 11946 bp, 9 predicted proteins | sample KBSCornC72_FD_184303 | JGI IMG/M metagenome (GOLD analysis project Ga0207674, IMG submission 184303) | Corn rhizosphere microbial communities from Kellogg Biological Station, Michigan, USA - KBS Corn C7-2 (SPAdes) (version 2) | ecosystem: Host-associated > Plants > Roots > Rhizosphere > Soil ... | reverse complement strand
CGCGGTGAAGCTGTCGAGGAGGGCCCGGGTGCCCAGGTAGTCGCGCGGGTCGCTCTGATAGATGGAGTCGGCCAGCACCGCCCTGACCGCGGGGTCGTGCTCGGTCCGCCAGGCGGTCCGGAGGAAGGAAAGGTTCCGCTGGTCGGCCTTCTGGGCGACGGCGAGGTACGTCCGGATGCGGGCCCTGGCCTCCTCGTTCGAGCTGGGGGAGACGCTCGAGGGCTGCATGAGGGTCGCCACCGCGCGGTCGGGCCCTCCGGGCGCACCCACCGCGGCGACCGCCGCGCCGATGGCGTCGATGCCCTGGATCACCGGAGCGGCCCGTCCAGGGTGATCGTTGACGATGACGCTGAAGGCGAAGCGCTCGCCGCCCACCGACTGGACGTACCCGCTGAGCGCGGAGACGTTCTCCAGGGTGCCGGTCTTGGCGCGGAGGCGGCCCACTGCTTCGCTGCCCTCGAAGCGGTAGCGAAGGGTGCCGTCCTTGCCCGCGATGCCGACACTGGAGAGGAACTCGGGAGCGAGCGGAAAGCGGTCCCACATCACCTTGAGCAGCTGTGCGAGCTGCCGTGGGGTGAAGCGGTTGGTGTCGTTCAGGCCCGAGCCGTTGCGGAGGATGTACGAGCCGCGGGGGATGCCCGCTTCTCGCTCGAGGAATTCCTCGGCGACTGCGACGCCGTTGGCCGTGCTACCGGGCGGGCCCTTCACCTCGGCGCCGAGCGTCTTGAGCAATTGCTCGGCGACGAAGTTGCTGGAGTGCTTGTTCATCCGCTTGAGGACCAGATCGAAGGTCTCGCTCTGGGCCACGTAGAGCGGGCGCGCGCGCTCGGGGACGACGCCGAGCCGTGGCTTCCCGCGGACGCGGATGCCGTGCATCTCCAGGATCTTCCGGAACGTGTACCCGAAGTACATCGGCGGGTTGTCGATTCGCTTCCAGACCGCCCACTCGCCGGAGACCGGGACGGTGCCGCGCACGGTGATCCGCTGGGCGCTGCCGGTCCACTGGGACGCGACCGACGCCCGGCGCGCCCGGCTGGAGGCACCCGCGGCCTGGTTGACGACCTCGAAGTACTCCGAGGGCGGCTCGAGCTCGACCACCGCGCGCCCGCCTGGTGAGGACGCTCGGAGGTACACCCCCACTGCGTTGGCATTGAGGCTGAGGGCGCCGGTGGGCGCGGTGTAAGCCCGGTCCGAGATCTCCTGCTCGAAGCCGGGAGCGAGGCGCTCGGGGTCGAACCAGGTGTCGTCGAGGACGAGCTCGCCCACTTCCCGCAGCCCGAGGTGGGAGAGCTCCGAGGCGATCGCGTGGAGGCGCTCGGTGGTGATGCTGGGGTCGCCCTTGCCGCGGACCCAGAGCGTCTTGACCCGGTCGCCGGGGCCGGGCTCGACCAGGAACTCGGTGTCGAACCGGTACTCGGGGCCGAGCCGGGCCAGGGCCGCGGCCGCGGTGACCAGCTTCACGTTCGAGGCCGGGTTCATCAGGGCGTCGGCGTCCTTGCCGAACACCACGCTGCCGTCGTCGAGGCTGATGAGCTGCACCCCCAGTCGCGCGTCGCGAAAAGGGGCCCGCTGGGCGAGGTCGAGAAGCGTCTTCTTCAGGGCCTCGCGGTCCGCCGCCTTCGACGGTGCGGCCCGGACGGGGCCGGCGGCCAGGCAGGCGCAGAGGAGCGCGGCGGCGAGGCAGGGACGACGGGGAGACAAACGGGCTGCACTCCGGGGCGAACGGCCGTGGGTACGATCTTCCCCCGCGCCATTTCGGAACCGCAAGGTGGGCCGAGCGCTCACGCGCCGCCTCTGCCCACGGGCAGGCGGGCACGAAGCAAGAGGTGCACCAGACGGGACAATCCCGGCTCTCCCGGACCCGGGATCAGCGTGGTGTCCAGCCCCCGGGCCCGGGTCTACAGGTCGGCCCCGGCACGCGAAGAGCCGTGGTCTCGAGTCCCAGGGGGCGACGCCTCCCCTCGAAGGTGTCAGACACCTCGTAATGCCTCGAAGGTGTCAGACACCTCGTAATGGTCTTGAGTCCGGGGGGGGGGCGGGCCGACCCCTCCCTCAAAGGTGTCCCCTCAAAGGTGTCAGACACCTCGTAATTGGGGGGCGACGCCTCCCCTCGAAGGTGTCAGACGCCTCGTAATTGGGGACCGCCCCGCCTCAGCGCGTGCTGAGCAGCTCCGCGTCGTCGCGGCGGTTCCTGGCGTGCGACTCGGAATCGTGGCCGGGCGCCACCGGCCGCTCCTCGCCGTAGCTGATGGTCTCCACCCGGGACGTTTCCACGCCCAGATCGGCCAGGTACTTCCGGGCCACCTCCGCCCGCCTCTGTCCGAGGGCCAGGTTGTACTCGGTGGTGCCCAGCTCGTCGCAGTTTCCGGCGATGCGGATCCGGGCTGCCCGGTGCGCCTTCATCGCCACCGCCAACGCCTGGAGCTTCTGCCGGCTCTCGGCGGTCAGCTGCGCCTGGTCGAACTCGAAGTGGGCGACGGGCCCGGAGAGGATGCGCTGCAGCTCGGCCGTGTCCTCGGCCTTGTTCTTGTCGGGGGCTTCGGCAACCGGGGGGGCCGCCTCGGCGACCACCGGGGGAGCCGGCGGCGCCTCGGCAGCCTGCTGATGCGCGCAGGCAACGAGCGCGAGGGGAGTCAACCAGAGGACACGGACCGTACGACGCATGGGACCTCCTAGTGGCGACGACTCGACAGAACGCTCGACACCCGTACCGCGATCCGGGGCCCGGAAGCGAGGCCGTGATCCGTGGGCTCCCACGGTTGTCCAGCGGAGGACGATCCGCAGGAGTGGGTTGAGGTAGGGTCCCTGCCGCCAGTGAAAGCCCTCCTCCAGCGCGTTCGCCAGGCCTCGGTGACGGTGGAGGACCGGACGGTGGGGGCCATCGGCCCGGGGCTGCTGGTCCTGCTCGGGGTGGGCCGCGGCGACGGCGAGACCGAGGCGGTCGCGCTCGCCGACCGGATCGCCGGCCTGCGCATCTTCCAGGACCCGGAAGGGAAGATGAACCTCTCCCTCCTCGACACCCACCGCGCCGCGCTGGTGGTGAGCCAGTTCACGCTCTACGCCGACACCCGGAAGGGCCGGCGCCCGAGCTTCATCGACGCGGCCCCGCCCGACGAGGCCCGCCGGCTCTACGCACGTGCCTGCGAGGCCCTCCGGTCGCTCGGGGTGCGCGTGGAGGAGGGCGTCTTCGCGGCGGAGATGCAGGTCGCGCTGGTGAACGACGGGCCGGTCACCATCCTGCTGGAGCAGGTTCCGCAGGCTCCGAGGCGCTGACCAAACCGCCCTCGCGGGTCACCAGCGAGGTGAGCCCGTGTCCCGCCGAGGCAGCGTTCCGGATGAGCCGGCTGATCTCCCCCACCTCTCGCACCCAGGCGCTCGCGGTGGGCCCGAGCCCGCTGAAGGCCACGCTCAGCGCCGGCGCCTCGGGCAGCTCACCGGTCCAGTATCCGAGCAGCTCGGTCGACTCGCGGAGGCTGACCGGCCCCAGCCGGGTGCGCTCGCGCCCGAGGAGATTTCGCAGCTGCTCGTCCAGCCGCCGCTCCCACGACTTCACGGCGTGGGACGGGCGAAAGCTCCAGTCGGCGATCGCCAGGTTCTCCGCCGGCGCATAGGTGCTCCGGCCCACCGTCACCAGCACCTGGTCCGGGGGGAAGGTCGGGAAGGGGTCCCAGATGCCCGCCACCAGCCCCGCCGGCCCGCTCCGGATGACGTTTCCGAGCCACTCCTCGCGGAAGCGCTCCGCCCCCCGCGCGTCGCCGTAGGGGTAGCTCGGATCCTGGAGCATCAGCGCCACGTGCAGCCCGAGCTCGTAGTTCGCGGCGTACCCGGGGTGCTCGCGGGCCACGTGCCAGCCATCACGCCGGCGCTCCCACTCGGAGAAGAGCAGGAGGTGCACCAGCTCCAGCCACTCGTCGTCCACCAGGCCGAAGAAGCTCCCCCCCACGGTACGGTCCAGGACGCGCCCCAGCAGCCACGACACCCGCTCGTCGGCGATCCACTCCAGCAGCTTGCCCAGGCCGCTCGCGGCGTCCACCACGCCGACCGCGAACGCCGGGAAGGCCACCTCCTCGAGGAACACGTCGTGGACTGGTCGGATGACCAGGTTCACGCGCGCGCGTCTTCCTCTGCGATCAGCCCGTAGACCCGGCCGGAGTCCGGCGCCAGGAGGATGGCTTCACGGAACTGCGGATTGCGGAACAGCCTCGAGATGCGCGCCAGCGCCTTGAGGTGGATCCCGGCCGAGTTCTCGGGTGCCACCAGGGCAAAGAAGAGCTGGGTGGGCTTGCCGTCGATCGAGGAGAAGTCCACCCCCGCCCGCGACACCCCGAAGGAGGCATAGAGGCGGGGCAGGCCGGCGAGCTTCCCGTGCGGGATGGCCACGCCCTCGCCGATCCCGGTGGTGTTGAGCTTCTCGCGCTCGGCGAGCACCTCCAGGACCCGGCCACCGTTCAGCCCCGGATAGGCGCCGGCAAGCGCGTCCGCGAGCTCGCGCAGGATGTCCGGCTTCGTCTGCCCTCGGAGCTCGGGGATCACCGCCTGGGGGCTGAGGAACTCGGTGATCTTCATGGGCACGAACGCTCGCCCGGCGGAAAACCCCGGCCAGTGCCACAGGGGAGCGTTCGCGCGAGATAGCCCGTGCCTGCGAGCGGCGCAAGGCTCCGCCCTCTCCGGCCGAGACGATCCGTCGCGCCGCGCGCCCCGCTCGCGCTCGACGCAGGGATCGGGCGCGAGGGGCAGCGAGGGCCGCTCGACCCGAGCCGGTTTCCGCCATCAGGCGGCGCCGTCGAGCGCTTCCTCTTCCTCGGGCGGGAGCACCCCCTGCTGGTGGTGCACCCAGGCGCGGCGGTGGTGATGCTTGGAGCGGTCCCTGTCCCGCCGGAGCTGTTCCTCGAGGCAGTCCACCGCGAGGTCGACCGAGGCGTACATGTCCGGGGTGGAGACCTTGGCCCGGAGCACCAGCGCTCCGTGGATGAAGGTCAGGTCGGCGTGATGGATGTGCCGCTCGAGGTTCATCACCACGTGCGCCGTACAGGCCCGCTCCAGATTCCTCGCCAGCCGCTCCAGCCTCTCGCGCGTGTGGTCCTTCAGGGACTCGGACGCCTCGAAATTCCGGAAGGTGATGGCGAGGTGCATGGCGCAGGGCCTCCAGTGCAGTTGTGGGTGGACCGTCACATGACGGGCACGATGACAGCTCGACCGGCGTCCGGGTGCAACCCCGCCTGGAACCCCGTTCAGGGCTCGGTGTTCCCGGTCGGGCCCCACTCTCGCCGGGGCACGTTCGGCGGCGACTCCCGGCGAGCGTCGGGCGGCGGTTCGCCATAGCCCGGGAAGGGGTCGGGCTCGGGCCGCTTCCGCCCAGGGGGCCGGGGGTCGGGGGTGTCCGGACTCCCCTCGACGGGGTCCCTGGACGGGGGCGGGGGTGATTCGGTGGGCCGTTCCATGCTGTCCGGGAAGCTGCGTCATCCAGTCCCGGGCGCCGAGGGGGCGGCGCCCACGCGCTCGCTCAGCGGGTCGCCTGGCCCAGGGCGAGAGCCTGCGGGTCCATCCACACCAGGGAGGCGGAGACGCTGAACCGGGGGCCCTTCGCATGGAAGGTCAGCCGGCGCGCATCCTCGGACAGAGCACCCGGACCCCAGCCGGTGTACTCCCCATCCAGCAGCAACAACCCCTGCATCACCGACCAGCGGCCCTTCCGCTCGCCGAAGGCGTAGCTCCCGTCACCGCGCAGGACGAGCGAGGCGAAGGTGGTGCTCACGGGCGAGCCGTCGATGGAGTAGCCGGTCATCTGGTACCGGGCGAGCACGCCCAGCTCGGGGTCGGCCGGGAGCGCCTCGAACGGGGTCCGGTCGACCGCCCGGGCCAGGGTGCCGGTCTGGCGCACCTCCAGGGCGACGGAGACGCTGCTCACCGCGGTGACCCTGACCTCGTAGGTCAACCCGCTGGCGTCCCGCGCCTCGCAGGCCGCCCCGGTCACGACCGGCGACTTCGGTCCGAAGGCATCCCCGCTCACGCAGCGGATGCCGTACTTCGCCGCGAGGAGGCGGGACTGGACGACCAGGTCGGCCGCGCTGGGGTCCGCCAGCGCCTGGGTCCGCAGCTCGATGCCACGGGAAAGGGGGACGAGAACGGGGGCCGCCTGGACAAGGGCTGGCACCAGGGTGAGTCCGAGGAGCAGGGAGCGCATGTCGAGAGCCTGCTTGCTTGCAGGCGCCGGGCCGACCCCCCCTCAGAGGGATGACCCCAGGCTCCCCCTGGGTTTCTTTCGATCAGCGGGTATTGCTGGACCTGCGTCACTGGCCAGATTCCATTGACATGGGCGTCTGTCCCACCTACGGGACGGCCGCTTTCCACATGACCCGATTCCTCGCCCCGACCCTCCTGGGCCTCCTCGTCTCTGCCTCGGCCCTCCGCGCCGAGGTAGGGATGTGGACCTTCGACAACTTCCCCTCGAGCCGCGTCCAGAAGACCTACGGCTTCGCGCCCGACCAGGCGTGGCTGGACCACGTGCGGCTCTCCAGCGTGCGCCTCGCCACCGGCTGCTCGGGGAGCTTCGTGAGCCCGGATGGCCTGGTGATGACCAATCACCACTGCGCGCGGCGGTGCATCCAGGACCTCTCCACACCCCAGCAGGACCTGACCGCCGGCGGGTTCTACGCCAGGAGCCCGGCCGAGGAGCGGACCTGCCCGCGGATGGAGATCAACCAGCTGATCGGGATCGAGGACGTCACCCGCCGGGTCCAGGGCGTGACGCGGGATCTGTCGGGCGCGGCGTTCCTCCGCGCGCAGAAGGGCGAGTTCGCCCGCATCGAGAAGGCGTGCCAGACGTCGGACAAGCTGCGCTGTGAGGTGGTCACGCTGTATCACGGCGGGCAGTACCACCTGTACACCTACCGGCGCTGGAAGAAGGACGTGCGCCTGGTCTTCGCCCCCGAGGAGTCCATCGCCTTCTTCGGTGGCGACCCGGACAACTTCAACTTTCCGCGCTACGACCTGGACGTGGCCTTCCTCCGCGTCTACGACGACGGAAAGGCGCTGCAGACCCCCGACTACTTCCGGTGGAGCACGGACGGCGCCCGCGACGGAGAGCTGACCTTCGTCTCCGGCAACCCCGGAAAGACCAGTCGCCTGCTGACGGTGGCGCAGCTCGCCTCGCTCCGGGACGAGATGATTCCACTGAAGCTCGCGCGGCTCGCCCAGGAGCGTGGCTGGGTGGCCCAGTTCGCCGAGCGCGGCGCCGAGGAGCGCCGGATCAGTCGCGCCACGCTGTTCGGAGTGGAGAACTCGTACAAGGCGTGGTTCGGCAGGCGGGACGCGCTGCTCGATCCTGCGTTCTTCGCCTCGAAGGTGAAGGAGGAGCAGTCGCTCCGGGCCCGCGTGGCGAAGGTGCCCGCCCTGCAGAAGGAGGTCGGTGGAGCGTGGGATGCGATTGCCCACGCCACCAGGACCGAGGAGAAGCTGGAGCGGGAGACGACGTGGATCCGCTCGGAGAACAAGTACTTCTCGGAGCTGTTTGGCATCGCCCGCAATCTGGTGTGGGGCGTGACCGAGCGGCAGAAGCCGGACGTCGAGCGCTATCGCGAGTTCACCGACGCCCGGCTCCCGGCGACCGAGCTGCTCACGTTCAGCAAGGCACCGATCTACCCGGAGCTGGAGGTGGAGCTGTTCAGCCTCGGCCTCACCAAGATGCGCGAGGAGCTCGGGGCTGACCACCCCTACGTGAAGAAGGTGCTGGAGAAGGACTCGCCCCGCCAGCTCGCGACCCGGCTGGTCAAGGGCACCAAGCTGTACGACGTGGGCCTGCGGCGCTCGCTGTGGAACGGCGGGCCGGAGGCGATCGCCGCGTCGGAGGACCCGATGATCGTCTTCGTGCGCCGACTGGACCCGGAGATGCGGGGTGCCCGCAAGGCGTACGAGGACCAGGTGGAATCGGTGGTGCGGAAGAACGCCGAGCTCATCGCCAAGGCCCGGTTCCAGCTGGAGGGGACCAGCCGCTACCCCGACGCGACGTTCACCGCGCGGCTGTCGTACGGCTCGGTGCGGGGCTGGACCCGGGAAGACGGGATCCAGGTGCCGCCGTTCACCGAGATGGGAGGAGCCTTCGCCCGTGCCACCGGTGAGCCGCCGTTCGACCTGCCTGCCTCGTGGCTGAAGGCGAAGGACCGCCTGACCCTCATCACGCCGTTCGACTTCGTCACCACCAACGACATCATCGGGGGCAACTCCGGCTCGCCGGTCATCAACCGCAACGCGGAGATCGTGGGCCTGGTGTTCGACGGGAATCTGCCCTCGCTGGGCGGCGACTACGGGTTCGACATCCGGAACAACCGGACGGTGGCCGTGGACAGCCGCGCGCTCACCGAGGCGCTGCGGGTCGTCTACGGGGCGGACCGGCTGGTGCAGGAGATCCAGCCCCCCGCGCCGCGGACCACCGGCCCGCGGTAGCAACGAGAGTTCGCGAGCCGCACGGCCGGTCGTCCGGGATCCAGCCACGCGGCCAGTGCGAACACGCGGTTCCCGACCGCCCGGGTTCCCTCTTTCGGCAGAGGACCCCATCCCTCCCAGGATGAACGTTCGCCCCCGCATCCTGGTCGCCAATGGCAACGACGACATCCTGGCCGCGCTCGACGAGGCTCTGAGCCACGCGGGGTACGAGGTGAAGACCCTCCACGTGCGGGCGCTCCGGCTCGGCGAGATCGACTTCCCCGTCCTGTTCCGTGAGTTCCGGCCGGCGGCGGCCATCGTCGACATCGGACCGCCGTACGACGTCAACTGGGCCTTCGCCCAGCAGCTGGTGAAGCACGTCGACTCCTCGAGGGTGCCGTTCCTCTGGACCACCACCAACGCGAGGGCGCTGACCGAGCTGACCGGGGCGAGGGTGGAGGAGCTGCTCCTCAAGCCCTACGACCTCGATCACCTGCTGGAGAAGGTGCAGCGGGTGATTTCAGAGGGCGGAAGCGCGAAGCTGCCGCCGCTGGCGGAGGACTGAGCGGGAGCTCGGACTCAGGCTTCCGGGAAGCCCGGGTGGCGCGACCGGCAGATGGAATGACTCGCGGCGATCCCTCAGTGCAGGATCGACTCGAGGGGCTTCTCCTGGGTCGTTCCCTGCTTCCGGGTCCACTCGATGACCGGCGTCTGGGCCACCAGCCCGCTCTCCGAGGGGTTGGGGTCCAGCCGCTCGAAGGGGAAGTTGTCCCCGCCGAAGTAGAGATACTCGAGCGTGGCCACGGTGTACGTGGTCTCGGGCTCCACCGGCTTCCCCTTCACGGTCCAGCCGTTTCCCTTCTTCGCCGCGCCCTCGTAGACCGCGGCGGGATTCTCGAGGACCGAAGGCAGATCCTTCCCCTTCACCTTCACCGTCATCACCGAGTTGTCGAAGGGCATCACGCTGTAGACCGCGGCGGCGGTGATCGGGCCGGGCTGCACTCCGCCGCGGAAGCCCTTCCGGTTGAGCACGGTGAGGTCCGCTCCGATGCGCTCGCGGATGGCGCGCCCGTACCAGGTGAAGAGGGTCGTTGAGTTCGCGTCGATGCCGCTCCGCGTGTAGCCGATCTTCTCCCCCAGGGCCTCGTCGTGCTTCTTCTGCCAGGTCTGCAGCCGCGCCGTGAGCTCCGGATCCGCAGCGGGCGCGCCGGCCCCTCCGACCACGTCCACCACCTTGGTCTCCAGGCCCACCAGCCGCTGTCCGGCCGGGCGCGCGGCATCGACCGTCAGCTCGGCCCGGAGATAGCGCTGCCACCAGCGGCCGGGGCTGACCAGCGGAGTCATCCCCGCCTTCCGCTCCACCGGCGTGTGGCAGTGGCCCCCGGCGAGGAAGGCGACCTTCCACTCCGGGTGCTTGGCCATGATCGGCTCGAGGACGGTCGGACACTCGTCGGCGATGACGATGACGATGTCCGCGCCGGCCTTGCGCGCCGCCGGGATCGCCTGCTGGAGCGCGGGCTCGTAGGGGACGACCTCGTTGCCGTAGAAGCGCCCGGACATCACCGTCTTCGCCACGTTGGATGCCGACAGCGCGACCACGCCGATCTTCACCCCGCCCCGCTGGAAGATGGCGAATGGCTTCAGCTTGAGGTCGTAATCCTTGTCGCCCTTCTTGGCCGGGGGACGGACGTTGGCCGAGAGGTAGGGGAAGCCGCCGATGTCGCGAAGGCGGTCGAACTGCTCGCGGCCGAAGTCGAGCTCGTGGTTGCCCATCCCGCTCGCGCCGTATCCCATCCGGGCCATGGCCTCGGCGACCGGCTCGCCCTGGAAGGCGGAGGAGATGGAGGGGCCGCTGAAGTGGTCACCGGTGGAGAGCACCAGCGTCTTCCCGTCCTTGCAGGCCGGGGCCCCGTCCTTCCCCAGCTTCCCCGGGCAGTGACCCTCCTTCGAGGTCCAGTAGCCGAGCGTCTCGGCCGCGCCGCCCTTGGGCGGGTCAGCCTCGGTGTTGGGCAAGACGTGGCCGTTCTCGTCCCCGGTGACCAGGACGAGGACCTTCTCGGGCGCGGCCGAAGCCGGAGCCAGCGACGTCAGGGACACTGCCAGAACGAGGGCTGAGAGGCGCATCGGGCCCGGGGGGCTAGCACATCCCCGGCCGCCCGGGGATCAGTAATAGCGCTTCCGCTTGCTGCTGGGCAGCACGCCCAGCACCTCGCGGTACTTGGCCACCGTCCGCCGGGCGATGTCGATGCCCTGGGCGCGGAGCAGCTCGACGATCTTCTGGTCCGAGTAGGGGGTCTTGGCGTCCTCGGCGGCGACGATCAGCTTGATGTGATTCTTCACCGCCTCGCTGGCGATGTCGTCGCCCGCCACCCGGGCAATCGAGCTGTTGAAGAAGTACTTCAGCTCGAAGATGCCCTGCGGAGTGTGCACGTACTTGGCGGTGGTGACCCGGCTCACCGTCGACTCGTGCATGCCGATGTCCTCGGCCACGTCGCGAAGGATGAGCGGCTTCAGGTACGCGATGCCCTTGTCCAGGAAGTCGCGCTGGAACTTCACGATGCTTTCGGTGACCTTGTAGATGGTCCGCTGCCGCTGGTGGATGCTTCGGATCAACCACTGCGCCGAGCGCATCTTGTCCTGGATGAACTCGCGGGCCTTGGGGTTCTTGCCCGCGCCGTCGCGCAGGGCCGCGCGGTACATCGCGGAGATGCGGAGCTTGGAGAGCCCGTCGTCGTTGAGGACGACGGTGTACTCGTCGCCCAGCTTGTAAACGAAGACGTCGGGGGTGATGTACTGCGCGTCCTCGCCGGACCAGTTGCGGCCGGGCTTGGGATCCAGCTTGGCCAGGAGCTTGCTGGCCTCGACGACGTCCTGGAGGCTGATCTTCAGCTCGCGGGCGATGGCGGGAAGGTTCTTCGACTCCAGCAGCTTGAGGTGGCGCTTGAGGATGACGGCGAGGAGCGCGGCCCGCGCGTCCTTCAGCGCCGCGGCCTGGATCAGCAGGCACTCCTGGAGGTCGCGCGCGCCGCAGCCCTTGGGCTCGAGCTGCTGGATCCTCCGCAGCGTGCGCTCGGCCACGAGGATGGGGACATCGGCCTCGTTGGAGAGGCGAATGAGCGGGTCTCCCTCCACCTCGACCAACTTGAGATACCCGTCGTCGTCGAGGTTGTAGAGGATCAGCGAGGCGACGCGACGCTCGGCGTCATTCAGCTTCAGGAAGCCCAGCTGAGACTCGAGATGTCGGGCGAGGTCCTCCTTCTCGACCAGGTTGGCCTCGAAGCTCGGGAGGTCCTCGGTGGCGACGTTGTTCTTGTTGGAGGGGGTGGTGGGCTCGTTGAACTGGTAGCTGTTGAAGTAGGCGTCCCAGTCGATCTCCCCCGGAGCGTCGCCCTTGACCTCCTCGACCTTTTCCGGCGCGGCGGCTTCCAGGACCTCGGGACGGGTCTCGGTGTTCTCCGCCTCGAGGCTGGCCTCCCCGGGGGCCTTCTCGTCGAGGTTGCCGTCGGCCGTCTCGTCGGGTTGCTC
>Ga0207674_10008388_pt1 | contig 11948 bp, 13 predicted proteins | sample KBSCornC72_FD_184303 | JGI IMG/M metagenome (GOLD analysis project Ga0207674, IMG submission 184303) | Corn rhizosphere microbial communities from Kellogg Biological Station, Michigan, USA - KBS Corn C7-2 (SPAdes) (version 2) | ecosystem: Host-associated > Plants > Roots > Rhizosphere > Soil ... | reverse complement strand
TGAGTGTCGAGCGATCAGTACAGTACCGCGAGCGAAGCGCGGCGGTGGCACACTCGACATTACGCCGAAATTCTGATCGTTGGTTCGTTGAGTGTGCCATCCGGTCGCTTCGCTCGCGGTACTGTACTGTTGGTATGTCACTTTTTGTGCAAAGCCCTTGCATGACTACCACATTCAGCCGTTATTGTTTTGATGCCTAACTCGTATATTATGAGCAAGTTCTCGCACGACAAGTCGCCGGAGGATCCTCAATGCCCGCAACAGTGAAGAGGGACGCTTTAGCTAAGTTTGCCAACGACCATCGTCAGGAATTTGAGGGGTTACTTCGCGAGTTTGTTGAAATCCCGACCATCTCAGTAGATCCAGCACACGCAAACGACATAACTCGAGGTGTTGAACTAACCGTCGAGACCATTAAGAAATTCGGCGGAACACCTGAGGTGTATCAGGCCGACAGAGGGAATCCCGTGGTGCACGGAATCTTTGGGAAAAGCAACGGTCTGCCATCAGTTACGGTCTACAACCACATCGACGTGCAACCAGCCTCGAAGGAGACTGAACCCTGGAACACTGAACCATTTGTATTTACAAGGGAAGGTGATACCTATTACGGCCGAGGCACAACAGATGATAAAGGTCCTGCACTCTCGGCACTTTACGGTGCTAAAGCCGCTATCGAAGCCGAGATTCCAGTCAACATTCGCTTTCTCTGGGAATTTGAGGAAGAGATTGGCTCGCCAAACTTCGAAAAGATTATCACCAAAGCGGCCCCCCAGCTACGTACTGATTCAGTAGTTGTTTCGGACACGGTTTGGGTTTCTCGCGATCGGCCTGCGAGTTCCGCCGGACTACGTGGTTTGATGGGTTTTATTCTGAGACTCGAAACGGGAACGGTTGATACACATTCCGGAGAAACTGGAGGAGCCTCGCGAAATCCAATAGCAGAGTTAATGCAGTTAGTCTGCGATATCTACGATGCCCGAACCGGAAAAGTAAAAATCAAAGGATTCTACGACGACGTAATTCCGCCCTCGAAGAAGGAACTAAACGAGTGGGCAAAGAGTGGATTTACAGTTAAGGCATTTAAGAAGGCTCATCATTTGAAAAAGATGAGGTCAGACGATCCCATGGAGGTAATGAAGCGTATCTGGGGAATGCCAACGCTTGAAATTCACGGCGTCGTTGGCGGGTACCAGGGGCCCGGACTCAAATCAATTGTTCCTCCGCGAGCTGAAGTTAAAGCTTCGTGCAGATTAGTACCTGGCCAAAATCCGGTGAAACTCAAGAAGTTGATTACCGCTGCCGTCAAAGAAATAAATCCAGACGTAACGATCCAGTTCGAGTCGGCTGCTCCGGCATTCCGCACGCAAGTTGATGGTCCATTGCCGGAAGCCTTGAAACGTGCAATCAAATTTTCGTTTGGACGAGAAGCTGTTTTTGTCCGTGACGGAGGAACAATTGGCGCAATGACCAGCATCGAAAAAGTGCTTCGTTGTCCGATCATGTTCCTGGGACTATCTTTACCGGAACACGGGTATCATGCTCCGAATGAAAATTTTGATTGGCAACAAGCGTCGGGCGGGATGATTGCTTTCACCAAGTACTTTGAAGAGATCGCGAACTTGCACCAGTGAAGTTGGTCCTTCAATTCTTTCAGATCACACATGCGAGGCGTTCTTCGTTGAGCGCGACGAAACCAAACTTCTCGTAAAACCGGCGCGCTTCAGGATTTTCCTGGTGCACCGCCACATCAATTCGAGCAACAGACTCCTTGCGGAGCCGATCTTTCAATTGTTCGAGCATCGCCGTTCCCACACCCTGCCCTCGCCTGTTCGGCTGTACAGAAACATCATCCAATTTGGCCACAACAGCGCCCATCGAAGTTGATATCGCGTAACAGACGACGCAAATTCCAGCAACACCTGCTTCGTCATACGCCATCCACACAAAACCGAGATCAGGATGCTCCATAAAAAGGTCGAGAGCGTCGTTGAGTCCCCGGAGTCCTCGATCGCCGTAAGCCGCACTGCTCGCCAAATAGTGTTCATCTTCTCCCAGGAATGCGCTCAACATTTGAAAGGCATCCGAGACATCCGCGGCCCGCATTTTTCGACACGAAATCATCGGGACAATGATGCCACAGAAAATATTCTTTGTCGTTTCGAACTTAAAAACTCTCTGCGTTTGCGAAGGCCCATCTTCAGAGTTTCCGCGCAACGCAGAGAGTTAAACTGCTTAAGTGCTCGAATTATTTACCTGGGGAGCAGCACAGTATCGACCACATGAATCACACCGTTAGATTGATAAACATTCGCTATTGTAACTCGCGATTGTCCACCCTTTTCGTCAGTAAGTACGAGCGTATTTCCATCCATCCATGCTGTTAATGTTCCACCATTAACGGCTTTGAACGACGCCTTGCCGTGGCCCGCATTTATCTTCTTCTGAATCGCACTGGCGTCAAACTTTCCGGCCAACACATGGTAGGTCAGAATGTTTGTGAGCATTCCTTTGTTTTCAGGCTTCAGCAGAATATCGACGGTACCTGCGGGAAGTTTGTCGAAGGCAGAGTTGGTGGGAGCAAAAACTGTAAAGGGACCCTTGCTCTTCAGTGTTGGAACGAGACCGGCGGCCTTTACGGCTGCGACAAGCGTCGTGTGGTCGGCAGAGTTCACAGCGTTGTCAACAATATCTCTCGATTTCAACATCGACGCACCACCCACCATTGGATTGTCGTCCATCGAATTCATTTGAGCGTTTGCGCGTTGGTTTGCAAGCGTGATCGAGCCCACCGCAAGCAACACCATTACTACAACTTTCTTCACGATAGTTACCATCCTTGTAGAACTAAATTTGTTGTCGAACTGGAGAGATATACGGGAGGGAGGGAAGGATTGGATTGGAGGTTGGATCTTTGATCTTTGGCCTTCGGTCAGAGCTCAATCTAACAATTCGAAGGCCGAAGGCCGAAGGCCAAAGATCAAAGGCCGAAGGCCAGCGATCTACTACTGAGTCACTACCGTCCCCATTTTCACAACCTCAAAGTTTGACCCTTTAACATTCTTCAATGTGTTCAGATCATCATCATCCCAACGTGAATCCGGAGCGCCACTGATGTACCAGTTGCTACCGTTGTCGGCCAGGATCATTCCATACTTCTTTAGAGCTTTAAGAATGACTTGCATTGAGGGTGAGTAACCGCTGATATCAAACGAAGCCTTCAGCCGAACCCGCATTCCCATCGGAGGACGATCGACACTCGTATTGTTACTTGCCCAGTGACGTGCCGGCGAAATGTACGCGCGCCGGGTAATTGACGCAGTAAACCTCACAGCGTGTTTGATCTCCTGTTGTTCAAACACCTCGTCGTATCGAACCAGGCCCGGGAAGATCGGTAAGCCTGCTGCATCGGCGGATGTCCAACCAGCGGGACGCAACGCGTTTGAGGTGAGGTCGAAGATGGCGCCGGAGTCAGCATTCCAAGTGCCCCCACCGTTCTGCGGAAACGCACGATACATTTCATACAGCTTCCAATTGTCTCGATCGATCACCAGAACATGGCGGTCACCCGTTGAGTTTGGTCCACCTTCGATCGGCGCATTTGAGGGAACCGGATATGGTCCAGGATCACTTTGCGGACCATAAGCCGTGAAGTTAATGGAAACGGGTGCTTGCGTTCCTGACACTACGATATAAGGAATTCCATTTGGCGCCCCATCCCAAACTGTACCGAAGTCTGGATGAAGCCCCGTTGTCAGACCCATTCCGGCAATAATATTGTCTGAGTTGGGATCAACAGGGCTCGCAGAAATGTCCTCGTTCCAGGCGTTATCGAATGGGAATACTTGTTTACCATGCAGGCTAGCACCGGGTCCTAAATCTGGCAGCGGTTGAGGCGGCGGTGAATCGTCAGGTGGTCCATCCCCGACATGACCGATACCAACACGAACTCGGTTGCTCGTTAACCCGGCATAGTTAATTCCAATGAGAACGTCGCCCACATCATCACCGAGACCGTCGTGCAGTCGCATCGTTACAGCAGTCATCCAGGGAAAACCAGAAACGGTACCAACGTATTCAACTGTGAGTGGATAATGCTGGTGGTTTCCATCTTCTGCGTCCGCTGTGACCGCAGATGCAGTCTCACCATTTGCGAGACTAAGGTTGTTCGCAAAAAGAATAATTCGAGTTCTATTATCTACCGCAAAAGGAACTGGAGCTGTTGCCGTGAACGGTTCGGCGAGTAGATTTGTAGACTCAACTGCTATGGCGCGAGTCGAATTTGCTTTAGTCAGCAGAACTGGTGGCGTCGCCGCGCGCTGGACGCTCGTTGGGAATAAGAGTGCAAGCAGGGCTGAACTGAGAAGAATTGGAATCGCTAAACGCCGGGAAGTTGAGATGGAAATAGGACGATGACTCGCCATAAGGCTCCAGGAATAGTTGTTTAAATGTTGAGGATCGGGGCAGTTGAGGAAAGAGCAAGTCCGAATCAAACTTAAATGGGCCGATTGCGTAAGTCAAGATATTCTTGAGTCGGCGCTGTTAGGTTTTTAACGATCGGCCATCGGCTGAATTGATTCGAGTGATTTTGGGTACTAAACGCTATGAAATACATGGTCATTGAACAGTTTAAGAGTGGGGATTCTGGAGCAGTTTACGAGCGCTTCCACAAAAACGGGCGGATGTTACCCGAGGGGTTGAGCTACCTCGACAGTTGGGTCGATCTTAACTCCGGAAGATGTTTTCAATTGATGGAAACGGAAAACCCGCAACTCTTCGACACGTGGATCGCGTGCTGGAGCGACCTGGTCCAGTTTGAAGTGATTCCGGTTGTGACGTCGGCCGAGGCTGCCCAACAAGGCCCAAAATAAGTTCTAATTTCCGAGGCTTGCGCAAAAATTCCGATTTAGCCGAGTCGCTGGCGAAGCGACTCGATGCCACTCTCGATTTGTCCTGTGAAACAATTTCAGCCGGTAACAAAAGTGTCCAGAATTTAGTTTGCCTTAAGGACTTCGTTGGTGTTAATTCGGTCCAGGACCAAAAGCGTCTACAAAGGTCGACAGTTGGGCCCGGCCTTTGTCTACATTCCTCTACATAGTCGTTCGTCTTCCTCAATCTTGAGCGGATGTCAGATTGAAAATGCGGGCCATTTGTTGGTTGGCATGTTCATTGCTTTAGAGGGGCCATCAACGATTCGCGGTGAGGGATACTCCTAAGTACTCGCCGGGAACCTGGTTGGATCGTGGAGGCCCTGTACCTGATTTGGTCACGCGTGCGACACGAGCTTCTGGGCAAATTAATAGTTTCGTGAGTCATGCGGGAATTACATAGATCAAAGCTCTGCTCGGTCTCCCTTCCTACCGGGACTTCGCTGCTGAGTTAGACTCGGAATGCCCGCAACACCCCTTACATTACGAGCGCGCGCAGCGATTGTGGGATGATTCGACATCTCAGTCGCTTCACTGCGTCCGCTCGCGCTTCTGCACTTTCGCGGATAGCAAACGCAGGAACTGAGCTTTTACAGAACCCATCCCACGAATTGCTCCCTCATCCTTGATGTAAAACGAACGTTCGTGCTATATAGAGACGCGCATGGCAAAGGCTCGTTTACAAACAGAGGTGGAGGAGAAACAAGTCGGAGGGCGAAAGGCTCAGGGCGAGCGTACCCGCCAGGCCATTCTCGAAGCAGCAGTGCATATTGCCTCTGCAGAAGGTCTGGAGGGGTTAACCATCGGCCGTTTGGCTCTTGAACTTTCAATGAGCAAAAGCGGACTTTTTGCCCACTTCGGATCCAAAGAGGAATTACAAGTCGCAATTGTCGAAACGGCCCGCTCAATCTTCATCCGCGAAGTTATCAAACCCGCCTTCGAAGCGAATGAAGGCCTGCTTCGTCTCTGGACACTCTGCGACATCTGGTTGGGCTACGTTCAAAGCGGCATCTTTCGGGGTGGCTGTTTCTTCGCTGCTGCCGCTGCTGAATTCGATAGCCGCCCTGGCGTCGTACGCGATCGAATTGCTGAAATAATGAGAGAGTGGTTATCGACCTTACAACGCGCAGTAACGGAAGCGCAGAAAGCGGGTCAACTGAAGGTCGACCTGGATCCCACTCAGTTGGCTTTTGAGTTCAACTCCCTCGAACTAGGAGCAAATTGGGAGTACCAGTTGTATGGAGACGATCAGTCATTCAGCCGTGCGCGGGCGGCTATCAATCAACGATTGACCTCTTACGCAACCGCCGCAGGTCGCCGGCTGCTTAAAGCGACAGAAACTTAAGCTTTCAGATCACGTTTGGACCAAACCTATGGTTGCCAGCGGATTGGCTCCTGAAAATACTCGCTTTGGTGCTAGTTGGGACGGCATTCGCGTCGAACACTGGCGCCTTAATGGGGGCGAGTTGCCGGCTCACAGACATCGTGAACACACTGTATTAATCGTATTAAGTGACGGGGCCAAGGGTGAATTCCGCACCGAAAGCGGTAAAGGAATGTGCGGCACTCAAACCAAAGGAAGTGTTGCAGTTGTTCCTTCTGGACTCGAACACTCGGCCGTTCTCGATGGACCATCTGAACATCTGTCACTCTTTATCGATCCCGCCGTGATCACGCGTGTTGGACTTGGCACGACCCTGGGACCCATAGAGTTAATCGAAAAATACAAGCGCGAGGACGACGTGATTCTCAACATAGGACTTGCCTTAAAGAGTGAACTTTACTCCGAAGGCCTGGGTGGTCGTTTATACACCGATTCACTGGCGAATCTACTTGCAGTTCATCTACTTCGTCATTATGCGGCTCCCGTTGAACCGTCACACCGTCATCAGGGTGGACTTTCGGCAACCAAACTGCGACAGATCAAGAATTTTATTACCGATAACTATGCGAGAGACTTGCGGCTGGACGAATTAGCTGACGTCGCAGGAATGAGTCGCTTTCATTTCTCTCGTGAGTTCAAACGGTCAACCGGTACAACCCCACATCAGTACCTCATCAGGCTACGCGTCGATAAGGCTAAATCGCTGTTGGCAGAAGATGCTCTATCGCTTACTGAAGTGGGGCTCAGATCCGGTTTCAGCCATCAGAGTCATTTCACCAGGTTGTTTCGTCGACTAACAGGCACAACACCAAGCACGTATCGCACTGTGACCGTAAACGCTTTTAATCTACAGCAAGAACAGTCAAAGGATTAGCAGTTACAGGAAAGACCGTCAGCAGTTACCCGGCTAAAGTTAACCTTCATCTGTTTGAGGAGGTGACTCGATGGTCTCGAAGTTCTTGTTGCTTTTTGCGCTGTTATTTGTCGCCAGCTCTGGACCAAAAGTGGTCGCACAGAGTCAAGGGTCCCGAGAGTTTCTCGATTCTGGAAACGCGCTCGTTAGACAAGAGCGTTACGGCGAAGCAATCCCGGAATATTTGAAGGTTGAACCAAACCAAAGCGACCTGTATTCGCAATCTCTCTATAACATTGGCGTCTGTTACTACGAACTTCAACAAACCGAGCGCGCCATTTCATATTACGGTGAGGCTCTCGCCGTTAGGAAGTTCGACTATCCGCGTGCAGCCTATGCTTTGGGTGTGGCGTTGGAAGATCTGGGTCGTACGACTGAAGCGAGAGACGCCTTTATCCGGGCGAGTAAACGGTCGAGCTCCTGGTTAGGACCAGCTCTCTTCAAACTTGGAGTAATCGCTTTTACTGAAGGGCAACTGAATAGCGCATCGGACCTTTTTCGGCGAGCCTCTCTAAGTTCGGGGGCACATAGGGCAGCCAGTCACAATAACCTGGGAGTCACATTGGCGCGCCTGGGCCGCTTAAGCGAAGCCGAAAAGGAGTTTCAATACGCGTTGGACCAGGCGACTGAAGACTATGAAGATGCCCAACACAACCTCGATCTTTGCCGCGCTTTGCGGCAGACGGCAACCACGGGCAAAACAAGACGCAATTTCGAATTGACTGCGAACACCTTCTAAAAAGGAGAGATCTGATGGCTAATAATGCTGACGATGCACTCGTAATTCTAAAGTTATACGAGATTCGTGGCGAACAATTGATGAGACAAGCCCGAGCATGGTTCCTGAGCGAGTTTCGCCCCCAGAGTGGGCTTGAAATTCTAGCGCTCATGCAAAGCGGCGAAAAAGAAAGTGCTTTCTATCGCATGGTCTCGTCACATTGGGAAGTCGCCGCGGCACTCGTGAATAACGGTGGTATTGACGAGCAGATGTTTCTCGAGGCCAACAGTGAACACCTGGTTGTGTTCGCAAAACTGCAGCCGTTTATTTCCGAGATAAGAGAAACCATCGGCGAGCCCGATTATTTAGCAAATCTGGAGAAGCTAGTGTTGAAGGCTTCGAACGTTGAAAGGAAACTTGAAAATCGTCGCCGGCTCCTTGATCGCTGGTCCAAGGTCCCTCAGGCTGGCAACGCAGCTGTTTAAGTAAGACGCTCCGAGTACAGGTGAATATTTTCAGCACCGTTTCTTTGAACCGCATTTCCTTTCAAACTTATCGGATTGAGTTGATCTCTGGTCAGAGCGCATAATGCCTTCTCGGTTGTGACGGGTGAGGCATCAATGTATTTGTCAACGTTCTTACTTTTAACATTCAGCCTCTTGGCTAGCCTTGGCGGTCCTGTCGCCGTGCCAAAGACCGTTCACCATTACATCTTTTTCAATCTTGAACGAGAGCGAATCAACGAGTCTTCGTTCCTTAACAATAAAGGAATCGAGGGCGCCCAATTGAAGTACACCTGGCGCGAACTCGAACCAACCAAAGATCAATACGACTTCAGAGCGATTCGAAAGGATCTCGACTTTCTGGAGTCGAAAAAAAAGAAGTTATTCATTCAGCTTCAAGATGTCTCATTCGCTTCCGAGAAGATAAACGTCCCTCAATACCTTCGCAATAATGAATACGACGGTGGAGTCGCTCCTCAATTCAATATTGTGGGTCATGATGAAGAACATGCGACGATCGGTGGCTGGGTCGTAAAGCGTTGGAACACAAACGTCCAGAGTCGCTTTCAAAAGCTACTGACTGCCCTGGGAAAAGAGTTTGATGGTCGAATTGCCGGTATTAACCTGCCCGAAACTGCTCTTGACTTCGGTGACACTGGACGACTCAGTCCGAAAGAATTTACCGCTGAGCGATACGTTGAGTGCATCATTGAAAATATGACCGCGCTCAAGCGAGCTTTTCCGAAATCGGTAACCATTCAGTATGCCAACTTCATGCCGGGGGAATGGTTACCGGGTGACGATAAAGGTTATTTAAAGAAGGTCTATAAAGCGGCGCGCGAGTTAGGCGTGGGAGTTGGCGGGCCCGACTTGCTTCCTTTCAGACGTGGCCAGTTGAATCACAGTTATCCTTTGATCCAGACTTCAGCTGGAATTATTCCTACGGGAATCGCAGCTCAAGAAGGGAACTATTCTGAGCCGGATCCGCAAAGCGCCAAACGCTTGAGCGTCGCAGAACTGCTGAACTTCGCTTCTAATAATCTTAAAGTGGATTATATTTTTTGGTGCACCGAAGAACCTTACTATTCAAAGGAAGTGCTCCCACTATTAAGCCAACTCCTTGGAGTGCGCCGGCCCGGCGGCGCTTTTACACATGGTCAGCATCCAGCTGAAGATTAAATCGCCGCGACTCTTCGTGACCGCACTAGCACTACTCGCTGCCTTCGTAACGGCGGCCCCATGTGTGATGGCTCAAGCTCAAAAATCGACGATCGATGTGCTTAATTACGACGTTGCGCTCGAACCGGATGCCCCGTCAAAAACTATTAAGGGAATAGTAAAAGTCAGGTTTGTCGCTCTGTCTGCAACGAACAAGTTAACTTTAAGTTGCGGCGACTTAATTATCGACAGCGTTCGCAGCAAAGGAAAATCTTTGCAAAACTCGACTGCTGATCATCGAGTCGAGATCACGCTTCCCTCGACTGCAAAACCGAAAGAAACATTGGAAGTTGAGATTGCTTACCACGGTGCGCCCCGTTATGGAATTCGTTTCTTCCCTGAAAAGAATCAGGTCTACACCATCTTCTCAACCAGCCAGTGGATGATCTGTGAGGACTCTCCAGATGATCGTGCAACTGTGCGATTCGTACTGACTACAGGGCAAGGACTGACGCACCTTGCTAATGGTAAGGAGATCGATAGCCGAACTCTAACCGACGGACGTCTGCAAACGACCTGGTTGCAGAAGACTCCTGTTCCAACATACACCTTTGGATTTGTGATTGGTCCGTTTCGCACGTTATCTGAAAAAAGGGGGGCAGTTGAGTTCCGTTATCTGGCAACAAACTTTTCCGACGAGCAGGTGCACCGCATCTTTCGAGAGACTACAGACATGTTGAACTTCTTCGAAAGTCGCGCGGGTGTTAAGTACCAGGATCCTACATACACCCAGGTCCTTGCTACTGGTGGCGCTGAGCAGGAGATGAGTAGCTTTACGGCTCTCAACGAGGCGTACGGAAATAAAGTCCTCGCGAATGAAAAGGACATCTGGCTTGGCGCTCACGAATTTGCCCATCAGTGGTGGGGCAACATGGTAACGTGCCGCGACTGGAATCACTTCTGGTTGAACGAGGGTATAGCGACGTTCATGGCCGCGGCATATTTTGAACACCGTTTTGGTCGCGAAGCTTACCTCCGTGAAATCGAAGAGAACCGGACGAGTTATGAAAAGGTCAAGAATGCCGGCAAAGATAAATCTCTCGTGTTTCCAGATTGGCTTCACCCCACTCGCGAAGATCGGACGCTGGTATACGACAAAGGTTCGTACGTAATGCACTTGCTACGCGAAGAAATGGGCGAGGATGCTTTTTGGAAGGGCCTCCGCGATTACACGCGTAAATATTTCGGCAAGTCGGTTGTTACGGCTGACTTCCAAAAAACAATGGAGACCGCGTACGGAAAAAGCTTGAGTCAGTTCTTTGGCAAGTGGGTTTACCTTAATAGTCCGGCAACTCAATAGGATTTTGAATTCCGAAAGGAATCCCGATGCGTGCAAAACCTTTAAGGTTATTCGGCATATGGAGCGTATTAGCAGGTGCGTCGCTGGTCGCGTTGGCCCAGGGTGGTGGGAAGGCGGAACCGTTGCGCATTGAATTCAAACCGGGCTCATCAAGCAGTGCCATCACCGACTCGATCAAGAATGATCAGCAAGCGGAATATGTTCTGGCGGCTAAGAAAGGGCAGCGTCTCGTCATAAAGCTTACATCAGTACCGCGACGCGCGACGGTCTTCGATCTTACGGCTCCGGATAATGCAGACCTGGGACTTGAATATGACGCGAATTATACGTTCAATAAAATTCTGCCGGTGAGCGGCGACTATTTAATCGTCGTCGTCAGGCCGACCTCTTCTCAAGGTAAGGCAACTTACAAATTATCAATAACTATCCGCTAGGAAGCTTTAGTTCGCCGCATCCACCAATGCAGGTCGCGGAGCTCCCTTAATTGCGACCGGCAACTGCGGCGCACAACACACCTTGACCAGTCTCTGACGATCTTTCTGCATGTCGCGGTCGTTTGCTAACCAGGCCAGCACTTGTTTCAGGACCTCAGCAGCATCAGCATCCGAGGGCGTGTTGATCCGGTAGTGCATCCATGGACCATCGCGCCTGGCGTTGACTATACCGGCGCGTCTCAGGTAAGCCAGATGCCGGCTTATCTTGGGCTGATTTGTTTTCAGCACTTCAACGAAGAAGCAAACACAAACCTCGTCACTTCCCATTAAATTGAGCAACCGCAGTCGTGTCCGGTCAGCGAGCGCGCTAAAGAAAAGCTCTTTGTCTTTTACCTCTGTTTCATTCCCCATAACGACCGATATTCTAGCACAAGAACCCGACATCGATATACGCCTTGACATATACGCATTGCCTGAGCAATACTGCGTCCATATTCGCCTATGCGGATATCGCTAGTTTTCGGTGAGGCAAGGCTAAGAAGTTCAATGG
>Ga0207674_10008385_pt1 | contig 11951 bp, 9 predicted proteins | sample KBSCornC72_FD_184303 | JGI IMG/M metagenome (GOLD analysis project Ga0207674, IMG submission 184303) | Corn rhizosphere microbial communities from Kellogg Biological Station, Michigan, USA - KBS Corn C7-2 (SPAdes) (version 2) | ecosystem: Host-associated > Plants > Roots > Rhizosphere > Soil ... | reverse complement strand
CGACGTTCAGGACGTGTCCGGCCTGATCGACTGGCTCGCGACACGCAGTCCCGCCCATGCGGTGGCCTTTGCCGACAAGAGCCGGCTGCGTGCCGCGATCGACCAGAGGTTCGTCGGCCTGGAGGATTCGATTGCGGGCGCACGCGAGGTCGCGATCTTTCCGCCGGTGACGGGGGGATGATCGAGGTCCGGCTCCAGCCCGAACCGTTCGACGCGGGCGCGGAACTCGCCCGGCTCGATGCGTTGGGCGGGGGAGGGGTGGCGAGCTTCACCGGCATCGTGCGCGGCGACGACGGCCTGACCGAACTGATGCTGGAGCATCATGCGCAGATGACGCTGGCGATGATGCGGGCCCTGGCGGCGGAGGCGCAGGAACGGTGGGATTTGCTCGGCGTGACGTTGATCCATCGCCACGGACCGCTCCGCCCCGGGGATCCGATCGTCTTCGTCGGCACGGCCGCCCGTCATCGTGGTGCCGCGCTCGAGGCGTGCGCCAGCCTGATCGACCGGCTGAAGACGCAGGCGCCGTTCTGGAAGCGCGAAAGTTTCGCCGACGGGCGCAGCCGCTGGGTCGAACCGCGCGCCGCCGACGATGCGGCGGCCGCGCGCTGGTTGCGGGATGAGCGCTAACGCTGTAGGGCGACTGCCTGATTTTTAGGCAGAGTATCTTCGTGTCGCGGCTGAAGCCCATCCAAATCGGAAATGTGACGATCGAAACGCCGGTGATCCTGGCACCGATGACGGGCGTCAGCGACCTGCCGTTCAGGCGCATGGTGCGATCCTACGGCTCGGGGCTCAACGTGACCGAGATGATCGCGAGCCAGGCCGCGATTCGCGAGACGCGCCAGTCGATCCAGAAGGCCTTGTGGGATCCGAGCGAGGATCCGGTCTCGATGCAGCTGGTCGGCTGCGAGCCCGAGCAGATGGGCGAGGCGGCCAAGCTTGCGGAGGATAAGGGTGCCGCGATCGTGGACATCAACATGGGCTGTCCCGTGCGCAAGGTCGTGAACGGCGATGCGGGGTCGGCGCTGATGGCCAAGCCCAAGCTCGCGCGCGCGTTGATCGAGGCGACGGTCAAGGCGGTGAAGGTCCCGGTCACGCTCAAGATGCGGATGGGCTGGGATCATCAGAGCCTCAACGCGCCCGAACTGGCGCGCGCCGCCGAGGACATCGGCGTCAAGATGATCACGGTCCATGGCCGCACCCGTTGCCAGATGTACAAGGGCTCGGCCGACTGGGCATTCGTCCGCCGCGTCAAGGAGGCGGTGTCGATCCCGGTGATCGTCAATGGCGACATTTGCGGCCTCGAGGATGCGGACGCCGCACTGGACCAGTCGGGCGCGGACGGCGTGATGATCGGCCGCGGCTCCTATGGCAGGCCCTGGCTGCTCGCGCAGGTGATGCGCTGGCTGCAGCATGGTGAGCACCGGCCCGAGCCCTCGATCGACGAGCAATATCGCACGATCACAATGCATTATCACGAGATGCTGAGCCTCTATGGTAAAGAGGTCGGGGTCAATATGGCCCGCAAGCATATCGGCTGGTACACCAAGGGGCTGCCCGGTTCGGCCGAGTTCCGCAACCGCGTGAACCAGGAACCCGACGCAGCGCGCGTGCTCGCCATGCTCGCCGAATTTTACGCGCCATGGACCACGCGAGCGGCCGCCTAGCCCGGCTGCGCGCGCGGGGAGACGCGCGCCCGGCGCCGGCCGAAGCCTTGCTCTCCGCTTTGCCCACGCCGTTGCTGGTGGTGGACGAAAGCGGGGTCATCCTCGACGCCAATGCCGCGGCGGAGACCTTGCTCAATCTGTCGCGCAGTGTGATCATCGGCATGGGGATCGACGACGCCACCGGTCATCATCTGCGGACAATGCCGACCGAAACGCCGTTCGTCGCCTATGACCTGGACGTCCAGCTTCCCGGCACGCGCCCGATCCGCGCAGACCTGATGGCCGCCCCCTTGCCCGATTGGCCGGGCTGGCGCGTCGTCGCTTTGCACACCCACCCTTCCTCCGGCCCGATCGCACGGCGCGCGGGCGGCAATCTCGCCGCGGCCGGGGCGGCGGCATTGCTGGCGCACGAGATCAAGAATCCGCTGTCGGGCATTCGCGGCGCCGCGCAATTGCTCGAGGCCAATGCCGACGAGGACACGCGTGCATTGACCCGGCTGATCCGCGACGAGGTCGATCGCGTCACCGCCCTGATCGACCGGATGGAAGGCTTCACCGACACCAGGCCGCTCAAGCTCGAATCGCAGAATATCCACGCGATCCTCGACCATGCGGGCAATGTCGCGCGCAGCGGCTTCGGCGACAACATCCTGTTCAGGCAGGTCTATGATCCGTCGCTGCCCAATGTGCTGGGACATCGGGATTCATTGGTGCAGATCGTGATCAATCTGCTCAAGAATGCGGCCGAGGCGCTGGGCGAGGCGGGCGGCTCCGTCACCCTGACCACCGCCTATCGCCATGGCATGCGCATGGTGACCGAAGGGGGCGATGGGCGTCGCCAATTGCCGATCGAGGTGTGCGTGATCGACGACGGCCCCGGCGCGCCGCCCGAGATCGCCGAGCATCTGTTCGATCCCTTCGTCAGTTCGAAACGCGACGGGCGCGGCCTCGGCCTCGCGCTGGTCGAGAAGTTGGTCGCCGATCAGGGCGGCATGGTCGAATATGCGCGCGAGGGGCAGCCGGAACGCACCGTTTTCCGCCTGCTGCTGCCGCGCGCTCCAGGGAAATGACGATGGGCGGACGCGTTCTGGTGTGCGACGACGATGCGGCGATCCGCACGGTTGTGCGCGAGGCGCTGCGCCGCGCCGGCCACACGGTCGAGACCGTCGCCACCGCCGCCGACCTCAAGCGGCAGATCCGCAGCTTTCGCCCGCAGGTGCTGCTGACCGACGTGGTGCTGCCCGACGGCAACGGGCTCGATCTCGTGCCCGAATTGCTCGCCAGCCAGCCTCACATGCCGATCATCGTGCTGTCGGCGCAAAATACCTTCACCACCGCGATGCGCGCGACCGAGCAGGGCGCGTTCGACTATCTGCCCAAGCCGTTCGATCTGGGCGAGCTGGCGCAGGCGGTCGCGGACGCGCTGGCGCGCGGCCCGGCACTGGGATCGGAGGATGGCGTCGAGGCGGGCGAGGATCTGCCGCTGATCGGCCGATCGGCACCGATGCAAGAGGTGTATCGCACGATCGCGCGCGTGGTCTCGAACGATCTGACCGTGCTCGTGCTGGGCGAATCCGGCACGGGCAAGGAGCTGGTCGCGCGCGCCATCCATGATTTCGGCCCGCGCAAGGGGGCGCCCTTCGTCGCGGTCAATATGGCGGCGATCCCGCGCGAGCTGATCGAGAGCGAATTGTTCGGCCATGAACGCGGCGCCTTCACCGGTGCGGCGCAGCGCACCGCCGGCCGGTTCGAGCAGGCGCAGGGCGGCACGCTCTTCCTAGACGAAATTGGCGACATGCCGATGGAAGCGCAGACGCGGCTGCTGCGCGTGCTGCAGTCGGGCGAATTCTCGCCCGTCGGCGGCGCGCGCGCGATCCGCGCCGACGTGCGCATCATCGCCGCAACCCATCAGGAACTGCCCAAGCTGATCGGAGAGGGGCAGTTCCGCGAGGATCTCTATTACCGGCTCAACGTCGTGCCGATCCGCCTGCCGGCGTTGCGCGAGCGCGGACCGGACGTGGGCGAGCTGGCGCGCCATTTCCTCGATCGCGCCGCGGCCGATGGCCTGCCGCGCAAGCAGCTCGATGCCGCCGCGATTGCGCGACTCGAACGCCACACCTGGCCCGGTAATGTGCGCGAGCTCGAAAACCTGATGCGGCGCCTTGCCGCGCTGACGCGCGACGCCGTGATCACACCCGCTTTGATCGAGCAGCAGCTCGGCCAGGCGGGGCAGCAGCCGGCCGGACCCGCGGTGCCTGACGATGCGGGACTCGGCGAGGCGATCGAGCAGCATCTCGCGCGCCATTTCGCGAGCTATGGCAATGGTTTGCCGCCCGATGGCCTCTATGATCGGGTATTGGCCGAGATCGAGCGCCCGCTGCTGCGGCTCACCTTGGCGGCGGTCAGGGGCAATCAACTCAAGGCGGCGCGACTGCTCGGCATCAACCGCAATACCTTGCGCAAGAAACTGACCGACCTGGGCGTGGGGCCGGCCGTGCGAAGAGGCGATTAGGGCTCGGGCCGAGCTCAACAGTTCGCCGCATAAAGCATGCATATGTGTTCCCAGCGCCACATTGATGTGGTAGCCCGGACACGATGATGCCGTCCCCAGAAGGCACTGCGCGACCCAGGTCGCAATGGCGTCGGCGCTTCAGCCTGCTGCTCCGCTCGCGCCGCCTGCTGGCCATGGGCGAGCCGCTCGCAATTGCGGCGCTGATCGCTGTTGCAGGCATTACCTATTATATCCTGACCAATGGCAGTCCCGGCCGGCCCCTGCCCCCCTTCCTCGTCGCCTTGCTGCTGGTGGGCACGCTCGTACCCGCCATGACGCTGCTGGTGCTGATCGCACAACGCGTCGCCCGCAGCCGCGCCGAGCAATCGCCACTCGGTGGACGTGGGGGGCTTCATGTCCGGCTCGTGGCGACCTTCTCGATCCTGACCGCCGTGCCGACCTTACTGGTCGTGATCTTCGCCTCTCTCCTGTTCCAGTTCGGGGTGCGCTTCTGGTTCTCGGACCGCGTCAGTGTGGTGCTACAGAATGCGGAACGGGTCGTGCAGGCCTACATCAACGAGCATCGGGCCGACGTTCTCGACAATGCGCTCGCAATGCGGGGGGATTTGTTGAACGCCTTGTCCAAGGCGTCCTCCGACGATCCGCGCTGGCGTTTCTATCTTGCCTATCAGATTTATAATCGCCGATTGGATCAGGCTGCGGTCTTCCGGATTTCCCCCGACGACAGCATGCACGTTATCATGCTGGCGCGGCGCGATACGGCGCGGCCCCTTCAACTTCACCCCAATCTGAAGAAATTATCCCAATCGGGTGCAGGGGAGCCGCTGGTTATCGTGCTCAACGACCGGATGGAAACCACGCTGCCACTCGATCCGGGAACCCACACCTATTTGTGGGTTTCAAAGAATGCCGAGCCGCTTGCCATCGCCCAGTCGGCGAGGGCGACGCAGGCGCTCGACGCCTATCAGGCCTTCATGGCGGATGCGCGGACTCTGCAATTGCAGTTCAACGCGGCACTGCTGATTGTTTCGTTGCTGACTGTTGCGATCGCGATCGGCATCGCCTTCGCTGTCGCGGACCGCCTCGTTCGTCCGATCGGCGAGCTGGTCGGTGCAGCCCGGCGGGTGGCGGGCGGCGATCTCGCCGCGCGCGTGCCCGCACCCAACAAATATGACGAGGTCGGACGTCTCGCCGCCGCGTTCAACCGCATGACGCGCCGCCTGCAGGAGCAGACGGGGGCGCTCGAAAGTCGGCGTGCCTTGACTGAGGCCGTGCTGTCGGGAGTGTCGGCGGGGGTGATCTCGGTCAACCGCGATGGTCAGGTAACCCTGATCAACCTGTCCGCCCAAGCTTTGCTTCGTACCGGCGAGTCGAGCCCGATCGGTCAGCCGCTGGGGACGCTGGCGCCCGAACTGGAGCGGGTGCTCGAGTCGGGCGAGCGCCAGACGGTGGTGCAGCTGGCGAGCGATGGCGATGTCCGCACGCTTGCCGTCACTGTCGTGAATGCCGGCAACGGCCATGTCCTGACCTTCGACGACATCACCCAGCAGCTCGCCGATCAGCGTCACGCCGCCTGGTCCGACGTCGCGCGCCGCATTGCGCACGAGATCAAAAATCCGCTCACTCCGATCCAGCTTGCCGCCGAGCGGCTCCAGCGCCGCTACGGCAAGGATATCGAGGGCGATGGCGGCACGTTTGAGAAACTGGTCTCCACCATCGTCCGCCAGGTCGGCGACATTCGCCGCATGATCGACGAATTCTCCGCCTTCGCGCGCATGCCCAAGCCCACCTTCCGGCGCGAAAACCTGGTCGATATCGCGCGCCAGTCGCTGTTCCTGCATGAGGTTGCGCACCCCGCGATCCACTTCGGTCTCGACGCGCCTGAAACCGCTTTAATGGTATGCGACCGGCGCCAGATCGGACAGGCGCTGACCAACATCGTGAAGAATGCCTGCGAAGCGGTCGAGGCCAAGCTGGGGGAAGGGCAGGGCGGCGCCATCGCCATGACGATCCAGCGCGCCGACGGGCGCCTGATCCTCGACGTTGCCGACGACGGCGTCGGCCTGCCTGCTGAGCGCGACCGGCTGACCGAGCCTTATGTGACCACGCGCGCCAAGGGCACCGGCCTCGGCCTCGCGATCGTGCGCCGCATCGTCGAGGAGCATATGGGCACGATCGGCTTCGCCGACCGGCCGGGCGGCGGCACCGTCGTCCATCTCGATTTCGATCTGCACGCGCTAGACGCGATCGCCCAGGACGAGGCGACGGAAGAGCGCGTCCCGGAAGTTGTCAGGAGTCTGTAATCCATGTCGCTTGATATTCTGGTCGTGGACGATGAAGCGGATATCCGCGAACTCGTCTCAGGCGTGCTCGAGGATGAAGGATATCGACCGCGCAGTGCGGCCGACGCCGATTCCACGCTCGCGGCGCTTGCCGAACGGCGCCCGAGCCTGGTGCTGCTCGACGTCTGGCTGCAGGGCTCGCGCCTCGACGGACTGCAATTGCTGAGCGAGATCAAGCGCCGCGATCCGACCCTGCCGGTCATTGTCTTTTCCGGCCACGGCAATCTCGATACCGCGGTGGCGGCGGTGCGCCAGGGCGCGGTCGACTTCATCGAGAAGCCGTTCGAAAGCTCGCGCCTGCTCCACTTGGTCGGGCGCGCGACCGAAACCGAGCGGCTGCGGCGCGAAAATGAAACGCTGCGCGCGCAGATCGGTCAGGAAGAGGAACTGACCGGCACATCCCAGGCGATCAATCATGTGCGCGCCACGTTGAAACGCGTCGCCGGAACCGGCAGCCGCGTCCTGATCGCGGGCCCCGCCGGCGCGGGCAAGGAAGTGGCGGCGAGGCTTCTTCACAATTGGTCCCCGCGCGTGCGCGCGCCATTCGTGGTGGTCGCCGCCGCGCGCATGACGCCCGACCGGGTCGAGGAGGAGTTGTTCGGGATCGAGGAAGGCGGCGAGCTGATCAAGCCGGGAATGCTCGAACAGGCGCATGGCGGCACCTTGTTCCTCGACGAGATCGCCGACATGCCGATGTCCGCGCAGGCCAAGATCTTGCGCGTGCTGACCGATCAGAGCTTCACGCGCGTCAGCGGCACGCGCACGGTCAAGGTCGACGTTCGGGTCGTGTCCGCCACCGCGCGCGACCTGACCGCCGAGATCGCGGCAGGTCGCTTCCGCGAGGACCTTTATTATCGCCTCAACGTGGTGCCGGTGGTGCTGCCGCCGCTCGAGCAAAGACGCGAGGATGTGCCGACGCTGGCGATGCATTTCGCCGCCCGCTACGCTGCGGAACGACGCGTGCCGACCCCCGAGATCAGCGCGGAGGCGGTCGCCGCACTCCAGGCCTATGACTGGCCGGGCAACGTCCGCCAGCTGAGGAACGTGATCGAGCGCACGATCATTCTGGCGCCGGGCGACCGGATCGGGCGGATCGATGCCGACATGCTGCCGCCCGAATTGCTGTCGGGCCAGGCTGAGATCGTGCCGGGCAATGCCGCGCGATCGATCATGGGCACGCCGCTTCGCGAGGCGCGCGAGACGTTCGAGCGCGAATATCTGCGCGTCCAGATCAGGCGTTTCTCCGGCAATATTAGCCGCACCGCCAACTTCATCGGAATGGAACGCTCCGCGCTCCATCGCAAGCTCAAGAGCCTCGGCCTCGCCGATCCGCGCAGCGACGAAGAGTAGGAATCGGCCACGCTGCGAGGCAGCGCTTGGAGCGATTGTGGCGGGCTCAAAAGGGCGGGCCTACCGCAAATGGGTCAGAAAAGCTGCTGCAAGCTTGTGCTGCAGCGCAGCAGGATGTAGGGTGGCGGCGCCTCCATCCCGGGGGTGAACACGACGCCGTGAACGGCGCCAGTGCGGGCCCAAAGACCCGCCAAGAGTAAGAGAAGGCCGGCCGATATGGCAGACAAGGTCAACAACCTTCAGGATATCTTCCTGAATACGCTCCGCAAATCCAAGACTCCGGTGACCATGTTCCTGGTCAAGGGCGTCAAGCTGCAGGGCATCATCACCTGGTTCGACAATTTCTCGGTCCTGCTGCGTCGCGACGGGCAGAGCCAGCTCATCTACAAGCATGCCATCTCGACCGTGATGCCCGCGCATCCGATCGACCTGGCCGATGTGGAGAAGGCGTTCGACGAGAAGAAGTCACCCTTGCTGCAGGAGATTTTCCTGGCGGCGGTGCGCAAGTCGGGCGAGCCCGTGACGATGTTCCTGGTCAACGGCGTGATGCTGCAGGGCGAGATTGCGGCCTATGACCTGTTCTGCATGCTGCTCCGTCGCGACGGCATGAGCCAGCTCGTCTACAAGCATGCCATCTCGACCGTGCAGCCGCTCCATCCGCTCAACCTGATGAGCGGCGAGGATGGCGAGGAAGGGGAATAGTCCTTCGTCATCGCGAGCCGCAGGCGAAGCGATCCAGGTCTGACCTTATGGCAGGGACTGGATTACCGCGCCGCTACGCGGCTCGCAATGACCGACCAAGGACGCGGCCCTTCCTTCCGCCGCTGCCAATTCCTATCTTCGACGAATGAGCGTTTTCAACAGGGACGAAGCGGATGAGGTCCGCCACGGCGCGCGTGCGGTCATCGCGCTGCCGGAGATGAATGCCGGGCTGCGCGATGCCGATGCGCGGCTGGAGGAAGCCTCGGGCCTCGCCGCGGCGATCGGGCTGGACGTGGTGGACAAGCTCTCCTTCCGACTGCGCCAGCCCAAGCCATCGACCTTGTTCGGCTCGGGCCAGGTCGAGCAGATCGCAACCGCCGCGCGGATGCACGATGCCGAACTGGTCGTGGTCGATGCCGCGTTGACGCCGGTCCAGCAGCAGAATCTGGAAAAGGCGACCGAGGCCAAGGTCATCGATCGCACCGGCCTGATCCTGGAGATTTTCGGCGAGCGCGCCGCGACTGCCGAGGGCCGGCTGCAGGTCGAACTCGCGCATCTCGATTACCAGGCTGGCCGGCTGGTCCGATCCTGGACCCACCTCGAACGCCAGCGCGGCGGCTTCGGCTTTCTGGGTGGTCCTGGCGAAACCCAGATCGAGGCCGACCGCCGCCTGATCCGCGACCGGATGGCCAAGATCAGGCGCGAGCTGGAGCAGGTGCGCAAGACGCGCGGCTTGCATCGTGCCCGGCGCGAACGCGCGCCCTGGCCGGTGGTGGCGCTGGTCGGCTACACCAATGCCGGCAAGTCGACCCTGTTCAACCGACTGACCGGCGCCGACGTGATGGCAGAAAACCTGCTGTTCGCCACGCTCGATCCCACCATGCGACAGGTCTCGCTGCCCGGTATCGACAAGGCGATCTTGTCCGATACGGTGGGTTTCGTCTCGGACCTGCCGACTCAGCTCGTCGCGGCCTTCCGCGCGACGCTGGAAGAGGTGACCGCCGCCGATCTGATCCTCCACGTCCGCGATATCGCGCATCCCGATACGGAGGCGCAGCGCGCCGACGTGCTCGCGGTGCTGGCCGAGATCGGCGTCGGGCCCGAAGCGGGCGAGGGCGCACCGATCATCGAGGTCTGGAACAAGCTCGACGCTCTGGATGCCGAGGCGCACGAGCGCGTGCTTGCCGATGCCGCGCGCGACGACAACGTGATCGCCATTTCCGCGCTGACCGGCGAGGGAATCGAGGATCTCCGCCGCAATGTCGCCGAACGGCTGCTCGCGGGCGCGCGTATCCACAGCATCTCGCTGCCCGCGGGCGATGGCGGCGCGATTGCCTGGCTGCACCAGCATGGCGAGGTGCTCGACCAGGCGATGGAGGGCGAGACGCTGACTTTGGACGTGCGCTTGTCGCCAGACGAATGGGATCGTTTCCAGGCACGTCGGTAACGCGCGCGTCACAAAAGCGTCACGCGGCCTGCCTAGTTCTGGCCCGGGGCCGGGTCCTATCCCGTTCGGGTCGAGCGAAGTCGAGACCCTGCTTCGAGCGAAGTCGAGAAGCCTCGGCTGCGCTCGGCAGCGCCCCTCGACTTCGCTCGGGGCGAACGGAACTTGCTTCATGGATTCGCCCCGTCAGAGCGGCGGAGACAAGGCCACGTCCGACCAGCCGCCGTTGCCGCCGCTGATCGAACCCGGCCTGGTCTGGACCTGCTGGACGGGAGACGAAGGGCTGGTCCTGGCCGAACGCCAGCCACCCGCCGAGGCGAGCTTCTGCTGGTTGCACCTCGATCTGTGGGATCAGCGCAGCGCGCGCTGGATCGCGGGCCATTCTGGGCTGCCCGCGGACGTCCAGGCCCTGTTCCTCTCGTCCGAAGAGCATCCTCGCGTGCTGGGAAGCCGGCGCGCGATGGCGATGGTGCTGCCCGACTTCCAGCGCGAGTTCGATCGCGAGCAGACCGAACGGATCGGCGCCTTGCACATCGCGGTGCGGCCGGGGCTGATGCTGACCGGGCGTCATCACCCCCTCCACACGCCCGACATCTTCCGCCACCGTGCCGCGCAGGCCGACGATCTGAGTGTCGACAGCGCGCTTGCCTTGGTGCTGGGCACGCTTGCCGATTCGCTGGCCGCGCGCACCGCGAGCGCCATGTCCGAACTGCTTGCGCTCGAGGATCAGGTGCTCGCCGATGATCATGTCCCCGACACGCGCGTGCTGGTCACGCTCCGCCGCCTGACCGCGCGGCTGCACCGCATCGCGAGCGGCATGCATATGGCCCTGTTCCGCGCGATCGACGATCCCTCGGTCGACGCCACCTATCGCGCAGGGTTCGAGCCCATCGCGCGCCGGCTGCAGCCGATCGAGCGCGACGTGATCGCCGCCCAGACCCAGTTGCGCCTGCTGCGCGAGGAATTGGACCTGCAGGCGGGGCAGCAGACTAACGAGAATGTCTACCTGCTCTCGGTCATCACGGCCTTGTTCATGCCGGCGACGCTCGTGACCGGCTTCTTCGGCATGAACACCAGCGGGCTGCCTTTCACCAGCGGCATCGAGGGCACCGCGATCGCGACCCTGCTGGCGGTGATCTGTTCAGGTGCGACCTGGCTGTTGCTCAGGACGATGGGGCTGATCCGGCGGTAGATATGCTTCCGCGCTGTCCCGCGGGATCATCCGGCGGGAGTACCCACCTGATCCTGAAACTGCCGGTTTGCGGCACTGCCTTACCAGTGGCGTTCCGCGCCGGCCAATAACGACCGTTCGTCACGAGAACGGCGCAGGTGACGGCGTCGAGCGACGCGGATCCGCTCGTTTGTGCGGCACGGCATTGCGTGACACGCCCGGACGTGTCCACAACGAACCTAGCCGTCGTGACGCCTTGCTGATTCCGGCGAAGAGCATCCTCCGGATAGTCGTCCGGGGTGAACCAGGCGGCGGGTGAACCGATCGATCATCGGACCGACATCTGGAGTCTGGGCGTCGTGCTTTATGAAATGGTCACTGGGAAAAAACCGTTCACGGGCGAATCGAGACAAGCGACCATCAACGGGATCCTCTCGCTGGAGCCGGCGCAGCCGAGTGTCGTCAACCCGACGCTACCCTCGGCGCTCGATCAGGTCCTCAACAAGGCACTCGAGAAGGATCGAGAACTTCGTTATCAAACAGCGTCAGACTTCCGCGCGGACATTCGTCGCGTGCTGCGGACAATCGATTCGTCGCCTTCGAGTTCTTCCGGTCGAACGGTAGCGCGTGTGTCGATGCCGTCTGCTTGGCGATTGCTGTGGCCGCTTGCGGTGATTGGCGCGATTGCGGTCGCAACCTGGCTGGTCGCGCAGTTTCTGAAGTCGAAGACAGTTGGACCAAACTGGACCGGTGCAACGCG
>Ga0207674_10008381_pt1 | contig 11954 bp, 9 predicted proteins | sample KBSCornC72_FD_184303 | JGI IMG/M metagenome (GOLD analysis project Ga0207674, IMG submission 184303) | Corn rhizosphere microbial communities from Kellogg Biological Station, Michigan, USA - KBS Corn C7-2 (SPAdes) (version 2) | ecosystem: Host-associated > Plants > Roots > Rhizosphere > Soil ... | reverse complement strand
GATCGAAACGGCGACCGGCGACGTGCTGCGCGTCGAGGAAGGATCGCTCTATCCGGCGCTCTACCGCATGGTGCGGAAGGGGTGGATCAAAGGGGAGTGGGGCGTTTCCGAGAACAACCGGCGCGCCAAGTTCTATGAGCTGACCACGGCAGGGCGACGGGAGTTCGAAGCCGAGAGCGACGGGTGGCTGCGGCTTGCGCGGGCGGTGAGCCGGGCGGTTACCTCGACCGCGTTGCCGTCAGGAGCGCGGCCATGAACCGCCGGCGCCCCTGGCGGGCCTGGCGTCGCGTGTTTCCGCCGCATCCCGAGAGCGAGGTGGACGAAGAACTCCAGTTCCACATCGACGAGCGGATCGCTGACTACATTTCGCAGGGCATGACTCCGGCGGCCGCCCGCGCTGCCGCGAGCGAGAGGCTCGGCGACATAACCGGCGTCCGTCGGACCTGCACGTCCATGTTGGCCGCAGAACGGACCGCGGCGCGACGCCGCAGGATGGTGAAGGTGTCGTGGCTCGACGTGAAGCTCGGCGTGCGGATGTTCGCGAAACATCCAGGGCTGTCGCTGGTGAGTGTCTTTGGGATGGCGGTCGCGATTGCCATCGCCGCTGGTTACTTCGCGATGTTCGGCGCGATGCTCGATTCCACGCTGCCGTTCGATCCGGACGGACGTGTAGTCGCCGTCCTGACGAAGACCCTGCGCGGGTCCGCAGCCGGCGACACCATGCTGTCGTCGGTGCACGATTTCGAGCACTGGCGCGACCGGCTGAAGTCGGTCGCGGACCTGAGTGCCTTCCGGGACCAGACCCGGAACCTGATCACCGCGGGCAAGCGCACGTATCTGGTCCGGGTTGCGTCGATGACCGCATCAGGATTCCGTGTCGCGGCGGTTGCGCCGGCGCTCGGACGCACGCTGCTCGCCGAAGACGAACGCCCGTCGGCGGCTCCGGTTGTCGTCATCGCTTACGAGGAGTGGCAGCGGCGGTTCAGCGGCGACCCCGGGATCCTCGGGCAGAGCATCCGCCTCGACGAAACCCGACACACCATCGTGGGCGTGATGCCTGAAGGCTTCGCCTTTCCAATCAACCATCGCTACTGGGTCCCGCTCCGCCCGACGGAGTTCGATCGACGCGCGGAAGCGCCGCCGTCGGTGAACGTGTTCGGCCGGCTCGCGCCCGGACTCTCGCTGGAGAATGCGCGGACTGAGCTGAAGACCATCGGCGAGCGGATGACGACGGCGCTTCCGCAGACCCACAAGGACGTCCGGCCGCTGGTCGAGTCCTACACCCACGCGGTCCTCGGACTCGACGGACCCGCGCCGGAACTGGCCCTTCGCAGCATCCAATTCGGTGTCAGCCTGTTGCTGCTCATTGTCGCGGTAAACGTCTCAATCCTCGTGTATGCCCGCACGGCGACACGCGCCGGCGAAATTGCGGTGCGAACCGCGCTCGGCGCGAGCCGGGCGCGGGTGGTGGCGCAACTATTCATCGAAGCACTGGTGCCGTCGGTGACTGCGGCGGGAATCGGGTTGGGCCTGCTGAGCGTCGCGCTCATGCCGGTCCGCAGTTACTTCCGCAACTCCCCCGACGCCGACGGGCCGTACTGGATCAATGAGGGGTCTCTCGTCGTGTCTCCAGGTGTCATCATCTATGCGGCGGTGCTCGCCACGATCGCCGCGGTGATCGTCGGTGTGCTTCCGGCGTTGAAGGCCACCGGCAGGCGAGCGCAGGCGTCGCTGCAGCAGTTCTCGGCCCGCGGTGCGGGGATGCGGTTGGGCGGGACCTGGACCGCGCTGATCATCCTGCAGGTAGCGGTTGCCGTCGTCGCGCTCCCTCCTGCCCTCTACAAGGCCGAGCGGGCCTATCGCACTGGCGTGCGCCAGCCGCCTTCGGCGGCGGCCCGGCTGCTGCGCGCAACGCTGGAAATGTCACGCGACGGTGACGAGGCGGCGCGCGCGCAGGATGCCGCGCTCTTCACCGCGCGTATGACGGCCTGGCTCCAGACGCTGGAGTCGGAACCCGGCGTATCCGGGGTGACCTACGCGGATCGATTTCCCGGAGAGGAAGGAATCGCGACTGTCGCAGCAGATACCGGAGGGGCGGAGCTCATTACTATTCGCGCCCAGCCGAACTTCGTCGCGACGAACTTCTTCGAGGTGCTGGGCGTACGTGTGCTCGCCGGGCGCGGGTTCACCACCGCGGACGCCAGCCCCGGCGCAGACGCTATCGTTGTCGACCATGCGTTCGCAGAGCGGCTTGGCAGCGGCAACGTGCTCGGCCGGCGCATCCGCTTTTCGAACCCGTCGCCCGACGGCACCGAAGACAGCCGATGGTACGAAATCATCGGTGTGGTGCCGGCGTTCACGGCTACGTTCGTTCCGGCGGGGGGCTTCCGGGATTCGCTGCCGCGGTTCTATCACGCGGCGCGCCCCGGCGATGATCAGCCGGCCGCCGTGATCATCCAAGTCAGGAGCGGCGACCCGAGCGGGTTCTCGCAGCGGCTGAGAGAGATCACCGCGTCAGTCTCTCCGACGCTGAAGCTTGAACGCCTGGTCGGCGTGGTGGAGGAGATCCAGCGGGACCGGCAGGCGTTCCGGTATATGTCGCTCGGCATCATCGCGGTGACCGTCAGCGTGCTGCTGCTCTCCGCAGCGGGCATCTACGCGATGATGTCGTTCACGGTCGCGAAGCGGCGCCGGGAGATCGGCATCCGGGCGGCGCTTGGCGCGGACGCGCGTCACGTACTGATGGGGATCTTCGGCCGCGCGGCCGCGCAGATCGGAGCCGGCGTTGCGGGCGGGCTCGCCATGCTCGCCGCCCTCGAACGGCTCGGCGGCGCGGACGTGATGGGCGGCAGGCAGCATGTCCTCCTGCCCGGTGTCGCCGCCCTGATGTTCGTCGTCGGCGTCCTTGCCGCCCTCGGGCCCGCACGACGTGGACTGGCGGTGCAGCCGATAGAGGCGCTCCGGGAGGAGTAGACAGACGGTCGCCCGGCTCACGTCACCCCGCTTGCACGCTCCGTGGCGGGCAATGGCGCCGGCCTGGGGGAGGATCGGATGAAACGGACTGGTCTGTTGTGGATGGCGGTGGTTGCGATCATTACCACCGGTTGTTCCAGGGGGGAAACTCCGAAGACACAAGGGGCGGAGCAGCGACCCGCCGCGATCGGCACGGGCGGGGCCGCCTCGAACGACGTGAAGAGTGACGACGACTTCGTTCGCGATGTCGCGATCATGAACATGGCTGAAATCGAGCTCAGCAGGATCGCTCTCGCGAAGGGAACCAGTCCTGACGTCAAGTCATTCGCGCAACGGATGATCGACGACCATGGCGCGGCGGGAGACAAGCTGAAGAGCGTGGTCGGTGGAGCGCAGATCGAATGGCCAGCACAGCTCGACGACAAGTACAGAAAGAACGTCGATGAGCTCGCGAAAAAGCAGGGGAGCGATTTCGATCGCGACTACGCCGAAGCGATGGTCCACGGCCACCAGGACCTCGCCGCGCGGCTCGAATCCCGCCTCGATCTGCAGTCGGTAACGGACTGGAAGGCCGCGGCGGCGGGGCGCACGCAAAGCAAGGCGATGCCCGAACCCAAAGCCGAGATGGGGGACGTGGGCGTTCGTCCCCAAAAGAGCGACAACGCGCTCACGATCAAAATCAATCAGTGGGCGGCCGACACCTACCCTGTCACCCAGAAGCACCTCGACACGGCGAGAACGCTGGAGAACGCGGTTAAGAAACGATCGACCAACTGAAAGGCGGTTAAACTCTCCCGACACGTGCGCAAAGCCCTCGCCGGAGTGCTGATCGGCATCGGTGCGGCCGCGATTGTGCTCGGCCTCGCCCATGCGGGACTGCTCGACACCGCGGAGCTGAAACTCTACGACTGGCGGATGCGGCTCGCCGCCGATCCTGCCGCCGTCAACCGCGACATCGTCCTCGTCGAAATCAACGATCTCAGTATTCGTGACCTCGAGCCCGTCGCCGGCCGATGGCCTTGGCCGCGCGTTCTGCAGTCGAATCTGATCGACTTCATCGCGCGAGGAAAGCCGCGCGTCATCGCGTACGACGTCATCCTTACCGAGCAGACCAGAGGCACTTTCCCTTTTCTCGATCACGACTGGACGGGTGCGGAGTCCGATGCGGCGCTCGTCAAGTCGGTACGGAACGCGGGGAACGTGATTCTGCTGGCGAACTCGGTTGATCCCGGTACCGGTGTCACGCAACAACCGAACAGCGCGCGCTGGCCCGGCCCTGAGTACAAGTTGGGACCCGCCATCGAACAGCGCCCGTTGATTGTTCCGGCGTATCCGGCGCTGTCCGACGCGGCCGCGGGAATGGGTCACAACTTTCTCGCCTTCGATCCCGATGGGCCCGCTCGGCGCATGGCGCCGTTCATCCGCTCCGGCGAGCGATACTTGCCGTCGCTCGGTATCGCCGCGGCGTTGCACGCGGGTGGGTTCAAGCCTGAAGACGTGGTGCTGGCGAACGATTCGATCCACGTGCGCGACCGGTCAATCCCGCTCGTCGCCACAACGGTTCGCGATTCTTTCGAAGGAGCAGCGACGCACGATCAGCTCACCACGCTGATCAACTTTCGCGCGCCGACGACACTGCCAAACGGGCAGCGGCCCTACAAGACCTACGAGGCGCGTCATCTGTTGATTTCCGAGGATCAGCTTGCGTCGGAGGCGAAGCCGCTCGTGGATCCCGCGGTGTTCAAGGACAAGATCGTGTTCGTCGGACTGAACGCGGCCGGCCTGCTCGACGTGTTCGGCACCCCCTTCGGTTCGGACGCCACGATGCCGGGAATCCAGTTGCACGCGAGCATGGCGGACAGCCTGCTCGCCAACCGGTTCATTCACGTCGCGTCGCGACGGACGCGTATTGCATCCGTGGCGGTCGGCGCGCTCGCCGTGGGGTTCGTCTCGGCGTTCCTGCCGTTTGCCGCCGCCGCCGCGGTCACTGCGCTGATGCTGGGTGCGTGGACGTGGTTCGCGGTTGCCGTATTTCGCGGTGGCACGTGGGTCAACCTGGTGCAGCCGCTGACGGTCGGAGGCCTGGCGCTCTTCCTGGGGACCGCCTACCAGTATTTCGTCGAGGACCGCGAGAAACGCAAGATGAAGCGGCTCTTCGGACGCTACGTGTCGCGCGACGTCTTTGCGCAACTCGTGGATCATCCCGAGATGGCCGAGCTGGGCGGTAAGCGCCGCGAGATGACCGTGCTCTTCTCGGACATTCGCGGCTTCACCACCGTTACCGAGCAGGGACAGCCGGAGGAGCTCGTCGCACAACTGAACGAGTACTTCTCCCGGATGGTGGAAGTCGTGTTCCGGCACAAGGGTACGGTCGATAAGTTCGTCGGCGACATGGTGATGGCGCTGTTCGGCGCGCCGCTCGACGATTCCAATCACGCAGAGCACGCGGTGCAGGCGGCCGTCGACATGGTGAAGGAGCTCGGCGAGCTGAACAAGGGCTGGGCCGAGCGGGGGATGGCGCAGCTGGATATCGGGGTCGGTATCAATTCCGGCGACATGATCGCCGGCAACATCGGCTCGTCCGCGATCATGAGTTATACGGTCATCGGCGACAACGTGAACCTCGGCTCGCGGCTCGAATCTTTGAATAAGGATTACAAGACCCGGATAATCATCAGCGACGCCACCCGCTCCAGACTTACAAATCCGTATGACCTTCAGCCGCTCGGCAGCGTGACGGTGAAGGGAAAGAGCAAAGCTGTGGCAATCTACGAAATCAGGGTTCCGGCTCCCTTCGCGGCCATCAAGGAACAAACCTTATGAAAGCAGCATTCGCCCGGTCGGCGCTTGCCATTACGGCGTTGGCCTTCGCAACCCTGCCAGCGCAGGCGCAGTTCGGCAGCTTGATCGACAAGGCTCAGAAAGTGAAGGACAAGGCCGATGACTTGACCTTCTCGGAGAGGGAAGAGCGCCAGCTCGGCGAGAAGATCAGCGCGAACCTGGTCGCCGACTTCGGCGTTTACCAGAACAAGGACGTCGCCAAGTACGTGACGCTCGTCGGCACCATCCTCGCGAAAGAGTCCGGGCATCCGAATCTGAATTGGACGTTCATCGTGCTCGACACGGACGGGGTCAACGCGTTTGCGGCGCCCGGCGGGATCATTCACGTGACGCGCGGTCTGCTCGGCCTGGTGAAAAACGAAGCGGAGCTTGCCGGGGTGCTCGGGCATGAGATCACGCACGCGGACGCCAAGCACACCGTCCGTGCGATCCAGCAGAGCAAGGCGATCTCGCTCGGGACGGAGGCCGCAGGGAGCGCCGGCCTGCGGGACCAAATGATCGTGAGGTTTGCGGAGAAGGGCTACCACCTGATCGTCGACGGGGAATTCAGCCGCGAGGACGAGAACGAAGCGGACGAGAAAGGTGTGCGACTCGCGAATAAACTCCAATACGACCCGCACGGCCTCGTCGGCGTTCTGAAAAAGCTCGATGCGCGCAACGCCGGCCGCGAGGACCGGAACGGACTGTTTGCCTCGCATCCGGCAACCAGAGATCGCATCGCGAAACTCGAAAAGCAGATCGCGACCGAGAAACTCGCGGGGAAGGCGACGGTCGAGGCGCGCTACTCGTCGAGGATTACCCTCGAGGCGAAGCCGGTGACGGAACTGGCACTCGGCGCCGCCGGCGCCGCCGGCCTGGCCGGCGACAAGGGGAAGCCGGCGGAGAAGAAAGACGAGAAGAGCGCGAAGAAAGAAGAGGAGCCTAAAAAGAAAGGCGGCCTCCTGGGCAAGGTCGGTTTGACGAGCGGGTCCCAATCACAAAACACCCAGACCGTGGCCTCGGCCGGCGCCCGTGGCATCCGGCCCGATCGCGACGCACCGGGCGGATCGAACACGAGCAAGGTCGCCGTGACGGTATCCCCGGACGATCTTGAATCCTTCAAGAAAGGGATCGCGTAAGCCCCACGCGTCATGAGCTACCCCGGGATCATCATGGGCGTCGCCGCGTTTGCGGCGACGCTCGCGCTGTCGGGGCTCACGCTGAACCGGTTCATCCGCCGCAAGCTCCGCCTGTCACTGTTCCTGCTCGCCGCCTATGTCATCATCCATCTGATCCTCGCGTTCAACCTCGATGCGGAGGTCCGCCAGGACCTGACGTCCCTGGCGAAGCTTGCCTTCGCGGCCGGGATCATCAACGCCCTCGTCGTTTCTTTCATCAATCCGCTGCGCGTCGACACGGTTCCCGACAGGTTTCCGACGATCCTGCAGGAGTTCATCGTCATCGGGCTGCTGCTCCTCGTCGCGACCTTCGTGTTCCACGACAAGCTTCTGACGACCTCCGCGGTCAGCGCGGTCGTGATCGGCTTCGCGCTGCAGGACACGCTGGGGAACGCGTTCGCAGGCCTCGCCATTCAGAGCGAGAAGCCGTTCAACATCGGCCACTGGGTGCGCGTCGGAGAGTTCGAGGGACGGGTTGCAGAAGTGACCTGGCGGGCGACGAAGCTGCGCACGAAGTCCGGCAACTTCGTCGTCCTGCCGAACAACATCGTGTCGAAGGAAGCGATCACGAACTACTCGGAGCCGGCGGCGCCGACGCGGCTCGAGGTGGAAGTCGGCGCAAGCTATCTGGCGTCGCCGAATGCCGTCAAAGCCGCGATTTCCGAGGCGCTGGCGAACGCTCCGCGGGTGCTGAAGGCGCCCGCCCCCGACATCCTCCTCGTCGGGTTCGCAGACTCCGCGATCACGTATCGCGCGCGCTTCTGGGTCGACGACTACGAGCGCGACGAGGCGGCGCGTGACCAGGTCAGAACGGCGATCTACTACTCGTTCCAGCGCTACGCGATCGAGATCCCATGGCCGATCCAGGTGCAGTACGAAAAAGACTGGAAGGATGCGGATCCCGACGCGCAAATCCAGGAACGCGAGCGGCTGCTTGCCAGTGTCGATCTCTTCGCCGCCCTCAACCCGGAGCAGCGCCGCGCCATCGCCGCCGCGACGACGTCACGCGTTTACGGAAATGGCGAGGCCATCGTGCGTCAGGACGATGCCGGCCACTCGATGTTCATCGTGGGCTCGGGGCAGGCGGTCGTGCTTCTGGAGCCCGAGAAACGCGAGGTCGCGACGATCGATCGTGGTGGTTACTTCGGAGAGATGTCCCTCCTCACCGGAGAGCCGAGAACCGCGACGGTCGTCGCCCGCGGCGACGCGGTGGTGATCGAGATCGACTCGAACCTCTTCCGCACGCTGGGCGCCAACCAGCCGTATGCCATCGAGCAGATCGGCATCGCCGCCGTGACGCGGCGAACCCAGCTGGATCAGATCAAGAACGCGTCGCAGGGGGCGGCGGTCGCCGAAGCCCCTGCGACGTTTGTCGCGCGAATGAAGAAGTTTCTACGGTTGTGATCGCCGGCCGTATTGCCGGCCCATAAAGGGCCGGCCTACGTCTTCATCGCCCGCATCAGGGGCCGGCCTATGTAGGCCGGGGCTTTATGCCCCGGCAATCACCGATACCAGCCGTCGCGGTAGCCGCGTTCGTACCCGGCCTTGAAGCCTTCGCGATAGAAATCCTTGTACTGCTCGCGCGCGCCGTAGCGCGACTCGTAGTGACGATCGCCGGATCGATACCACTCGTGGCGCAGTGGATCGAATGAGCGGTTCTTACGCGCGTCTTCAGAGCCCTTTTCGAGCCCGTCCTGGAAGCCGTAGTCAGCGGCCACGCCCCTGGTCGTGCCGTAACCGCCGTACTGGCCTGACGAAGACGGGTATTGGGGGTATTGCGGATACTGCTGCGGATATCCGCCGACGGTGCCCCCGTAGACGCCGCCGTTGTTGCGCGGGACCGCACGCCCCCGGCCGTATCTGCCGTTTCCGTAGCCCCCGTTCGCGGAGTACGGAGCGTAGCGCTGGTAACTGTCCGAGTAACCCGCCGCGTAGCCGGTGCGGAAGCTCTGACGATAACGGTCGAGCGTGCCGTACTCGCGGTGGTATCCCTTGTCCGCCCGCTGGAACGTCTTCTCGTCCTCGTAGGCGAACGCCCGGTTCTTGCGGCCGTCCTGCTCGCCCTGCTTGATCCCTTCGCGGAAACCGTTGTCGTACGCGACCCGCCGCGCGTCGTAGGAGGACTGGCGATCCGGCGCCGAGTAGGCCGGGCCGTTATCGAGCCATCCGCGGGTCTGTGCCTGTGCTGACGCCGAGAAAGCGAACGCCGCGAATGCGACGACGGAAACGAACAATGAACGTTTCATGAGCGACCTCCGTGGAACACCGTTGTCGAGGTATTCCGCAAGAAGCGCGCCCTGAAGATCAGGCCGGAATCGACAGGTTTTCAGGAGGAAAGTCGCATTTCGGTGACACCTATTGCGACCAGACGAGGACGCGTTCGCCGTGGGCATTCCGATGGTCCACGATCAGAGTGGGGCCGAACCGCTCGAGATCTTCGACCGTCAGCTTGAGATCTTCGAGGTCCATTTTGTTGCCGTTGAAATCGACGGTCGCGCCGTGCATCTTCATCCGCAGCAGCCAGAACGGGATCGCGATCCGGACGATGCGTCCGTCGTCGGGGTCGAAGGCCAGGACGTTCAGCGCGTCGGGCATTGCCGCGTTCGCAGGAGGCGTGCGGTCCGTGTTGGCGCGCAAATAGTGTCCGCGGTTGTCGAGTTCGATGAGCGGTTTCTGACCCACGAATCGCTTCTCGACCAATTCGAATTCCTGTGCCGCCTTGGTCGGGGAGGCCGCGCGGGTCTGTACGTGCTGCGAGAAGAAATACAGTCCGACCCCGGCGACCGCGATGACGCACAGGATGCCCACCACGACAATCCCGAGCACCACCCAGACCCACGTCTTCACCTTACCGGCCATTGGCACTCCTCAGGAGGCTCTTCGCATCCTGCACGCACTCCGAATCGTTACCCCGCTCGCAGAACGTCTGGGCCTCCCGCGCGTAACCGGCCGCCGCCGTGCGGTCGCCGCGCGTGATCGCCAGGCGGCCGAGTTCGACGCGGGCCCGCCCGCTCACCCAGGGCTGCGAGGCCGGCGCCACAGCGACGTGCAGGTCCGCGAGCGCCGGGTCGGTCTGGGCGAGGGCGGCCCGTGCCGCCCCTCGTTTGTAGTGCCACAACCCTTCTTCACCCGGAATCCGGGATCGGCGGTCCTTCTCGAGCGCATTCAAGCCCTCGGTCAGGAGACTCTCCGCCTGCTGTGGGCGCCCGGCGCGGAGTGCCGTGGCCCCGGATTCCAGCAGCAATAGGCGATTACGCGGATACAAACGCCGCAGTTCCTGCAACGCCCGGAGGGCATCGTCGAACCGGCGCTCACGGTTGTATACCAGGACCAGGGCGAACAGCGAGTCGGCCTGGGCGTCGTTCTCGATCCGCCCGGATCCGCCGGACAGGACCTTTGTCGACGCGGTTTCCTCCAGCATACGGATGCCGCGGTCGCGTCCGCCGCCGAACCCCGCGACGTACGCCATCATCCGCATCGGCAGGGACAGACTGGAGACGACATATCGGTAGGTGCCGACGATGAGTCCGGCGTCCTTGCGCCACGGAGCGAGCGACAGGACTTTCTCGTGCTCGTCGTAACACGCTCTTGCCGCACGAAAACCCGCGAGCAGATGGCCTTCCACCGTTGCAACGTACGACGCTTTCAACCCGAGCGCGGCTCCCAGGTCGTAGTGTGCCTGGGCATCGTTCGGATTGGCGGACGTCCGCTTCTCGGCAAGCGCGATTGCCTGTTCGACCTCGGCGCGGAACTCACGATCGATCTCGGCGGGAGGTTTGGCGAGATCCACCTTGGCGCGTGAAATCGACCCAAGGTAGTGATCGACGGTCACGGCTCCGCGGCGGAACAACAGGTTCAGCCAGAGCACGCTCGCCAGCGACCGATGCGGCGCCGGATCGTCAGGCGCCTGCCGCACCGCCCGCCGGAGTAGTTCCAAGGCCTGATCGTGGTCCAGGTTGTAGGCCAGGTCTAACGCGGTCGCGCGCAGGTCGGACGCAGATTGTTTTGCCTGAACGCGGACACTACCGATGACGAGAAGCATCGCGATCGCCATGTGGACTACTAAAGCTGGCGGTCGCAATTTCATCGGACTATGATAGCCGTCAGGCGCTGCACGCCGGGGCCTGGTTCATCACTACACAATTACCGCCAGGCCCTCGACACCGGCGAACGCGAACGTAGAGGAGGAAGTTACATGCCCCCAGGGCGACCGAGAAAGAATGCCGACGTGTTGTTCAAGTCCGCCGAGATGATCGGGTGGGCGATCGGTGGACTCGAACGCGAGATCATGCTCACGCGCGAAAGGCTCTCTGCCCTGACGACGCAAGTGACGAAGCTGCGCGCCCGCGCCGGCGTGCGCGGCGCCGGCGGCGCGACGGCGACGGCAGGAGCCGCGGCCGCCGAAGGGGCCGCCGGCGGGCGCAAGCGTCGCCGCCGCACGATGTCGCCGGAAGCTCGAAAGCGGATCTCCGAGATGATGAAAAAGCGCTGGGCCGAGCGACGGAAAGGCAAGTAGGGCTAGAGAACGAACCCGCGCCCGAGGCCGCGCTCCGATGCTTTGACGAAGGCCAGGTGCGCGGCCGCCACATCCTCCACAGCCATTCCCAGCGATTTGAAAATCGTGATGTCACGCGGCGACGTCCGCGCCGGCGTGGTGCCCGCCGCAAGTTCTCCGAGCTCCCCTTGGATGTGCGACGCGTCGAAGCACCCTTCCTGCATCGGAATGATGATGTCGCCCGCCTCCGACATCGCGCCCGCTCTCGAGTCGACGACGACTCGCGCGCGGGCGACGAGTGCGGAGTCCATCTCGCGCTGATCGCGACGGCACGCGCCGACCGCGCAGATGTGCGTTCCGTCGGCGATCCACTCGCTGCGAATCACCGGTTCACGCGCCGCGCTGGCGAGCACCACGATCTCCATCCCCTCGACCGCTTCGCGCGCCGACGGTGATTCGACGATGGCGGCGGTCGTACTCGGCTGCAT